>Ga0315534_1003428_pt1 | contig 10212 bp, 11 predicted proteins | sample SalMarSW160240MG_FD_203094 | JGI IMG/M metagenome (GOLD analysis project Ga0315534, IMG submission 203094) | Salt marsh sediment microbial communities from the Plum Island Ecosystem LTER, Massachusetts, United States - Salt Marsh Sediment SW1602-40 ...
AGTCTTGCTAATGTGCTCTTCTTTTCCTCTCCCTTCTAGATTCAAACTTTCATTTACAATATTTACTAGTTGTTCTGAACCAAAACCTGTAGCATTTCTTACCTCCACTATCCTTTTCTCTATATCATATGGAGTTCTGCCTGGACTGTTATGTGGTCTTTTGGATCTGAACCTCAGACCTGTAATACCTTCTTCTCTGAACCTTTTTACTACTCGCTGTAACTGACGTTTACTCCTACCGATCATGTATGCAGCTTCTTGTCTTGTTATCCTGATCAGGTCACTAACGAGTGTTCTGACTACTGCCTGATACCATCTTCTAACTATTTCTGACTCTTTCTTTAATAGGCTGATATGCCATTTCTCTAGATACACCTCTCCTTGTACAATAATCATTGATTTTCACTTCTTTGTTTATTGTGAAGGAGGGGTGACAGATGTCTCTTAGCTTACCAATAAACAATCAAACAATCCCATTAAAACAATAAATACATGTAAGATGATTGTTTCACTTAAAAGACAGAATGATAGCTGATGGTAATTGGTTATAGAATGGGATTATTTAATCGTTGAAATGTTTTTACTAGCTGGAATAATCTGGTTTACTGTATATATAGAACACTGGGCCTATAGAAGAAGCCAATTACAAGACGATAAGAAAACTAGGAATAATATATTCATATTTATAAAAGACGATCTCGAACATAGATTGCACTTTATAGAAGAATCTTTACAATACAAAGATTACAAGCCTTTTTTTACAGATATGTGGGATTCGATAATACTTTCAGGAAAACAATCCCTACTTTCATTTGAATTATTTCAAAGTGTTCAGAGAACATATTCTTGGATGAAATATTACAACAGTGAATTAGAAGCAAATAAAAATAATTCTCAAGATGAAAAAATATTGATAGAATTGCTAGGAGATGTACAAAAATCCATTAATAGATCTCTTGAACAATTAAACAAAGAAAAAAGTAAAAATATGAAAAAATAAAATTTCAAAAATATAATAATTATTTTTCATTTATACTTAAACAAGTAGGAGAAATTAGATCTGAATATCTTTCACAAAGATCAACAGAGGGATATGTTGTATCATAAACTAAACTATCATATACCGCAACTATTGCAAAATAAGAAATTATTGCCGAGATGAAAGTTATTACAACTAGGTCAAAATAATTCTTTGTCTTTTGTTTTCTAATATACATCGTGTTTTACGATAGTCTACAATTTGTACTTAACTTTTTTCTATATGTTTAAACTAGTAGAACAGTGAACTCTGTGTGAGATTTAAAACTATATTTTTTTACATAGAAGGTATTAGTTTTAAAAACATAATATTGATTTAATTGTCACAATTTTTCTTGTAGTATTGTTTACTAATAGTCGTTTGATTAATGCAAAATATGTTTTTTAGTTCATGAATGTGGAATACAGACGTGATTATATTCTTTAACATAAGTTCTTATAGTTCCTTGCTATCAATTTTTGAAACGTAATCAAATAGCATATTTTACAGAATTTACAAGATACTTTTGTTTGTTTTTATAGTTTATATAAAAATTTATTACAAATGACCCTTTAAATCATAATTTTTTATCCCTTTCAAAATTACTGATTTTGCTTTTTCTTTGTTACCTGTTTCATTTATTTTTACGAATTTATTTTCTTCGAAATCTTTATGGTGTTCGATAAAGTGTATTAATTTCTTGAAAATTGGAAGATTTAGTCCTTGGTCAAAATCATCAAATATTAATTCACTTGGTATTGTCTGATAACTTTTCGACGAAGGTTTTACAATTATCTTAGAATCTATTCCATCTTGGTCTTGAGTAAATATTACACCGATAGGAATGCAGTTTATAACACTTTTTGGATAGAAGGGGTCGGTTCCGATTACAAATACATCAAGGCTGTCTTTGTTCAATATATCAATCTCAGAGTTTTCAATAGTTCCAGGAATGAAACCATAATTCAAAGGATAGACCATTTCAACTGAAAGTATCCTGTCTACATACAGAAATCCATCATTAGAATTCAATTCGTATTTTATGTTGCTGCCTTTTGGTATTTCAATTACTACATTAATATCTTCTGGAGGATTGTTTCCAGGAGAGATAACATTTGGAAACATCATTTTTTTAATAAAATAGTAATACTGTGATACAAAATAAAAATTATTCCTTAGGCGTCGGGTAAGAGAATTTAGATTGATGTTTAATTTAATCCATACAATATTGGAGGATTCTATTTTACCAAAAAAGAGAGATCAGTAGTTATAGGAAGTAAAGAATTCATTTATAGGCTATAAATTTTAAAAAGATCCAACATACATTAAAATCTTTATTCACTCTCTTTTTTATTTGGAAATCTTTTTTTATAAAAATCTAAGTCAGTAACATGAGGAATTCTAGGTACGGTTATTGCAAAAACTACTAGAATCATTGCTATTAGATAAAAACCATAACCTATAACCATGCCTATTGCAGCAGCAAACCAAATGGTGGCCGCTGTTGTAACATTCTTTATTTTTGTATCTTCAGTTCCTCGATCACCTCCTCGAATAAAAATAATTCCTGCTCCTAAAAATCCTATACCTGTAACTACTGATGCGGCGATACGAGAGGTAGAATTCGGATCGACAATATTTGAAAGGAGAGTGAATATCATTGCACCTGCTACAACTAATGTAATGGTTCCTATACCAGTAGGTTTATGTTTTATTTCTCGTTCAATCCCAATTAGGAATCCTGCAAATAGAGAAATTCCTAACCCAATAAGAAATTTTAATTCGTTTTCACTAACGAATTCTAGAACCATTATTATAATTTTCTATATATTGAATAATATTAAATTGTTCATGAATTACAAAATATCTTGACTTTTAAACTTAAAATACCATCCTATAATTCTATCATCAATGAGGAGATTTTATCTTTTAGGTGGATGATATGTTTTGGTTGAATCTCTTATTTTCCAACCTTATTAACATTTTGAATATTTATAATAAAATTAATCATAGAATAAACACTGCTGCACTCAAAACTGTAGTCCACAAACCATCCTTATTACCTTCTGCTGATTGAGTATAATTTTGGGTTTTGTAAATTTTACCTGATAGTCTCCATTGCTCCAGCTTATCATCCCATTTTAAAGAAGGATCATTTGGTAAACCCATAGTTGTAGCCAACATTTCCATCGCCATATCTTCAGCATAATCCCCTGCCTTCTGACCTGTTTCTCCGGTAGAATGGTGTTCTGATAAGTATCCATATTTTTCATCTTCAGTAGGATTTGCTAGTCCAATTGAGGCGGCAATTAATCTATTAGGTTCCTGGGTAGAGGACCTAGCCATTACTGCGAATGTAATTTGTCCGGATAAAAGATATTTTCTGCCTTCAGTAATACTTAGTATTTTACATTTTGGAGGTTTGATACTAGAAACAGTTACTATATTAAGATCTGATATTCTTGCATCTCTCAAGGCAAGCTCGAAACTAGTTAAATAATCTTTATGAATTCCCTTACCTTTAGTGAAGAACATACCCTTTGGCATGTACTGGAATGGATTTGAAAATTCCTCGTTTGAATGTGATGCTTGTCTGTTTTTTACCATTTTTTGTATTGTTGGAAATAAGTTATATTAATCGTTTTTGATATTTTTGCAATTTTAAAATCCAAACTAATCAATTATCATCATAGGGTAGTTATGAAAGCTATTTGTTCTGAATGACATAGAAAATATTCAAATTTTGTTAAATTTAAATTTTATATTTATATAATTGAATTCAATTCTTTTTTGTAATTAGAATCAGCAAATTTGAGAAAGAATTTTAGATCATAATAATGTATTACTTATATAAGAGGTTTTGTTTACTAATAATGCAATCGGATAGGATTGATTAATAAATGAATTTGGATCACTCTTCTAATGTCAAGAGGTAAAATGTAGATATTTATATAACTCTCTAAATAGACATATATAGATAAGATGATAAACGTTACATAATTTTTTAAATCATCTAGAAATATTTACTTTTAAATTCAATGATAGATACATATAATTTTAGATATTCAATATATTCGCTATTATCGATCTATGTTACTATTTCACTATCATTATCGTTCACATTAGACATATTTGCACAAGAAGCTAAAAACTCAACGTCAGGATTACAAAATATGAGCGATTTATTTTCTACTGAGGAAAAATCTCATATTCAAGTAATAACACCAGGTAATAGTTTCATTAAACCGATTATAACCTCTGGGGATATCCTTCCTTCAGGCTTTACATTTCCAAGGATACCAGATGGACTTGGTATAATTGAAAATAACAGGACAGGTTTGGTAGATATTTTTGTGAATCATGAATTGACCTTAGATGAGGTTAATGAATATTCGAAAATTTCAAAAATAACCGCCGATAAAAATGGACTAGTTTTGTCGGGAAAATTATTAGAAGATGGATCTGGGCATTTTGAAAATTTTTGTTCTGCTACCTTAGTAAAAGAAAAAGGATTTCAAACTCCTATCTTCCTAACAAATGAAGAACACGATAATGGACGCGTTGTAGGATACGATATTGTTAATGGAAATAAAATAGAGATGCCTTGGCTTGGGCTTTATTCACACGAGAATACAATAGTTATTCCAAATGATCAGAATAAGACTGTCGTCTTAGCTACAGAAGATGCTGACTATGATAAATCTCAATTATTCGCATTTATATCCAATAGTTCTGATAATTTCCTAAAAGGAATTGGTCAATTGTATGTACTTGCTGGAGAAAATAATATTTCTAGTTTTAGAGATCTGCAAAAAGGATATCAATATCAAGGTAATTTTAAACCAGTAAATTGGGATTGGAAAAAACAAAATTCTACTGACTTAGAAAAGGAGGTTCAAGAGTTAAATGCTTTAGATTTTATTCGATTAGAGGATATTACTTATGATAAAAATAATAACTCAGTAATATATATAGCAGATACAGGTAACATCGATGATATAGATGGAGATAAATATCAAAATGGAAGGATATACAAATTTGAATTATCCAAGCTTTTAAAATATCAATTTGATATCATAGAAAATAATGTCAGTATCCCATTTTCCATAATCTTGGATGGCAATTGGGGAGGTGATGATATTAGAAATCCAGACAATCTTGCAACAAGTAAAAAAAGCTTAATGATACAAGAGGATTTGAATGATTACAACAGAATCTATGGAGGAGTAAACGCAAGGATATTAAAATATGACCTCAATAGTGGTGCTTTAAATCCTGTAGCTATATTGGACCAATCAGATAGATTGAGAAACTCATCACTTGCAGGTCAATGGGAGTCAAGTGGAATAATTGAAACTTTCGATATCTTTGGTAATGGTACATGGTTACTCGATACACAAGCTCATACCTTGGGAGAAGGAGGACAATTACTAATAATGAGAATAGAAAATTCTTAGGTAGTGTGAAAATATATCATAGTTTTTTTCTAGTTTGTTTTAGGAGCTTTATTTTAATATCCACAAATTATTTTTTAGTAGAAATTATTAAAAAATAGGTCTAGAGTGGAGTTTTTATATTTTTTAACAAATTGTTCATACAAATTTTTACGATTTTCACCTTCTTTATTCATAATATTTTTAGTTTCTGGAAATTTTTCAAATTGCTCAAAGAAAGACAGTAAAGCATCACAATCATGTATTTTGCCTAAAGAGTCTTGAATTTCTTCCAATTTTATAATTGATTTAGCAAGATCATCGTCTTCATTATCGTTATCTTGATCTTGCATTTTGTCTGTAGACTTCTCTTTCAATTCCAACAAATATCTGAATTTCTTGCAGTCCTTTCTTAATGTATGTAGTTCTTCTACTTTACTGTCGTCATTGATCACTATTGGCAGATTCTTTTGAATTTTTCTTGTAAATTTTGTTGCTACTTTTTTGAATCTATTATCTAGCTTTGTATATAGTTTTTTGTTATTTTTCTTGATTTGTGGATATTCTATATTTTTTAATTGTTCTGCAACCATAGTGGCGTTTAATAGTTTAGATTTTCTTAGTTTTTGAATTTCTGAGACAATATCATTATTTTTAATGTTATATTTATTGTTATGAAAATATGAGTTCTCATTAATTTTAGACTTATTATTTCCATTATCTGTTTTTTTAAAAGATTCGATTTTTTGTAAATATATATCATAATCCCGTATTTGACTATTGATCTTAAAGAAAGTTTTACTCTGGTCTATGAACTCTTTGAACTTTTTCTTTTTTCTATACTCTTCTGGTAAAGTCAGATAAGCAGATTCTGCCCTTCTTATTGATTTTCTGATATCATGAATATTTTTCTCGTCAGGATTGTTTATATAAATATTTAAAATATTATTTACTTTGAAAAAATTTTTGTTTATTCTATCAATCATTTGATCAGAAAAATTTTTACCCATATTTTTCCTCCTTAATCCTAGAATCTAAAAAGATCAATATCTATTTTTATAATTCGTGGTAAATAAAATTTTTTTTATTATATCATATAAAACTAGTTAAGAACTCTGGTGGGATGTAATCCCACAACTTTTTAGTTATCAATTATTCCCTCTTCTAATTCTCTAGCAACAACGAGATCAATTAGTTTAGATTTGGTGTTAAAAGAGAATTGTTTCCAAGAATCTAGAGATAATTCAATATGTGCTAACGAACAGGTTTTCATGATATGACTCTCACCTAGGATTCTTGCTATCACCTCTTCCAAGATAGGATTATGACCTACAAGTAACACTTTGTTGTTCTTGTCAGGAATCTCATTAATCACTTTTTTATAATTTTCTGGAATAGCACTATATAGCATTTCGGATTCCAACATCTTTTTTTCATAGCCAGAGGTCTTAGCGATTATATTTGCAGTTTTATTAGCCCGTTTGGCTGTAGAACTAATAATAAGATCAGGAACCAATCTTTCTCTTTTTAGATACTTTCCCATTGTAATGGCATTCTGTTTACCTCGTTTATTAAGTGGTCTTTCATGATCCTGAACTTCAGGATCATCCCAACTAGATTTTGCATGACGTAAAAGCAGTAATTCTTTAGTCATTATGATATATTGTGTATTATAGCTTTAGTCTCATAAACTTTTACATGAGGTCATTTTTATCTGTTCTTAAAAATTAAAGTATATGTATTAATTTTTTGATATAATTAAGTTTTAGAGAAAGCTTAAACATTATTAAAATATCATTTAATCAAATAATTAAATATAAAAAATGGATATTTCAACGTCCTATCCTCATACGTGTTTAGAATTATGATATCTTGAAATTAGGTTTAATGTTTCAAATGGAGGACATAGGGAGTTATTGTGGTTTGTTTGAATATATAAGAATGTATCGATTAAACTTGAGAATTGACAAGACATGTAAAGAAATTATGTTATAAATAATCACAATAAATTATCGAGATATTGTATATTTACTAGCTCAGAAGGTTAATAATTACATTAAGAGTGACTGAAAAAAGGGTTGAAAGAGTATCTCAATGTTTGTGTTAGTTCAAGATAATGTAGATATTTAATTATCACTAGAACCCATATTGATATTGAAAAGTAGTAGATAGGAAAAGTAGATCAGGGAAACTATTTTGCTCTTTATAAATGAGGACGTAAACTATAGTTTGTAGCATAATCTTTATCATTTCCTCCAATTATTCTAACACATGCCAGCAAACAAATCATGGCATGATTATAATGAATCTTTGATAGAACGTGGACATGTTCTAATAGATTTAGATTTCATCAAATCATCTGATGACGAAATCAAGAATATGAATAAAGGCAAAGTTGGAGCACCATTCCAGTATTCTGATAATTACATACAGTTTTTAGCATTCCTAAAAATTGGTTTCAAGATTCCATACCGTACTGTACAAGGAATAGTACCTGGATTATCAGAATATGTCAGAATTGAAGAGATACGCTTTACACATATCAGGAGAAGAATTCTAAAAATAAAACCATCTGTTGGAGAGATAGATTTTGATGATAATGATCCTATAACACTTATTGTTGACTCCTCAGGTTTGACAATTTCAAAGAAAGGTGATTACATAGAAGATAAATGGAAACGTGAAAAGAAAGAGTTTGTAAAACTGCATATATCTGTAGATGAAAAGTCAAAGAAAGTAGTATCATTTAGGATAACCAAAGGAAATGTACATGATACAAAAAAGTTTGGACCTATGGTAAAGGAAGCAGCAAGTAAATATGATATAGACAAAGTCTATGGAGATAAAGCATATGATAACAGAAATAACTTTAATCTAGTTGACAAGATAAATGCAGAACAGGCAATAAAGATTAGAAAAAATGCATCAGCCAGATCAAAAGGTTGTCCCTTAAGAAGAGATGAATTACTACTTATCAGGAAATTAGGATATGATGGATGGAAGGAATTGAAAGATGCAGGTAGGAGATGGATTGCTGAAATGGCTCTGTTAATTTAAGATAATATTCACCTCCTCTAGCTCAAAATCACAATTATTATTATTTGCTATGGTATCATTATACATAGAAACATAGAATTGTAACCAATTATGTACATGAAATAGATTGCATTCAATTTGCATACATGGATAATAGTCATCAAAACTTTCTATTCTATCCTTAAAGTACTGGTTAACTCTTTCCATCAAACTTTTTTCTAATGGTGAATGTAAATGATGTTTTAATCCAATTATGTTACATGCTTCATCATACCAAGTACCTCCATCTGTGTATACTGTATGTTTTCCATATTTTGATACAAGAGATCTAATGAATTTTTCAGCTACAAGCATGTTTCTATCTTCAGAAAGATAGATTCCAAGCACGGAACTGTGTACTGGTTCAATACATATCCATAGCCAGAAATGCTGGTTACCAATTTGAATAACTGTTTCATCTATTATGAATGCAGAAATTCTTTTTCTTTTGTATATTTGGCAGGATCCAAATCTCTGAATCCAGTTCCAAATGGATACGTAACTTCTTTTTTCATCTTTGAAAATCACTAACGCTTTAGAAGTATTTCTAAGACTCAAACCAAGAAAGTAAAGATAAAGAGAGTACATTATGATAAAAGTGGATGTTCTATTTCTTTCAAATCTAATTTTCATATCATAAATAAAACGTTCTCAGCTATAGCTTTTACTCCTTAACTTAACAGAGCCGCTGAAATAGTATTTTCTGCAATCAAAAGAGTATTTGGAGAGGATCTGTTATCAAAGAAGTTTAGTGCACAGAAAATTGAAGCCGGTCTAAAGATTATGCTTTATAATAAATATACGGCATTGTAAACACAAATAAAAAACAGAGCAAAATAATGGATAAAAGTAAACAAGGATGAATTAAGCTACAAACTACATAAACTAATATAATAATTGAATTTCTAGTCAAGATATTTGGTTGAAGGAACAGGTCTTTAATTGATCATTTTTAGAATTCTCGGAGTCAATAACCATCTTAACTCTCCTATAATTGAAGGAGTAAATGAGTGGACAACGAGCTTGGCAAGTCCTGATTTTCTTAATAGGGTATGATTAAGGTCTTTATTGGCTGAATTTAAATATATTATATCAGTTATCATTCTAGTAAGATATGGTTCATGGCCTACAACTATTACTGAAGATTTAAAGGTATAGCTCGATAATATTTTGTAAAATTCAATTCTGTTTCTTTCAGGAAGTAGATGATCGGAAGTTAGTAAAATATTTGTTTTTGTTGTATTTCTGTTATATTTTTTTCTCACTTGGTTGTGTATTATTTTTGCACTTTCATAGCAATAAGGCAATGGACTAGTAAATACAATGGGATTCTCTAATTTTGATTTCAATATTGTCTTTGCTACTATCTCGATCTCGGTTATACTTTGTTGAGTTAAGGAATTTTTATATTTAGAAGATGGGTCAGGTATTCTATGGTCCCCATGCCTAGCTAAATATAATTCCATCCTTAACTTTGTTACTTGATACTCTTTTTAACTTTGTTGATTGTCTTCTTAGAATTTTTTTTGTTGTTCTCCCCTTTCTTTAGTTCTTTGTTCTTTCTCTTCTCCTCCTTCTTTAGTTCTTTGTTCTTTCTCTTCTCCTCTTTCTTTAGTTCTTTGTTCTTTCTCTTCTCCTCTTTCTTTAGTTCTTTGTTCTTTCTCTTCTCCTCTTTCTTTAGTTCTT
>Ga0315534_1003432_pt1 | contig 10211 bp, 9 predicted proteins | sample SalMarSW160240MG_FD_203094 | JGI IMG/M metagenome (GOLD analysis project Ga0315534, IMG submission 203094) | Salt marsh sediment microbial communities from the Plum Island Ecosystem LTER, Massachusetts, United States - Salt Marsh Sediment SW1602-40 ...
GTTGAAGCCACCGTGAGCTAGGGCAGCAGCGCAAGCTTGCGTCCTGTCTCCGCTTCACTCAACACCACCTGCCGGTACACGACGCGGTGGGGGCGGGGACGACGGACTTCCGCCACCGCCACGCGCAAGCCGAGCTGCCGGCTGAGCGCGTTTTCATGAACCATCCGGAACCAGGGAAGCTGCTGCCACGAGGCCCACACGACCACGGCCATGGTGGGCAGCACGCACACGCCCACAAACGCCAGACGACAAATCTTTCGCCGCGTGTGATCGTCGAACGCCGCCATGATGGTCCTCCCTGACGCGGCACGTCTCGTGGTCGCGAACGATCTGCCATGCATCCCCGTCAGGTTTTCCGCGCCAACTCGTGGAACGCATCCCACCGGGTTCTCATTTCAATCAGGCTGTCGCCGCCAAACTTGTCGACCAGTGCCCGGGCAACTTCAAAGGCCACCACGTTTTCCACAATAACGCTGGCTGCCGGCACGGCGCAGACGTCGCTGCGTTCGTAGCTTGCTTCCTCAGGTTGCTTCGTTTTTAGATTGATGGACTCGAGCGGCTTGCGCAGCGTGCTGATTGGTTTCTTTGCGGCGCGCACGACCAACGGCTGACCGTTGGTCATACCGGCTTCCAATCCGCCCGCGTTGTTGGTCGGCCGGACAAATCCTAGAGTGCGGTCTTGTTTCTGTTTCTCGTCGTACAAAATCGGGTCGTGCACTTGGGAACCCCGCAGCCGCGCGGCCGTGAATCCCATGCCAATTTCCACGCCCTTGATGGCCTGTACCGCCATCACGGCGTGCGCGATCCGTCCATCCAGTTTTTGATCCCATTGAGCGTGCGTTCCCAGGCCGAACGGGACTCCAAACACCTGTACCTCGACAACGCCCCCCAGAGTGTCCCCGTCTTTGCCGGCCTGGTCGATGAGGGCCTTGACTTCTTCATCGCACTCTGCGTTCAGCCCGTAAACGGCGCTCCCGTCGCGGATCGCACAAAGTTCTTCCAACGACCCATCGACCGGCGGGATGGAAATCCCTCCCAGCTCGACGACGTAACCAAACGCCGTAATTCCAAATTCACGAAGTAGTTGCTTGGTCAAGGCTCCCGCGGCGACGCGCACGCATGTTTCTCGAGCGCTGGCCCGCTCCAGGATCGCCCGGATGGAACTGGAAAACTTCACCGATCCGCTCAGGTCGCCGTGACCGGGCCGAGGGCGAAACAAATCGTCAAGCCGGTGCAGCTTGGCATCCTTGTTGACCACAGAAAGCGCGATTGGGCTGCCCAGCGTCGTCTCGCGCCACAGGCCGGTCAGCACCTGGACCCGGTCGTTTTCTATCCGCTGCCGTCCCCCGCGACCGTAGCCGCCCTGGCGACGCGCCAGTTCGGCGTCGATCGAGTCGGTGCCGATGGCCACGCCCGCGGGGAATCCGTCCACCACGGCCAGCATGGTCGTTCCGTGCGATTCACCCGCGGTCCAGTAACGCAACATCTCAGCCGGTACGCCGAACCCATGGAGCCGATGAAAAAAACGAAGCCGTTTGTCGATACGACGTCGGCGACCGCATGCCGCTGCCCCGTGGCTGCCTGACGCCGTACTCCGGTGGACCACCGGGAACGGTTCGGCGCGGACCAGCCGCACGGTCGCCGGCAGAGATCAGGCCGCCGCGGCCCGGTCTTCCAGGCCGGCGGAAGAGCGAACACCCCTTGCAGACCGTTGGACGCCTTTCGCGGCCGGACGCCTGGCCCGTGACGGCCAACGGTACTCGGCAGCGCCGCCGCGAACTGCACATTTTAGGCAGTTTTTCCGACCGACGATAGGCCGATTGCCTGCACCCCACGGGCCGGGGTGCGTCCTGACCCTTGCGCAAACCAGTGTTCTGGACATGGTTGCCACGCGGATGGGGCGGTGGCATGACGGCAGCACTCCTCGCCGGACGGTCCGCCGACCCCGCCCGTGCAGATACCGCGGACTTTCTGACACGGGACCGCCACCCCGCGCACGGAAGCCCGAAGCACCGGCGACGTCTTTGTTTCCTGAATGGCCGAAGGTAGCCTTGCGCTGCTACATGCCGAACGGTTTGCCTGTCAAGTGCTCGTACGCTTCGACGTATTTCTGGCGTGTCTTAGTGACGATGTCCGCTGGCAGTTCCGGGGGCGGGCTGTTCTTGTCCCATCCACTGGCGGTGAGCCAATCGCGGACGAATTGCTTGTCGTACGACGGCTGACCTCGCCCCGGCGCATATTGGTCCGCGGGCCAGAAACGGGAACTGTCGGGCGTGAGCACTTCATCCACCAGGAGCAGTTCACCGCCACACACGCCAAACTCAAACTTCGTATCGGCAATCAATATGCCCCGCTGACGCGCGTATTTCGCACCGCGGTTATAGAGTTCAAGGCTTTGGGTCCGCAGCGCTTCGGCACGGCTTTGTCCAACCAGCTGCACCATCTGGTCAAACGATATGTTCTCATCGTGCTCACCCGCAGCCGCTTTGGTAGCGGGTGTGAATATCGGTTCCGGCAAACGGTCGCATTCCTTGAGCCCGCTCGGCAGCGCGAGACCACATACGGCGCCGCTCTGCTGGTATTCCTGCCAGGCTGACCCGGCCAGGTAACCGCGGACCACGCATTCCACCGGCACGACATCGCATTTGCGGACGAGCATCGCACGGCCGTTGAGCGTCTCCCGTTCCACGCATTCCGGCAGGTCCGCGCTGGACAGATCGGATGCGAGCACGTGATGGGGAACGTTTAGGTAGTCGAACCAGAAAGTGCTGATCTGCGTCAGCAAGATGCCTTTGCCGGGGATGCCGCTTGGCAATACCCAGTCGAAGGCGCTGATGCGATCCGTCGCAACCAGTAGCAATCGATCTCCCAGATCGTAGATGTCCCGTACTTTCCCACGTCTGACGGGAAGGTGATCAAACGATGTGTCGAGGACCACGGCACGGGTCATCGGCAAACTCCTTTCTGCACGTAGCACACAAACGGACAGTCCGAACAATCATTGTTGGCCGGGCGACACAGCGCTGGCGCAGTGCTTGTCGACGGCGGCATGCGCGCGACGCTGCGCTGCAACGCACGACTGGCATCGAATACGACTATATCAGTTGCGGAGCGGATCGAATAGCATGGGGCTGCTGGCGGTTGAGGGGCGGCGGCCGCAGCAGTAGACTCCCGAAGGGGCCGGGCAGGGATGCCGGGCGGCGAAGCGGGGTGTTCGCGTTGGGGACATGCTCCCGGGGAATTTCTACAGTGGCCATCCGCCGGGGCGCGCGGACGGCGGTGACGGGCAACTGGCATGGGACAGATGCGTTTGTACGTCGGCGATCGGTCGATGCTCGATGACGCGCGGCTCGCGCTGATGTACGTGGCAGGCTTTGAAGAAGTACCCTGGCCCACCGACGCGCAGTGGGACGATGATGACATCGTGCTGACTCGGTCGGTGGGGGATTCGGGGAGCGTCTATTGCCCGTGGCCGGTCGGCGGACGCGCATTACAGATGCTGTCTACCGGCTGCTTGATGGAGCGCGAGAGGCCGTACATATTGACCGTGGAACTGGCCCGCGGCACCCTTCATCGAATACGCAGCCAGGTGGCGGCTTGCGTCGCGAGCGGGTGTGACGTGCCCGACGACGTGGCATCGGCCGTGACCGACGCCATGCGTCGGCTGGGACGCGCGGTCGCCTTGCAGCATCAGCCGGACACGGCATCGACGGCGGCTCATGAGGCGGTGGACTTGGCCGTCGACATCGACGCCCGGCTCAGCCGGCACGTGGCCCGCAGTGCCCTGGACGGACGTCAAGAGAACCAGGCCCGGCTCAACACGTTGCTGGGAGTCCACCTGGGGTCGGTGCCGCTGGACGCGTCGACAGCCGCCCAGGTCGCCGGCGCGTTCAACTCAGCGGTCGTGCCCTTGGGATGGCGCGAACTTGAGGTCCGCGAAGGACAACACGACTGGAGTCTGGCGGACCGTCAGATCCACTGGTGTCACACGCTGGGAATGCGGATTTGCGCGGGTCCGCTGCTGCAACTGGACGGCACTGGAATGCCCGACTGGCTCGTGTTGTGGTCGGGTGATTTTGCCCGGCTGTTGTCGCTGGTCATGGATCACGTGCGGGACGTCGTCGCACGCTATCGCGGCCGCGTGCACGTGTGGCATGTGGTATCGCGCGTCAATGCAACGTCCCTGCTTGATTTGACGCTCCAGCAGCGGGCCGAGGTGGTTTGGCGGGCCGTGGAAATGGTACGGCGTTTGGACGGAAAGACTCCGATCACGGTGAGTTTCGATCAACCGTGGGGCGAGTACATGACGCGCACGCAAGTCGAAGCGTCGCCCATTCATTTGGCGGACGCGCTGCTCCGCGCCCCGCTGGGGATCAACGGCATCGGGCTGGAATGTAATGTGGGTTACTTTCCCGGGGGCACGCTTCCCCGCAGTGAGCTGGCGTTCGGCCGCCAGCTCGAGCGTTGGAGCGTGCTGGGAAAACCGCTTCTGGTTATGCTGACTCATCCCGGCGGCTGCGGCGGACCCGACGATCCCGTGCCGGCCACCACCACGGTCCGCAGGGCCTGGATGTCGCCACCCGACAAGGCGGCTGGCGTCGAAGCGCAGCGGCAATGGGTAGAACGCTACGTGCCGCTCGCCCTGGCAGCGCCCAGCGTGCAGGCCATTATCTGGAACCAGCTCCGCGACACGGACAAGCCCGAGTTCTTGACCAGCGGGCTGATTGACGAGCACGGCAAGAGCAAGCCCGCGTTGGGTTGCCTGCGACGCATCCGTCAGGAATATCTTCTTTAACGCGGTGCACGCACGACGTGGTGCGCCCTAAGCGCGGACCCGGCCAAAACAGGCCAGGCACATATCGTCGGACTGCGGGTGCCCACCCACAAAATGCCGCACGTCGTGGAGGATATGCTGACCCATTTCCACGACCGGCAATTCGGCGCCGCCGATGCACCGCGCAAGTCGGCCGATTGTATACAGGTGTCCCCCGCTGTTCATGGCTTCGCTAATGCCGTCGGTAAACAGTGTGACGCTTTCACCCGACTCCAGACACACCGCGGCCGACTCGTAAGAAAAATCGTCTGAAACCCCGAGCGGCAACCCGGCCTGTTCTTCCGCTACGGCCGTGACGTCACCGTTGCCGCGGCGCACCAGAGGCGCCATATGGCCAGCGTTGACAATCGTGAGCTGATTTCCCGCTGGCTCGAGGACGGCGGCCACGAATGTCACGAATCGGTCTTCCCAATTGCTGCGGGAGAACGTCTGATTGATCTGACCTACCGCGGCGGCCGGGTCGGGCTCCATGGCAAACCAGTAGCGGACGTCGCCCGACAGCTTTGCCATCAGCAGGGCAGCCGCTACCCCCTTGCCGGAAACATCCGCCACCACGACGGCCAGCCGCCCATCGGCCAGCGGGATGTAATCGTAGTAATCGCCCCCGACCTGGTACGCGGCATCGTAGAAGTGAAAGAAGTGGTAACCGGGCATTTCCGGCGTCGTGGCCGGTATCAGACCCTGCTGCACTTGATGCGCCAGCCGCAGATCCCGTTCTAACGCCTTCTGACGAATGGCCTGCTCGTGCAGTTGCGCATTTTCAACGGCGACCGCTGCCTGTGAAGCGACGCTGGCCAACACCTGCAAGTCGTCCTGATCAAAACGGCTCCGCTGATCGAGCGTATCGATCTGGATGACCCCCAGCGCGTTGCCGTCGCTGTCGATCAACGGCGCGCACATCATCGACCGAATCTGAAAATCCGCGATGCTTTGTGCCATCTCAAACCGCGCGTCGCTGGCCGCGTCAGCCGACAGGATGGCTTCCCGCCGATCCATGACTTCGTGGACCACGGTGCGGCTGATGCGCGCGGCCTGCTCGTCGTCCTCGCGCCGGTATTTGACAGCCTTGGGCACGAGCTGCGTCCCCTGGGGGACTTTCAGAATGACAAATCCGCGGTCTGCCTGCAGGAAGACGTTGAACAGGCTGTCGAGCAGCTTGGAGAGCACTTCTTCCAGAGAAAGAGCCTTGCCCAGGTTTTGCGCAATTTCCAGCATCGCCCGCAGCTTCTCTTCGGGCTTGACCGAATAGAATTGGAAGCTGCGGCTCGAGCTGAGATCGACCTTGGACGTGACCGACGAGCTACTGGAAAGGTGGCCGGGTTCGTCGTCCACGATCGATGGAAGGGGCGATGCGCGGGTGACGGCCGTATCGCCACTGTCTCCCGATGGATCGTCGCCGAAGAAAAACTTGAACGCCAGGTCGCAGATCGTGACCTGATCGCCGTTGGTCAGTGGCTCGCGCTTGCGGATCAGGTTGCCGTTGAGGAACGTCCCATTGCGGCTTCCCATATCTTCCAAGAAGTAATGGTCCGATTCGCGGACGATGGCGGCGTGTTGGCGGCTGACGGCGCCCGCCTCCAGCACGATATCGCATTCGGGGTGCCGTCCGAGTACGGATCGGACCGCGCGAACGGGAAACTGCTGCCCGGGCCGCATCCCCTTGACGACTTCCAGAACCGCCATGACCCGCATTGCCTCGAGATGCGTGGGAATAACTCGAGTCTGGCGCTTATCCAGAGCGAGTTGAGAACCGCCTCGGTCGCACCGCTTGACGCGGACGACCGTCGGGATGCCCGCCACCATCCGAATCGGGTCCGCCACCGTCCCGGCAGCGGTGCTCGCGACGTGGTGACCACGCCAGGTGCAGCTTTGACGATGATTTTAAAGCTGGCTACGTTACGGCGTCAAGCTATCGACCGCGCCCATGGGGCGTGGCTTTGGCTTGCATCGCCAAGCGGGGCGTGTCTGTGCAAAGAGCCGCGCCGGGGCTCGGTTGGTGTTCACCTCAGCCAAACCTTTGCCCCTGTCTCTTCCCCCAGTGCTCCGGCCGACGGATGTATCGGCCCGTCGGTTGTCCCCTCCAGACGGGTCGCAGCGGGTCCGTTGCAGGCGATGCGGGAAACGCTACCACCGCACAGTACGATGGATGTTTTCGTGACCACACGACGGCCCCAAATCGTGTGGAGAATCGACCGGGAAATGGCGCGCTTGAAACAAGAAGTTTACGGGGAGTGAGGAACTGTCGATTGCCGATCTGTATCGAGGCTGATCTGCCGAGCCGAACTGGCGCGGCCGGACCGGTAAGCGGGAGATATAATGGCTCTCACGCGGAATCTCTTTCGGGGCGTCGCATGAGCAGCATCGGCCCCCTGCCCGAATCGAATTTAAGCCAGTAAGATGCAGCTTTTGGGGAATAGTGTAACGGCAGCACGACTGACTCTGGATCAGTTAGTCTAGGTTCGAATCCTAGTTCCCCAGTTCGACTTCCGTGGGGTTTTTAGCACTATCCAGACATGTGAAGTTTTCTTCTGTTGATGAAAGTGTTGATTTTCGACACTCCCAAAGGTCAGAAGCGATGTCGTCGGCGTCGATGTCGACGTAGTAACGCATCGTGGTCGAGATGTCAGCGTGCCGCATGAGTCGCTGTAACACTAGCGATGGAACACGTCTCGCAAGACGCGTTCCGAAAGCTCGCCGCAGGTCATGGGCCGTAGCGTATTTGATACGGCTGCCATCGGCGTCACGGTCGACGACGATGCCTGCCGTGCGGCCTATCTCGGATACGATCTTGCACACGCGTCGCAGGTCGGCATTGCCGCGTGCCGGGCGCTCGGTCAGGTCGAACACGAAACCGTGCCGCTCGTCTTCGGGTGTTTGCAGCACCAGGTCGGCAAATTCCGGCGTCATCGGCAAAACTTCATTCTTGCCGTTCTTCTGGAAGTCCCCGGCGATCCGAATCACTGGATACCTGCCGGCCAGGTCGATGGAGATGCCTGCGTCTGGATCCCAGGACAACGCAAGGGCTTCACCGAGCCGCAGCCCCGACCACCACAGCCCACGCAGGAATCGCTGCCACCGGGAAACGAATTTGTCGCGGACCTTCGGCACCGCCGCGATCATCCGGTCGAATTCTTCCGCCGTGATCGGCCGGCCACGCATCGACTTGCCTTTGCGGCGGGTCGGCAGGTTGACCGTCGGTGCTTGGATCAGCTTTTCCCCTTCCGCCCAGCATAACGCAGCCCGGATATGTCGCAGATAGCATGACACTGTAGCAGGCCGTACGCCGGTGAGTTGTAGCGCCTTCTTAAATCGCCTGATTGCTGCCGGTGTCACGCCGGACAGTCGCTGTGTGTCCGACGTATCGCGTGCTGGGATCGACATCGTCGGTTGGCGGTGCATGGATGGGCACAAGTGACGCTGCAGCCAAGCCAGTTGAGTGGATCAGGAACTGACGGCGATCGCTTGAATACACGGCGTTACCCTTCGCACTGATCGTTGCCCTGGTCGGTGTCGTCGTTGGCCTGCTCGCGTGCCTTTCGCCGGCGGTACTCGTCCGCGTCCATTCCGGTCAGTTGTTTGAACATCGCGTCTGCATGGCGGCGAACAGCCTGTTCTTTGGTTTCTCCAGGCAATCGCATTGGGCGACCGAACGTCGCACGGATCGGCGCGTCGTCCCCTTGCTGGTCATCACCGCAGATATCTTGATCGGAATTCATTCAGTTTCTCCGCGTGCCTTGCGTCGGCGAACTTCGTCCGGATCTTTTCCGGTGAGCTGCCGAAACATCAGGTCCGCCGTTCTCCGGATTGCCTGTTCCCGCGTTTCTCCAGGTAATTGCGTGGGTCGTACGAACGTTGCACGGATAGGCTTCGTGTCTTTCGGACCCTGACCATTGGACGACGGCTCGTGATTCTCGGTCATGGCATCACCACACGAGTCGGTTGATTTGGCTACATAAACGTCTCTTCGACGTACCGCATTTGCTCTTCGATGAGCCGTGGACCCCAATCATCCGAACCGGGCTCTTTCGGTGTAGGATTTTTGGGTTTCGTCCGACGTTCCTTGATTGATCCGGCGGATGTCCGTTTCTTTTTGGGGCCTGTATCCCCCTGACACTCGTCGCGTGGCGAAGGTTCAGCATTCATTGTGTTCAAGCTCTCCCATTTTCACGGCCAAGTCCCGAACAAAATGGACGTAATCGATTTTGTATTTTTCCATAGCTAAGTTAGCCATTCGATCGTCGCCGGCCACGTGGTAGATTTCGCGACCGAGCATCAACAGCCGGGCAGAGTACACCACCAACCGCGTCGACGTTTGGAGTCTACTGTCGCTAATCTCTTCTGCCTGCCGCGTCAGCTCATCCATCACCACCGACAGTGCCTGCGTCTCGTCGGTCACTTTTCCGTCACGGTTGCAGCGTTCAAGGAACTCGACGACCACTTTGCCCATCTCGTCCATGATGCTCCGTGCCGCGTCGGTGTCTTGTTCCAGTTGTCGCTCTTCCGGGCTCGGCTCCCGGATCAATTTGGCTTCGCAAATCATTTCCTTATCTCTCGCTCGCTGGTTGGTTTATTAAACGCACATCATCCGTGCGGCTTTGCCAGGCCCCTTTGTGCTATCTGCACGGATCCGATAAGATCCACGTGGCAGGGCATTCCAGTCCTTTTTACAGGGGGGCGGGACGATGGGCGGTCGTTCTTCTGCGCTTGGGTGTGTCGTTTTCATCTGCGTGACACCGGTGGTCTCTCTAGGGCGCATTGTGACATTCGACCCCAGCATCCACAACGCGTCTTCGCGGGCTACCGTCTCCGCCCGTGTTGTTGTAGGGACTTCCGTGTTGGGCGGCGTCGTCGAACAGCCATTCACATCGATCGTGCATGTCAACACGAGCACCGGCGGGATCAAATTTGACGACTTCCGCACGATCCCCACAACGTCAATTGGCGGTGGCATCCAGACCGAAACGTGCGACATATTCGGCAATTGTGACCGGCCCATCACAGCCTGGCTCAATGGTGACATTGTGATCCCGGAAGTCACCGGATCGACCGAATGGCTATCGACTTCCCCGCCGATCGGCAGGATCTCGATGCCGGCGTCTGGTTTCCCAGCGGAGATATCCGGCACGCTGAACTGGCTGACCCGCAAGGATGACGTGGTGTTCGGCTCTGGTTCTTTCCCTGTCACCTTCTAACTCACCGGCGACCCGTTCTACGATCTGCGCGTAGGTGGCTTTCTGGATTCGGCTATCAGCCTTAGCAAGGCAACGGGAGCCGACAGCAGGGTCACGTACGTGGCTGTCGCTCCGCCGACGATCCAGATCCCGAACGGTGCAGGCGGCATGGTGGATCTTACGCCACGAGAGATCCAGCTCCGGAT
>Ga0315534_1003434_pt1 | contig 10207 bp, 6 predicted proteins | sample SalMarSW160240MG_FD_203094 | JGI IMG/M metagenome (GOLD analysis project Ga0315534, IMG submission 203094) | Salt marsh sediment microbial communities from the Plum Island Ecosystem LTER, Massachusetts, United States - Salt Marsh Sediment SW1602-40 ...
CACGAGTAACCGGGCGGCTTCACGGGCACGCTCGGAGTCGAAATTCACCAGCACATCGTCCAGCACGACCGGCAACCGGGTGCCTCGTCGAGCGTAATGGTCCACAAGCGCCAGACGGAGACTCAGGAACAGCTGCTCGCGCGTTCCGCTGCTCAGAGAATCGACCGACTGCGCCTCGCCTTCGGACGATTCCACGAACAGCATGTCCTCATCAAGAGGAGTCCACACGCGGTGGTACCGATCGCCGGTCAGCCGGCGGAAGTATTGCGATGCCTGGACGAGCGAATCCGGCTGGTGATCGCGCTCGAACCGCCGCAGCACGTCTTTAAGCAGCAACGATATCAGAGCCAGGTCTTTCCAGCGCTGACATGCTCGCCGCAGTTGGATGTCGGCTGTTTTTAACGCCAGCCGAGCCTGGCCCGCCGTACGGTCGTCGCCCAAGTGCGCCAGTTGTTGACCGACGGAACCGCTCTCCGCGAGCCATTGTTCCAGGTTTTTCCGTCCATCGGTGATTCTTCGTTGTGTTTTGCCAAGATCGTCGGCGAGCGATTCGGCGTCGCGGGATTCGATCAGTTCGCGGAGTTGCTGTTCGGCGTCGCCCGCCCGAGCCTGGATTTGTTCGGTCAGCCTATTGCATTCCGCTTCCAGTTGCCGAAGGCGGGCGGCCTGCAGCGCCCGTTCCCGAAACTGCTGCTCGGTGCGCACGCCGGCGTTGTGCAAAAGCCGTGCTCGTTCTTCGCCTGACGCGCGGATCTCGCGGGCAACCTGGCGGCCATTGCGGCGGAGCTGTCGGGCCTGCTTCCGCAGTGCCCGCCACTGATCGACAAGCGGCTCGTGGCGTTCCGCGGCCCGGATCAGCTCGTCCAGCGTCTCCAGTCCCGACGAATTCTGTACCGGCAAGTCGACCTGTTCGACGATCGATTGCAGGCGGTCACAAAATGCCCGGTAATCGGCTTTTCGGGCGTGGTGGGCTTCCTCCTGTTGACCGATGCGGGTTCGCAGTTCGGCCAGGACCCGGCCGCCTCCGGCCAGTTTCTTGACTGCTCTGGGCGACAAATGGTTGGGCAAATGCGCCGCGGCCAGCGCCTGCTGCCATTGCTGCCTGGCGGCGTGCCATTGCTGCTGGGCCTGCTCGGCGCGCGCCGCGGCTTGCTGGGCGTCGCGTTGGAGCGTGTGGCGTTGGGCATCCAACGGCAGCAGCTCTTCCAATTCGGCCAGCGCGCGCTCGGCTTCCTGAAGGCGAACGGCCAAGGCCCCGGTGCCGGCCGGCAGCAGACGGTCGAGTTCCTCGCGCCGGCTTTTCGCCTGATCGAGCTGGCGGAGCAGCAGTTCGAGCTGCCCACCGGTCCGGTGCAATCGTTGCGTTTCGCTCCGCTCGAGCCAGATCTTCATGACCCCAGCCAGCGCCATGCCGCAGATCCCGAGGATTGCCAACGTGGTTCCCCACGAACCGAGAACCGAGGCGGGAAACCACAGCGCCGCCAACATCATCACTCCACCCATCACGAACAAGGCGCCGGTCGCCGCGAGCGTCCACACGGGCAACCCCTGCTGCTCCAGCATTTCCGTGTTTTGCTGTTCCAGATCAACCTTCTGGCGCGACAGCTGATCGATCTGCTCATCCACGCCGATCCGCTGCTCCAGTTGCGTTACTCGCTGGCCGGCGGCCTCGATTTCCGCGGCCAGTTCACCCTGCGATATCCCATCGCTTCGTCCCCGCAGCTCTTCGACGGCCGACGTGGCGGCGCGGTGACACCGTTCCGCCTCTTCGCGAGCCTTCTCCGCGCGCTGGCGTGCTTCACGCAGTGCGCGGGCGGGCTTTCGCAACGATTTCATCGCGCGCTGGGCCTCGCGGGGCAGCCGGGTTTGTTCAACGTCGCCCTGGATTCCATGCTGCCGTGCCTGCTCATGCCATTGCTTTTCCAACTCGATCCGTTCGGCGTCAGCCGCCCTGACCTGGCTTTCCAGCGATTCCAACAGGCCTCGTTGTTCACCCAGCGTTTCGATCTTGGGCATATTCCGAAACAGATGTCGGTTGATTGGTATCTCCGAAGACCGCACGCGAAGATCACGGTACGTGCGTTTCCAGGTCTCAAGCTGCTGCTGCCGGGACTCAATCTCACGGTTGAGTTCGTCCAACTGCTCAAGCCTCTCCTCGAACCGGCCCGCCGCCGGGTCCAATCTGGCAAGCTCCGCGCGGCGCTCCTCGCGAAGCAACCATGCGTCTCGGACCGCAGTGGCCCGTTCGAGCAGGTCCGCGCGCCGCTGCCATTTGGGAAGCCGCTTCTTGACCTCGCTGATATTCGTTTGCAGCTCCTGATTCCGCCTGCCCAGCGCCTGCCACTTTTCCATCAGGCTCGACGCGGACGACGCGGCGTCTTCCGCCTGCCGATGCTGCTGCATCAACGAGCCGACGCGGCATGCCGCTGGGTCCTCACCTAACAGCCGATTCCTGGCTTCGGTCAGCTGCTGCATGACGTCGACCAGAGACACGCGGTCGAGCCCTGAAGCAATGCGGTACAGCCATTTTGCCGCATCGGTATCGTTCAGCGTGGCCAGCTGCTGGAGCTCCCACAGACCGATGGCAAAAACATTGTTGAACGTAGCTTCATCCACGTTCCTCAGCGCGCCGGCCAACGCACCGGACCCTTGGGCGGAGTGCTCTCCGTCGTGAACCGTCAACGTGCCTTTGGCATCGGAATCGGCATCCATATGCCGCCGCACGTCGAAGATGCCGTGTTCCAGCGAAATGCGCAGCCCGCCGCTGGCCGCACGGCCGTTCTCCGCGCGCGCGTAGCGCGCCCGTCGCTCCTCCGAAAAGCCGTAGAAGACCGTGCGGACAAAGTCCAATAATGTCGTCTTGCCCGCCTCGTTGCGCCCGAAGAGCACCGTCAGTTGAGGAGACAAGTCATGAAGATGCAAGTCGCTCCAAACACCGTAATTTTCGACGTGAACATCCATGATTCTCATGGCACGTCCTCCTGCTTCACGTTGGACGCCGCGCATCCGCGACGCCGGGCGTATCCGAGAGCGTGGGCCAGGCAGATCATGATGGCTGGTGGGCCGCACGTTCCGCGCCGCGAACGACCGATGCGGCGCCGAGGTGATCTGTCATGCGTCGTCATCGATCAAATCCTGTCCGGACAAGAGGCCGGCTCCCATAGACGCCACTCGCCGCAGCGCGCCGGAGCGATCGCCGTCGTCCATCAGAGCCAGCCCGGATACGGTACCGTCCGACTCGCACCATTGCGGAACGAGTGTCTGTACGTCGGGCCCGTTTTCGGATTGCCGCTCCACTTCACGAACGGCCCGCAGAAATTCACCGCGTATCGATTGCTCGTCGAACCACGAGGCCGGCAGGTGGGGGCCCGAGTTCCAGGAGACGGCCACCGGCCATACCGCCGGAGAGCGGGAGCCGAACTTCTTGCGCAGTGCTTCCAGCATCTCTGCCGCCACGCGTGCACCGCCTGACGGTGCGCGCGCGCTGGTGTCGTCAATGCGGCATGTAACGAGCTGGTCGACGCCATCGGCCGATTCGGTCAGATCATCGAGATGGGCCTCCAAAGCACCGCTCACCGCACGGGAATCGCGCGCTGCGGCGCCGTCTACCGCAACCGTCACGCAACGGACGGCATCCGTGCTGACCCGGCGGATGCTGGTCGACTGCGCTGCCGAAACATCGACGATCGTACATCCGTGAGGTCCCGTCTCCTCGAAGGAACGACCCTGGGGAGTGCCCGAGTACGCGGCCGACCGAGCCTCTTCGGTTAACAGCATGTGAGCATGTTCTCCGCCGAGTGCCAGATAATCCACCTGTTGTTTGGCGACTTCCGACGCGGGCCAGCGTCCGTGGGCGACGCCCACCGAAAACAGTGTATGCTCCGGCTTTAATTCGCGAATCTTGGCCTTGTTCTTGCCACGCCGGCTCCGGCCGACAATCTCTACCAGAGGTTGATTGTTCCGATCGTGTACGATGCATTCCACACCGTCGCAATCGAACAGGTGCACGTTCTCAGGGAGAAAGTCCTGCCAGTCCCCGCGACTCACGCGATCCACCCGTCCGCCGGCCCAATACACGGCAATGCCGCGTTGCTGCAGCCTGCGAAACTGCTCGATCAGAAACGTAGCCGCCCGCGGGCCCGCCGTCCGAAAGTCCACGATGTCCCCCGCCAGGACCAGGAAATCCGCGCGTTCGGCCAGGGTCGTTTCGAAGACCTGTTCGGCCGCGTGGTACGGTGCGTCAAGAAGCAGGTCACTGAGAGCGTCGGGAACGTCGTCGCCAACGCATAGCGGTTCCTCCAAATGGAAGTCGCTGGCGTGAATAAATCGAAATGCATCGTCCTGCATGGGCGCCTCCCTGCGCCTGCCTCGCGTTTTCCGTGCTCAGGGGCTTCGCGGGCGAAATGCCCCTGGCGGCGACAGGCACTGTCACGCTGTATGCGGTCAGAAATCGCCGAATCTTATTTGGGCCTAAGTCTATAGGGATCCAACCATTCACGCCAGCGCGGTTAGGCCCGTTCGGATGCGGACCGACGCATGCTAGCACTCGAGTCTGCTCGTTCGGCCTGCCCGGTCAACTCGTACAAGAAGCGGCTGGGAACCGATTCCCGACGTTTTCCCCACTTTCTTCGCGTGCGGCAAAATGTCATCGTCAGGCGCTGCATGGCCCGGGTCACGCCGACGTAGCACAATCGCCGTTCTTCATCGACCGCGTCGTCGCCGGCTTCGGCCGATTTGCGGTGTGGCAAAATGCCCTCCTCCAGCCCGACCAGGTAAACGAAGGGAAACTCCAGACCTTTGGCGCTGTGCAGCGTCAGCAGCGCCAAGGCGTTACGCCGCAACTTGACGTCCTTTTCGGACTCTTCCTGGCGCACCCCCAGCGCCGCCTGATCCAGCAGCCCCTGCAGACTGGGCGTGGAGGCGGACCGCTCGTACTGCACCGCCAGTTCCATGAATTCATCCACCGTATTGAGCCGCGCTTGCCTCTGAAGCGGCTCGGCCGTGCCGCGCTCGACGGCATCGCGATAGGCGATGGTGTCGATCAGGTGCGCCGTGACTCGCGATGGCCGATGCCGGCGCGATTGCTCGGCCAGACCTTCGACCAGGTGGCGAAAGCGGCGAACAGCGGCGGCGGCCGGCACGGGCAGCCTGGCGACAAGCTCATCCTGCTGGACCACGTGCCACAGGGAGTGTCCACCGTCGACGGCAGCGTTTTGCAGCGTCTGCACCGCGCGTTGGCCGATGCCCCTGGGCGGCTTGTTGATGACCCGGTGCAGCGCCGCATCGTCGTCGGGGCTGGCGAGCACTCGCAAATACGCCAGCAGATCACGCACTTCCGCGCGATCGAAGAAGGACCGGCCGCCAATCAGAATGTAGGGAATGCGGGCCCTCCGCAATTCCGCCTCCAGCGGGCGTGGCTGGTCGTTGGTGCGGAACAGAATGGCCACGTCCCGCAGTTGGATGCCGGGCTTGCGAAGAATCCGCTGGATGTCGCCGACGACGTGCGTGGCCTCGTCCTCCGGATCGCGATAGGACAGGATACGCGGACGTGGCCCGGCGGGGCGTTCGGTTTGGAGCGTCTTGGCGTGCCGCTTCGCGTTGAAAGAAATCAGGCGATTGGCCATTGCCAGAATGCTGCCCGTGGAACGATAGTTCTGCTGCAAACGCACGATTTTGGCATCGGGCCAATCCTGCCGGAAGTTGAGTATGTGTGTCACTTTCGCGCCGCGCCAGCCGTAGATCGCCTGATCGTCATCCCCCACGACACAAAGATTACGGTGGCTCGCAGCCAGAGCCTTGGCAATGCGATACTGGATAATGTTCGTATCCTGGTATTCGTCGATGAGCAGGTGATCGAACCGATCGGCCTCCTGGCGCCGGATATCCGCGCGGGATTCGAAAATCTCGTCGGTCAGCAGCAGCATATCGTCGAAATCCACGAAACCGCGCGTCTTCAAAGTCCGCTGGTACCGTCGGTAAGCGACAGCGGCCAGATGCTCGATATCGCTGTCCGCGTGCTCAATCGCCCGCGGAGGCTTGATTCCGCCTACCTTCCAACGAGAAATCCAGTGCAGCAGGTCGCCGGGCCGCAATGCAGCAGTAGCGGCGCGGATCTCGCGGAGCACCGATTGCGCGATCTCTTCCTGATCGTGCCCGTCACAAATGCGAAAGTCGGCCGGATACCGCAGGACCGGAATGTGACGCCGCAGTATCTGGACACAAAGCGAGTGGAACGTGCATATCAGCGGCTGATGGCGGCCGGGCCGCTTTGCTTTGAGCAACGACGACAGCCGCTCGCGCATTTCCCCCGCTGCCTTGTTCGTGAACGTAACGGCCAGAATGCGATCGCGCGCTATGCGGTTCCGTACCAGGTGCACGACACGGTACGTGACGACGCGCGTCTTGCCGGTGCCGGCGCCTGCGAGCACAAGCAAAGGCCCCTGCAGCGTCCGCACCGCGTCGCGTTGTGCTCGATTCAGCGAATCATCCATTTTTCACTGCGCGAATGGAAATCGTGTAGCGCGGGACGGTGCTGTCTGTCGAAGCCTTGCACTCTTTCGGAAAAAGCCAAGCCACGAAGTGGCGCAAACTTTCAACCGTGGGCTTCAGCGTTCTGCATAAAAAAGATTACGAGAGCCAAGCCACGAAGTGGCGAAAGCATTTAGCCGTGGGTGTCAACCCACGGAAACGGAACACAAAACACCCCTTCAGCCCCGACAGGGGCGACAGCGGGGTGATCAGCCGCAGACGGCATGTACTCGAATGTGGCGCTACCAAATCGAGTTCAGCACCGAGAATCGACTCATTAGATTCATGGATTGATGTCGCCCCTCCGGGGCAGGAATACTTCTTTTTAGCACGAAATCCCATCGAGAGCCCCCGCCCGTTGGCAAGTGCACCGGGCTTCGGTTGGCTGCTCTGGGTCCGCGAGCACCGGAGCGATCGATCGGCGTCAAGGGCACCATCGTATCGCCGGAGCGCTGCCTACGGAAGGGGCCGTCACTTCCCAGTGGATCGCGCCCGGCAACGGTCATCATCCGACGGCAGACCACGCGTGGGCCGCGTTGATTCGGATTGGTCGTCAACAACGCGCCGTACTACTGCGGGCATCGGCCAGCGGCGCGGTCTGGCGCCTACGCGCCCGCGTTTGGCTCCGTATCGCGGCGTGGCTGTACCGACCTTCGGCGACGGAGAGCGCTGGCGTACTGCGCGGGCGTATCCACGTCCAGCACGACTGCCGGATCGTCGACTTCGAAACGCACGCACATTGCGGGATGAAGATTCCAAAATCGCCGCAGTCCTCCATCGCCCGGGAATGTCAAGATGGAAGCGCCGACCGGAGGCGGAATCAAGACCGGATGACCGCCTCGCGAACGGAAGACCGGAATCAAGGCCTGCTGTGGAGACCGCGCCTGGTGCGCGCGAAAGGTATCCAGCGTTTGCCGTTTCACTTCCGGGTGATCGCCCAGCTGAAGGAGCACCGAAGCTTGGGGGTCCATCTGCCGGGCCTGGACAACACCGGCCCGCACCGATGCGAACATTTCCGCGTCCGGATCGCTTTCCACGAAGTGGAACGTACGGTCGCGAAGCGCGGCTCGAACCTCGGCGGGCTCATGTCCCAGCACAACGACCATCGCGGCGCACGCCGGCGCGATGGAATCGAAGGCCGCCGCGACCAGCGGCCGCTCCCCCCGCGAATCGGTCCAGGGCAGCAACTGCTTGGTCCGTCCCATGCGCCGGCCTCTGCCCGCGGCGATGATGATTCCAATCCAGGGAGTCATGAAAACAGGGCCTTGCAATTGAACGCGCTCATTCTACTCTCTCCCGGCAGGTCCAGCACCGGGGTGGCACGTGCCGCGCCGGGCAAATATGATTGGTTTGGTGCCTGATATGCATTTCATTGTCCATTCGCTGTGACCATCCGCATTCCATAATGACGACTCCCGCCGGATATCATGCGGCGTGCGCACGGCTCACTCGCCGCGGTGAGCCGTTCGTCAGCGTGACCCTGGTTGCCGTCCAGGGAAGCACGCCCCAGGACGCCGGCAGCAAGATGATTGTCTCGGCCGGCGGGCTGCTGGTGGGTACGGTTGGAGGCGGCCGGATCGAGCGGCGGGCAATCGAGACCGCTGGAGAAATGCTGCGCGATCCCACGGGCGGCCCGACGACACAGCTGGTTCGCTGGAACCTTCAGACCGATGTCGGCATGACCTGTGGGGGCACGGTCACGTTGTACTTTGAAGTCACGAACCATCGCCGCTGGCCAGTTGTTGTATTCGGCGCCGGACACGTGGCCAACCGGTTGGTCCGACTGCTCTGCAAACTGGACTGCCGCATCACATGTGTCGACCCGCGCCAGGAATGGCTTGACCGTCTCCCTCGCTCGATGCGTTTAGAGCCGGTGTGCATGAACGATATGCCGCACTACGTTCAGCAACTCGGCGACGACGCTTTTGTCTTGTGTTTGACGATGGGGCACCGGACGGACCGCCCTATTCTCGAGGAGATCTTTCGGCAGAACCGCCGTTTTCCCTACCTGGGGGTCATCGGCAGTCGAGCCAAACGTTCGGTGTTGAAACGGGAATTGATCCAGGCAGGTGTGCCGCCGGACCGGGCGGAGGCGTTTCGATGCCCAATCGGACTTTCGATCGGCACCAACCAGCCACAGGAAATCGCTATCAGCATTGCCGCCCAGCTCATTCAGCGACGGGATGAAGTTCGGGGCGCGGCCCGGACTCCGGACGCTTCCCACGTCGCGCTGCGAGAGAATTTACCCAATGATTCAGCCACCGGAATTGATGCGGCTGGCCATTGAAAAATCGCGTGTTGGCATCGCGGCCGGCCAGAGCCCGTTCGGATGCGCGATCGCGCGAGGCGACGACGTTTTGGCCATCGAACACAACACGGTGCTGGCGTCGCCGGACGCCACCGCGCACGCGGAAGTGAACGCGATCCGCACCGCTTGCCGCAGTGTAAACGACGTGTTTCTTGAATCCGCCATCGTTGCTACAACATGTGAGCCGTGCCCCATGTGCCTGGCCGCTCTGCATTGGGCCAGGGTAAAAGAGGTCTATTTCGGCGCGACGATCGCCGATGCCGCCGCGGCGGGTTTCAATGAATTGAGCTTGTCGGCGGCCGACCTGGTGAACGCATCCGGAAGTCCGCTAAAGCTGATCAGCGGTCTCATGGCAGCCGAATGCCGTCAGCTGTTTGACGATTGGCACAATCATCCGGGCGCTCGTGCGTATTGAACGACTCGTCAGCAAAAGGACCTCACCGCAGGTACAAATAGATGGGCGCTCCTTTCCCCATGAACCGTGGCCTTGCCACACGATCGCTGATTTTCCTGCTATGTGTCCTCGCGCAGGGCGTGGCACGCGCCGCGGAATCGGCGGCGCAGCTTGCGGCGGCCGACCGCGTTCTGGTGATTGCGCATCGCGGCAATAGCAGCCAGGCGCCCGAGAACACGCTGGTCGCCTTCCGTTCGGCGGTGGATGCGGGCGCCGACCTGGTCGAACTGGATTATCACCACTCGTCGGACAATGCACCCGTGGTGCTGCACGATGAAGCCCTCGATCGGACGACGGATGCCGTTGCCGTGTTCGGCCGCCGAGACATTCCGGTGGCCTCGAAATCGCTGGCCACGCTCAAATGCCTGGATGCCGGATCCTGGTTTGGCCCGCGGTTTCGCGGAGAGCGTCTGGCGACACTCAGCGAGGCGCTGGACGTCATTCAGCAGGGCGCGGTGACACTCGTTGAACGCAAAGCCGGCGATGCCGCGACATGTATCGCGATTCTCGAAAACAAGGAACTTGTGAACGATGTCGTTGTTCAGTCGTTCGATTGGGGATTTCTCGAACGATGTCATCGCCTGGCCCCGCAACTAGTTTTGGCTGCTCTTGGTTCCAAAGAGCTGGACGGGGGGACTCTGGGACAGATACGGTCCACGGGGGCGGATGTGTTGGGATGGCATCACAAGCACTTGGGGCCCGCCCAAATCGAACTGGCGCACCGGCATCGCCTGAAAGTGTGGGTCTACACGGTCAATGATCCCGGCCGTGCGTCGGAATTGATGGACGCCGGTGTCGACGGCATCATTACCGACGCTCCCGGCCTCATGCGCAACGTCGCGGACCGCCGCGCGCAAGACGTTGACACCGGCCAGCCGTAGAAGAAACAGGATACGTGGTGATATCCGTGGAAGAGC
>Ga0315534_1003435_pt1 | contig 10207 bp, 7 predicted proteins | sample SalMarSW160240MG_FD_203094 | JGI IMG/M metagenome (GOLD analysis project Ga0315534, IMG submission 203094) | Salt marsh sediment microbial communities from the Plum Island Ecosystem LTER, Massachusetts, United States - Salt Marsh Sediment SW1602-40 ...
CCTGAAGCCCAGCATCGCGCCCATCCTGGCTAGCGGGACCGCGATGTGGCCCCCGCCAGCAATGAGCAGCGTTGGCGGAGCGACCTGCACGTCGATGAAGACCGCTGGCAGAGTTTCCGTGCCTGGTATCGTTCGCGAGACTCCCTCCCGGAGGGCTTCCAGCGCCTGCGAGGTGACCCTGGCGTCCAGGCTTTGATCGCCCAGCCCGCCAACAGCCCGGCCGTCACCAAGGATCAACTCGTGCGGATGTGATTCGTCAGTGGTGAGCGGCGTCAGCACGGCGAATCTTCCATCCTCCTCCATGGCCCCCACGGCCGCTTGCAGCATTTCCAGGTCCCGGTCATCCCAGAGATCGACGAAGACCTCCATCACCCCGCCGCAGACCATCTCCGTGTCCAGCGAGACGTCTGCGGTCAGGTCCAGGGTCAGCATGCGGCGCCGCCCATCCTTGAGGGTTTCCATAGCCGCCTGCCAGGCCTCGGCTTCTCCACAGCCTCCTCCAATAGTGCCCGTGGTCTCGCCGGAGGTCCGGATGACCATCTTGGCTCCCACCTCCCGAGGGGTGGACCCTTGCGTCGTGACCACGGTGGCCGTGGCGGTCTTCTTCTCGCTGCGAACGCAGCTTTCTATCTCCTCAAACACGTCTCTCATAGACTTGTCCTATTCACTGCCCGACGAGACGCCCGTGATCTGGCCAGTCTGTGCTTTGCTGCCTCCTCCGAAGCTCGCACGCAGCATACTGACCAAGGCGGCGATCCCCTGGCTGACCAGGTAGAACCCCTGCTTCACAAGGTTCCACTGCCCCAGGCGCAGCCCCAGTTCCCAGTCGTTCCAGGGTCGCGCGACGATGGCGTTCGTCCTCTCCAACTGCGGCCTCAACTCTTCCAACCTCGCGGTCTCTCCCTCGCCCACTTGGTCCAATATCTCCAGCAATCTCAGGGCCTGGGACGTTCGCTGCTCCGCCTTCTCCACCTCCTGGGCGCTCATCAGCCCGTGACGGAGCTTGATGCGGTTCAACTCCAGGCTGGCCTCGTAGCTGCTGAGGACGATGTCTTCGCGCGTCATCCACTCCGTCTCGTAGTTGAGCACGTACTTCCAGCTAGGGCTGAGCAAGGCGCGCCGGTGCTCCTCGAGAGTGCGGTGGAAGATCCGATAGCCGTGTCGCTCAGGCTCCTCGAACGCCATACTACCGGGGTCCAGGAATGGTGCCAGTGGGGAGACGAAGAGATGCAACCTCCCATCCCGGCCATATCTGTCCAGGAGCTCCCCACAATAGGCCACCGTGTCCATCACCGACTGGCGCGTCTGCTTGGGAAGACCGATCATGAAGTAGATGTCCAGTCGCTTGCAGCCGGCAGAGTAGGCCGACTCGATGGTTCTTTCCACGGCCTCGTTGGAGTAGTGCTTGCCGAAGGCGCGTCGCACCTCTTCGTCGTGGGATTCCAACGAGATCTCCAGTGAGAAGTTGGGAAGGGCATCACCCACACGCTGAAGGAAGTCGGCCGTGGCGGGGGTGAATAGCTCCAGAGTGAGGGGATCGTTCATCACCGCCATGGCATCGAGGAACCGCTGCGCGTACCCCATGCCTGCCTGCCTGATGTCACCCACCACCATCAAGAAGCCCTTGCCGAAGCCGCGGATGTTCTTCACGTCCTCGGCGAGAGCCTCGGGCGCACGGAAGGCAGCCTTCTCCCGCCCGAAGAAACGCCTGAAGGCATACTCCGAGCCGCCGCAGGTGACGCAGTTGTGTGTACAACCGCGACAGGTGATCCCCGAGCCCATAGGGTACTCCAGCCAGTCCCTGAAGGGCAGGTTGCTGCTCAGGTCTCGATCCCTGAGCACAGTGCGGACCATGAAAGCGTGATCTATAGGCCGCACCTCGAGCGTCTCCGGAACGTTGGTGAGAGGGTTCACCCGCACCTCACCCGAAGTATCCCGCCAGGTCAGGTTGGGCACATCGTGGGGCTCACTGCCCTCCCTGAGATGCGACAGGAGCTTCGCCAGAGGCGCTTCCGTGGAATCGCCGCGCAGAACGTAATCCACCTCGGGGTAGTCCATGAGTTGTTCGTGGTAGTAAGTGGAGGAAAAGCCACCGAAGATGACTGGCGTGTCGGGATGGAGGCGTTTGGCCAGTCTAGCTGTCTCGATGGCGCCCTGTGCGTGGCACAGCCAGTGCAAACCGATACCGAAAGCCCCAGGGCGCAACCTTCCAATGAACCCCTCGGCATCGAAGGAGGGATCGTTGATCATGCGCAGCCCCAGATTTACGATGCGCGAGCGGTATCCCTGCTCGTGCAGGTAGCTAGCCAGTGTGGCAAACCCGAAAGGGTACATCTCGAACACCGGGGTAGAAGGGACTACCTCGCTGACCGGGCCATAGAGCTTGGGCTGCCGGCGGAAGTCATACACACTGGGGGGGTGCAGGATCACCAGGTCCAATCTGCTCATCTGCGTTGTACTCCGTAGGTCAAGACTTGCTCCTATACTATGATAACACAGTAGCGGCCCGATCGCCTAAGAGACGGGCCGCTACACCACAGGAGTGTCGTCTACTCGAGAACGCGATCAGGCAGCTTGCTTGACCCTCCTAGAGATGGCCTTGCCCAATCGTTTGATGCCCTCATCGATCTGGTCCGTCGAGCAAGTGGCAAAGGTGACGCGAAAGGCATCGTGGCCCCGTCCGTCAGCGTAGAAGGCCGTGCCTGGGACGAAGGCGACCTTCTGTTCGATGGCTTCGCGGAGCACATCGCCGCAGTCTACGCCGTCTGGCAGCTTCACCCACAGGAAGAGTCCCCCCTGTGGATGCGTCCAGGTGACACCGTCCGGGAAGTGGCGATCCAGAGCCGCCAGCATGGCGTCGCGACGCTGCCGATACGTCTCGCGAATCTCCAAGACGTGCTGGTCGAGGAAGCCGTTGGCCATCACCTCGTAGGCCATCATCTGGTCGAAGGTGCTGGTGTGCAGGTCTGCTCCTTGCTTGGCCTGGACCAGCTTCTCGACCACCTCGACCGGTGCCACCAGCCAACCCAGCCGCAAGCCCGGAGAAAGGGTCTTGGAGAAGGTGCTCATGTAGATGACGTCACCCTCGAAGTAGCCTGACTGCTGGCCATTCTGCTTAGCACTGATCACGACCAGCGGTTCGATGTTCTCGCCCTCGAACCGGAGTTCACCGTAGGGGTCGTCCTCCAGAATAGGCACACCATACTGGCGGGCCAACGACACCAGCCTCTCACGCCTCTCCCTGGACAGCGTGACGCCGGCCGGGTTCTGGAAGTTGGGCAGCACGTACATGAACTTGGGATGGGTCTCCACGATCTTTTGTTCCAGCACATCGACCAACATCCCATCGTCGTCGAGCGGCACACTGGCATAGGAAGCCTCGTAGGCCCTGAAGGACTGTAGAGCCCCTACGAACGTGGGCGCCTCGATGATGATCACCTCCCCCGGATCCAGGAGCACTTTCGACACCAGGTCCAGCCCTTGCTGAGAACCCGTGGTGATGAGCACGTTGTCCACACTGGCCACGATACCATACCGGCTCATCTTCTGCACGATGAACTCGCGTAGAGGCACGTACCCCTCGCTGATACTGTACTGCAAGGCGCTGGACCCCTGCTCCCTCAGCACCTTGACACATGCTTCCTCGATTTCTTGGAGCGGGAATAGCTCCGGTGCTGGCATCCCTCCAGCGAAGGAGATCATATCAGGCTGACTGGTGACCTTCAGTATCTCCCTAACGACGGAGCTCTGCATACCCTTCATGCGCTGAGCGTAGCGGTATTCCCAGGAGGTTGCCATCTTCCAGACTCCTTTCCCCCACTGACATCGAGTCGCTCACCCGACGGCCAAAACAAAACTCGCTATCCCCGTTTGGGTATAGCGAGCTATGACGGCTCCTATGCAGCCACTAAACATGAAGCGCCAATAGTATAGGCCCATTTTGAGAATGCCCAGCCTCTTCACGGAACGATTATACCCTCTCTCGGGGAAAAGGGCAAGCCGATTCAGATACCGAATCTTCCATGCACATCCTCCCAAGCTCACTCGTCACCGAGTCGAGCCTATGATAGAATGTAGCACTATGAATAATACACATGGCACCCGACTGGATCGGCTCTCACGCGCCCAGCAAGACAGCCACGTAGACTTGATGGCTATCGTCCCTGGGGCCAATCTCCGCTACCTGACCGGGCTGGAGATGCACGCCAGCGAGCGGGTCACGCTGGCGCTCTTTCCGCTGGACGGCCAGGTCGCCTTCGTGCTGCCCGAGCTGGAAGCCCCTCGTGCGCGGGGCAACCTGGCTACCGAGGCCTCTTTCTACGGCTATTCCGATCAAGAGGGACCGGGTCCGGCCTTCCGGCAGGCGGCTGCCGACCTGCGCCTGGAGGGCAAGGTGATCGGAGTGGAGCACCTGGCCATGCGCGTGCTGGAGCTGCGGCTGCTGGAGGAGCACGCCATGGGCGCCCGGTTCGTCGATGGAGGGTCTCTCCTCTCCCGGCTTCGTATCCTCAAGGACGCTGAGGAGATCGAGGCCATGCGCCGGGCCAGCGAGGTCAACGAGGAGTGTTTCCGTCAGACCGCCGCACACATCCAGCCAGGGGTGACCGAGCAGGAATTGTCCGCCATCTGGCAGAAAGCGGCTCTAGACTTGTCCGGCGGCGAGCTTCCAGACGTCCCCATCGTGGCCTCCGGTCCCAACGGCGCCTCTCCGCACACCACTGCCACGCCTCGCCCCGTCGAGAGCGGAGACCTGGTCACTATCGACGGCTTCCTGCGCGTGGAAGGCTACTACTCCGACATCACCCGCACCTATGCGGTGGGGGAGATCGACGAGGAACTGGAGAGCATCTACTCCGTCGTGCAGGAGGCCAACGCTGCCGGCAGAGAAGTCATCAAGCCAGGCATCCAGGCCCAAGAGGTGGATCGGGCAGCTCGTGCGGTCATCGACAGGGCGGGATATGCGGAGTACTTCATCCACCGCACCGGCCATGGGCTGGGACTGGAGATCCACGAATCTCCCTACATTGTGCAGGGGAACGAAGAGGTCTTGCAGCCCGGCATGACCTTCACCGTGGAGCCGGGGATCTACCTGCCCGGCAAGGGCGGGGTCCGCATCGAGGATGACGTCGTGGTCACGGAGACTGGCTGCGAGTCGCTGACGAACTTGCCCCGCGACCTGGTGCGCCTCTAGCCGTCCGCAGATCCCAATACAACCGTCGACTCCACCACCGCTGGCGTTCTATTGATCGACCCCTGTCTCAAGACCACGTTCTTCACGAAATCGCCCTGGCATCAATCGTGCCCATCTATCCCCTCCCGTTGCGTGGCCGCGGTGTGCTGCCCGACTGGCACAAGGTGTGTTACAATGCCAGCGATGCTTGACGACATCGTTCTGGTGCAACTGGTCACCGGCCTGCTGCTGAGCACCATCATCGCCCTCGTCGCCTTTCGCAAACAGGCTCTCACAGTGAGCGGCGCTGCGGGGGCCATCCTGGTAGGCTCCGTCGTCTTTGGATTCGGCGGGTGGGCCTGGGGCCTGGTGCTGGTGGCCTTCTTCGCGGTCTCTTCCACTCTATCCCGCCACAGGTCCGCAGACAAGAAGCGGATCGCGGACAAGTTCCAAAAGGGCTCCCGGCGTGACCTGTCCCAGGTCCTGGCTAACGGAGGCCTGGCGGCCATCGTCTCGGTGCTCTACCTCGCTCGCCCGACGCCGGCCCTGCTGGCCGCGTTCCTGGGCGCTATGGCCACGGTCAACGCGGACACCTGGGGCACGGAGATCGGCATGCTCAGCCCGGTCGCCCCCCGCCTTCTTACCACCGGGCGGAGAGTACCCGCGGGCACGTCGGGAGGAGTGACCTGGCTGGGAACCTCGGCGTCCATCCTGGGGGCGCTGTTCATCGGCCTGTTGAGCTACCTCCTGGTGTGCATAGACTCCTTCGCGGCGGAACACAGCCCTCTACAACTGTCGTGGATCATCCCCACCGCCCTGGTCAGCGGTCTTCTGGGCTCCCTCTTCGACAGCCTCCTGGGAGCCACGGTGCAAGGGATCTACTACTGCGCGGCATGTGAGACGGAGACAGAGAAGCAGGTACACGGCTGCGGGCTCACGACGAACCATTTGCGGGGATGGCGCTGGCTCAATAACGACGTGGTCAACTTCGTCAGCTCGGTGGCGGGAGCTGCGCTGGCCGTGGCCATCTGGGGAATCCTGGCGGGGTGACGGGAAGCTACGGCCGTCTCGGGCCACAAGCACAGAAACGGGGTCCAGCCGCCGAGCCTGGCGTCGGACCCCGCAGTCGACTGGCTGTTCGGGCCCCCTAGGGCTGAAACCTGACGATGCGCGCGAAGCCCTCCGCGTCCAGCGACGCACCACCCACCAGCGCGCCGTCCACTTCCGGCTGACCCATCAGGTCGTCTACGTTCCCTGGTTTGACGCTCCCCCCATACAGAATACTCACCGCTTGGGCGAGTTCGTCGCCGTAGAGGCCGCTCAAGGTGTTACGGATCATGATGTGCATCTCATCGGTCTGCTGGGGAGTAGCCGTGTGGCCCGTGCCAATGGCCCAGATGGGCTCGTACGCTATGGCCACCTCCTTCATCGCCTCGGCGGGGATCTCGTGCAGACCTCGTTCGACCTGCATGCTGACCACCGTCTTCTGCCGTCCCTCCCCGCGCTGCTCCAGGGTCTCTCCCAGGCAGAGAATGGGCTTCAACCCATACTCGAGAGCCAACTTCAGCTTCTGATTGACAAACTGGTCGCTCTCCTGGAAGTACTGCCGCCGCTCGCTGTGCCCCAGAATCACGTAGGCACAGCCCACGTCCAGCAGCATAGCGGGAGACGTCTCTCCAGTATACGCACCTTCCCGTGCCGGGTACAGGTTCTGTCCTCCCACCTGGATCATGCTACCCTGGAGGGTCTTCGCTACCGCGGACAGCGCGGTGAAAGGTGGGCACACCAGTATCTCCCTGTCTTTCACGTCAGCCAGCGTTTCCTTGAGCCGCTCGACCAAGACCACGGACTCGTCCACGGTCTTATGCATCTTCCAGTTGCCGGCCATGATGATCCTGCGTGTCACGGTGACCTCCATCCTGTCGTTCTAGCTCCGTCTCTTGCTCATGAAGTCGGAGCGCCCGCTCTGCGATTATACCAAAGCGCCGGTCTTGGGCCAAGAGTCCTCAGCCGGCGGCTTTGAACCGCGCACACGAGAGTGTATAATGCTGCGCGAGAGATGAAACGGAGGATCGCTGTTCCGACAACGTGCCTGCAGGTCTGCGCGGCGGGCGATCCCGGACGACCATAGCATGGCCTCCTTGACCCTCGGACTGAGCCAAATCCACAGACTGCTGCTCCGAAAGCAGCACCTGTCCCCACCTTCTACCAAGACCAGCATCAAGGACTTGGTGGACGAAGTGGGCGGGCTGCATGCAACGGGAGCGGCGAACACCTACCTATCGCTATGGTCGAGGCGAAGAGACTTCACCAAAGAGGAACTACAGACTGCGCTGTACGACGATCGCAGTGTGGCGAAGGTCCTGTGCATGCGTAACACCCTCTTCATCCTGCCCAAGGAACTGCTTCCCGCTGCCTATCTGGCCACCAGGAAGCGCCGCGATGCGCTGATAGACAGATATCTGCGCCACCATGGAATCACCAGGTCGCGGTATGAACAATGCTGCGACACAGTAAGACAACTCTTGGGCACTGGGGCGAAGACGGCAGCCGAGATCAAGCGCGAATTGTCAGATCCGGACACGCTTCAAGTGGTCGATCTCATGCCCAACGACTGGCACCTGGTCAGAGGACAGCCGCGCGGAACCTGGCGCAGCAACCTGCACGAATACAGCACCTTCGAGATCTGGTACCCCGACGTCGACTTGCGATCGTTGACTCCGCAACAAGCTTGCATGGAGCTCGTAAGGCACTACTTGTCCTGTCTGGGTCCAGCCACCGCTGACGACATCGCCTGGTGGGCGGGCCTGGCCAAATCGGACGTCCGCACGGCCCTGAGTTCGATGGGAGCTGAGGTAGAGGAGGTGGAGATCGAGGGCCCAGGAAGCGGATACCTGGTTCTATCCCGCGACCTGGACACTCTGCGGAGTGAGCCTCCCGAGGAGCGCGAGAGCTTGTTCCTGCCCAGCCTCGACCCCTACATCATGGGCTACAAAGACAGGACCAGGTTCCTCGATCCTGGCAGATCGAACAAGGTGTTCGATAGGGCGGGGAACGCTCTTCCCACCGTCTGGGAAGATGGTCGCGTGATCGGTGTCTGGGTGGAGAACAGCGAGCGATCTGCCCTTCAGGTGCTGCTCTTCAATGAAGCCGGCTCGCGACTAACCAGGCAACTGGAGGAACAGGCACATCGGTTGAGTCTTTTCCTGGAGCACGAGCCGCCCGGCGTCCAGATCCTTCGCTACCCGAGAGACGGCTATGCACAGAACCCATTTCGGGTCGCGCGCAAGTCCTAGGCACATCGTGGGGTGGGCATGAGCCAGCAATGGAGCCAGCACGTCAGAGGGGACCCGCTCCCCTGGTTGCTGGAGGACGATAACCCATCGGTGCGCTTCTTCGCCCTCAGGGACCTGCTGGGCCGACCAACCGATGACCCCGACATGGTCGGCGCCCAGTCGTCCATCATGGCCTCGAGGCCGGTGAGGGAGATAGTGGAAGCCCAGTACCCCGAGGGCTATTGGGTCAAACCGGGCCGCGGGTATAGTCCCAAGTACAGAGCCACGGTCTGGCAACTGATGTTCCTGGCCGATCTGGGCGCTACGTCTAGCGAGGCCATAGATCGAGCCTGTCGGTTCGTTTTGGAGCACAGCCTCGTCCCCGAAGCGGGTCTCTTCTCCGCCACCAAGGCGAGCACCGGCACAATCGCCTGTCTCAACGGCAATCTTCTGTGGTCGCTTCTGCAGCTGGGCCACGGTGACCATCCCACTGTGCGTACAGTCTCCGAGGCGCTAGCCAAAAGAATCGTGGAGGACGGATTCAAGTGCCTCGCCAATTCCCCCAACCGTGCCGACAAGAAGACGTGGCTTCCCTGCGCCTGGGGAGCGGTCAAGTCCCTCCGCGCCCTGGCGCTGATTCCACCGCGACAGCGTTCCCCGGCGGTGAAGCAGGCCCTCGACCGAGGCGTAGATCTTCTCCTCAGCCGTGACCTGGCGATGGCCGACTATCCCAGCGGCACTGGCCTGGTCAGTCCTCTTTGGTTCAAGCTAGGCTTCCCGCTGGGCTACGGCAGCGACGTACTGGAGGCCATCGACGTGCTCGCGCAACTGGGCCACGGTGGACACCCAAACCTGCGCCGAGCCATCGAGCTTGTGCTGGAGAAGCAGGACAGTGAAGGCCGCTGGCTCCTGGAGCGCACTCTGACCAAGACGTGGACCAGCTTCGGCAAAAGGAGTCAGCCCAGCAAGTGGGTAACGTTGAGAGCGATGAGGGTGCTGAGCAGACTACCGTAGTCGCTTTGCGTGATCGTCTCGTTCGACCGTCTAGTACTCGACCCTCTTGCCCGTGATGACCATCAGCACTCTCTCCACAACCACCACCAGTCCTATCACCACACCATCCACTACGATCGTGAGCAAGAACGCAAAGGTGAGGTGATGGAGCCCCTTCAGCAGGAAGGAAGACAACGGCGAGGACACCGGCCCCAGGAGGCCGAACCCGTACAGGACCACTGCGGCCAGGCAGCAGTACAGGGCCAAAGACAGCCAGGCCTGACGATCCGACTCACTGGGCAGCATGGCGTTGCTGATGGAGAAGATGAGGTACACCCACAGCCAGAGGTTGGGCACGGACAGGTATCCTTGGAGCATCGAGAGCACCGCCCCTGGGTTGAGCCCCATGATCAGGTCAGGGAGGCCTGCCAGGCCGAAGACCTGGTACGCGATAACGAGGATGAGAACACTCCCGGTGATCAAGGGCGCCAAGCCGATGACGCCTTCTCGGAGCGGGTCAGCCCTGGCCATGGAGACCGAGCCCAACCGCGTGGCACCCTTGCCCTTGGAGGAGGGCCCGATGGTTATCGGCCCAGTGGGAACACGCAATAGCTTGGCTGCCAGCCAGTGGCTCAACTCGTGGACGAGCACACCGGGCAGCAGCAGCAGGAAATAGGACAGCACGGCCACGTCGTGGCTTCCGCCCAGCAGCAGTCCCAGACCATAGAGGTGCCTGCTCAGCCATCGCTTCGCTGCGACCAGACAGAGC
>Ga0315534_1003437_pt1 | contig 10206 bp, 11 predicted proteins | sample SalMarSW160240MG_FD_203094 | JGI IMG/M metagenome (GOLD analysis project Ga0315534, IMG submission 203094) | Salt marsh sediment microbial communities from the Plum Island Ecosystem LTER, Massachusetts, United States - Salt Marsh Sediment SW1602-40 ...
CGAGCTCGCCAAGATCGTGCGGGTGTTGAAGAAGATCGATGACACCGCGCCGCACGAGGTGGTCCTGGTGCTCGATGCGACCACCGGGCAAAACGCGCTCGCCCAGGTCGAGATCTTCAAGGAGATCTCCGGTGTCACCGGCCTGGCGGTAACCAAGCTCGATGGAACGGCGCGGGGCGGGATCCTTGTCGCCATCGCCGAGCGCTTCAAGCTTCCCATCAATGCGATCGGCATTGGCGAAGGCATGGACGATCTCAAGCCGTTCGACGCGCAAGACTTCGCGCGGGCGATCGCGGGGGCGAATGGCGAGAATGAAGCCGCAGCCTGACCAAAGGGTTCCGGCGCGGCAAGCAGACGCCTCGGCGGAACAAGGAGCCTGGTCGAAGCTCGCCATCGAGCTTGGGCCTCTGATCGTGTTTTTTGCCGGCAACGCAATCGGCGGAATCTATGCCGGCACGGCGGCGTTCATGGTCGCGACCGTCATTTCGCTCGTGGCCGCCCGCCTGCTTCACCGCAAGATTCCCGTCATGCTGCTTGTCAGCGGCGTGATCGTGCTTGTGTTCGGCGGCCTCACGGTTTTTTTCCGCGACGACACCTTCATCAAACTCAAGCCGACCATCGTCTATTCGATGTTCGCGGGCCTGCTCGCGGCCGGGCTGCTGTTGAAGAAGCCCGTGCTTGAGATGCTGTTCGGTTCGGCCTTCACGCTGACCGAACTGGGGTGGCGCAAACTCACGGTCCGGTGGATCGTCTTCTTCGCCGCCATGGCGATTGTTAACGAATTGATTTGGCGCAATTTTTCGACCGACACGTGGGTCAGCTTCAAGGTGTTCGGCTTTCTGCCGCTGACCCTCTTGTTCGCGCTCCTGCAGGTCCCGCTGTTGCAGCGTTACGGCCTGCCGCCACAAACATTCGATAAGAGCGAAAAAGAGAAAATGTAACGAAAACTGAGGCCTCCCAAGCAAATTTTGGTAGTTATGGAGTCCTCCGGCACTCTTACTGTCTCCCCCGAATCTTAAATCTTCGTAATTGCAATTGAATTGCAACTTGGCCGTCACGATATCTCAGGTCAGCCTACGGACATTTGTGAATTCCTTCGTCCGTCGGTCCCAGAATATTAAAACTCTGTAATGAGGGGCGTGAGCCATGAACGTGAAGGGAGCAAAGGATCTGGACCGGTCGGCGACGCATTTGCTTCACCGTGCCAGCCAATGCGCTACGGACATTTTTTCAGCTGACGCACGCACGGTCGGACTGACGCCGCGTCAACTCGCCGTTATGACGGCGATTGGCGATAAGGAGGGGCTGAGCCAAACCGATTTGGTGGAGCGCACCGGCATCGACCGCTCGACCATGGCCGATCTTATCGCGCGCTTGTCGAAGCGCGGGCTGGTCAATCGCCGCCGGACCAGAGAGGACGCCAGAGCCTACTCGGTCAAGCTGAGCCCCCACGGTACAAGAGTGCTTCGCCAAGCCCAACCCGGCGCGGCCGCAGCCGATCAGCGTCTGCTCGCCAGTCTTCCGCCGGGCAAGCGGCAGGACTTCATCGATGCGCTCGCCTTGATCGTCGCCGCAGCCGCCAACGAAGACCAATGAGACTGCGCCGCGCTGTCGCAGATGAAAAAATGTGCACCGTAAAATTTGGCCGAACGCGCCCGGAAATCAATGCCGAAGCAAGTCACACGGGAAGAAGTGGCAAAGTAACGGGAATTGGCCCGGTCCATCGTTTCCTATTACATCATTCGGACATACGCGTAAGGCAAAAAAGAACTGTCTCCAAAATGAGCTTTCCGGGAAGGGGTGTCCTGTGCTCACAAACTTACTTGTAGCGCGAGCTTCGCCACGTGGACCAGTCACAAGAGGTACAAATCGCCTCGAGCGCTCGGTGACGCATCTGCTTCACCGCGCCAACCAAAGCGCCACGGAAATTTTTTCGGCTGACGCACGCATCGGCGAGTTGACACCGCGTCAATTCGCCGTGCTGACGGTGATCGCCGAACAAGAAGGGCTGAGCCAGATCGATCTGGTGGAACGCACCGGCGTTGACCGGTCGACCATGGCCAATCTTGTCGCGCGGCTTCTAAAAAGAGGGTGGGTCACGCGCCGCCGCACCAAGGAGGACGCCAGAGCCTATTCCGTCAAGCTCAGCCCTCAGGGGGAGAAAGTGCTCCTCCAAGCCAGGACCGCGGCCGCCGCCGCCGACCAGCGCCTGCTTGCCAGCCTTCCGGCCGGCAAGCGGCAGGACTTCCTCAATGCGCTCGCCTCGATCGTCGAGGCCAACGCGAAGGAAAGCCGCTAGTCCTGCGGTCCGTTTGCTGGTTTTTGTAGGAGTGGCAGGATTTTGTCCCTGACGGCTTGCTCGGTCAGAGGGCCGACATGGCGGTAGGCGATTTTTCCTTCACCCGTCACGACATAGGTTTCCGGCACGCCGTACACGCCGAAATCGATGGCGACGCGGCCCGATCTGTCGGCGCCGACCCGCTCGTACGGATTACCGTGGCGGCCTAGAAAGCGCCGCGCCGCGACCGGATCGTCCTTGTAATCGATGCCGTAGAGCCTGATGCCGGGCTGCTGACCGAGTGCCAGCAACAGCGGATGTTCGACCTGACATTCGGTGCACCAGGAAGCGAAAACATTGACGATGGTGGGCTCGCCGCCCGCGAGATCGGAAGAGGCGAAGCCCGGAACCTGGTCGCCTTCAGAGCTCAGCCCTTCGAGCGAAGGCAGCGTAAAGTCGGGTACTTTCTTGCCGATCAGCGGCGAAGGAAGGAGCGAGGGATCGCCGCTCTGCAGCGCATACCAGAACAAGCCGGCAAGCACTGCGAAGATCAAAAACGGCAGGGCAGGTCCAAACCGCCGGAATGACGAGGCGCGCGCTTCCCCGGTCATGACCGCTTCTTTCGCGCTGGCCTGGCGGGCTTGGCAGCGCCGGCGGAGCGCCGTCTGATGCCCTTCCGTTCGAGATCGGCAAGCAGACGCCGCTGCTTACGGTCATCGGCAACGATGGCCAAAGCAAGCCCCACAACAGCAACGAAGGTGACGCCATAGGCGGCGACAATGAAGCCTGCATGCGGTCCGAGATCGGGCATGGCCGGTCTTACGCTCCAGCCAAAGCGGCATGCTCGACTTGCGTCTTCTGCATCGCCTGCACGCGCCGACGCAGAATCTCGGCGCGCATGGCAATCAGATGCAAGACCACGAACAGCAATGTGAAGGCGATTGCCATTACGACAAGCGGGACAAGCATCGAGGGGTCGATGGTCGGACCGCCCAAGCGGACCACGCTTGCCGGTTGGTGCAGCGTGTTCCACCAATCCACCGAGAACTTGATGATCGGAATGTTGATGACGCCGACCAGAGCCAGAATAGCGGCGGCGCGTCCGGCGCGGCCCGGCTCTTCGATCGCCTGCCATAGCGCGGCCAATCCCAGATAGAGCAGGAACAGCACGAGCATCGAGGTCAGGCGCGCGTCCCACACCCAATAGGTTCCCCACATCGGCTTGCCCCATAACGAGCCGGTCACGAGGGTGATGAAGGCAAAGGTGGCGCCGATCGGAACCGCGGTCTTGGCGGCGACGTCGGCCAAGGGGTGGCGCCAAATCAGCGTGCCGAGGCTTGCCGCGGCGATCAGCATATAGCCGAACATGGCGAGCCAAGCCGCCGGGACATGAATGAACATGATCCGCACCGTCTCGCCCTGCTGATAATCGGGCGGCGCCACGAAGAAGGCGAGATAGAGCCCGGCGGCGAACAGGATCGCGGTCAGCGCCGTGAGCCACGGGACGAGGCGATCGACGAGGCTCAGGAAACGGGTGGGATTTGCAAGGCTCGGCATCGGGCTTGATCTAGAGGGTTTGGCGTGTGCGCGCAATTGGCCTAGCGGAGCGCGATGCGAAGCGCCGCAGACGCGGCGAGCGGGGCGAGCACGATGCTTGCCAGGCTGAACGCGCACAGCATGAGAAAGGGCGGCCAGGGCGAGGCGGGGCCGGTGATGGCGGCCGAAGCCGTTGCCACGCCGAAGATCAGCACCGGCACGTAAAGCGGCAGCACCAGCAGGGCGAGAAGAAGCCCGCTGCGCTTGAGGCCGAGCGTGAGGCTGGCTCCGATCGCGGCGACAAAACTCACGGCAGGCGTGCCGGCCAGCATGGCGAGGACGAGAAACGGGCTCGCCTGCTGCGGCAGGTTAAGCAGAAGCCCGAGCAGTGGCGTAAGCAGAGCAAGCGGCACGCCGGTCGTAATCCAATGGGCCAGACTCTTGATCGCGGCGACGAGCGACAGGGGCAGAGGGCCGCATGTGAGGATATCGAGCGTGCCGTCCTCGTAATCGTTGTGGAAGATGCGGCCGGCCGAGAGCAGCGCGGCGAGCAGGAGCGCCACCCACAACATGCCGGGCGCAATGCGGGCCAGAAGATTGAGATCCGGCCCGAGGCCAAGCGGCGCGATGGCGATAACCACGAGATAGAAGCCGAGCGCGGTGCCGATGGCGCCGCCTTCGCGAAAGGCGAGCTTCAGGTCGCGGGCAAGAAGGGCGAGGCTCGGGCTCACGAGACGCGGCCTTTGCCGAGCGTGAGCTGTCTGGCGATTTTTTTTCCGCCGAGCTTCGCATGGGTCGCCACCATGGCGATGCCGCCAGTTTCGAGGTGGTTGTCGAGAGCGGCTTCGAGCAGCTTGACGGAGGCCGCATCGAGCGATGATTGCGGTTCGTCCAACAGCCAGATCGGGCGGGGCGCGGCGAAGAGACGCGCAAGCGCAAGCCGCCGTCTCTGTCCGGCCGAGAGCAGCCCTGCGGAAACATTGGCCAAGGGGCCGAGCCCGAACGCGGCAAGTGCTGCCTTGAGGTCGGCGCGCTGCTCGCCGAGGAAGGCGCCCCAGAAGGCGATGTTTTCGCTGACACTGAGCCGCGGCTTGACCGCATCGGCATGGCCGACATAGTGGCAAAGCTCGGGACGGGAAACATCCGGCGCTTCGCCGGTGAGGCGCACATCGCCCGCATCGAGCGGAAGCAGTCCGGCGATCTGCCGCAGCAGGCTGGTCTTGCCAGCGCCGTTAGGTCCGGTGACGAGCAGCGCCTGGCCCGGCGCCAGGCGGAAGCTCAAATCCCGAAAGATCGTTCTTCCGCCGCGCTGGCAGCTGATTTTTGATGCGGCGAGACCGATTGCGTGGGACATGGGCTTGGAGCCGGCAGGTTGAGGCTTGACGCGCGCAAATTCGAGACGATCTTGCGCCAGGCTCTCTTCGCGTCATTGTCTCGCTGCCGCAAGGGCTTTTATATAGACCCTGAGCGCGCAAGCCTTCACCAAGGGGAGCCGTCTTCAGGGGGGATGGCCGGGCCGTCCCGCCAACCGCCCGGTGATGCCTTTTTGCGCGCGACGATAGTCATTTTGGAAGGAGACACCGTTGACCGCGGCTCTTGACCCCTCGCTCGATAGCTTCAAATGCCGCCGGACTCTCAAGGTCGACGGGGCCGAGTACGATTATTTCAATTTGCAGGAGGCCGAGGCCAACGGGCTTGCGGGCGTCGGCAGCCTGCCGTTCTCGCTCAAGGTGCTGCTCGAAAATCTGCTTCGCCATGAGGATGGGCGCAGCGTCACCGCCGACGACATTCGCGGCATGGCGCTGTGGCTCAAGGAGCGAAAGAGCGACCGGGAGATTGCGTTCCGGCCCGCCCGCGTTCTGATGCAGGATTTCACCGGCGTTCCCGCCGTGGTCGATCTTGCCGCGATGCGCGACGCCATGGCCGGGCTTGGCGGCGATCCGAACAAGATCAATCCGCTGGCACCGGTCGACCTCGTCATCGATCATTCGGTGATGGTCGATGCTTTCGGTTCGGCCAAGGCCTTTCAGTTCAACGTCGACAAGGAATACGAGCGGAACCGGGAGCGCTATGCGTTCTTGCGCTGGGGAGCGGGCGCATTCGACAATTTCCGCGTGGTGCCGCCCGGCACCGGCATCTGCCACCAGGTCAACCTCGAATATCTGGCGCAGACCGTGTGGACCAAGGAGGGCGAGGGCGAACGCGCCGTGGCCTTTCCCGACACGCTGGTCGGCACCGACAGCCACACGACCATGGTCAACGGGCTCTCCGTTCTCGGTTGGGGGGTCGGCGGGATCGAGGCCGAGGCCGCCATGCTCGGCCAGCCGATCTCCATGCTGATCCCCGAAGTCGTGGGCTTCCGCCTAACCGGCGAGCTTAGAGATGGCGTCACCGCAACCGACCTTGTGCTCACGGTTACCGAGATGCTGCGGCGTGCGGGCGTGGTTGGCAAGTTCGTCGAGTTCTTTGGCACGGGGCTCGATCATCTTCCGCTCGAAGACCGCGCCACCATCGCCAACATGGCGCCCGAATATGGCGCGACATGCGGCTTCTTTCCGATCGACAAGGAGACGCTCGCTTATCTCGAGGCGACCGCGCGAACGCCCGGGCGCATCGCGCTGGTCGAGGCCTACGCCAAGGCGCAAGGGTTGTTTCGCAACAGCCAAACGCCGGACCCGGTCTTTTCCAACACGCTTGAACTCGATCTCAGTGATGTCGAGCCGTCGATCGCGGGCCCTAAGCGGCCTCAGGACCGCGTGCCGCTCGCGCGAGCCGCGCAAGCCTTCGCCGAGGCCCTTGACGAAGAATATGGCAAAGGCCAAGAGGCCGGATTGCGCATGCCGGTCGAGGGCAAGAATTTCGACCTTGGTCACGGCGACGTGGTCATCGCCGCCATTACCTCTTGCACCAACACGTCAAACCCTTCGGTGATGATCGCCGCCGGCCTCATCGCCAAGAACGCGCTTGAGCGGGGCTTGCGCGTCAAGCCATGGGTCAAGACCTCTCTCGCGCCGGGCTCGCAGGTAGTGACCGACTATCTCGCCGCGGCTGGGCTCCAGAACGACCTCGACGCACTCGGCTTCAATCTTGTCGGCTATGGCTGCACCACTTGCATCGGCAATTCCGGGCCGCTGCCCGAAGAAATCTCGCGGACCATCCAGACGCACCACCTCGCCGTCGCCGCGGTGCTGTCCGGAAACCGGAACTTCGAAGGCCGCGTCAATCACGATGTGCGCGCCAATTATCTTGCCTCGCCGCCATTGGTCGTGGCCTACGCGCTTGCCGGTTCGGTGGCGATCGACCTGTTGACCGAGCCGCTCGGTACCGGCACCGATGGGACGCCGGTCTATCTGAAAGACATCTGGCCTGCGGCCAAAGACATTGCCGAAGTCGTGCGCAAGGCGGTGCAGAAATCCATGTTCGAAACGCGCTATGGCGATGTCTTCCGCGGCGATCCCGAATGGCGCGAGATCGAAGTTGCAGGCGGGCTGACTTACGATTGGGACGCAAACTCGACCTATGTGCAGAACCCGCCTTACTTTGCCGGCATGTCGCTCACGCCTACGCCGGTGACCGACATCGAAGACGCGCGCATTCTCGGCCTCTTTCTCGATTCAATCACCACCGACCACATCTCGCCGGCCGGAGCGATCAAGCGCGACAGCCCGGCCGGCCGCTATCTCATTGAGCATGACGTCGCTGTCCATGACTTCAATTCTTACGGCGCACGCCGCGGCAATCACGAAGTGATGATGCGGGGCACGTTCGCCAATACACGGATCAAGAACCAGATGGTGCCCGGGACCGAAGGCGGCGTGACAATCCATTACCCGTCAGGTGAGAGTCTGCCGATCTACGATGCCGCCATGCGCTATCGTGCCGAGAACGTGCCGCTTGTCGTGTTCGCCGGCAAGGAATACGGCACCGGCTCCTCGCGCGACTGGGCGGCCAAAGGGCCGCGGCTGCTCGGTGTGCGAGCCGTGGTTGCGGAAAGTTTCGAGCGCATTCATCGATCGAACCTGATCGGGATGGGCCTCTTGCCGCTCACCTTCACGGGCGGCGGATCGTGGCGCTCGCTTGATTTGCAAGGTGACGAAAAAGTGAGCCTGAGGGGCTTGGACACGCTGAAGCCGATGCAGGAGGTTGAGGCCGAGATCGTGTCTAAGAGCGGCGAGAGGCGCACGATTCCTCTAAAAGTCGCAATCGATACCTTCGATGAACTCGATTATTTCCGCAATGGCGGCATTCTCTCCTATGTTTTGCGGGGCCTTGCCAAGCAGGCCTCTTAGTCACTCAGTTGTGACCGCGGGACAGCATTTTTTGCCGGAAATTTCTGTCGAGTTCCTGCATCCTAGAACCATGAACCGCTTCCCGATTTTGTGTGCCGGCGCGCTGGCGGCCATATCAGTTCTTGCTCTTACTGGATCGGCCATCGCCGAACGGCCGGCATCTGCAAAAGAAGCCGTCCTCGAGCTGTTCACCAGCCAAGGCTGCTCATCCTGCCCGCCCGCCGACGTGCTGCTTGCCCAGCTCGCAGAGAAACCCGGAGTCGTGACGCTGTCTTACTCCGTCGACTATTGGAACTATCTCGGCTGGCATGACACGCTGTCTAGTCCCGCCAATAGCGAGCGACAGCGCGATTATGCGCGCGCGCGCGGGGACGGCCGAGTCTACACGCCACAAATGGTGATCGACGGTATGTTGCACGTCAACGGCGCCAACGAGGCGGCGGTCGAGATGGCCGTGCGAAATGCGAACAAGCGTTTGCGCAACGTCAGGGTGCCGGTCAACATGCATGCCGAGGGCGACACGCTGGTGATCGGCATCGGCGCCGCGCCCGAGAAGTCGAACAAGCGCTCGGCGACGGTTTGGCTTGCCATCGCCAAGCGGGAAGAGACGGTTCGCATCACGCGCGGCGAAAATCGCGGGCGTACGCTGACCTATCACCATCCGGTCAAAGAACTTGCGCCGGTCGGCATGTGGCAGGGGGAGGCGATGACGCTCAGGCTGCCGCTCAAAGATATCAAGGCGATCGGCGGCGACAGCCTCGTCGCGCTGCTCCAGGTCGAGAATGCCGGTCCTATCCTCGGTGCCGCCGAGCACAGTCTGCTCTAAACCCAAACCGATCTTAAGAGAGATTGCCGCGGGCGCCTGTGCTTCGCGTGCGCACAAAGAAAAACGGGCCGATAAAACCGGCCCGTTTACGCGTTCCTCTTTGACAAGGAAGTGGCCCGGTCCGAGAAAGACCCCGGGGGGGCTGGGGGGCTGAGATTCCGAAGCCTCTCCATTGGACCGGGCCGAGAGGCAACGTGAAGCATGATAAGGTTCTTTAGGGCGTGGCAACGGCTGAACTTGGGCGGAACTGTGATTTATGTTTCATTATGTTACACTTCGTGTGATGTGCGCGATCTGCTTGAATTTCGCTGACACGCGGCTCATCATGACGCTTCCGTCATAGGAGGCGCACGCTTGAGCGAAACGGAGCCCATAATCGTGCCGCTGGCCGGTCGGGCCGGCGGCGAAGCAACTCTCAGCGAAGCAGGACAACGGCGTGTCGGTATCGCGTTCGACCGCCAAGAACTCACCCAAATCCTAAACGTCTACGGACGCAAAGTCGCGAGCGGCGAGTGGCGCGACTATGCCATCGACACCATGAAAGAGAAGGCCGTGTTCTCGGTGTTCCGGCGTGCGTCTGAAACGCCGCTCTACCGTATCGAAAAGGCACCCAAGCTTGCACGCCGGCAGGGCGCCTATAGCGTGATTGCGGCGACGGGTTTGATCTTGAAGCGCGGGCCGGATCTCGGCCGGGTGCTGAGGGCGCTCGACCGCGGCTTGCGTCTGGTCGAAGCGTGAACGAAAAAAAGGCCCCGGCGATGCCGGGGCCTCGTTATCTAACACAGCTGCAGGCTTAGCGGTTGTTGCCGAACAGAGACAGCAGCAGCATGAACATGTTGATGAAGTCGAGATAGAGCCTGAGCGCTCCCATCACGGCTTTGCGGCCGGCGATCGTACCGTCGTCGCCCGCATAGTACATCTCCTTGATCTGCTGGGTGTCGTAAGCGGTCAGGCCGGCAAAGACCAACACGCCAATCACCGATACGGCGAACTGCAGCGCGCTCGAAGCGATGAACAGGTTCACCAGCATGGCAATGATCACGCCGATCAGACCCATGAACAGGAACGAGCCCCATCCGGAGAGATCCTTTTTCGTGGTGTAACCCCACAAACTCAACGCCCCGAACGAGGCGGCGGTGATAAAGAACACCCGCGCGATGCTTTCGCCGGCATAGACCAAAAAGATCGACGAGATCGACGCGCCCATCAGCGCGGCAAACACCCAGAATGCGATCTGTGCCGCACTAAGGCTCATCGAGCTGATACGCGCCGAAATA
>Ga0315534_1003438_pt1 | contig 10205 bp, 5 predicted proteins | sample SalMarSW160240MG_FD_203094 | JGI IMG/M metagenome (GOLD analysis project Ga0315534, IMG submission 203094) | Salt marsh sediment microbial communities from the Plum Island Ecosystem LTER, Massachusetts, United States - Salt Marsh Sediment SW1602-40 ...
TCAACAGACTGGCGGCATCAGCGAGACGGCCCGCCGCGGGAGGCGATCCGCACCGCCCCCGCGAGATCAACCGCGGAGTGGGCACCAACAGACCCCCTCCGAGAAGCTGAAAGGCAGCGACTACGCCCTCAGGAAAGACAGATCCAACTATGATATGGGAGTCCCGCCCCGCCTACGGACTAGGGCAAAGGAGCAGCGAAGCCCCGCACATTCATCTCCACCTTGGGCAAGTAACGGAACGCAGGCCGGGGGATGGTGCATTCCGCCGCCCGCAGAGTGCAAGACACCGTGCTGTTGAACCCCGCCCACTCTTCCCGGGTCATGGAGATGGTGTTATCGCACCAGTGGCTGCACAGGGCGGGCTCCCAGTATCCAAACATCCAGCTCCAATACCTGAAGAGACAGCCATATCGAAGTGACGGTGAGAGGTCCGACGAGAGAGGCACCACAATGCTGTCCGTGGAGGGGATGTTATAAGGTGGCCAATCGTAGTAGTGGGGCCAGCCTGAGAGGTCTCTGAAGGTATGGGTGCCTCGCCTCAGGGGCATGCTAATGTCGTCACTCCAGTACCGCTTCTCAATACTGTTGGCGAATATGGAGTACCACATGTCGGCTGTGCTATCGGCGGGAAAATCAAGCGTCTTGAACGTGACCACAGCAAAGAGTTGGCAACCGGGCAGATCATAATCGTTGTCGGGCGACCGGGCGCTCATCCTAGACTGGGCTGGCCCGGCGATGGCGGCAACTTGCCAAAGAACATGCTGACCACAGGAGTAGGGGAGGCGGACGCTGGTGGTTCGGGCGCTGGGGCTGACGAGGGGAGGCTCAGCCAGCCAGCCGAGATTGTAGGGCGCTCCGTTGAGGAGAATCTGGAACCCGTCGATCTTGGTGGGATCACCGTCCCACTTCCAGCTAAGCTGGCGCTCAAGGGGATCAGCGTCTTCCCATGCAGAGCGAGTCTGGTCTTCGCGGACGTTGTACGGAACCGGCAGTGAGGGATCTTCGTAGGCGTAGGCTTCCCGTGTTCCGGTGGCGTCCAGCGCTCCCAGCGTCTTTATGACGATGCCGATCTCAACGGCCCCACCCCGCAAGGATCGCCTGTTCCCATCCCAGGTGTTGGCGGCGTAGTTCCCGCTTGGGGAACCGAGGAAGTCTAGCTGTGCGCCCGACCAGCCCAGGCAGTTTCCAGTGATCTCCAGTGCCTTGTCCTCCGGGATGGGCACGACGAGTCCGTGGCTCCCGCCTGCCCAGGCTGCGATGTCCGCTTGCTGCGATTGAACCTGGATGAAGGCCGAGTCATCCTCAGGGATCCGCACCTCGGCAGCGCCTTCAAAGGAGAGATAGCAGTAAACCTTGTCGTATGCGGCCGTCAGGGTCATGTCGAGGGCCTCGACTTGGAGGTGGGTAGCGAGCGCGGCAGGGCACGCAGGATCAACGTACAGCCAGACGAAGTTACTGGGCTGGCGGCCCAGCCTGTTCACCGCCTCCACCCAGAAGGTGAGGTAACCCGGCTGGGGTGCCGCAAACTCAACCCACGCCGCGCCGCTGGCAGCCGGTTCGAGCTTGGCGATGACCCGCCCTGGCGAGCCCAGCCCCGCCATCCTCACCTCATAGGACTCTTCGTTGGTGGCCTTGTCGTTCCACAGCAGGCGCACGGTGCAGTCCTGCACCTGAGCTTCCAGATCCGTGGGGGCCGCGGGTGGGGAAACCGCGATGAATCCCAGGGGCAGGTTCGGCGGCAAAGGTGCAGGCTCGATGATCTTCAGGGAAGGGGCATCTGGAACGAGCAACGGCGTGCTCCCAGCAACAGAGGGTGGCACTGTCGGGCCGATCGATGACGGCGGCCTTTCTTCGGGCGGAGCTGGCACGAAGACTACCGCGTCTGGAGAAGGCTCCTGGCCGCCCAAGTGGGGATTCAGCTCCTGCAAGGTACCCACGTCGCTGCCGTACGCCTCAGCGATGTCATCCAGCGTGTCGCCCGATTGCGCGCGAACCACCAGCTGCACCCCTTGAGGGTCTGGCTGCGACCCGCCGGTGAGGGCGACGGGCGGGCTCTGCCCGATGATGCCGGCGGTATTCACAGCGCGCACGAAGAGCATATGAGGACCCTGCAAGGCTGGGAAACCGAAGTGCGCATAGAAAGGTGAGACACCCTCGGCCAGATCGCTCTCCTGGATTTCCATCGCGTCACCGTCCACCCACAATTCCATGCGCGAGATAGGGGTGCGGCCGAAGCCGGTGGCGGACACGAAGACATGTTTGCCGAGCGGCACCGACTCCCCCGACGCGGGCTCGGTGACTAGCACGGTTGGCGGGGCAAACTGACTGCGCGCCTGCTCCTCTTGACGCACGAGCCAAAACACCAAGGAGCAGAGCCCAAGCAGTACCAACACAGCCAGCGAAGTAACAGCAACAGCTATCCACTGCATCTTAGCGCGCATGTCCTTCAGTCTTACCCTCCGTTGTGCAGGATATGCATGGACCTTACCGCTTGTAGCATTCTCCAGGAAGGACCCCGGGGTTGTTCTACCACCCTTGCTCAGAGTGGGAATTGTTGCCAGGATTGGGATCGTTGAACGGGACCTGTATGCTACACGAGAAGCTGACCTGGTATGAGCCGGGACTGACTATGACGCCCGTATTGAACACCTGCGTCCGACCTGGGTTGAGGGTGCCGATAAAGATGGGCGTGGGTCCCATTTGCCCCGGGTGATGGACATTCTCAATAGTGTCGTATTCGTCCCATTGGCACGACAATTGAACTGTGACATCGGTGACGGTGCCTGGCCCGTGGTTCGTGATGTCCCCAAGCACCTGGTGCGAGGGCGGCTCCGCCCGCAGGTCGGTTATCGCCAGGTCCGCCCTGAGTGGCAGAGTGGCGGTGGGCTGCGGCTGGGATACCGTTACGGTCACGGAGTCAGTATCCTCACCTCCGGCCGACCTGGCCACCAGTGTGTATGTGGTCGTGCGATCAGGGCACTTGTCTCTGGCATCGTACTGGCCCGCGCCTTCTCCGTCCAACCACACTCCGATCACGTCGCCCTCCACGGCCCAACTCAGGGTGGTACATTGTCCAACCACGATGGAGGGTGGATTGGCCTGGAAAGAGACGATACTCGGCGCCGGCGGTGGCGTTGTAGGGGTAGGTGTAGGTGGCACTCGCGTCGCAGTAGGCGGTACTCGTGTCGCCGTGGGTGCAGGCGGGCGTGTGGGCGTCGGGGTGGGTGGCACCCGTGTCGCCGAAGCTGAAGGCGGGCGTGTGGGCGTCGAGGTCGGCGCCGCATGGGTAGCCGGAGCAGTGGGCGCTGCATACACAGGCGACGATGTGGGCGTTGGCGAAGCCAACGATAGCTGGCCCACCGTCACCGTCGATGTGGCATAGGGGCCAACATTTCCCTGGGAGTCAGTGGCCCTGGCGTGGATATTGTAGGTGCCAGGTTCGGTGGGGTTCCATGCCGCGGTGGCCTCGCAGAGGCGGAAGCCCTCGGCAGTGATGGTGACCAGGGGGTCATCGTCAACGAAGAATTCAAAGCTGGACACACCGTCGACATCGGAGGCGTGGGCCTGAATCGTGACCGGCCCCACGGGAAGCGTGGCCCCGTCGAGAGGGCGATCCAGCCAGGTCGTAGGGCCTTGCGTGGATGCGCCACAGGCAGCCAGCAAGGAAGCCACCGCAAACACCACGACACAGCGGACGATGATCCGTGTCATCACCCACTTCCTCCATTTGGAGTGAGAATCACCAATTGGTCCTCCTCTGCCAACCGTAGCGCATCCTTGCGGCGCTCTTGCCGTGCTCGAACCTCATTCCAGCTTTGCATGTTGCACCTCCTGCTCCTGCAACCTCCTGCAACGCCCTGTCATATGACCGCGAAACCCGGTCGCTCCTCCTCACCAGTTAAGGGGTGCTGACGTCGGGCCTCCGGAGTCTCCCGTATTTTGGTCCACTCGGCTGTTGTGGCTCACCGTCTCCCAGGGCCAGTTTCAGGATTGAACGGAGGATGACGTCCAGCAATCCTTCCACAGGTGCTTCCTTCGCCTGTCCGTAGGGGTAACCGTGTTTCCTCGCCCGGTCGCCGGAAGGCAGTATCCTCTTGTCTGCTCGTCGTCTCCTCTCTGTCACCGGGTCTCACCCGCTCTACGATCACAGAGTAGCACAGAGGCGCCAAGGCAGCGCCAAAAGCGCCGTCAAAAAGCTGGCTTGGCCACGTTTCTGCGCTGCTGCACGCCGTGACTAAGCTCTTCGGGCGGCCACGGCAAGGCCCCCGCCTTGTTTCACGTGACGGGGGCCTAACAGTGCGGATTCTCGTCGAGCGGTTTCGGGTTCGGTCCATTAGTGCGTTTCGATCACCACCTCTCTACACACCCACCTCTCGCTTGCTGAGACGGAGAAGTCCTGCGCTCAAGGCTTTGCCAGCAGATGCCGCCCACCACAGGATGAGCCCCGTCGCCATAGGGGAACGGGGCCCCGAATAGTCCACCAGGCAACCTACAATGTGAACAGAGCGCCCTGGCTCTTGGACGTTAGTGTGGCTCGATGACGACGTCCTTCCAAAACCACATCCTCATCGGAGATGTAGGGTATCGCCTCACCCACGGCTTCACCAACAGGTGAGAGCGGTAATGCCACAGGGGCAAGATCGGCGCCTCCTGTAGCAGGATTGGCTCTGCTTGCTGGTACATTCTCATCCGCTCGCCCTGGTCCGTCGCTCGCCGAGCACTCTCGATCAATCGATCGTAGAGTTCGTTTCGCCACCCGCCGAGACGCCTCCAGTCGGCGACCCGCAGGAAGTTGTCGGGGTCTGGATAGTCCGCCGTCCAACCGCCCAACCAGATGTGGGGGCTTTCCCAGCTCAGCCTGTCGAGAAACTCTCCCCAGCTCAAGCACTTGGAGGCGATCTCTACCCCTAGCTTGTACAGCCATTGTGTCCGCAGGTTCTCAACCGTGGAAACGAAGAGGGGCTTATCCGCCGAGAGAACCTCCACTCGCGGAAAGCCTTGTCCTCCTGGGTAACCGGCCTCTCCGAGCAGCAGGCGCGCCTGCTCAGGATCACAGGGCGGGCCGATCCCTGGCGAGTGGCCCGGCATCCCTGGTGGCACTAACCCCCCGGTGGCCGGGAAAGCAAAACCTCTGAGCGTCACGTGGGCCAGGGCTTCCCTGTCTATGGCCAGAGCGAAGGCCCGGCGCACCCGCGGGTCATCAAAGGGCGGGCGACGAACATCGAAGCCGATGTAGTGGGTGTGCAGCCCCGGTACCGACACGAATTCTCCAGCAAACCGCTGCCGGGCACGCTCCCAGTCGGTCAAGGGCAGCAGGAAATGGAGGACAAGAATCTCCAGCCTATTTTCCTCATACATCTCCAACCACCCGGCGGGCTCCGCCACCCTGAACCACAACTCAACCTGCTGCAGGTTACCGGTGCTGCGGCCATGATAGGTTGGGTTCCGTTCTAAGAGCATCGATTCGCCCCGTTCCCAGGACATCAGTCTGAAGGGGCCGTTGGTCACCAGATTCGCCAATTCGGTCCAGGCTCTTCCCTGCGCCTCTACCACATGCCGCGGCACCGGGAAAGTGCTAGACAGGCACAAGACATGGGGGAAATAGCCGGTCGGCCCCTCGAGCTCCACCACCAGGGTGCGTTCGTCCACGGCCCGCACACCTATCAGGTCTGGGTCGGACACATGACCCTCATGGTAGGCCCTTGCCTCCTTGATGTCGTACAGCAGTCCTGCGACTTGGGAGGGTGTGGCTGGATCCAGCACCCGCTTCCAGGCATATTCGAAATCGCCCGCTGTCACCGGAACCCCATCGCTCCAGCGCACGTCGTCCCGGAGGTGGAAGATGTATTGGCCACCCTCGTCCAGCATCTCCCAACTCCGAGCTACATCGGGCACGACGCCCATCTCCGAGCTTAACTCTACCAGCCCACTGAAGAGCTGCTCTATCACCGTCAGCGAGTCGATATCGTACACCGGGCCTGGATCCAGGGTAGCTGGTTCGACCAATGCCACCCTCAGCCCGTGAGGGGCGAGCAGGGGTCGCTCAGGCGGTTCAGCCTTCACCGCCTGCTCCCACAGAAGAAAGCCTTCCTCGTAGGCCTGGCGGGCTGCCTGGAACTCGAAGGCATTTTGATAGGTGAGGCCCAGCTTCAACAGCGTCCGCGCCGCCCGTTCATAAGACCTCTGCTCCTTCAGCAGCGCCAACGCCCTCTGGTAATGGCCGACGGCCTCCTCGTGTGCGTACATACCGCGTGCTCGGTCCCCGGCCCCAAGCAACGAGGTGATGGCCCTCTCTGTCAAAGTCTCGTCATACCTCGCTCCTTCCTGGAAGTGAAACGCCATCTCGCTGGCCCAGTCATTTGGCTCGGGGCCATAGAGCCTCTCCAGCGCCAGCCCGGCCTGCGCGTGGGCGCGCTGCCTATGGCGGTGGGGGATCCCCGCATAAACCACCTCCTGGATCTTGTGATGCGCGAAGGCATAGTCCCGACCCATGGCTCCTGTGCCTTCTTCCACCAAGCGGTGCCGCAAGAGATCATCGAGTGCCTCCAGCGCCGGCTCCTCCCCCCGGCCCCAGACCGCATCCAGTAGGTCAAAGTCGAACTCGCGACCAAGCACCGCTGCCACCCGCAGTGCCTCCTGGGTCGTTTCGTTCAGTCGGTGGACGCGGGTTTCAATGGCCTCGCTAACACGGCCAGGCAGCGGAAGCGCTCCTTCGCTGAGCCGAAAGAAGTCTCCCTTCCAGATGTCTCCGTCTAGATGGATCGAGCCTATCTCAAACAAGGCTCTAACCATCTCCGTGAGGAAGAAGGGATTGCCCTCCGTCTCCCGGAAGAGCCGGCCCGCCAGGGGGGTGACCGCCTCTCCTGCACCGGACAGCTCTGCAATCATCGCTTCCACATCCTCTGACGAAAGCGGCGACAGTTGCAGGGTCTGATAGAGCCATTCCTGACCAAGTTGCTGCCTTAGAGTACGCAACGGATGCCCTTCGTCAACGGCCTCCGGACGGAAGGTGCCGACCATCAGTGTCTGATGACCACTCAGGTGGCGGACCAGGTAGTGAACCAGCTGCAGGGTGGACTCACTGGCCCATTGTAGGTCCTCCAAGATGACCAGTATTGGGGCTCCAGAGGACATCTCCCCGAAAATCCTGGCTGTCGCCTCAAAGAGGCGCGCCCTCTCCTGGTCAGTGGGTGTCACAGGTGTTTCAGGAAGATCAGCCCGCTTTTCCGCGACCTCTGGCACCAGGCGGGCCACCTGCGCCATGGCCCACGCAGGAAAGCGCTGCAGCTCAGACGGCGCAAGAGCTGGCAGAACGGCGCCCAGCGCCTCGGCGACGGGTTGGTAAGGCAAGGCGCGCTCGAACTCGTAACAACGACCCCACAGCACGCGAATTCCCTGCCAACGCAATCGGTGGGCGAATTCCTCGACCAGGCGAGTCTTGCCCACGCCCGCCTCCCCGCTGATCAAGACCAGTTTTCCCCGCCCCGCCTCGGCCTCCTGCCAACAGCGACCCAGGAACGCCATCTCCCGCTCCCTGCCCACCAGCTTGGACCGGGCTACCACATCCAACGGATTGCGACCTGCAGTGAGTGCTGGTCGTACTGGCGGCATTTCAACACCGACAGCCTCAGCGACCTCCTCATGTGGAAACCGGCGCTCCAGAATCTCCCGGTACAGCCCCGTGGTCTCCGCCATCGGCTCCGCACCCAGCTCCTCCAACACGGTGTCCCGACATCGGCGGTACTGCTCCAGCGCCGAGTTCCTCTGGCCCAGCCGGCAATAGGCCCGCATCGCCACCTCGTGCGCATCCTCCCGGAGGGAATCTTGTTCCAGGAGCCGTAGCGCGGTCCCTAAGGCTGCCTGGTGCTCTCCTCTCTCCTCCTGACCGACCATCAGCCGCGTCAGCCCATCGGAGAAGAGGGATTCGAACCTGTATCGCTCATTGATGACCCACTCATCGTAGAACCCATCCATGAAATCGCCGTGGTACAGCGCCAGTCCTGCCTGCAGATGAGCTTCGTTGTCCTGGGACACCTGAGACTCGAACTCATCGACATCCACCCAGAGATCGCCCTGGGGATCGACCTGCACGGTGTGGAGATCGCTCACAAGAAGCCCTTCTTCGGGGAGGCAGCGGCGGATGTGCCATAGGGCGGTCCTGAGAGAGCGGCGCGCCTTGTTCTCTGGCCTGTCGCCCCAGAAGAGGTCGATCAGCCGGTCCCTGGATTGGGGATGCTCACGATGTAGGGCGAGATAGGCCAGCAAGGACTGGGACTTCAGCGTGGGAGGCTTCAGTAACCCCTGGTCATCCCAGCGGATGTCCAGCGGACCCAGGAGGTACAATCGCAGAGTAGGCACTGCGTGGTCTCCTCAAGAGGCTGCGGCGACTAGCAACGTCGCTGAAGGCAGAACCCTTCTCTCTCTGCACGTAATAGATTCTACCGCACCATCGCGGCCCCGCCACTCCAACACCTTTGGCGACCAGGGGTCAGTAATCGCGCCGGACGTCGAAACCTTCGGGAGGTTCGGGACCTAGCTCTGACTGGCTAGTCGAAACGTCCCCAGGTCGACCTGACTCGGAACGTCCTCGTCGAAGTACAGCCATCCGTTCTCCCACTGAGCCACGTACCCCTCGGCACCCACCACGACTCCGAAGTGTTCCCCGCGCGGTATGGGCTGCCGGAGCATGAACCTTCCGTCCCTGTCGGTCTCAGCGTAGGCGAGCATCTGCTCCTCCAGGAAGTCCTCGAAGAACTCCTCCACCGTCACGTCTGGCTGAAGGACCACGAAGAGTGCGCCCTCGATGCCCCGACCTGTGTCGGCGGAGACGATGGTCCCACTCACCGCCACACCGTCATCCTCTTCCTCGTCGGGCAGGACGATCGGAGCCCCCTCATCTCCATTGAACGAGGCCACCAGGGAGTAGGGCTCGCTGACACTATAGCCACCGTAAGTGACGATGGCGATGTAGTACGTGCCGGTTGTCCTGGGCTGGTACTCGATGCGCTCTCTGTCCGTGGTTCCCCACGAGTAGTCCAGGATCTCCCCGGCGGAGTCGACGAGGTACAGGTCGTAGTCGGACCGCCAGTTGATGTTGCCCAGGTCGACGATGATCGGGTCCCGGGTGTCCACTTCGACGTAGTAGACGTCAATGTCCTCCTCAGAACTAAGGTACGCCTCGTACACCTTTCCAGACAACAAAGGCCCAGAGGCGTCCTCAATCGTCTCGTTGGGCTCAAAGGCCTCCAGGTCCTCGGCTGGTTCCTCCGGCTCAACAAGATAAGCGACCAGGTTTACCGGCCTTAGCTCGTTTAGCTGTCCTATGGAGACAGGTGTGTCGTTCTCGTCGATCACCCCATCGCCGTTGGTGTCCACGATCCGCCGCGCTTCGGCCTCTCCCAACTGGGTGGGCACTCCAACCAGTTCGCCTTGCGCGTTGACGCCTGTCCCTCCGCTGTTTCCGCCAGCGATGGTCGTGTCGGTCCGAATCCAGGTGCGAATCACCTCTCCACTGGACAGTTCCGTGCTCTCGAACCCGCTCACTCCTCCGCTGGTGAAGGTGATGTAACCTTCGCCGATGCCCGGATAGCCAAAGATGTAGAGCTCATCCCCCAGGTGCACTTCGTCTGAATCGCCCAGCGCGACGGGACTCAGGTTCATATCATCGGCATCGACGGCCCTGCCGTTGAGATCCATGGTGATCTGGAGCAAGGCCAGGTCCAGGCCATGGTCGTAGGCCAGCACCTCTGCCACGTACATAGGAGCCGGTGGCCGGTCCTCGCGGGTGGTCAGGGCCACGACCAGGGCATCCATGGGACCTCCCTCGAGCCCCACATCGTTCCCCATGTCTGTCGCCACGTGGGCATTGGTCAGCACCAGACCGTCCTCGGACAAGATGGTGCCGGAACCACTCCACACGGGAACCAGCTCCCCTCCATCCCTCACCAGCGCGAGGATGAGCACTGCCCCTTCCATAATCTCCTGACGCTGGGTCTGAGACAGGGCCTCCTGGCCGGACACCGCTGCTGCGCCAAGAAGGAGTACGACCAGGGTTACCAAGCAGGCAAGTTTCAGCGCGTTTCGCATCTCTCAACCCCCTAGCTAAGATCAACGCTGGCGAGAATGGAGTTGAAGGCTCCCTCCTCATCCGCAAACCGGTCCGCCGCGGCGGCGAAGCTCAGGATGTAGGCCCGGCCCTCATGGAA
>Ga0315534_1003445_pt1 | contig 10199 bp, 11 predicted proteins | sample SalMarSW160240MG_FD_203094 | JGI IMG/M metagenome (GOLD analysis project Ga0315534, IMG submission 203094) | Salt marsh sediment microbial communities from the Plum Island Ecosystem LTER, Massachusetts, United States - Salt Marsh Sediment SW1602-40 ...
TCTTGGTCTGGTCAAGCGTCGCTGATGCCATGATTTTGACTGCGATTCCATGCTGGAGGCGGGATGCGGACCGTCGAGCGGCGCATCCCGTTACAAGTAATATTCAAAGTCGCGTTCCGTCCTGATCCGTCGCCTGACGCGGAAGATATGCGCTGGCACCGGCTGCGGATGCAGTTCGACGTAGTTGCGCGGCCCATGCCACAAAAAGCGTGCGTCGCTCAACAAGTCGTGCACTTGATACGGCTGTGCGGAATCGAGCCCAAGTTTTTCAAGAGGCAATTCCACCCAGCCCGACTGGCCGTACCGCGGATCGAGATTGACGACAACCAGCAGCAAGTCGCCCTCAGCGGGAGACCGCTTACTGTAGGCGATCAATTCGTCGTTATCCACCTGGTGGAATTCGAGCGTTTCATTGGACTGCAAAGCGGCGTGCTCGCGCCGTATTCGATTAACACGTGCCACGAAGTCCTTCAAACTATCCGACCGCTGCAGATCGTGATAGTGCAGCTGGTATTTTTCCGAATCCCGGTACTCCTCGCTGCCCCGTTGGAGCGGCTGGTTCCAGCAATGTTCGAAGGGCGGACCGTAGATGCCGTAGTTCGAGCTAAGCGTGGCGGCCAGCACCAGGCGGGCCATGAACGTCGGACGCCCGCCGAGCTGCAAATGCTCGGTCAGAATATCCGGTGTATTCGGCCAGAAGTTTGGCCGAAAATACTCGCACAACTCCGTTTGCGTCAGTTCCGTCGCGTACGTGACCAGTTCATGCTTCGTGTTGCGCCACGCGAAATAAGTGTACGACTGGCTGAAACCGAGCTTGGCCAACCGGTGCATGATTTTGGGCCGCGTGAAGGCTTCCGCCAGAAACAGGGTGTCGGGATGGGCGCGTTTGATTTCTCCAATGCACCACTCCCAGAAGGCAAACGGCTTCGTGTGCGGGTTGTCGACGCGAAAAATGCTCACGCCCTGTTCGATCCAAAACAGAAAGACGCTGCTCAGTTCCTCCCACAGCGCCTGCCAATCGTCTGTTTCAAAGTCAAACGGATAAATGTCCTGATACTTTTTGGGAGGATTCTCGGCATATTGGATCGTGCCGTCCGGGCGATGTCGAAACCACTCGGGATGGTCGCGCACATAGGGATGGTCCGGCGAGCATTGAAACGCGATGTCCAACGCCACCTGGATGCCGTACGTCGCGGCCCGGGTCACCAGTCGCCGGAAGTCGTCCAGCGTGCCCAAACCGGGAAGCACGGCCTTGTGTCCACCCTCCGGTGAACCGATGGCCCAGGGGCTGCCCACGTGATCCGGTTCGGCCTTCAGTTGATTGTTCGGGCCTTTGCGATGTGTGATGCCGATGGGATGGATGGGTGGCAGATACAAGACGTCAAATCCCATCTTGGCAACGTACGGCAGGCGAGCTTCGCAATCAGCGAGCGTACCATGCCGGCCAGGCTCGTCCGCCGCCGAACGGGGAAACATCTCATACCATGCGCTGAACTGCCCCCGCTGCTGGTCGACGACGACCGGAAGTTCGCGATCGTACCGCGTGGCAGACAAGCGCGGGGCGTGGCGTTGCATCAATGCCTGCAGGTCCGGATCGTCGCTCAGGCCGGGATCGACCGTGGACGGACCGTCTTCGAGCAACAGCCGTACCCATCGCAGCAGCGCCGTCTTGTCTTCGCCGTCGGCATTCTCCGCCGCCGCCTCGATGAGTGCCGCCCCGATGCGCAGATCCATTCCGATGTCCTGGCCGGCCGCGATACGTTTGCGCAAGTCATACGACCAGGTGCGAAACCGGTCGGCCCACGCTTCGATCGTGTAGAAATATCGCCCCACTTCGGTAATCGAAAATTCCGCCTGCCAGCGGTCGTTGCCCAGTGGCTGCATCCACTGTTCGCACCACGCATCGTCGTTTTCGCGACGGTAAAGCAGCACGCAACTGGGCAGGTCATGGCCGTCGTTGAATACGTCCGCGCGGACGACGACCGTATCGCCCACAACGCGTTTGATGGCAAATCTTCCGCCATCGAGCTGGGGCGATACGCCCTCGATAACCGTGCGCGCCCGCCCATCGGCTTTTGGCACATCCTTGACGCTGCTCGCCAAAACCTGCCTGCGCTGCTGAAGTGTGACGCTCATGACAGCCTCCATGCGTCGGGAAATACGGCATTCTTCAAGACCACGGGGATGCCGTCTCGGATAACGCATTCTTCGCCATCGCCGCTATGGTCTATATTTGCTGCGTCAGCGACCTGCGTGTTGCGGCCAATCCGGGCCAGCTTGTCGACAATCGCCCCCTCGATAGCCGAATCATCACCGATCCCGATGCTTGGAAGGCCACTCGGCGCACGCTCTTCGTCGTTGATACAATTCGAGATCGAATTATCGATCAGCCGGTACTTTCCGCCCAAAGGCATCGCCGGCTTGGCGCGGTGTTTGGTCAACCGGTATGGACGTGTCCCCCGTCCGCCCCCCAACACCACGGTGATGACTTCCTTCATCCTCGGACTCCCGCCATAAACTGTCGATCATTGGCTTGTTACATTCGCCCTTGTTTGCCGCAACCGCCGTGCCGGACGCTTCCACCGTCGAGATTCCCAGCGGGTCATCGACGCTTGACTCAGCGAGCGGCCCGGGATCCCATCCGCGTCCCCCGGGGACGGCCACGAAGTGCGACAGATTTGCGCGGACCGCGACAAGCCGTCGTCGACTGCGGGGCGTCGCCCGCCCTATCGTAGCATTTGTATTGCCTATGAGAAAATCGCGAAATCTGGAAAACGGTCCGGCACGTACAGTCCAGCGGCGCTCGCGGAACGCCTTTTGCAACCCCAATCGCCGGGAAACGCCACGCGGGTACTGTTGCGCGCCTCGTCCAGGAGAGCCTGTCCACCGCCTTGGCCGAGGCTCGCAACTCCCAGCATAATCGTCCCTTTCCAACTGATTGCGGCGATCCGTTGGAGAAATGCCGGCTATTCGATCTGTCCGTCTGTCCGTCGCCGGGTGAAAGATGCGTACAAACGTTGTCGCCGGACGACGATGTAACGAATGCGGCGGAGTTGATGGAGAACAAGGAGATTCGCCGGCTCGTTATGAAGGACGACAGAGTGGATAAACAGCGGAAGAGCGTTTTCCCCGCCTGGTTTGATAGTGGTTAGCAATAAGAGTGCTGAGCTCGTCCGGAGATCGGTCGGCGACGGGCTTGGATCGATTACCCACCAGATTCCAGCGCTTGGGCGGGGCCGCCCGTTGTGATCGGACCGGCGTTCCCGTTTCACACGCACATACCAACGCCGCCGACGGACACTATGCGCTGAAAGAAATGGCCGAGGCGACGAAGGATCGTGGCTGCTTTCTCGAGCTGCACGCTCAGCCGGACCGCCTCGACCTGTCGGACGTCCACGGCAAGATGGTCAAGGAAATGGGGCTGAAGGTAACCGTTACGACGGACTCTCATAACACAACGGACCTGCAGTTCATGCGCTTCGGGATCGGCCAGGCCCTCCGCGGCTGGCTCGAAGTCCAAGACGTTGTGAATACTCGGAGCTGGAGTGACGCACAAACGTTGCTACAGCGGTCGTAGACTTCACGCCGCCAGCACGTGAATTGCTGCGTCTTGGAAAGAGGGCATTACCTTCGATCGGGCGCCCTTCGTGCAGGTGCTGGATGGCACGGTGGTCACAACCAAGAGCATGGAGAGCGAAGAGTACGATTGTTGACGTTGCGCACCACTGGTGACGGGTGGCCTGTCCGATGTTGCTTCAGAGTCCGACATTTTGTAGGTTCAGTTTTAGAGCCTTGCATTGATAGGTTCACGCGCCATGGGCGGATGTGTTTAAGTCCCTGTCATACGCGGCATTGCGCCGCGTTCCGAGGGGAGGGAGTTTATGGATAAAGCGACTGTCAACCGAATTCGTCCGATGTCCTGGAAGATCTTTGTGCAGGGCAAGGAAGAAGCCGAATATGTGCGAAATGTTTTGGAGACCGTGAAGCTCAGTTCGACCGAATGCGAACAGGAACCGGATCTTGCCGATCCACCGGTGTATTCTTTTATCGTTTCGCCCGAAGTCCCAACGACTCTGACTTCCGCCGAACTGCAGTCGATCCTGGAAGGGGACGAGCGAATCGATTTGACCTTTAACACGACCGAAAGCGTGGACTAACGACCGACAGCGTGAACCAAGCGCCCACACCAGGCAGGCTGCACATCTTCCAAACTCGCCGGTGCCCGCACGCTTCGACCAGCGCAACGACATCTTTTGTTGCTGGATCATTCGTCCAGAGTGAAACCGATCTTCAGCGTAACCTGCCAGTGGTCGACCTTTCCATCCGCGATGTCGCCACGGGTTTCCACAACTTCGAACCATCGCATCTTGTGGACGGTCTTCGCGGCGCGGGCGATGGCGTTCTGAATGGCTTCCTCCACGGTCGTCTTGGACGTTCCCGTGATTTCAATTTTCTTATAGATGTGGTCGGCCATTGCATTCCCCTCATGGATCTCATGGATACGAAATCGTGCTTGGTCGAGTTATTGGGCCCTGGCGCGGCTTGCTTTTGCAAAGACGACGCCTCGCGCGGTATGCTTGATCAATAGAAAACGCTGGTGCGCGAGGGCGACCGCGGCACGTTGGATGTCCCCCAACGTTGACTTCCTCGTAGTAGCATACGCTCCATGCCATCCGACGCAACGGTCTGGCGGGCCTGAGTGGGCACGGAACGCAAGCCGAGAGCGGCAAACAATACGCGTTGTCGCAGGGGGAGATCAGGCCCCGGCAACGTATCACGATTTCGTCAAGGTGCAGGCAGCGAATCAATTCGAACGGCGATCGGGACTAAAGAGGATTGGGGGTCTCAGGCAAGCTGGCCGCGTTTGTCGCTTCGATCGGCATGTTCAGGCATGTTCAGGCATGTTCATAGGAGCTCGGGGCACATCGTTTGAAAGTAGCCATTACTTCAGCCACATCGCATTTGGCGACGAGGAAATCTGACGACGGGGAGATCTGAGCAAAGCGCCGCCGGCTAGGTTGTTCCTTAACTTTGCAACCCTGACTCGACAACCCTGACTCGACAACCCTGACTCGACAACCCTGACTCGACAACCCTGACTCGACAACCCTGACTCGACAACCCTGACTCGACAACCCTGACTCGACAACCCGAGGCAACGCTTCCCCGCTGTTGCGCCGGATTCTCTGAGCGACGGCATCTGGGTTTCCGCCGCCGTTGGAACTTTCTGCAGAAGGGGGCTCTATCGACCGGCACTCGCTAGCGGAGCGCTGGCGCTGATCGTGCGGTGGGTCATCGCTTGCGTCGAGAGCGGATGGCTCCGACTGAAATAATCGCCGATGCCCAGGTAGCGTGTTACCAGAAACGCGTCACCGTGAGGGCATCCCATGCGGACGGGCCAGCGCCTCCGATCTGTGCTTTACGGGCTCGTCTGTCAGTGCGTATCGCGGCTTGCCCATTCACACATTTCCCGTTCGCTTCGAATGAATTCGGTGACTTCACCTCGGTGGACGGGAATTTCCTCCGGAGCGTCGATCGCGAGACGCACCCTATTGCCCTGAACTTTCACGATCGTCACTTTAATGCACCCGTCAATGATGATCTCTTCGTTCGTTTTTCTAGTCAGCACCAGCACGCGTACACCCTCCATGTTATGGCAATCGGATGGACAATTGCCCGGTGATGCGAATGACCCCATTGTACGTGTACGACGCGAATAACGTTGCTCCCGTGGCAATGGGTCCCACCCGTCGAATCATCGTCAAGGCATCTATTTCATAACGCACATTGCAATACGATGAAACAGTGATTCATTCCATTCATCCGCGCAAGCGCTGCGCTTGCGCAAGGACCTGTAAGGACCGCGCAAACGAGTCAGACAACATGTCGTGGTATGCGACAGCCTGGCGTAGAAGTAGCCCATTCACTGCTGTCATCCCGCGTGTTCATGCCACGCGTATGGTCTTGATGTTAACGAATTCGCGGATGCCGAAATCGGAGAGTTCTCTACCGAATCCGGATTGTTTGATACCACCAAAGGGAAGTCGCGGATCGGACTTAACGATCTCGTTGACAAACACCGCCCCGGCTTCGAGGTCCACGGACAATCGCTTAGCCCGTTCCACGTCACGCGTCCAGATACTGCCTCCCAGCCCAAACGGGGACGCGTTGGCCAATTGGACGGCATGTTCCGGATTGTCGGCGCGGGTGATGGCGGCGACCGGCCCGAATGTCTCTTCGTCAAATGCGGCCATGCCCGGACGGACGTCGGTCAGTGCCGTCGGTTCGAAGAAGAAACCGGTGCGTTTGGGTCGGCGCCCCCCCGCCAGCGAGCGGGCCCCGGCATCCAGCGAACGGGCCACCTGGCCCTGGAGCGTTTCCAGCAAGTCACGGCGGGCCAGTGGGCCGACGTCTGTGGCTTCATGCTGCGGATCGCCCACCACCAACCTCTGCATTTCATCGGCAAACGCCTGCTCGAATTCGTCGATCACGGCCGTATCGACAATGAATCGCTTGGCGGCAATGCAGCTTTGTCCCGAGTTGATGCATCGCGCGGTAACGGCTTGTTTCGCTGCATCGCCCACGTCGGCATCGGCCAGTACAATGAATGGATCCGACCCGCCCAGTTCCAGGACGCACTTCTTGATGTTTCTCCCGGCCGCAGCCGCGACGCTCCTGCCCGCTTTGTCACTGCCCGTCAGCGATACCGCCCGAATCGCCTGATGCGCGATCACGTCATCCACCTTGTCCGACGCGATCAATAACGTTGTAAACACGCCGTCGGGGGCTCCGGCTTCGCGGAAAACCTGCTCGATGGCCAGCGCCGAACCGGGGACGTTTCCGGCATGCTTGAGCAAGGCGACGTTTCCGGCCATGAGCGACGGCGCCGCAAAACGGAATACCTGCCAGAAGGGAAAATTCCAAGGCATCACCGCCAACACGGGGCCCAGAGGGTCGAATCGTACGAAACTTTCCGTAGCGTCGGTTTCTATGGTTTGTTCGTCGAGGAATCGCTCGGCGTTCGCGGCGTAATACTCGCAAACCCACGCGCATTTATCGATCTCGGCAAGAGACTGCGTAATTGGCTTTCCCATCTCCTCGGTCATCAGGCGGGCCTGCGCTTCTCTGTGCCGGCGCAGCGTCTCACCGGCCTCGGCCATCATCTTGGAGCGATCGGTAAAGGTCGTTGTCCGCCACCGGCAAAAGGTGCGCTCCGCCACCTCCAGGCGTTCCTCAACTTCAGCAGGGGTGTGCTCTTCGTACTGGCCAATGACTTCTTCTGTCGTCGGATTGATGACTTGCATTATTTGTTCTCCGGTAATGCGGCAACCCGTGCCGCGCGGGCATCCTGACCGGGCAGGGGCACCCTCGGTCGACAAATCTACCAACTCCGCGTCACAAAGTCGCTCATGGTTAATCCAGTCAAGGTAGCCTGCCAGGCGCAACCGTCGACCTGGACGGGACGTGTCAGACAGATCGCCGCGGCGCCGCGTCATATTGTCGTGGCGCCGGGCGGGCGAGGGCCGCTTGTATTCGCCAAACACCCAGGGAACGATAGTTGCCAAAAGTATCTACGGCACTGAATAGCGGGCACTGAATAGCCGGCACTGAATAGCCGGCACTGAATAGCCGGCACTGAATAGCCGGCACTGAATAGCGAAGGAGTGGTTTGGATGTCTTAGGAGTGTGTCGTCGCGGTCTGTGCAGCATTCGAGCGGGCCAGAGATGCGGTTCAGGCATTCGAAGAGACCTGTTTTCGGTCTGATCAAGTGTCATTCGTCAGCCACAGTGTCAAGAACGAAGTGCCGCGAGAGGATTTACCGACATACGGCGATAAGGCCCGGCGCAACGCCGGCATGGGCGGCTTACTCGGCACGTTGTTGGGTGCGCCGCCACGCCAGAACCAGCGCCGACACTGACGATCCCTGAGGTGGCTGCGCGCCAGGGCGGACCGTTGTCGCTCACCGCCCCGGATTCCTATTTACGCAAATCGTCGGATGCGCGGTCGGTGCTGCACGCCTGCTGGAAGAATTCCCAGGCTTCCGGTTTTTTGCGGCGGAAATGCGGTTCAGCCAACATCCAGGCGTGATCGCGTAGTTCCTCCTCGCTCCAGCGATCGGGGCTGCCAGGCACCTTGCTCTTGATCAAGTTGCCGTAACTGTTGGCGGATTCGTAGAGAGGAGCCAAAAAGCCGACACATGCCAGTACCAGGGGCGCTCGCTGTCCCCGCAGCACCCGCGCCACGGCGCGAGCAACGAGCTGGAAGAACCTCACCGTATCGTGCTTCGTCCGATCCGCAGCCCCTCCGGGCACGTGGTAGGTTGCCACTTCCGAGGAGCCTTTCCCGCGAGACGGGGCCTGATGTGAATGAAACGGCGGTGACGTTTCTTTGCCATCCAATCCGACGCGAGCGATGTCCGGAAGCTCAATTTCGCGGGTCGAACACCTGGTCGTCTCAATCAGCATCGCTGTCTCTTGCGTAAGCGTCAGAATGTAAAGGCGGGCGTCGCTACGCAGCAACGGTAGGAGAGGTTGTATGTGGAACCGCGTGTTCACGTACACCCGCTCGTCGAGATTCAACGGAACGCGGTACGCTCGAAAAATATCCGGAGCACAGAAACAGGCAAGACCGTCGCTGCTGTAACGCCAGAACAGCGAATCCAGTCGCAAGGCCTTTGCGGGTTGCAGCACCTCGTCCACGAGCTTCGCCAAATCGGTCTGATTCCGCGTTCTCGCGGTCGCCTGCTTGATCAGGCTTTCCAGCCGGATTGTGTTGTGTTGTCGCTCGTGGTCCGCACGCTGTGTGGGCAGGAACAAAGAGATATTGAGTGGCGAGCGATGATTCGTCAGTTCTTTGATCCGTTCTTGATTGAGCACGTTCATGGATGCGTTCCACCAGTGACTACCGCGCGCGTCCAACGCTGCAAAAAGAGTGCCGACCTCCCTTTTTTATCACCACATCCGGTTATCGTTTTGCCGCTGCATCTTCCTGACGGACTTCTGCGTCATTTTGCCGTGTTTTGTCGCTCGGGCGGGCCCTGACCGAATTGATCATCCCGCCCCAGAGCAGGATTTCGCGTTGGCGTGAGGATAGGTTGCGCCTAGTCTCGCACGACAAGCGACCATCGGGCGCCGCCAAATTGGCAGCGCTTCGTTCCTGACCGATGCTCGGCGATGACAAACCACGCAGGCACCTTTGTCCTTGAATGACTGGTGTTGTCCTCCATCGCGCAGTGAGCGGCCACTTGTCGACGCAGGCATGCTCAGAGCCCCGGAGCAGCTGAATAGCCCACGGCCGGGCTCGGGCGCCGGCGGAGGATCATACAAACGTGCATCGAGCACCGCTCGGCTGGTCAAGTCGCAGTTGCCCGGCAGCACACCCAACATACTTTGACCCCCATATGCGGAATCGCCAACCAGATGAAAACGTCGGTTTTCAAAGCGTTTGCACAACAGGTCCACCATCTCGATCGTCAAATGCGGTTTGCTGCGATACGCCTTGCACAGCTTCTTGGCTTTCTTCTTGTTCAGGTACAGGCGGAAGAGAATCGGCAGCGAGAAGTAGCGTCCCGGCCAAATGGGAAACTCAACCAACACGCTCAAGACGACCCAGCAATGGCCTCTGTTGGTGACTTTGTATCCACGGCTGGAGAGCAACGGATCAATATGCATGCCAGTGCCGAACATCTTCAAGCCCCGCTTGCGAGCCAGCGTATCATCCACGCCAAGAAGGACGATCGACCCAAGCCACGGCCGCAGCAGCGCAAACACGGCCAAGCCCAAATCGTCACGCGACCAAGCCGCTTGCGAGAAAAAGCGATGAAACGACGAAAAGTGCTTGGATCCTATGGCCCCTGCGGCCACCGATCATCTGCGTGACGGTGCGGCGACGTGCAAACATCCAGCCCGTGACCAGCGTTAGCCAACTTTCAAAGGAAGGGGCTGTCATCACGGGCGAGAGGAATTGCAAAACCATGTGGAAAGACGTTACAAGATCCATCGGAGCCTCCATGCTCATTGCCAAGGAGTGTGATGACCCCTAGCCCAAGTTCCAGAGTTGGTGTGAGAAGCGGGTTTTTCTGGAGATTGTTTGCGTTCTGAGTTGTCCGTTGATGGTAAGCGCGGTTGCTTGGGAGGCCATCGACGTAAGGTGCGAAGAGTTTGGTCGCCGAGATTGCGTCGCCCAAGAGTTTGATCGC
>Ga0315534_1003446_pt1 | contig 10199 bp, 7 predicted proteins | sample SalMarSW160240MG_FD_203094 | JGI IMG/M metagenome (GOLD analysis project Ga0315534, IMG submission 203094) | Salt marsh sediment microbial communities from the Plum Island Ecosystem LTER, Massachusetts, United States - Salt Marsh Sediment SW1602-40 ...
TCGCGCCCGTCTCGTCGGCTCGCAGCTCGAGGGGGCATCCCGGATCACCCACCTCAACCCCGGCTTCGATAACAAGCCGATGCCACGATCCGAGATCGTCCGCTGGCAGGGCGCCCGCGATGAAACTGTCGAGGGCATCCTGCACTACCCGCTGGACTATCGCGAGGGCGAGCGATACCCCATGGTCCTCCTGATCCACGGCGGGCCCACGGGTTTCGACATGGATCGCTGGGACCTCAGCTTCGTGGAGTGCATGCCGCTGCTGAACCAGAAGGGTGCGTTCGTCTTCCGGGTCAACTACCACGGCAGCGGCAACTACCCTCTCGCGTGGGTCGAGTCGATCGGACACGGAATGTACTACGAGCTCGAGATACCCGACATCGAATCGGGCGTCGACGCCCTGATCGAGAGGGGCCTGGTGGATGAGAACATGCTGGCCTCCATGGGCTGGTCCAACGGCGCGATCCTCACCACCGAGCTGGTAACGCGGTCACCCCGCTACAAGGCCGCCTCGGCCGGCGCCGGTGACGTGGAGTGGATCAGCGACTGGGGCAACGTCGACTTCGGCGTCGCATTCGACAACTACTACTTCGGCGCGTCGCCCCTGGAAGACCCGGAGCTCTACGTTCGCAAGTCGCCATTCTTCCGTCTCGGTGACGTGACCGCTCCGACCATCATCTTCACCGGCACCGAGGACCGAAACGTGCCGCCGAGCCAGAGCTGGTCCCACTACCGCGCCCTACAGCAGATCGGCAGAACCGAGGTCCGGTTCGTCCTCTTCCCGGGAGAGCCGCACGGGCTCAAGAAGTACGTCCACCAGCGCCGCAAGCTGGAGGAAGAGCAGATGTGGTTCGACCGCTACCTCTTCGGTACCTACGAGGCGCCGAACCAGGCGCTCAAGAAGGGCTCGCCGCTCGACGTGGCCCTCGCGCTGGCCCGCGTCGCCAAGGTCGACGGTCACTACGGGACGCGGCTCGGTGAGACGATCGTGCCCGAGGTTGTTCCCCACGGGGGTATGGAGATCGGGCGGTTCGAGGTCACTCGGGCGCAATTCGCGGCATTCGACGGGGCGTACAGCTACCCGGCCGGCACGGGGAATTACCCAGCCAACGGCATCTCGATCGAACGGGCGACGGCGTACTGCGAGTGGCTGAGCGCACGCACCGGTGAGAACTTTCGTCTCGCGCGCGAGAGCGACGTCGCCGCGATCTATGAGGCCGCACGAGGCAGCGGCAACACCCTCGACCACTGGGCTGGCTATCAACCCAACCGTGACGATGCCGAGCGGCTGGATGCTGAGATCGTCGCGCTGGGAGGTGATGCGCCGCTGCTGATGGAGGTTGGGAGCTTCCCGGGTGTCGGTGACGACGAGCCGGTGTTCGACCTTGGCGGCAACGTTGCGGAGTGGGTCGTGGGGTCCGGCGGCGAGGGAAAGCTGATTGGCGGCAGCGCTGATCGGCCGTCGGACTCGAAAACTGCTGCCGGGGAGGCCGCCGAGGCCTATCACGGATTCCGGGTCGTGCGGGGGGAGGTGACGGCCGGATCCTGACCGACGGTCGCGCGCGTTCCGGCAGGTCAACTGCCAAACAGGCGCCGACTCCGCAGTGCTTTCGTGACAGTCGTTTCTGGCTCGTACATGGGTGCCGGGGCCGACGATTATGACGATCTTTGAAGGTGCAAGGTACGGGGGTGGTGATGTTGGGATCCCTGCTTGACGACCCATCCGCTGGCTCCACCAATGTCGATGAAAACATCAAAACAACACTTCCCCGTACCTGGTACCTTTAGTACTAGGCAGCTTTAGGGCGCCTTCGTGACATAACGGCCGCCAGAACCCTGTGTTACACTGCGCGAGAACACGGCGAGTCTCAAAACAGAATCCTAACCACGACTACCACGTCGCTAAATTGGTACCCTGGTGTCGTTCGGCCAAGGTGGGCAGTTCGATGCATCGATCACAAATTGTCGGGGAGAAGATACCCATGAAATACTCTCTGGTTTTCCTCATTTCGTTTCTCGTTATTCTCTCCCTTCCCTTCGGCGCCACTGCCCAGGTCATCGAACGGGTGAGCGTGAGCAGCGGGGGCGTCGAAGCAGACGCGGACAGCTCTCTTCCCCTTTTTGACGCCGTCAGTGCCGATGGCCGGTTCGTTGTATTTTCGTCTGATGCCGGCAACCTGGTCGCAGCGGACGGCAACGGCACGACCGATGTCTTCGTACGTGACCGGATGCTCGGCACGACAACCCGGGTGAGTGAACCGGTGGGAGGCGGCGACGCCCTGGGCGTGTCAGGGTATCCCTCGATCAGTGAGGACGGGCTTTGGATCGCGTTCTCTTCCGATGCCGCCAACCTGGTTGCGGGTGACACGAACGCCGCTCAAGACGTGTTCGTTGTCAACCGTCAGACCGGACAGATCTCTCGGGTCAGCCTCGGCTGGGACCTGAGCGAGGCTGACGGCGACAGTCGAACCCCGTCGATCAGCGGCGATGGCCGCTATGTCGCGTTTACCTCTGACGCAACCAACCTCGTGAACGGATCGGTCGTATGGTCTCCGGCTCTTTACGTGCGCGATCTGGACACCGAGACCAATGAGATCGTGAGCTTTTCATGGAACGGCGTCGCCGAGGACGGTGGCAGCTGGTACCCCCACATCAGCGCCGACGGCCGGCACGTGGCATTCATCTCGAACTCGACCAACCTGGTAGCCGATGACGGGAATTCTTCGAATGACGTTTTCATGCGAGATCTCGACCTCGGCATCACGACCAGAGTGAGCGTCGCCAGCGGGGGAACCGAGGGCGACGGCCGCAGCGGCGGCTTCGGGATGAGTGCGGACGGGCGTTTCGCCGGGATCTTCTCCGCGGCCACAAACCTCGTTCCGGGTGATACCAACGGCGTTCAGGACGGTTTCGTTCGAGATCTTGATCTTGGAATCACCGAGCGCGTGAGCGTCGACAGCTCCGGCAACGAGGTGAGCGGCGGCGGCGGCTCGCCTGCCCTCGACGGCACCGGCAGGTTTGCGGCGTTTCACTCGGAAGCCGCGGATCTCGTCAACAACGACCTCAACGGCGTCACCGACATCTTCGCGCGCGACCGGAATACCGGGATCACGTCTCTGCTGACGATCTCCATGACCGGCGCCCAGGGAAACGGTAACAGTGACTTTCCGGTCGTGTCCGAAGACGGCAGGATCGTCGCGTTCAACTCGTATTCGACCAACTTCGTGCCTGACAGCACGCCGGGCAGACGACATATCTATGTCGCTGTTGGCCCTGCTGCAATCGGTGACACCGTACGCATCATCCCCGGTGCGGCGAGCGCGTCGGGCGTCGGTGACGCCTACTTCGTCACGGACGTACGGCTCTACAACCCGAGCACCGAATCCTCGATCACCGTTTATTTATCGGTTCTCGAACGAAATGCCGACAACTCGAGGGCTGAGGAGGTGGCGGTGGATATCTCACCGCGGCGGGGCATCGCGCTCAACGATATCCTCGCCACTACCTTCGGTCTCACGGAAGCCACCGGGGCAATCCGCATGCGTTCGAACGCAGATTTTCTCGCCACTTCTCGCACCTACAACGCGGGCGGTGATGCGGGCACCTTTGGCAGCTTCATACCGGCGCTTGCCGCAACCGACGCACTGACACAGGGAATCCTCCTCCAGGTGGCGAACAATCCCGCTGACTCCGGCTTCCGCTCCAATGTCGGTTTCACCAACCCCGGTCTGGCCGAAGCCACTATCGAGGTAAAGGTCTTCAACGCCGACACGGGAGAGCTGATCGGCGCGAGGAACCTCGTTCTGCCCCCTCGGTCATTCTCCCAGAAGAACGCCTTTCAGTTCGTCGGACAGAGGGACCTTTTCGTGATGAACGGCTGTGTCGAGTTCAAGGCCGATCTTCCCGTATTGGCGTACACAACGGTGATCGACAATACCTCGAACGATCCAACCTGCGTCCTGCCGTTCGCAGACCAGGGAACGCCACCTTGATGATGGGATGGGTGCCGATGGGCGCCAGGTACGGTGGTTATCAGTTTGGGTGCCGGGCTTTAGAAACTTAGGAAGTTGATGGGTCGATGTGGGGTATTGAACTTCCTAGGATCCTAAAGCCTGGCACCGATACAAGCTCACTTGCCGCGAAGGAGCGCAGCGACTGAGCGGTCAAGTGCAGCACCTTGTTATACCGCCTAGCGATGGAAACGCTCAACCGCTGATCCAATTCGTGTATCAACCCGCGAGAACAAAGGCTCCACGCAGTCCTTCTATCACCATCTGCGTTCCAATTGCAGCGAGGATAAGCCCCATCATACGAGTGACTACTCCCAGAGCGCTAGTTCCGAGGTAGCCGACTAGCTTCTTGCCGAAGATAAAGAACAAATATGTGATTACGCAAAGAACAGCGAATACGGAGATGGTCACGACCATGGCGGCGATGCCGCCACCAGCTGAAAAGTTCATCGCGGTTGCGATCGTACCCGGGCCGGCGAGTAGTGGCATCCCCAACGGTGAGATTGCGACACTGAGCGCTGCGTCTCGTGAGTTCCGCTTGTCCTCTGCACTTGGGTGTTGAACGCTCGATTGATTGCCTTGCAGCATATGAAGGCCGATAAAGAACACAATAATCCCGCCGGTAATCCGAAATGCGGGTAGAGTGAGACCAAACACGTCAAAAATCACTTTCCCAGCCATAGAGAACAAAGCAACGATAGCGAACGCAACTAACAGCGATCTTAATGCCACGCTCCTAGTTGTCTGCTCATCATCACCACTCGTTAGGCCAAGGAAAACCGGGACGCCGGCAATGGGATTCATTATGGCGAAGAACGCCATAAATACGGTAACTGCGTGTGTCAGCATAGAATCCATGTTTTTTCCAAAACCTGGCTACTGGGTCACGGTATAACGGTCCGAATTCAGCGGACGCAAGCCGCGCTCGCGCGGATTGCGGCCCGCTGGAATGAGGTGTTAGGTCGGATTGATCTGAGGCGCCATGGTCCAGATGCGGACCCCGAGGCAGTTGTTGCGGCAAGAAATCGGTGACTCTCGTATGTTTGACCGCCGAGGAGCCAAGTGGCGCCTGGGTAATCAGAAAACCAGTCGCGTTCGTGCAGGATTGCGCTGAGTTGGATGCCTACACCTTTCTGATGACCCTTTGTTTTCCTGGGTTCTCTATGCATGAGTTTGCCTAACTCAATGTTAGCGATACTAAAGTTCGGGATGGAAACGTGCTACGAGAGCGTGCTAACAGAATCGCGAGTTGGGATGATCTCTCGCCGCATGTGTCCTGTTTCTATAGTAATCCAATCGGAGCGGGGCGAACGGGCCAGATTGTTATCGTGTTGGCCGAGCACGCTAACACGAGGGATGAGGTGACCAACAGTTGCACCAGCACACGAATCGGTGCCAGGAGAAACTTTCTTAACTTGAAAAGGTGCCGGGCATCTTTACTGCCGAGTTCATTTGGCACCACTCGCGCGGATGCTTGCTAAGGCGTCCTCGGCTTCTGCTTCTCCTGTTGCTTTCTCGATTTGTCCTTCTGCTTCTTGTCTTTCTGCTTTTGACTTTTCGCCTTGTCCTTCTTGCCGCCTTTGTCGCCCATTCCTTGCTCCTCCCTGGGAAGGGACAGGATGTTCCTTCCGTTCCTACCGAGGCTAGCACAAGCTCCGGGCCTTCAAATTGGGCAGTAGACGGGCGCCGGGTCCGGGCTCGAGGGTGGGCTGCGCACTGCCTCGGACGGGGTGCCTTCTTGATGGGTGGCACCCTGACGACTTTTTAGCGGAGCGCTCGCCTTGCAACATCAATACCCCCGTACCAGGCACCTTTATGACACCTTTACGTTCGGACTTTCTGACCCGGCGGACGCGTTGAGACAAGTTGGAGGCAACCATGAAGATCGAGAGCGACGAAACCTACATTGTCACCGGCGGGGCAGGAGCGATCGCCGAACACATCGCGCGCACCTTCCGCGAAGCCGGGGCCCGGCTTGTCCTGGTGGACGTCGACAACGACAGGCTCCACGACCGTGCGGCCGATCTCGGCGCCCTCGCGCTGGCGGCGGATCTGACTCGACCCGAGGACGTCGAGAAGACGTTCGATCAGGCGATCGCGGAGGTCGGTGCCATCCACGGACTCATTCACACAACCGGTGGCTTCGCCATGGCGCCGGCTACCGATTCGAGTCCGGAGTTGTACGACCGTATGCTCGATCTCAACCTCCGAACCCTCGTCAACACTGCACGGGTCATCCTCCCCCACTTCCTCGAACACGGGTCGGGGTTTCTCGCGGCGTTTTCGGCCGCGCCCGCCTGGAACCGAAAAGGCGGCGCGGGTATGAGCGTTTACGCCGCCGCGAAGGCGGCGGTCGCGACCTACCTGGGCGCGCTGAACGACGAGCTCGCCCCGAGGGGCATCCGCACCGCCGTTGTCTACCCCATGGGCGCGGTCGACACACCGGCCAACCGGCGGAGCATGCCGGATGTCGACCCTTCGACATGGATCGATCCCGGGGAAATCGCACAGGCATTGCTCTTCGCTGCGACCCGCGGGCACCGGGGGCGCCTCGAGGATATCGCGGTGTACCCGACGGAGCGACCGGCGGAGGATTAGCCGAGACGGGTTCCATGGGTATCACTGTTCGCATTGATGCAATGAGTAAATGCGAAGTGCGGCAGCCGCGAGAAAGACAAGCGACCGGGGAAAGCGTGTCAGAAGTGTCGGCCCTGGCACCTCATCGTGACGCCGAGCCAAGCGGTCGCAAGGCCGAGAGGAGCGAGGGCGGTGGCGGCGAACATCCGGGCACGGAGACGGAGACGGGCACGGAGGCGGGAATCGCCACCTGGTGGTGGCGATGAATGGTCGGGACGTGGAGATTTGGGACGGAGGACCCCTCAACCCAATCTGCTACCCCGAGGCAGCACTATACTGCTGTGCAAAGGGGGTCACCGCGGTTCAGGTGACATCGGGTGGTCTTTCTTGACTGACAGTGTTCAAACCGATAGTCGACGACTCGTTCGCGTCGCAAAGTTCTCGGTCGGCGCCTTGACGCTCGGCTTGCTTGCTGTGTTACTGCTGGATCCGGTGCAAAAAAACGCACCGATGGCGCTTGGCCAGGAGTTTGCGGGCAACCAACCGCGCCACGGCCGCCTGATAGTGCTCGGCCTCGACGCCCTCGATTGGAAGCTCGTCGATGAGCTCGTGGATCGCGGACTCATGCCGAATGTGGGGCGGCTGATGGACCGCGGCGCGCATGCCATTCTTCATGTTCCTCCGCCGCTGATATCGCCCGTCGTGTGGACGACTCTCGCCACCGGCGTACCGCCTGAGGTTCACGGCGTGCTCGACTTCCTTGAGGCGGATCCAGGGGACGGGTTGCCGCGACCAGTCGGGAGCAGATCCCGCAAGGTTCCCGCGCTCTGGGAGATGGCGGCAGCTGCTGGGCGCTCGTCCGCTGTGATCGGGTGGTGGGCCACCTTCCCGGCCCAGGGTCCTCCTGGGTGCACGATCTACTCCGACCGTCTCACTGAGCAGCTTCTCGGGCTCGAGGGCGCCACACCTGGTGTCGTGGCACCGGCCGAAGCGGTCACGATCGCGCGACAGTTGGTTGTCCGCGGAAGCAGCGTCACTGCAACGATGCTCGAACCATTTCTGGAAGTGTACGAGACCGAGATTCAAGCGGTGCGGAGCGGAGATGCTTCATGGGACGACCCAGTGGGCGGTTTGGCCAAGCTGGTGGCCGCTACCGTGAGCGTCCAGCGGCTCACCGAATACGAACTCGGTCGCGGCACGGAGGTGATCCTCTCCTATGTCGAGGGCACCGATACCGTTGGCCATCTGTTTGCCCCGTACCGCCCTCCGCCCCAGCCAAGCGTCCCCGAAACCCTTGCGAGGCGTTTCGGATCCGTCGTGGATCGCTACCACGCCCAGATTGACGGTTGGATCGGTACCGTGGTCATGGCGATGACCGATTCGGACTCGCTCGTGATCATCTCCGATCACGGCTTCACCTGGGGAGATGACCGCCCTCCCGCAGCGTCAGGCACACACACGGCAACAGCGGTGTGGTGGCACCGCCCGGAGGGTGTATTCCTGGCGGTGGGTCCGCAGATTGGCCACACACAGAGCCGACGGCACCTCGACGTCCTCGACGTCGCGCCGACACTGCTCGCCATTGCCGGCCTGCCCCCCGGAGACAGGATGAACGGAACCGTCCCACAGTGGTTGTGGTCCGAGGCAGGTGGCCCGCACGCCACCGACCCGGTGGATTACGCAGAACTGCTGCCTCGCCGCAAGGAACGGGATATTCAGCTACCCATCGAGGCGAGGGAGGAAGAACTGGCGAAGCTGCGGGCCCTCGGTTACATCGCCGATAGCGGGCGGTCGGCTGTGGTTGCGCGAACGAGAGTGGATCGGACGGAAGCACGGCGGTTGAATAACCTGGGTTTGACTCGCTTCTCGTCGGAGGATCTGGAAGGTGCCGAGGAGATCTTCCTCCAGGCAATAGCAAACGATCCGTCGTACGCCGCGCCACATTATAATCTGTCACTTCTGTACCGTCGCAAAGGCCGTTTCGAAGAGGCGGATCGTGAGTTCTGGAAGTCCGTGGAGTCCGGCATCGCGGACCGTGAAATGGCGGTGGTCCGGCTCGCACTGGACTATCGTGAGCGCGGCGACGCCCAGCGCGCGCTAGCGGTCTTTCTCGAGGGACAGCGACGATTCCCAGCGAGCGGAAAGATCTGGCTCAACGCGGGCGTGTTCTTCGGCCAGAATGGGCAATACCCCGAGGCGGTGCGATCCCTGAGGCGAGCTGCAGAGCTCGATCCGACAAACCCGAGGGCCCACGCCAACCTGGCGGTCGCCCTGCTGGCGATGGGGCAGACGGAGGCCGCCCGTGAGGCTCTCACCGAGGCGAACAAGCTCAACCCCTTGGACGAGGCGATCCGCAGTGAGCTTGAGCGTCTTGGCGGCCCGACCGTTTCGCAATGAGGATCATCGACGGACGAACTCACGGTTCTCCCCCGTACGAGGGCGTCGATGCGTTGTATGTTGCCCCCGAGGATTCTGCGCTGTACACGCAGTCCGTGACGGGCTTCCACTTTTTTTTCGGAGTCCGTGATTCAAAAACGGACGTCACCAGCTTTCTGCACTCGCCGACATTCGAACCTGACGAGTCCTCGATCCTCACTGGCGTGCAGGCTGCCGCGTTACTGATCACTCGCTACACGAGCCGGCGTTGATCCCGCCGGCCGGCGCGCCCGGCGCGGCGTGCCGGTTGGTGCCGCTCGACGACGAGGCATCACGTACCATGCTAGGCTTAGCCGGGCCGGAGATAACCGCCGGACCGTGCGCGGTCAGGTGCCACGTTTGTCACACTGGGGAGTCCCCTCATGAAGAGATCGATGTTTCAGCTCTCAGCCGTCTGGCTCGTCGCCTCAGCGCTGCTCGCCTGCGCCGACTCGGACATCGCGACCATCTCGGAACCGGACGCCGTATCCGATACCAAGAGCGCTGTCCCGTCCCCCGAGTCCGAAGAAGGCCTTACGATGCTTCCGATCCGGGCATTTCAGCAAACGACGTCCTACACCTGTGGTCCGGCAGCTCTTGTCACGCTGTTGAGCTACTACGGTCGCATAGGGGACGAACTGACCATCGCCAAAGAGGCAAATTGCACACCTCAAAAAGGCACAAACCCGGAAAACATGGTGGCTTGGCTCGAAGACCACGAATTCCAGGTGACATGGGGGGAGCACGGCTCGCTTGATCTCCTCCGCGACAACCTCGAACGGGGCGTGCCCACACTCGTAGAGTGGATCGACTACGGAGGCCACTGGGTGCTGGTCGTCGGCTACGACACCCGGGGCACCGAGACACCGAGAGACGACGTGGTTTATTTCGCTGACCCGGCGGACGGCCATGACGGCAATCGCGACGGTCTAACGTCCTTCAACGCTGCTCGATTCGACGCCATGTGGTTCGACGCATTTCTTTTCGATCGGCCGATGTTCAAGGTCTACATCACCGCAATACCGCTCGGCAGTTCGGGGGGAGAGTAGCCGCTCTCGGCACCCATTCGGAAACGGTCACTCGGTGTCAGGTGCGCTCTGACCTCCCTCGGCGGCTGGTAAGAATCCTCGTGTACATCTCGATTCCCGAACTTAGCTGTCGTTTTTCGATGTACTCGTTCGGTCTGTGACAGACGGC
>Ga0315534_1003449_pt1 | contig 10195 bp, 6 predicted proteins | sample SalMarSW160240MG_FD_203094 | JGI IMG/M metagenome (GOLD analysis project Ga0315534, IMG submission 203094) | Salt marsh sediment microbial communities from the Plum Island Ecosystem LTER, Massachusetts, United States - Salt Marsh Sediment SW1602-40 ...
GAGGAGCAGGAACGCGGGCACGTAGTAGTAGGTGTCGGGATCGACGAGGTGGATCAGGGCGAAGACCAGCGCCGAGACGAAGACCGCCGTCCCCGGGCTCCAGCGACGCTGGAGCGAGCGCAGCAGCGCTCCGCGGAACAGCAGCTCCTCGGCGAGCGGGGCGAGCAGCACGACCCCGGGGAAGAGCACCGCCTTGACCGCCGGTGAGGCCGCCTCGAACTGGTTCACGACCTCTTGGGCCGAGTCGTCGAGCCCGGCGAGCTCGGTGAGGGGCAGCACGAGGAGGTTGCTGACGAGGGCCACCCCGACGCCGGCGGCGACCCATGCGAGACCTCGGGCGAGCTGCTGATCGCCCGGGAGGCGCTCCCGGAATCCGAAGCTCAGCCCGAAGTCCGCCGTGAGGCTCCCCCGGCCCTTCATGCGGGCGATGAAGCACAGCGCGACCACGATCCCGATGTTCTGGGCGTACAGGGACGCCGCGATCCCCGACGGCGGGACCTTGTTGGCCTCGTTCACGAACGGCGCGGCGACGATCACGCCGGCGACGACGCCGACGACCCATGCGATGAGGACGTCGGGCACGCCCCAGCGCACGGGAGCCTCGGCCCAGGCCGGGGATTGCATGGCGCGAACCTATCGGCGGCGCATCCGACGCAACGGAGCCGGAATCCTCGCCCTACGATGGGCGTTCACGGAACGACCAGCCGGTCACTCCGAAGGCCTGGAGCACCCATTTGAGCCGCCCCCCGTCCGAGATGCCACCCGGCCGCTCCCCGGGCGGACCCGAGCGCCGTCCGGGCGACCGTCCGCCGAGCGCGGGTCCGCCGTCGTGGTCGCGGATGCTGCCCTGGCTCCTGATCCTCGCGCTCGTCGGGGTGTTCGCGCTCACGAACGTCTTCTCGATCGACAGCAGCTCCACCAAGGAGCTCACGTACTCGCAGTTCCGCAGCCAGGTGAAGGACGGCAACGTCGAGAAGGTCGAGTACGACCCTTCGAGCGGTGAGCTCAGCGGCACGCTCACGACCAAGGTCGACGGCACCAACGACTTCGCCTCCGAGGGCCCGACCGACGACCTTCCCCAGAAGGACCTCAACCTGCTCAACGAGCAGGGGGTCGACCTCGACTACCAGCGCCAGGGCTCGAACTTCTTCCTCGATCTCATCCCGCTGCTGCTGCCCGCGCTGCTGATCATCGGCTTCTTCGTGTGGATGAGCCGGCGCGCCCAGGGGCAGATGGGTGCCGTCATGAACATCGGGCGGAGCCGGGCGAAGGTCTACAACACCGAGAAGCCCAAGACGACGTTCGACGACGTCGCGGGCTACGGGCCGGTGAAGACGGAGATCGCCGAGGTCGTCGACTTCCTCAAGTTCCCCCAGAAGTTCAAGCAGATCGGGGCGCGGATCCCCAAGGGCGTCCTGCTGGTCGGCCCGCCCGGTACCGGCAAGACGCTGATCGCCCGCGCGGTGGCGGGCGAGGCCGGCGTGCCGTTCGTCTCGGTCACCGGGTCCGACTTCATGGAGATGTTCGTCGGTGTCGGCGCGGCACGCGTGCGCGACCTCTTCCAGACCGCCCGCAAGCAGGCCCCCGCGATCATCTTCGTCGACGAGATCGACTCCATCGGCCGCAAGCGTGGTGCCGGGCTCGGCGGTGGGCACGACGAGCGCGAGCAGACGCTCAACCAGATGCTCGCCGAGATGGACGGGTTCGAGGCCACCGAGGGCATCGTGATGATGGCCGCAACGAACCGCCCCGACGTGCTCGACCCCGCGCTGCTGCGCCCGGGCCGGTTCGACCGTCAGATCGTGGTGCCGCTCCCGACGCTCGAGGAGCGCGTGAAGATCCTGCAGGTCCACATGCGCGAGAAGAAGATCGGTTCCGACCTCAACGTCGAGGTCATCGCGCGCGGCACACCGGGGATGGCCGGCGCCGACCTCTCGAACCTCGTCAACGAGGCCGCGCTGCACGCCGTGCGCCGCGGATCGATGGTCGTCGAGCGCGAAGACTTCGAGGCGGCGCGCGACCGGGTGCTCATGGGCCTCAAGCGCGACTCGATGGCCATCAGCGAGGAGGAGAAGGAGGTCATCGCGTACCACGAGGGTGGTCACGCGGTGCTCGCCTACGTCCTCGATCACGCCGACCCCGTGCACAAGGTCACGATCCTCCCGAGCGGGGTGGCGCTCGGGGTGACGCAGCAGCTGCCCGAGGACGAGCAGCACATCTACAAGCGCGAGTACATCGCCGACTCGATCGTGGTCGCGCTCGGCGGTCGGACCGCCGAAGACCTCGTCTTCGGCCACACCTCGACGGGCGCCCAGAACGACCTCGTCCGCATCACGGAGATGGCCCGAAAGATGGTGCGCGAGTGGGGCATGTCCGATCGCATCGGGCCGATGGCGTGGGGCAGCAACGGCCCGGTGTTCCTCGGTGAGGACCTCGTGCACACGCGCGACTACTCGGACGAGACGGCGCGAGTGATCGACGAGGAGGTCGAGCACATCCTCCGCCAGGAAGAGTCCCGGGCCCGCCGGATCTTGCGGCTCCACCGTCGCGGCCTCGACGCCGTCGCACGTGCCCTGCTCGAGCACGAGACCTTGAGCGGTCAAGACGTCGGGCGGCTCGTCGACGACGCGATGGGCCGAAAGGTCGGCGGGTACCGCAAGGTCAAGCGCGCCGACGGCACCGTCGTCGAGATGCGGCCGGCCGACAACGGCGGCACCGAGCGCCGCCAGGTCAGGCCGGCGAAGCGAGCGAGTCGCTCCCGCTCACGCGCCCACTGAGCGGTCACCCATCGCGCGACGCAGCGCGTTCCGGTGCCCGTCGCGTGCCCGTGATCGGTGTCACGGCTGTCACACGCGGGTGTCATCATGGGCACCGGATCGAACACATGTTCGGTCCTCAGGGCTTCGGGCTCGGGGCTTTGGAGGAGGTGACCGGCCGTGGCGACGTTCCAGGACCAGATGGGCGAGCTGCGCACCCACGAGACCCCGTGGCTACGCGACGAGCGGGCTCGGGTGGTCACCGAGCGGCGTCGCCTCGAGGTCCGAGAGCTGGCCATCACCCGGGTCCTCGACGAGCGCGCCACCCGTGAACGTGAGGCCGAGGACGACCTCATCGGTGCGAGCCGCGACTCGGCCCGCACCGCCCGCCAGAAGGTCGAGGTGGCTCGCGCGCTCGAAGCTCTTCCCGCGATCGCCGCGAAAGCCGAGGTCGGCGAGCTGTCCGGGGGTCATCGGACGCGGCATCGCCGACCATCGTGTCGGCGCGACCGAGGCGCAGCCGTCGACACCCCCGACCGAGCCAGTTCGCCGACGCAGGGCGAGACCCGGCCGCGGCGCGGCCGACTGCGCCCCCAGGGCGCAGAAGCAGGGGCTCGCCCGTCGCGCCGGCGTGGCGAGGGAGCGGGGTGTCGAGCGGTGGAGCCGGTCAGCCCCAAGCTCGAACCCCACGGCCCCTACCGACTCGTCGGCGACCCCGACCTCCCCGACGGACTCCGCCTCATCGACACCCGCACCAACGTCGGCACCACCACCATCACCACCACCGACGCCGACGCCACCACCGACGGCCGCGCCGGACCGGCGCCGTGACGATCACGCCCCGGCAACGCCCGATCTCAGGTGATGGCGCCGAGCGCCGACTCAGGGGTCGAGCCCGGGGTGCGAGCCTCGGCGACCGCGGCCCACAGGTCCGTCGCGGTGGTCGCGCCGACGAAGGCGCGCCGGACCACGCCGCCCGCGTCGGCGACGAGGATCATCGGGATCGCCTCGATCTGGTAGCGGTCGTGCAACGGGCGTTCGTCCTCGAACGAGAGCTCGCACGTGACGACGTCACCTGCCTCGAGCACCGCGACCTTGGGTCCGAGTCCCTGGCACGACGCGCAGGTCGCCGACGAGAAGTACGCGACGAGCCACGGCGCCTCGGGTCGCGGGAAGTCGTCGCGTCGCAGCTGGCGGGGAACTGGGTACGCGTCGCGCGGTGGCGGAGCCGGCGCGTGCTGCGTGCGCAGGCGCCATGCGATCGCACCTGCGACGAGGGCCACGACGGCACCGATCCCGACGATGGCGAGCATCAGCGGCCGAGCGGTGGGAACGGCACACCGGGCGCGAGCGACGCGCCCGGCCCGAGGATCTCACGCCCCGCGACGATCGGGCCGTCGGCGCTGACCACGATCACCTGATCGGGGCGCACGTCGCGGTCCCTCAGCGAGAAGCTCACGCGCTCCCCCGGTGGCACGGCCTCGGCCGGCGCGCTCGCGGGGCTGTCGGGATCACCGCGGGTGTACGCGTAGAGCTGGACCGTGATCGGCTTGTTGCTCACGTTGAGCGCGCTGATCACCGCCTCGCCGTCGTTCTCGAGCCTGCCCACCGCGAACGCCCACTTCGCAGACGCCACGATGTTCCCCTGGGTCGTCGCGACGCCGGCGACCGGCGAGGGGGTAGCCCACGCGCCGAACGCGCCGGCGACGATCGGCGTGTCGTTCATCGACGTCACCTCGACCGCGTACGCGGACCCGCTCGCGCGAGCACCGATCTCGAGACGCTCGATGGCGTTGCCCGTGAGGTCGACGGTCTCGGGCTGCAGCGACGCGGCTCCGTCGAGCAGGACGCGCACCGTGACGCGCGCGGGGTCAGGAGTGAAGTTGGCGATCGAGAGCGACTCGGCGGTGCCGTCGCCTGCGTCCATGATGGGGAAGCGCCAGCGCGGAGCCATCGAGGTCGCGCCGAGCGCGAGGGTGATCCCGATCCGAGCGTCGGTCCCGTCGAAGATCTCAGAGCGCTCCGCCACGATGCGTCCGGTGCGCGCCTTCACGAGCACCCCGACCTGACCCTGGCGGCGCGCGACCTCGTGGACCGGCACGGAGATCCGAGACCGCCGGGGAACGACCACCGCCTGGCCGGCTTCGGGGGTCTGCAGCCCACCGTCGTCGAGGAACGTCACGTCGACGATCGCGTCGTCGCCGAACGGGTTGAAGAGCGCCAGCCAGTCCTCGGCACCACGTTCGGTCGAGCCCTCGGCGAAGTACCACGTCGGCGACGCGGAGCGAGAGCACTGGCCGACGGCGACCTCATCGGTGATCGCCTGGATCTCGTGCTCGACGACGGCGCGTCCCCCGAACACCTCGACCACGACGCCCGGCTCCGGTGCCTCCGCGATGCCGGCGACCTCGACCCGCCGCTGCTCATAGGGCGCGAGCCGGTAGTCCTCGGACTGCGGCGGCGTCTCGCCCCCCGGCATCACCGTCATGCTGACGTCGAGCCGTCGCGGCTCCAGGTTGCCGATGATGACCGTCTCACGAGCCCGACCGGTCGCGGCCGACGTCCCCTCCGCGCAGTACCAGGCGGACGAGACCGAGCGCTCCGACGGCACGCTCGGACCGTCGGGCGCGTCCCGGTGCGCGACGACGACCGCGAGCGACTCCGGATCGTCCTGCGAGAGCACCACCGCGCCCGCCACGACGACGCCGAGCACGACGATGCCGGCCAACCGACGCGCGCGATCGTTCACTGCTCGTCCCAGAAGCCGTCGAGATCGTCATAGCCGGCGAACTCGCCCTCACGCACGAAGTCCGACGGCCGCGACGCGCGCTCGAGGCGCTCCCGTCGGAGCCGTGCGGCTCGCGCCGACCGCGCGCGACCGCGACCACGCGTCCACCACACGAGCGCGCCGATCCACAAGAGCAGCTCCACGCCCAGCAGCACGTACCGCCGGCCCTGGCCGTCGTGCGAGATCGCGACCGTGCCCGGCGCCGGGACCTTCCAGCCGTTGACCCATCCGAATGCCGCGCCGTGCTCGAGCTCGCGCCCCTCGCCAGTGGCGCTCCAGCCGTCGTCGAACGCCTCAGCGAGCAACGCGGTGCCCGCCGGCACCGGTTCGTCACCGAGCGGCTCTGCGCCCACGAGATCGGTGCTCACCGCGCTCGGGAGCGGCGCGACCGCCCCGGTCGGGACGCCACCCTTGGTGACTGCTCGGGCCGGCGCCCACGACTCGTTCTGGTAGATCACCAGCCCCGGTTCACCGCGCAGCCGCGCGAGATCGAGCTGGTCGGCGAACGCCGCCGTCACCGACGGGACGGGGTGCCCGCGCGCGCCGGACGGTCCGTTGCGGAGCGGCACCACGACGTAGCGAACACCCGCCGGCGCGAGGAGCCGACCGATTCGGTTCGTGTTGCCGTTGCGCGCCACGTCGATCGCACGATCGATCACGTCGTCAGCGGCATCGGTCGGCGCGCGCCAGAGCTCACGCACGTCGCCGGACCCGTTCCGGGTGAGCGACCAGCTGATCGCGTCGTCGAGCGGGACCGGGTCGAGCGGGAGCACGTCGGGGTCGCCGACCCACAGGATCCGGAACTGCCCCTCGAAGGTGGCATCGCCCGTGAACGAGAGCACATCGGCCCAGTCGCCGTCGGGCGCGCCCCACCGACCATTGACCGAGTCGGCCAGGAACCCGAGGCCGCCCACCACGATGCCGGCGATGCACACCCCGACGAGCGCCCGGCGCCCGTCGAGCCCGCGAGTGCGCGGGCGCCCGTCCGATGACGCCCCGACGGCGATCGCCACCGCGACGGAGACGCCCAGCGCGGCGAGGGCGAGACCGGCCTCGGGGGCGGCGACCGGGGTCGACGGTGACAGCTCCGCCGGCAGCCAGACGAGCGCGAACCCGACGACCACCAGCGCCCACGCGCGCACCGCCCACGACAACCGACTGCCCCGAGCGAGGAAGAGGGCGACCAGGGCGGCGAGGAGCAGCCCGAGCGACGCGATCCCCGAGCCCGACGGGCCGCTGTCGAAGCGCACGACCTCGCCGAGATCCAGGCTCGAGCGGTAGCCGATGCCGAGTGAGGCGAGGTCGTCGCGCGAGTCGAAGACAGTCAGCGTCCACGGTGAGAGGAGCAGCGCGGCGCCGGCGACACCGAGGATCGCGGCGCCGAGCGCGCGCAGCGCGGCGCCACCACCGCCCGCAACCACCGACGTGAGCAGCAGCACGACGGCGGTCACGACGATCGCGGCCGCGGCGGGCGGGTACCACGCGGTCGCGATCGCCGTGGCGATCACGAGGCCGAGGAGCGGCCGCCGCGACGTCCCGCTCGCGCCCTCGAACCCACCCGCGCGCACGAGCAGGAGGACCAGGAACGGAAGCAGCGCGAACAGCGCGAGGGGCCCGAGACGACCGTTTGCGACGGCGTTGCGCGACACCGGTACGAGCACGTAGACGATCGCGGCCGTCGCCGCAGCGGCCGGTCCACCCGCCACGGCACGCGCCAGACGGTAGGCACCGATGGCGCCGACGACGAAGCTGCCGACCACGAAGAGCGTCTCCGCGAGGCCGACGGCGCCGAGCAGCACGGTGCCGAGCCCGGCCATCGCGGCGAGCGCGGGTGGACCCGCGTCGGTCGAGCCCATGCCGGTGTGTCGCCACGCCGACGTGAGCTCGGCGACGAGCGCCTTCACACCCGGCCACTCGACGATCGTGCCGACGGCAGGCACTCCCTGGCTGAAGAGGTCGCGTGATCCGAAGAGCAGCACGACGAACACGGCGAGCGCGGCGTAGGCGGCCGGTGTGCGGAACGCCTCCCCGATCGACTCCACGGCCACGCGGCCGCGTTCACCCAGGGACTGGAGCCGATCGTCGGCATGGTGCTGCGTGAGGAACGCGCCGAAGCGCGCGCCGGCGCCGACCTGCAGCTCGTGGAGCTCGGAGTCGTGGATCGCTCGGGCGTGCTGGGCCGGGCGCCGGGCGCGGCGGATCCGGCCGAGGTGGAAGAGGTTCCACCACCACGCGCCGAACCCCGTGAACGCAGCGCGTCGCCGGTGCGTCGGGAGGAAGACGATCGCCTCGACGAACGACAGCAGCACACCGAGCGGGACGACCCAGAGCAGCGTCGCGAAGGAGTAGCAGGTGAGCACGACCCGCACGCGCCGGCGCGCGACCGCCTTCACGTCCGGGACGTCGTGAGCGGCGCGATCGGCCGCGGCCTCGTGATGGCGCACGCGCGCGTCGGGCGCGACCATGACTCGCGCACCCGCGAGCCGGGCCCGCCAGCAGAGATCGAGGTCCTCCGAGCCCGGGAACGCGTCGGGATCGAAGCCTTCGAGCTCGCGGAAGAGGTCGGCGCGCACCAACATCGTGGCGCTCGAGACGTAGAACACGTCCCGCACCGAGTCGTGCTGCTCCTGGTCGACCTCGTCGGGCTCGATGCCGGTGTGCGAGCCACCGAGGCGGTCGATCGCGCGGCCGACGTCCAGCAGCACGTCGGGGTCGTCGGCGCGCACGAGCTTCGGACCGACGATGGCGGCGTTCGAGCGGTAGGCCTCCTCGACCATGATCCGCACCGCGTCGGCGTCGAGCGCGACGTCGTCGTGACAGACGAGGAAGAACGCGGCCCCGTCGACCGCGGCGAGCGCCTCGTTCGCGGCCCCACCGAACCCGGGCTCCCCACCGGCCCGGCGCACGAAGGCTCCCGGGAGGGCGACGCCCACCCGAGCCGTCGGGTCGTGATCGGATCCGGCGTCGACCACGAGCACGGTGAGAGCCGGGTAGTCCTGCCCGCCGAACGATGCCAGCGCCTGCTCGAGGAACGGGCCCGGGTTCCGGCTCACGATGACGGCGACCACCGGCGGCGCCACGGCCGGTGCGGGGGCTGGACCCGCCGCGCCACGCGTCCCAGCGGGCGGGGGCATCGTCATGGGCGCGGAGCGTACCGACCGACTCGCCCGATCAGGAACGCGACGACGCCCCCGGCCGGGGGTCCCGACGGGGGCGTCGTCGACGAGCGGTGACGCTCAGGCGGCGCGGGTGTCCGCGTCCTCGGGAGCGTCCTGACCGAACAGCGAGCGGGCCTTGGCCGTGCCCACGGTCACCACCTCGTCGGCGGTGGCCTGGATCCGCTCGACGACCGGCTCGATCCGGCCCCACACGTCGGCGACCAGCGGCTCGACGCGCTCCGAGACCCGCGCGATGACCGGCTCGATGCGCTCGCGGACGTCGTGCACGAGATCCTCGACACGTTCCCTGGCGTCGTGCGCCGTGCCCTTGGCCGCGACCCTCGCGTCACCCGCCTGGCGCCTGGCGGTGGCCCGGGCGCCGCTCACCTGCTGCTTGGCGGTGGCGCCGGCGCCGTTCACCTGCTGCCTGGCGGTGTCGAGGGCCTGCTGCGACAGCTGCGCGGCCTGCTGGGCGCCGAGGACGCCCACGCCCACTGCGGTGGAGGCGGCGTCCTGCACGCTCTTGCGAACTTCGTTCATGGCTTGCTCCTGACTGCGGACCCGGACGGACCCGCTGGGGGGGGTGGTGCTCACCACCGTACGCGAAATGTTTAACAGTTGCAAGCGATTGTGATCGGGTTCACGAGGGAGCGGCCGAGGCCCGGCAGTAGCGTCGTGGCCATGCTCACGGCGCTCGCCGGCGGAGTCGGCGCGGCCAGGTTCCTCGCGGGGCTGGTCGACGTCGTCGACCCGGCCGACGTCACGGCGATCGTGAACACCGCCGACGACGACGAGTTCCACGGGCTGTGGGTCAGCCCCGACCTCGACAGCGTCACCTACCGGCTCGCGGGCGCGGCGAACCCGGAGACCGGTTGGGGGCTCGCCGACGAGACGTTCCGTGCGATCGAGGGGCTCGCCCGCTACGGCACCGACACCTGGTTCAGCCTCGGCGACCGCGACCTCGGCACCCATCTGTACCGCACGCAACGACGCCGCGAGGGCGCGTCGATGAGCGAGATCACCGCCGAGATCGCGGCCGCGTGGGGCGTGCGAGTACGCCTCCGGCCGATGACCGACGACCGAGTCGCGACTTGGATCACCGTCGTCGAGGACGACGGGCGGCGGGTCGAGCTGCCGATGCAGGAGTGGTTCGTGCACCGACGCGCGGAACCGCCGGTGGTCGGCGTCCGCTTCGACGGCGCCGACGACGCCCACGCCGCGCCCGGAGTGCTCGACGCGATCGAGGATGCCGAGACGATTCTGGTGTGCCCGAGCAACCCGGTCATCTCGATCGGGCCGATCCTCGCGGTGCCCGGGATCCGCGACGCCTTGGTACGGCGCCGAGAACGGGTCGTCGGTGTGAGCCCGATCGTCGGCGGACGCCCCGTGCGGGGCCCCGCCGACCGGTTGATGGACCCCCTCGGGATCGAGGTGTCGTGCGTCGGTGTGGCGCGCGCCTATCGCGACCTGTGCAGTGCGTTGGTGATCGACGC
>Ga0315534_1003450_pt1 | contig 10189 bp, 6 predicted proteins | sample SalMarSW160240MG_FD_203094 | JGI IMG/M metagenome (GOLD analysis project Ga0315534, IMG submission 203094) | Salt marsh sediment microbial communities from the Plum Island Ecosystem LTER, Massachusetts, United States - Salt Marsh Sediment SW1602-40 ...
CCGATCTGCTGGGAATCGGTTTGGACGAAAACACAGCCATTGTGGTACAGGGAAACACCATGGAAGTCATCGGACAAAGCTACGTTGCCATATTCGATTATACCCTCTGGGAACAAAATCTTAGGGATGACACAGACCCATTGTTAGAAAATGGGTGTAAATTCTTCCTGCTTGCACCCGGTGATAAATACGATCTCTACCGCAGGAAGGCAATCCATCTGGTTGGCACTGATCGGGGGGTTCCTGCCAGGGAATAGTAGGTTTTAACCTGTTAACCATTAACTTACCTTATCGTTTCCAGAAATTCGAACCAGGTTTTATACCTGTTTTTCTGGTTTTCCAATCCCTTTATTCCATGTCCCTGCCCTTCATATTCGACCAACTTAAATTCCTTGCCATATTTGGCCAGACTGTCAGCCATCTGCCGGCTACCCTCAATCGGTACCCTGCTGTCGTTTGTCCCATGAGTGAGCAACAGCTTGCCCTTCGATTTATCTGCATGATACAGTGGTGATCTGTCATTCAATTTTTCAACTTCAGTCTCCGGATCTCCGGCTTCCAAAACAACCCAATCCGGGATATTGCAATGTTCATAAAAATGGATGATGTCTGAAAATCCGGCATGGCTGATTCCAAAACCCCAATCGAAATGTGCTTTATTGCCGTTTATTTCACCGGGGAAAGTCAGAAGCCTCATGGTAGCATATCCTCCATGGCTGGCTCCGAAAACACCGATTCGTGAAGGAGGGATTCCAAGCCTCTTCGAGATATATTGCCCTGCACAAATGATATCAATGATTTCATTCCCGCCAAGGTCTTTATCATTCAGGGAGGAAAACTCCCTTCCAAAACCATCACATCCCCTGGGCGAAGGACTCAAAACGTATATGCCAGCCTCTGCCAGGATCTGGATCTGTGTACTGAAATGGTTTCCTCCTCCATAAAACGACTCGATCATGACCATTGCTTCTTCTTCCGGCAGGGGATTTTCCGGTGTATATAAAAAAGCATGCAGCATCCTGGTTCCCCCTGTGTCCGGATCGGTGTCAAAAGTTGGGTAATCTATTTTTTCTACCGTTGCATGGGTTATCTTGTTCCTGTACTCTTCCGGAAGTTCGAGAACCGGTGTAAAATTGAATCGGTTGGGAGTCACCTCCAGTTCATCAATCCTGAAAAACTGACTGGCCGAAGTACCGGAAACAAGCAGCCTGTTCTCCTCGGAATCATACATGCCAAGATGCCTGTCAATCTTTTGCTGATTGACAATCGTTCCCGTTTCCGGTTCAATCAGAAACATCTCATTCTCAATCGGATTACTGACGACAGCAAAAATGTATTTTTTCCCTTCTATGGTTATCATTTCATAAGAGGTTAGATCCATGCTGAAGTCGGTAAGTACTTTCGACTCCATTGTCCTGATATTACATGAATAGAGGTTATAAAATCCGTTTTCATTGGAGAAATATATAAATTCCTCATTGTTAAGCCACTCCTTGTATGGGTCAGGAAAATCTCTGGGTATTTCAGAATTTGTAAGCAGTGTCCATTTTCCGGTATTGAATTCAACATAGACCAGGTTGCCATAGGTCCGGTCAGCATGTTTCAAGACATTACAAACAATTCCTTTCCCTTCCGGCTGCCAGCTGATATCGGTCCAGGTAAACCGGTACTCCGGATTATCCCGTATGATGGTTTTTTCTTCCATGGTCGTAAGATCAAGTATCCTCAGTTCACCAAGCCTGTTTTCCATATGACCCAGCCGGGTAACAAAGGCGATCTTATCCTGGTTCTTGTTCCACCGTGCCCCAAAAATGTAGGGAACGTCAGTGAGCTTTTCTACTGATTTATCTTCAGGATTTAACCGGTATAAATTGAGTATTTCGTCATTCACCTCATCTCCCACCCAGTAAAGGAAACCATCCGTTTTTCTGAATCTCATTCCCCATGCGTTCCGTGTCGAAAAGTCTATACCTGATATGATTTCCCCATTTTCCAGGTTGAAATCTCCGTCCAGATCAACCTGTTTTAACATAGTAATGGAATCCTGATGAAAATAGTACAGTTTCCCGGCGTCATAATATGGAGAAAAACCACTGTATGGGAATCCTTCAAAATAGGGTGTAAGGTCAATCTCTCTCCCCTTGAACATAACCGCATTGGCGTTGTCAGTTGGAGCTGAAGTACAGCTGGTTACAAGGACTGCAATGCACAGGACGGTGTTTAATGGCGTGTCTTTTTTCATTTCTGTAAGGTCTTGTATTATCTTTTTTAAATCTACTAAATATTTCTAAGATTAAAGTTCCTTTTTCTACCTTTAACCCGTTCAACAGGACCCATGACCGATCATAGCAACGATACCAAAACGCATCCAACCAACAAAAAGCAGAACACCATAAGAAAAGCAACGATGGAAAATTTCAAATCCATTATCTGGGACTGGAACGGTACACTGCTGGACGATGTGGATATATGCATAGAATCCATCAATTTCTCTCTTGGTAAAAGGGATCTGCCACTGCTTACAAAGAAAAAATACCAGGAGATCTTTACCTTTCCCGTGGTTGAATACTATGAGAAAGCCGGATTTGATTTTTCAAAAAACTCGTTTAATGAATTGTCGCATGAATTCATAGGACACTATCTCGAGAAACTGAAGGGGGCAAATCTCCATCAGGATGTGGAGGATATCCTCTTTGAATTTGATAAAAAGGGGTACCGTCAATTCATTCTCTCCGCGATGGAACAGACAACCCTGGTGGATTCAGTCAGGCGCTTCAACATTGAGAAGTATTTCAGTAAAATCCAGGGAACCGGCGACATCTATGCTTACGGTAAACTGCACAATGCAAAAATCCTGATGGAAACATCCGGGCAGGATCCTGCCACCACCTGCCTGATCGGTGATACCCTTCACGACCTTGAAGTAGCAAAACAGCTCAAATGCCATTGCCTGTTAATATCCTCCGGACATCAGTCTCACGCACGGCTCAAAAAAAAATACCACCGGGTGGCACATTCGATTAAAGAGGTGTTCGCCTTTTGCTAATCGCTTTCAGGTAAGTGATACTACACTCTATCCGGGAAACCAGAATAATAATTTGTGCGGAAATTACACCCAATGATTTTTGGCACCAATTTTGTACAACTATTTACAACAGGCAATCTTAACATATACTTGAAGAATTTTTCAGGGCAGCCAGGTGAATAACCTGGCTTTATTTTTTTATCCGTTTAGACAAAGGGTTTGAACCCGATGATTTCACGTACTTCCCTGAGTGTTTTTGAGGCACTTTCCCGGGCTTTTTCAGCTCCTTCACGGACTACCCTGGCAAGATAGGATTCGTCTTTGTAGATTGCAATGATCTTTTCACGGATGGGTGCAGTAAATGTTATAATGTCTTCAGCTAACTGCTTTTTCATCTCTCCATACTGTATTTCACACCGGTTATATTGATCAGTAAAATGGGTCAGTGTATCGGTATCAGAGATGACCTCCATCAGGGTAAAAAGATTCTGTACCGGTTCACTCATTTTCTGGTTCTCTTTTGCAGGTCCCTTATCGGTAACCGCCTTCATCACCTTTCTTCTGATCGATTCCGGTTCTTCTGCGAGAAAAATCCCATTCCCTTCCGATTTACCCATTTTACCGGTTCCATCCAGACCCGGAATTTTTATCAATGCCTCCCCAAAATTATAGGGTGACGGTTCAGGAAAATAATCCACCTTATACATGTGATTAAACCGCTTTGTAAACTTTCTTGTCATTTCAAGATTCTGTTCCTGGTCTTTGCCCACAGGCACCTTGGCGGCTTTATGAATAATAATATCTGCAGCCATCAATACTGGATAGGTCAATAAACCTGCATTCACATTATCAGGCTGTAACCTGACCTTCTCCTTGAACGTAGTTGTTCGTTCAAGCTCTCCGATGTAGGCAATCATATTCATCAACAAATACAATTCTGTAACCTGCGGAAGGTCACTCTGCAGGTATACCGTAGCAATTTCGGGATCAATACCACATGCAAGGTACTCTGACAAGACTTGCCGGACGTTATCGTGCAGATTTTCAGGTGTGGGATGGGTCGTCAGAGAATGAAAATCTGCAATGAAGAAGAAGCACTGATTTTCCGTCTGCATTTTAACAAAATTTCGGATCGCTCCAAAGTAATTTCCCAGGTGAAGATTCCCTGTTGATCGTATGCCGCTGACTACAATATCCATAAGATGGAAACGTTAGGTTGTATGACCGATGTAGAGCTTCCCCTGTATGGGCAGTGCTCATTTCAGTGCAAAGCTAAAAAATTTCTTAAAACCCCCGATAAAGTATTACCTTTACTCCCTCTATCTGATTTTTATCGTAACCATGGAATCAACGCGGCAAAAAAAGGTAGCCAGGCTCGTACAGAAAGAGTTAGGAAATTATTTTCAACAAGGATCTTCTTCGCTTTCGCCGGGAAGGATTATCACGGTCACGGTGGTCAGGATCAGCCCCGACCTCTCTCTTGCAAAAGTCTATCTCAGCATTTTCCCGTCGGACAATATAACGAAGGTTCTTCAAACCATTTTGAATAATCGAAAGGTCATCCGCCATGAACTGGGGAAAAAAATCAGGCATCAACTCCGTGTTGTTCCTGAACTGGCCTTTTTCGTGGATGACACCCTGGACTATGTTGATAACATTGAAGAATTATTAAAAAAGTAAGAACAAACATCGTAAATAAAATAGATGCGCTAAAAAGCATTTTAATTCAGCCTTAGCCTTCTTCGTCTGCCGAAGCCTTGGCGAAGGCAGAAGCTTTATTATTCATGCAATACGATCCCATAAAAAAGAGACTTGGTAACATCGTTAACCGCTCTGTGGTTAGCCGCAGACTCTTTTATAAACTCCTGGATATCCTGTTGCTGCGAGCCTGGTATATCAAACGGGAAATTCGCTATTTCAAACACAAAACCGGAAATGAAGCAGATATCCTTGATGCCGGCGCCGGATTCGGACAATATAGCTATTTCATGTCGTCCCTCTCTAAAAACTGGAGAATAACGGCAGTAGAATTAAAATCCGAAGAGGTTGATGCATGTAACCGGTTTTTTTCAACAGTTCAGCACCCCCAGCGTACTTTTTTCGAAGAGGCCAATTTGCTGACCTACAGGAAACAAGAGGGGTTTGATCTGATCCTTTCGGTTGATGTAATGGAGCATATTCTTGAAGATGACCGGGTGTTCGAAAATTTTTGCTTCTCTCTGAAACCGGGTGGACTACTACTCATCTCAACTCCATCCGATCAGGGAGGATCAAACGTACAGAATGAACTCGATGAATCGTTTATCGATGAACACGTAAGGGACGGTTATAACAGGGATGAAATAACCCGAAAACTCCGGAAGGCAGGATTTTCAAAGATTGATACATACTATTCATACGGCCGGTATGGAACACGATCGTGGAAATTATCCATGAAATATCCCATTCTCATGTTAAATAAATCCATCGTTTTCTTCTTTATTCTTCCCCTTTACTACTTGCTAACATTACCATTATCACTCTGTTTTAATCTAATCGATGTTAATAAAAAACAACAAACTGGTACGGGATTGATTGTAAAAGCTTGGAAATAATTTTACTTTTGGCGAAATTTTACACTCTTTTATTGGAAAGTCTCTGTAGTTTAATGACAGAACGCCTTGTCCAGACCGGACAGGGTAGTGCCGGTTAAAGTCCTGGTCAGAGACTTTCCTCTTATTTTTATACCTTTACGGAAAGGATTAAAAATCAGGCTTTGAACTTCCCTTTCTATATCGCCAGAAGGTATCTGTTTGCGAAAAAAACCAGGCATGCAATCAATATTATTTCAGGTATTTCTGTCGGTGGTGTGACCATTGGTACAATGGCTCTGATCATTATCCTGTCGGCTTTTAATGGACTGGATAACCTGGTTCGCTCCCTGTTCAGCACGTTTGATCCGGATTTGAAAATAACCGTCGCCGAAGGCAAGACGTTTTCATCGGAACATGAAAACATAACAAAACTGAAAGAGCATGAGGGAATTCTGTATCTGTCAGAAGTCATTGAAGAAAATGCACTTCTTCGCTATGGCGAAAAACAGTACATCGCAACAATCAAGGGTGTGGGTGATGATTTTGTTAAAATGAGTGGGATCGACAGCATGATTTATGATGGAGAATTTCTCCTGAAAGACCAGAAAAATAGCTATGCAATCGTTGGACAGGGAATTGCCAGTACCCTGTCAATGGGGCTGAATTTCATTACACCAATTCAGATTTATGTCCCAAAAAGGACGAAAAATGTCATCCTGACACCGGATAAAGCATTCAACAGGAAGTATATATTTCCTTCCGGCATTTTTGCAATTCAACAGGATTTCGATTCAAAATACATTATTGTTCCTATCGATTTTGCCCGCGAATTGCTGGACTATACAGTGGAACTGAGTTCCATTGAATTAAAAATTGATCCTTCGTATAATCAGGACCGGGTACAGAAAGAGCTGCAGACACTCCTGGGCAATGAATTCGAAGTAAAGAACCGGTACGAGCAGCAGGAATTTGTGTACAAGATCATGCAATCTGAAAAATGGGCCATTTTCCTGATACTCACCTTTATACTGATCATTGCATCGTTTAATATCATCGGGTCACTCTCCATGCTCATCATTGAAAAGAAAAAGGATATTGAAACCCTTCGTAATCTCGGTGCCAACCTGAAATTAATCCGAAAGATCTTTCTGCTGGAAGGATGGATGATATCAATATTGGGGGCTATCTCCGGCTTGATCCTGGGAAGCATCATCTGTACGTTGCAGCAACAATTCGGACTGGTAAAGATCCAGGGTGGAGAATCCTTTGTTATAGACACCTACCCGGTAAGCATGGAAATCCCGGATTTCCTGTTCGTATTTTTGACCGTTCTTCTGATCGGGTACCTCGCAGCCTGGTATCCGGTGCGGTATATTACGCGAAAGTTCATACTGGCATACCGGTAATGTTAATAACCATCGAATTTTGTTGATTTACACCCTTGATTTGGGTTTATCTAAATCATTATATTTATACCGGGCTTTTTTAAACGTGCCGTAAACGACAGCAAACAAGTGAAAGAGGGTAAATTTGTACAGTGCAACTATTCTTTTACTGGAGTAGTCTTTAATGAGATAACATTGTCAGTTATCCCTCAACAACAGGTACAGTAGCGATGAATACAGGCATCAAATCATCCGTTTCGTTCCTCCTTTTCATGGTTACGCTAGGAAGTTATAGCGCTAATTTTTCATTAACCCATACGGTACAGAACGTTAGCTGTTATAATGGTTCGGATGGGAGCATTACGGTGTATGTTCATCCCTTCTCACCGGCTGATTACAAACCTCCCTATACCTATACCTGGTTTGAAGACCTTGGCATTCCCCTGGCAACGGAAGTTTCTGATGACACCACTTCAACGGTTTCGAATCTTAAGGCTGGCTTCAACTATCTCGTCCTGGTAAAAGACAATGATGGCACCCAACAGGCGCTGCTCAACATTAATGTTCTTGAACCTCCTGAACTATTACTATCCGCTTCCATTACGGATATAACCTGTTTTGGTAATTCCGATGGAGCGATTGACATTACCGTAACCGGCGGAATCCCGCCCTATACCTACAGCTGGGTGGATGGAACGGGATCAGGCAGCATCCCCGGGTCAGAAGATCAGAGTGGGCTGGCTGCAGGTACCTATTATCTTACCGTTGTCGATTTCAACAATTGTAGTCTCCAAGATATATTAACTGTAGGTGGTCCTTCAGCCGGAGTAACTGCAGGTATTGCAGATCTTACCCATGTGGCCTGTTTCGGAGAATCAACCGGTAGTGTTACGGTTGCAGGATCGGGTGGAACACCACCCTATGAATACAGCCTGGACGGTGGAGCCTATCAATCTTCCGGCAACTTTAATAACCTTGCCGCTGCCTCTTATACCGTTACAGTAAAGGATGATAATGGATGTACGGACGATGTAATTGTCATTATCACCCAACCTGCTGCTGTATTGTCAGGCAGCATCACCAGTCAGACTAATGTATTGTGTTTTGGGGAATCGAATGGGAGCGTAACCGTTGCAGGATCGGGTGGAACACCACCCTATGAATACAGCCTGGACGGTGGAGCCTATCAATCATCCGGCACCTTTAATAACCTTGCCGCTGCCTCTTATACCGTTACAGTAAAGGATAATAATGACTGTACGTTTAATGTTCCGGTAACCATTACACAACCTGCTTCTGGTCTTACAGGAAGTATCACAAGCCAAACGGATGTATTGTGTTTTGGAGAGGCTACCGGTATTGTGATAGTAGCAGGTTCCGGAGGAACACCGGTCTATGAATACAGCCTGGATGGTGGTGCCTACCAATCTTCCGGAACTTTTTCCACCCTGTCAGCAACAAACTATACAGTTACTGTAAGGGATAATAACGGTTGCACTTTTAATGTTCCGGTAACCATTTCTCAACCCTCCACAGCCGTATCAGGCAGCATAATCAACCAGACGGATGTTGCCTGCTTCGGAGAATCAACGGGGAGTGTTACGGTCGCCGGATCAGGCGGTACACCCTCCTATGAATACAGCCTGGATGGTGGAGCTTACCAATCTTCAGGCACTTTTCCTAATCTGTCAACAACAAACTATACAGTTACTGTAAGGGATAATAACCTCTGTACCTATGATGTTGGCGTGTTCATCTCGCAGCCTGCATCTGCTCTATCGGGCAGCATTGTAAGCCAATCCGTTGCATGTTTTGGGGAAGCTACCGGATCGGTTACTGTAATCGGTTCAGGAGGAACAGCTCCTTATGTATACAGCCTGGATGGAGGACCGTATCAATCATCCGGAATGTTTACCGGACTTGCTGCAAACACCTATACCGTTACCATCAGGGATATGAACTTGTGTACCTTTGATATTCCCGTGACCATAACAGAAGCTGCTACAGCCCTGTCAGGGAGCATTGCCAGCCAGACCAATGTTGCTTGTTTTGGTGAATCCACCGGTTCGGTTACGGTTACCGGATCGGGAGGTACACCTCCTTACAAATACAGCCTGGATGGTGGTACTTACCAGTCATCCGGAATGTTTAGCGGACTGCCAGCCGGTGACTACATCATTACCGTGCAGGATGCCAATCTTTGTACTTTTGATGTACCGGTAACGATTACCGAACCGGGATCCGCACTTTCAGGCAGTATAAGCGCACAAACCGATGTCCTTTGTTTTGGGGAGGCAACAGGCAGTGTTACCGTCGCGGGCTCGGGAGGTACACCCCTTTACGAATACAGCCTGGACGGCGGAGCCTACCAGTCATCCGGAATGTTTAGCGGGCTGCCAGCCGGGGACTACATCATTACCGTGCAGGATGCCAATCTTTGTACTTTTGATGTGCCGGTAACCATTACCGAACCGGCAATGGGTGTATCCGGAACAATTGTCGCTCAAAGCGATGTTCTTTGTTTTGGGGAGGCAACCGGTAGTGTTACCATCGCAGGCTCGGGAGGTACACCCCTTTACGAATACAGCCTGGACGGCGGCGCTTACCAATCATCAGGCACATTCAACGTACTGCTCGCAGGAAACCATACAGTGACCGTCCGGGATGCAAACTTCTGTACATTTAATGTACCCGTAACCATCACACAACCTGCCACAGCAGTGACAGGAACCATTGCCAGCCAGACAAACATTGCCTGCTTTGGAGAAGCGACCGGTAGTGTAACCGTTACAGGCTCCGGAGGAACACCTCCCTATGAATACAGTCTGGACGGGGGTGCCTACCAGTCATCCGGAACATTCAGCACCCTTTCTGCTGGGATCTTTACCATTACTGTACGGGATGTTAATCTCTGTACATTCAATCTCCCCGTAACCATTACTGAACCTGCTACACCCGTTTCCGGAAGCATTACCAGCCAAACTGATGTGGCATGTTTCGGAGAGTCAACCGGAATCGTAACGATTACCGGATCAGGAGGAACACCCCTTTATCAATACAGCCTGGACGGCAGTGCCTACCAATCATCCGGTACGTTCACCGGACTGGCTGCCGGGAACTATACAGTAACCGTACGGGATGCTAATTTTTGCACAACCCCTGTTCCTGTTACAATCACTGAACCTGCAACAGCCGTTTCCGCAACC
>Ga0315534_1003451_pt1 | contig 10185 bp, 7 predicted proteins | sample SalMarSW160240MG_FD_203094 | JGI IMG/M metagenome (GOLD analysis project Ga0315534, IMG submission 203094) | Salt marsh sediment microbial communities from the Plum Island Ecosystem LTER, Massachusetts, United States - Salt Marsh Sediment SW1602-40 ...
ACGCTAGCGACGCACGCTACCTTGTTGTGGGAGGCTACGCGGTCGCTCTTCATGGACACCCCCGTTACACCAAGGACATCGACATCTGGATCGAGAGCACTCCCGACAACGCGGCGCGGGTAGTCAAAGCCCTGGATGCATTTGGCTTTGGATCCGTGGAACTAACTGAGGCCGATTTCCTCATCCCTGACCAGATCATCCGGCTTGGGTACCCACCTAACCGAATCGATCTCTTGACGTCTCTGTCTGGGGTGGATTTCGCAGCGTGCTACCCTACCCGAGTCGAGGTCGATATCGATGGGGTACTCGTAGCCTTCATCGACCTCGAGAACCTTAGGAAGAACAAGCAAGCCGCTGCCAGGACCCAAGATCTAGCCGATCTCGAGAATCTCGAGTAGGCAGATCGTACTGACGTTTCGAGTGGTAAGTCAGTCATCCTATCTCCCGCCGCCCAGCTCACGCACTTCTACCCGCATTCCTCTAACTCGAGCATCCGGCTAAGCCCCTCAGATCCCAACATCTCTTCTGGCGACCACTCCTCTTGGAATTTCAACAGCCCTATGCTGGAGGGCGCTTGGCACAAAATGGCGGAGGCATTCAGACTGGCAGCAGTGTGGGAACGTCATCATTACGATGCTGTCTGATCCAATCCCCAGTTCAAATTTTGTTTAACCTGCTATCGATAACCTTCGAACGATTTAGCCTACGAAATCGGTTCGACCACATACTGCTCACATGGAATCTGGTCCCGACCTTCCTGGGATGATTCGATCAGTCGAGCAGGCCTCAGATCATGCGGTGGTCTTTGTGGATCTCAATCGATAAAGGGCGATGACACAGGTCTCGATGGCTTGCTAAAGTAGACCCATAGTATTGCAGTACCATGCGAGAACAATCGGCTTCCAGGGGGAAAGGAGCAAGATGAAGCGAGCGTAGCGTCGCGGTGAGGGATTTCCGCGACGTTTGCGTTCGCACCACATCGATGGTTGGCAGAGCCCTGGGCTCATTTGCTTAAGAGAACCACGTGACGACAGGCTTTGCCGTTCCGACCAGCACAAAAGGGGGCGGAGCGGCGTGTCTCCCTGGGTCGCTGCGAGGTATGACTTGCGGCTAGCCATAGACACGCCGCCAGCCGTTTACGGGTTGGACCCCGCACCTTTGACGCTATTAGAGTGCCATGGTAAACTCTGTTCGTTCTGCCCACAGTAGCCATTTTGATCTTATAATGAGCATCAATGCTTGAGCCCTGGATCTTCATCGCACTCTTGCTTGGGGCCGGGATGCTCCTCCCGGCGATCGCCATCGCAGCGAATTGGCTGCTTGCCCCGAGAAAACCCAATGCCCTTAAACAATCGATCTATGAATGCGGGATCGAGACGATTGGTGAGACCTACGTTCAGCTCAAAGGCTCCTACTATATCTACGCCCTGATCTTCGTTGTGTTCGATATCGAAGCCGTCTTCTTGTTTCCCTGGGCAGTCGCCTACGACAAGCTCCAACTTTATATGGTCCTGGAAGGCGTGCTCTTCATTGCGATCCTTGGAGCTGGCCTGCTCTATGCCTGGCGCAAGGGTGTCCTTGAGTGGGTTTGAAGTACTTATAACTCATCCCGTGGCTGATGGTACCAACCATCAGCCGTTTGTTTGCGTGCGCCCCGGAGTGTTCGATGGTTGACTTTATACAGGATCCATTCAGTTGGATTGGTGGACAGCTGGCGAACTGGTTGGGTTCGCTTGGGCTCGCCCCCGAAGGCGTCACGTTCGTGCTCCAGCTCCTGGGGGCACTCGTGATGGCGACAGCCATGCTGCTGCTTACCTTCCTGCTTATTTGGGCTGAACGTAAGATCGTAGCCCGCATCCAGGATCGCCTCGGACCCAATCGGGTAGGTCCCTTCGGTGTCTTCCAGACCGTCGCCGATCTGCTCAAGTTGGTCACAAAGGAGCTGATCACGCCGACCGGGGCCGATCTGATCCCCTATAACCTGGCTCCGCTTCTGGCAGTCATGTCCGTGGTTGGTTTGTGGGCGGTCATTCCGATGGCACCTACGCTGCTCGGAGCCCGTATCAACGTCGGGGTGCTCTACATCATCTCGGTCGGCGCAATCGGGACGCTGGGCATCATGCTGGCCGGCATGTCCTCCAACAACAAGTACGCCCTGCTGGGCGCCTTCCGGACGGTGGCGCTGATGGTTTCCTACGCAGTGCCGATGGTCCTGGCACTGCTGGTACCCGTCCTGCTTGCCGGATCGATGGATATGGAGACCATCGTCAACGCCCAATCTCCGCTGCCCTTCGTCATCCTGGCGCCGATCGCTGCCATCATCTTCTTTGTCAGCTCGCTGGCCGAAGTTGGACGGGCGCCATTCGATCTGCTTGAAGCCGAATCGGAAATTGTCGCTGGTTTCCATATTGAATACTCCGGCTTGAAGTTCGGGATGTTCTTCGTTGCAGAATTCCTGCATGCCTTCACGATCTCAGCGCTCACGGCGACGCTCTTCCTGGGTGGCTGGCAGGGACCGTGGGCGGAGCTTTACCCGTTCCTGGGGTTTCTCTATTTCCTGATCAAAACCTCGCTGGTCTACTTTGTTGTAATCTGGATCAGGGGCTCCTTCCCTCGGATCCGCATCGACCAGATGAACGCGTTGAACTGGAAGTTCATTACACCGCTGGCTTTGCTGAGCCTGATATTTAGTTCTGTTGCCGAAAAGGTTGCCGAGGAGTTTGAGTTGAGCAGGCTGGTCATTCATCTTGGTGCCAGTGCAGCAGTTTTCGCGATCACCTTTATCGCGCTTGGTATGTACGCCCGATCGGCACGCAAGCAGGCGGCACTGAGACAAGTTACCCCGGCTGCCAGCGCATCGTTGTCGAAGAATGCATGAGATGAGAGTGTTTGGATGCTGACCTTGATGCAAGTTGCCTTCCTTGTGGCTGCTCTCCTGACACTGATTGCAGCTTTAATGACTGTGACTTCGCCCTCCATAGTCCACAGCGCGTTGTGGTTGATCCTGACGTTGGGGGGGATTGCGATCCTCTTTGTGCTGCTCAATGCAGGATTTCTTGCCGTGGTCCAGGTAGCGATCTATATCGATGCGATCGCGATCATGATCATCATCGTTGTCATGCTCACCCATGACCCGGTCCATCGTCAGACCCATCAGGAAAACAAGGTCTGGTGGGGAGCGGCTGTTGCAGCCATCCTGCTGCTGGTCGGTCTGGTCGTGATCTTCACGCAAACACCATCGCTGGGTATCGACGCCCCCCTGATCGCCCGGACGCAGGAAACCATCTTAAAGGACCTGGGGCAGGCGCTGGTAGACGTTGATCAATTCATCCTTCCTTTCGAAATCGCGTCGGTCTTGCTCCTGGCAGCCATGATAGGATCGATCATCGTCGCCTGGCCAAAGCAGGACACACCATCAGGGGAGGTGGAACGATGATCCCGCTTTCCTGGTACATCATCTTCGCCGCCCTCTTGTTCTGTGTGGGCTTGTACGGTGCGCTCGCCCGGCGGAGCGCCCTCGCTATCCTGATGGCGATCGAGATCATGCTCAACGCGGTCAACCTGAATCTGGTCGCATTCTGGCGCTATATCACACCCGAGCGGATTTCCGGCCAGGTATTTGCCTTGATCGTGTTTGCGGTTGCGGCCTCGGAGGCAGCTGTGGGCCTGGCGCTGATCATCTCACTCTATCGCAAGCGTAGAACCGTCGCGGTGGAGGAGATCGACATGTTGAAGTGGTAGGCGAGGCAATATGCACATCGAAACCCTGATCTGGCTCATCCCGATCCCACCCGTCCTGGCTTTCTTCGCCATCATCCTGGGCGCAAACCGGAGCAACCGGCTCAGCCATAGCCTCGCTGTCGGCGGGATGCTGATCTCCTGGGCGCTTTCGATGGTTGTATTCTGGAATGCCATCACCACCGAGGATCTGGGGCATCACCCCTTCCAGATTTCACTTAGCTGGCTGCCCACGGGTGATACGGCGTTGAAGATGGGGGTTCTGATCGACCCGCTCGGCGCCCTGACGCTCTTCTTCGTTGCCTGGACCTGCTTGATGATCTTCATCTACAGCATCGGCTATCACAACTTTGGAAAGCCGCGCGACAGCGAAGATAAGGCGGGGCTTCCGCCACGCAGCGGTGGCATCGAGCCGATGTATGCCCGCTTCTTTGCCTTTATCTCGCTCTTCGCCTTTGGGATGCTCACGCTGGTAATCTCTGACAACCTTCTGTTGCTCTACATCGGCTGGGAGATTATGGGCCTGTGTTCGTATCTGCTGATCGGCTTCTGGTACGGCAAGCCGTCCGCTCGTGATGCGATGATTAAGGCCTTCATGACGACCCGCGTCGGTGATGTGTTCATGCTGCTCGGCTTGGCATACCTTTATTCAGCCACTGGGACTCTCAACTTCCGTGAGATCCTGTTCAATGAGCACGTACTCGACGTGCTTACGCACACGCCCTCCGTCATCCCGGCGCTCTCGACGGCCGGGTTAATTGGCCTCTTGATCTTCATCGGCACGGTCGGCAAATCGGCTCAATTCCCACTGCATGTGTGGCTGCCGGACGCGATGGAAGGCCCAACACCAGTCTCGGCCATGATCCACGCCGCGACCATGGTCTCGGCCGGTGTCTACCTGGTTGTGCGCTTCTTCCCACTGATCACGGCCGGCTGGGTTGAAGGCCAGGGCCTGACGCCGACGATGGTCGTCATTGCCACCATCGGCGGATTTACGGCGCTCTTCGCGGCGACGATCGCCGTGGCGCAAAATGACGTCAAACGCGTGCTGGCCTACTCGACGATCTCACAGCTGGGCTATATGGTGGCTGCGGTCGGAATCGGAGCCTTCGTCGCCGCCGCCTTTCACCTGATCACGCACGCCTTCTTCAAGGGGCTGCTCTTCCTGGGCTCTGGCTCGGTGATCCACGGCATGGAGCATGGCGTACACGATACACACGAGCATGTCGACTCCCAGGATATGCTCAACATGGGCGGTTTGCGGCGCAAGATGCCGATCACATTCTGGACATTCTTGATCGGGGGCTTTGCCCTGTCCGGCTTCCCGCTTGTAACCGCCGGCTTCTGGTCCAAGGATGAGATCTTGAGCCATGCCTTCCTCAACGAGCACCTGGTAATCTTCATCGTCCTGGCTTCGGCGGCGCTGCTTACTGCGTTCTATACCATGCGCCAGATCACGCTCACCTTCCTCGGCACTGCTCGCACCAAAGCCGCAGAGCATGCCCATGAGTCGGTGTGGACGATGACGCTGCCCCTGGTGGTGCTCGCTGTCTTTGCTGTGGGTGCCGGTTGGGTCGGTATCCCGGAGGCATTCCCCGGGCTGGGTGGTATCCTGCCGAACTGGTTCCACGAGTTCATCGGCGGAACCCTGCTCGAGCATCCCCACACCCTGCCCTTTAATGTGACGCCACTGCTCGTATCAGTCGGTGTCTCACTGGGCGGAATTACTCTCGGTTGGTTGGTTTATCGACGCCAGCCGGCTGGAGCTGCAGATCCACTGCGCAAACCTCTTGGTCCTGTCTACACACTTCTTGAGCACAAGTACTACATTGATGAAATCTACGATCGCGTGATCGTCCGCCCTGCCTACTGGCTGGCTGAGACCTTCACCTACCGCTGGATCGATCGTGGCCTGATCGATGGTTTCCTGCATCTGGTGGGCAGGACGTCGCTGCGCATCGGATCTGGGCTGCGCTCCTATATCGATCTGCCGATCGTTAACGGGGCGGGTAATTTGGTCGGGGAGGGCGTGAAGAAGATCGGCCGCACCTTCCGCTTCGTACAGACCGGTCGCGTCCAGGAATACCTGATCATCGGGATGGTCTTCGCCGGCATCGTCTTGTCCTACCTGCTGGTCTTCCGGCCATAGCGTTGGCCAGCGGATCTAGACGGAGATTGCGTCTATGAGCTTTTTTCAAGATCACATTTTGACGCTGATCCTTTTCTCGCCTGTCATCAGCGCGTCGATCGTGCTGCTGCTTCCGCGCGAGCAGGAGCGGACGATCCGCTGGGCGGCGTTCTTGTTAAGCCTGATCCCGTTCGGGCTTTCGATATTCATGTGGCTGGCGTACGTACCTGGTCAGGCCGGGTTCCAGTTTATCGAGCAGGCGACCTGGTACGAGGCGATCAATTCCAGTTACCACCTCGGGGTGGACGGCATCTCTGTTCCGATGGTGCTGCTCACGACCCTCCTGACACCGCTCTCGATCCTGATCGCGTGGAGCATCAAGGAGAACATCCGCAGCTTCATGGTGCTCTTCCTGCTCCTGGAAACCGGGATGCTCGGCGTGTTCATGTCACTGGATCTGCTGCTGTTCTTCGTCTTCTGGGAGATCGGCCTTATCCCGATGTACTTCCTCATAAACCAGTGGGGCAGTGCAAACCGGAATTATGCTTCCTTTAAATTCTTGATCTACACCATGGCCGGGTCACTCGGTTTGCTGCTGGCAATCCAGATGATCGGGGTCGCCTCCGGTACGTTCGACCTGGTCAGCATTACGCAGTCCTGGTCGACCCTGACCGGACCCATGACATTGCTCGGTCTGCCGATCACCCTCTCCATTGCAAGCGTGAAGACGATTGCGTTCTGGGCCTTCGTCATCGCCTTTGCGATCAAGGTGCCGGTCTGGCCGTTCCATACCTGGCTGCCGGATGCCCACACGGAGGCTCCAACGGCGGGCTCGATGATCCTGGCCGGCGTACTCCTAAAGCTTGGTGCTTACGGTTTCCTGCGTCTGGTGCTCCCGCTCTACCCGGCCGAAGCGAAGGAATTCGCGGGTGTGCTGGCCCTGCTGGCCACGCTGGCGATCGTGATGGGCGCCTTCGCTTCCTGGGGGCAGAATGATTTCAAGCGCCTTGTCGCCTATTCTTCGGTCAACCACATGGGCTTCGTTGTGCTGGGAATCGCCGCAGCTGCGTATGCCCAGGGCACGATGCACGCGCAGGATGCCGTCATTGCGTTGAACGGGGCTGTGCTGCAGATGTTTAACCACGGGCTTTCGGCTGCTGGCATGTTCCTGCTGGTGGGTGTGATCTATGAGCGTGCTCACACCCGTGATCTCGAGCAGTTGGGTGGATTGTTCCCACTGGCCCCGATCTACGGTGGGATCCTGATCTTTACCGGCATGGCGTCGCTCGGGCTGCCCGGGTTAAACGGCTTCATCTCTGAATTCATGGTTGTAAGGGGTGTGTGGCCGATTTTCACCCTCTTCACGGCGATCTCCATGCTGGGATTGTTGATCACCGGGGCCTACATCCTGAAAGGTATTGCCAAAGTACTGCATGGCCCCTTGAACGAAAAATGGCTGGGTCACAACCTGGAGATCAACCAGCGTGAGGTGCTGGCGATGGCACCCCTGATGCTCCTCATGCTTGTCATTGGGGTCTGGCCGGCCTGGATCCTGAACGTCATCAACCTGACCGTGCTGAGATTATTCGGATGAAGGAGCCGGTCTGCCCTGGTGAACGCGCCTGTATTTTCATGAGCAGCCGGCTTAAGAGAGCAAACTATGGCCTTTCCAGTTCTTAGCATCATCATCTTCACGCCGATCGTCTTCGGGGTTGCGCTCCTGTTTTTCCCGGCCGATCGCCACCGGGCGATCCGGATCACTGCGCTCACCGGAGCGACGATCGCCCTGGGATTATCACTCTGGGCTTACTTCTCCTACGATCAGGCTGTTGGCGGTTATCAATTGGTGGAACGATACCCCTGGATCCCGAGACTCGGTGTGTACTTTCATGTCGGCGTCGACGGGATGAATCTGCCGCTCGTCCTGCTGACCGGAGTGGTGATTTTCACCGGTGTGTTGGTGTCGTGGGGGATCGATGACCGACCGCGTGAATTTTTTGCTTTCCTATTCATCCTCGCTACGGGCGTCTTTGGTGTCTTTGTCGCGCTGGACCTGTTCCATCTGTTTTTCTTCTACGAGATCGCTGTCTTCCCGATGTACCTTCTGATCTCAATCTGGGGTTGGAAGGTGACCCGGGAGTACGCCGCCATGAAGCTGACCCTGTATCTGTTCATCGGGTCGGTCATCGCACTGGTCGGTGGCCTGGCGATGTACTATGCCTCCGGAGCGACCTCCTTCGGCTTGCTCGATCTGGAATCAGCCGGGTTCTCGGTGGCCTTCCAGCGCTTCTGGTTCCCATTTGTTTTCTTCGGTTTTGCTGTTTTGGGCGGTATCTTTCCTGTGCACAACTGGTCACCGGATGGCCACGTTGCCGCGCCTACGGCCGTTTCGATGTTTCACGCCGGCGTCCTGATGAAGCTCGGCGCATTCGCCTCACTGCGGGTCGGGATCATGCTCCTGCCTGAGGGTGCAAAATTCTGGGCACCGCTTGTGCTCGTCCTGGCCACGGTGAACGTAGTATATGGGGCCTTCATCGCCTCGGTTCAGTCCGACTTTAAGTACGTTATCGGCTTCTCGTCCGTGTCCCATATGGGTCTTGTCCTGCTCGGATTTGCCACCCTGAACAAGGATGGATTGACGGGCGCCGGGATCCAGATGTTCTCGCACGGTGTGATGACGGCTCTCTTCTTCGCTGTCGTAGGCATGGTCTACGACCGGGCGCACACGCGTGATATCCCGAAATTGGGCGGTTTCATCAAGGTCATTCCGCTGGCGGGGATCGCCTTCATCGTCGGTGGGTTGGTCTCGATGGGCATGCCAGGCCTCTCGGGTTTCATCGCCGAGTTCCCGATTTTCATGGGATTATGGCAGGCGCAACCCATCCTGGCGATCATCGCCGCCATCTCGATTGTCATCACGGCTGGCTACATCATGCGTGTCATCGGCCGGGTCTTCTTCGGCGAAATGCCGGAGGAGTTTGTCGGGCACATTTCGAAGCTCAAGCTCCAGGACAAGATCGCACTGGTCATCTTGACCTCGATCCTGATTATCGTGGGTGTTTACCCGGGGATCATGGCACCGCTGGTCCAATCGGGCGCCCAAACCGTCCTGTCCTTGCTGGGAGGTGCCTAAGTGACTGGAGGCGCATTCACCCCCACGTCCATGCTTGCGATCCTGCCTGAAATCCTGCTGCTTGTGCTCGCGGGTTTGATCCTGATCATCGATCTTACTATGCGCCGCCGCCGGGCAGCCGTCTTCGGCTGGTTGACGGCACTGGGTTTGACGATCACGCTCGTACTGACCGTTCTCTACGCACGCCCGGATACCGGCGATATTCTGGTCTTCGGCGGCATGCTCCGGCATGATTGGATCGCATTTGCGTTTGCCTTGCTCTTCCAGTTCGCGGCTGCGGTCACTGCCTTGATCTCGACAGGAGTCGAGGACCTTGCCGACCGGGGCGAGTACTTTGCATTGCTTGTTGTGACCACGCTTGGCATGACGCTGATGGCCGCTTCTGCGGATCTGATCATGCTCTTCCTGGCAATTGAGACGACCTCGATCCCGCTCTATATCCTGGCAGGATTCCTGAAGGACGATGAAAAATCGACCGAGTCGGGTTTGAAGTATTTCCTTTTCGGTGCGGTTGCCTCGGCGGTCATGCTCTACGGCTTCAGCTTGCTGTACGGCTTCACTGGGGAGACGAACATCTATGCGCTTGCCAGTGGGATGCTGGAGGGTGCCTATTCGCCCTTGCTGGTGGCGGGGATGGCCGTGCTTGTCCTGGTTGGGTTCGGGTTCAAAGCGTCGATCGTGCCCTTCCACTTCTGGGCGCCGGACGTTTACGAGGGTGCCCCGACACCGATCACAGCCTATATCTCGACCGCTTCCAAGGCGGCGGGTTTCGCTGTCCTGGTGCGCTTCATGCTGGCCGTGTTCCCGGTGATTGAAACCGAGTGGACCCTGTTACTGGCGATCATGGCCACGGCGACGATGACGCTTGGCAATTTGCTGGCCCTTGCGCAGACGAACATCAAACGGCTGCTCGCGTACTCTTCGATCGCGCATGCGGGATACGCCCTGATCGGCCTGGTGGCATTGAGTTCATTCGGGGCGGCAAGCCTGGTTTTCTACCTGATCACCTATATCGTGACCAACCTGGCGGCCTTCGCTGTGGTTATATTGTTCTCCCGGAGCACGGGCTCGGAGGAGATCGCCGATTATGCCGGCCTGAGCCGCCGATCGCCAGCCCTGGCGCTGGTCCTGCTGGTGACCTTTCTCTCCTTGAGCGGTATGCCACCGCTGGCGGGGTTTGTGGCCA
>Ga0315534_1003453_pt1 | contig 10178 bp, 7 predicted proteins | sample SalMarSW160240MG_FD_203094 | JGI IMG/M metagenome (GOLD analysis project Ga0315534, IMG submission 203094) | Salt marsh sediment microbial communities from the Plum Island Ecosystem LTER, Massachusetts, United States - Salt Marsh Sediment SW1602-40 ...
AGTATTATCTACGGGTCTTTTAGAAAGTTTGAAGTATTGGGCAGAAGACATTTCTTTTTTCATGGATCAATTAAATGGATTATATAATGAAAACAAAATTTTTAAAAATAAACTGAACCTGAACAGACTTGGAATTTTCGGAATGTCTTTGGGTGGTCTTGCATCAATGGAAGCAAGTCTGTCGGATGATAGGATCAAGGCATGCGTAAGTATGGATGGTGGATTAAACGGTTTAATATTAAAAAGTAAGATTAATATACCTACTATGTTTTTGAATAGTAAAAGGTATTTAGGGTATGGTAACGTTTTCATAAATAGGTCTGAAATGGATTGTTACTCTTTAACTGTCAAAAATTCAGACCACTATAATTTTTCCGATTATTCCATCTATCCTGTTCCTATGGTTAAATCTCTTTTAGGAACTATTGATGGTGCCCAAACGATAAAGATTATGAATATAATGGTTCTGAATTTTTTTGATAAATATCTGAAAGAGCAAAAGAACATTGACTTACTAAAAGAAGCAGAATTGTTTTCAGAGATCGAAGCAGTGACAAATTGTAAATAACGAATCTCATTCATATCTCAAGGTTTCAGCCGGGTTCTTCAGTGCGGTCCTCATCACTTGATAACCTATAGTTAAATATGCGATTAAAAGTGATATAGTTCCAGTAAGTATAAATATCATGGGTGAAAAGCTTATACGGTATGCGAAGTTTTGCAGCCATCCTTTCATGATCCACAACGTTGGTACTATTGCTAAAACATTGGCAAGTACCAACCATATAGTATATTCTCTTTTGAGATATCAATTCCAACAACTTTTTTTGCTTTTTCCAATAACCTGATTGAAACCCGTCCATATCCCCACCCCAAATTTAATACAACATCATTCTGACTAATTTTGTTCAATACAAAGGATATTTCTGCTTCCAGAAATTGTATAACTCTTACAGGTGCTATTTCGTAACATTTTCTCAAATTATTTGAGTTAAGTAAATTTGAGTCGTAATTTTTCATAGTTTTAATAATTTCATAGTTCTTTTATTAAGGCTGAATTTTACCCAACACTTCTATGGAAAGAAAGAAAAAAGATCGCAGGCAATTCATACGGGAAACAGGATTGGCTTTTTTAGGTGCAGGTTTATTGCCAAACGAAAGTATGAATTCTTTTCATTATGACTCCCAGGATGACCCACCAAGGATAAAAAACTACCGAAGGCTTGGCAGAACCGGAGCCATGGTATCGGATATCGGTTCCGGAGAACCAACCAGTAGTTCGGTTCTCAAATCTGTTCTTGACTCAGGAGTAAATTTTATCGAGACATCAGAAAGTTACAGCAATGGCAGGAATGAGGTCCTTATCGGGAATGTTATTAAAGCGTTTGAAAGAGATAAGTTGTTCATTGCCACCAAAGCATTTCCATCCATGAAGCTGTTTAAATCCGTGGATGATGTTATTCAACGGGCAAAAGGAAGCCTTAAAAGATTACAGACGGATTATATTGATCTGTACATGATTCACCAGGCACAGAATATTTTCAGGGTGAAAGATGATTATTTCCACAAGGCTGCAGAGATACTTAAAAAGCAAGGGAAGATTCGATTTACGGGGTTATCATGTCACGGACCTGAATGGGGGCCTGAATCAAGCGAGAACCTGGAAGATATTCTCATGGCTGCAATAGAGGATGGACGGTTTGATGTAATTCTTCTTCCCTATAACTTCCTTGCTCCTGAAATGGGTGATAGAATACTCAAAGCCTGTAAGGAACATGATATTGGCACTATGATTATGAAATCAAACCCGATTCTTGCCTACGAAAACTATTCTTCCCTGGTAGAAAGAGGCCGTGAAATAAACCGGGAGGAACAAAAATACTATGAAGGGTTAAATGAGGCAATGCAGAAGGCTGACAGTTTTTTCCGGAAATACAACATGAATGATATTGAACAGTTAAAGGATGGTTCCATACAGTTCATCCTTTCAAACCCTTATGTAAATACCATATGCTGCCGTTTCCGCAATTTTTCTGACGTAGATAAATATGTCAGGCTTTCAGGAACAACCCTGGATAGCCGGATTGCCATGGTGATGAAAGACTTCGTTTGCAAACTTGGATTTCTCAACTGCCGTATCGGGTGTAACATATGCGAAAGTAAGTGCCCTCATAAGGTACCTGTAAACACAATCATGAGGTATAATTATTATTTTCATTCCAAAGGGATGGAAAAAACGGCAATGCAGTATTACCAGGATATAGATGGCAAAGCTGCAGGTCTTTGCAAGGATTGTGAGGGGTATTGTGAGAAAGCCTGTCCTCATGGTGTCCAAACACGGTTCCTGCTTTCACAAATCCATGATGATCTAAGCTTTGACAAGCGGATCATGAAGTCCTGACAGACTTCCTATTATCATGATAGTTTATGCTCCGGATCTTCATATATTTTTGATATGCATGGTGGTACACCCTTGCCGCATCATACACTTGGTATTTTGTTTCCAGAGGATCGATGTACTACAAAAAAATCAATTATGAAAAAAGGAAAAGTAAAAATGGTGCAATGAGATCAGGGAGGGTGATAAAGGTTTGCAGGTATACAACGTTCGGTCCGTAAAGTAGTTACAGGCATCAGGAGAACTCTCCAAATACCTTTCTGTAATGGTAACCATATATGCTGTAAGTAATGGCGAGGGGGAATAATCTGGGCTTGTTGAACAGGCTCCAGAAAAACAAATTCCAGTAGTATTTCCGGCTTTTATTGAAAATTCCAATGATATACATGGATTTTAACAAAGCCATGAATTTTGAAAATGTAATCTTTATCTCACTCGACGCATGAGGATTGTAATCTTTCAGAAAGGAAATAACGCGGTTATAGTATGCCTTACTTGAATAGATGCCTCTAATGATTTTCTGATAACCTTTTAACAGCTCCTGTTTGTTCATGGCAGGGATGAAGTTCAGGGAATAATCGGTATTGTTTCCACTCCATTCTTTCACGATCCGGCCTTCCTTTAATAACCGCTGATATAACCTGGTCTTTTTTGGTGCATTGAGTAAGCCCACCATGGCTGAAATGATCCTGCTTTCTTGAATAAAGTCTATCTGTCTCTGAAAGACAGAAGGAGAATCATGGTCGAATCCAATAATAAAACCGGCAGAAACCTCCATTCCTGTCGATTGAATTTTTTTCACAGACTGAATGAGATCCCGGTTTTTGTTCTGCTTTTTATTGCATTCGGTAAGACTTGCCTCTTCGGGTGTTTCAATACCGACGAATACGGTAGAAAATCCGGCCTCAACCATTAGATACATCAGTTCAACATCATCAGCCAAATCAATAGATGCTTCAGTGGTAAACAGAAAAGGATGTTTGGTTTTCTGCATCCACCGTATTATGGAAGGCAACAGATCTTTTTTTAGAACATTCTTTTTTCCAATAAAATTATCATCCACGAAAAAAACATTACCACGCCATCCAGTTTTATAAATATTATCAAGTTCCAAAATGATCTGATCTGTTGTTTTGGTCCTAACCTTATGTCCGAGAAGTGCAGTAATATCGCAGAATTCACAATCATAAGGACACCCCCTTGAAAACTGAATGCTCAGGAAGGCATATTTTGAGGTATTGATTAATGAATAATCCGGTGCCGGAGAACATGTCATATCGGCATATTCGGAGGTACGGTAAATTTTTTTTACCGATCCGTTATTTAAATCATCCAGAAACAGAGGCAATGTTATTTCCGCTTCATTTAAAATGAGGTGATCTATCTGACTGAAGTTCTCGTAATCTTCTGTAAATAACGGCCCCCCCGCCACCATTTTTCTATTTAACATGTTACACCTGTTAACAATCTCACTAACAGATTTCTGCTGGATTGACATGGCCGTTATAAATACATAGTCCGACCAAAGAATGTCTTTGTCTTTCAGTGGCGTAATATTCAGATCAACCAGTTTCTTTTCCCATTCATCCGGAAGCAGTGATGCAACTGTCAATAAACCTAAAGAGGGATTTGCAGCTTTTTTGGATACGAATTTTAATGCATATTTAAAGTTCCAGTATGTATCCGGTTGTTTCGGATTGATCAAAAGAATTTTTTTATTTTCCATATTCGGTGCAGTTGACAATAATTTACCATATTCCATTCAATGCAATATTAACCTGCATATGGGAAAAATCGAAAAGAATGGGAGCAATGACCTGTAAATGGGATAAACAGAATCGATGCAGGGATGGATGTTATTTACCACCGAAGAATACTATTACAGAACTGAAATTTTGGGATTTTTAACAAAACTCCGGAAAATTCGGAATCTGAACGGATTTTTGTAAATTGCGTTCATTACTAAATGTAGTTTCAACAGTTGGATTATCAAAAACATCAGATTAAGATTTCCCTCAGGGATGAATTCGGCCGGTTGTTTATTCTGAGCTTTGGTGTGTTTCTTTTTATTCTTTTCTTTCAGCCATTTCCGCTTGAGCAACTCGATTACAATAACCGGTTGTTATTTGTCACCGGGTTAGGTGTAATTTACTTCCTGGTAGCATGTATTATCCTTATTCTGTTACCCTTTTCGGCTCCTAAATGGTTTAGAATCAGTGAGTGGGAAAGTGGCCCACCCTTTCTTTTAATCTCAATGTTGCTGGTTTTTACCGTTACTGCTTTTGCATTTTATATACGGTATGTTGGTAAAGCTGAGCTATCGCTATACATTATGTTTAAAATGGTTTTGGTGTGCCTGTTACCGTTAATTGTTTTATTGATCCTATATAAAAACAAGTCCCAGGCGGTTGTAATAGATATATTACAGGAGCAAAACAAAGATTATATATCAAAAATAAGGGACTTTGATCAAATCAGTATGGAGGAAGAAATTGATATCATTTCCAATAACAAATCTGATAAGCTGACCCTTAAGTATAAGAATATTATTTACATAAAGTCAGCCGACAACTATATTGAAATACATTACCTGGAAAACGATATGGTTGAGAAAAAATTAATACGGAATACCTTAAAAAATATCGAATCTCAACTGGCAAATCAGCATCATTTCATCCGTTGTCATCGTGCAAGTATTGTCAATGTTTTGTACATCGATAAGCTGGTGCATAATTACGGTGGTTACAGTCTGCAGTTGAACCATCAGGAAGAAAAAATTCCTGTATCGAGGCAATATCTAATACAGGTGAAAAATGCAATTTCCGGTGTTGAATAAGCATGTTATTCACCCCTGAATGAGTATCATCCGCCACAATTCGACCTCTTTTACCCCTTAAACCCTGTTATTCAGCCCTTCAATTTTAAATATCTGTTTTTTCGGGTTAATGTTGTAATCAAACAAAAAGCAGACGATCATGGCAAACTTAGTGGATAACTATTGTGAAGTTCCTGCCCTGTTCCGCAGGCCTATGTGGCGGATATGGCATGCGATGTTAATCCTTTTTGATAAAGATAGTACCGTAAACTTCATGAATTATGGATATGCCGGACTGAATGGCGATAAAACGATTGACCTAAAGAAAGAAGACGAATGGAACCGATTTCCAATTCAACTATACGATCATGTAGTCAGCCAGGTGAAACTCATGAATAAAAGGGTGTTAGAAATAGGCTCAGGCAGAGGCGGTGGGGCTCATTATATTTCCCGTTACTATAAACCAAAAAAATATACCGGCGTTGACATATCGGCTGGTGTAATAAAATTCTGTAACCAGTTTTATGATATCCCCGGTTTATCGTTTGTGGAAGGCAGGGCTGAAAAGATCCCTTTCGATGACGGAACCTACGATGCTGTAGTCAATGTTGAGTCGGCACGTGGGTATAGCGATATTGCAGCATTTTTCAGTGAAGTATATCGGATTCTTATCCCCGATGGTCATTTTTTGTTTGCAGATGTGATTGGAAAAGGAGAAGTTGAAGAAATCCGGAAAAAATTTCAACACTGTGGTTTTAAAATAAACAGTGAGAAAGAAATAACAGAAAATGTTGCCAGGGGGCTCGAGTTGGATACGAAACGCAGAGAGTTTATGATTGAAAATAAAGTTCCGGGATTCCTTCAAAGACCGTTTCAGAAATGGGCAGGAACAAAGGGTACAGAACGATTCAAGTCGTTTGTTAATGGCAAATTTGAATACTGGAGCTTTGTATTAACGAAGAACTAATCTAACGGAATCAGCCATATTTATAATATAACGAATCCGAATCTTCAGGGCTATACTAAAAGTATGTAGGTCGACTCTCCTGAGTCGACCAAATGGCGACTTAAAGGGAACCGCACAGGAAGTGGATCGATGTACTATTTGCTGTTAATGATTTGACCCAGGGCCCTGATAAAAAATGTATCATCATTCTTGCTGTCATAGCCTTCGGCAACAACATCCACCAGGATTCCGGGATTCCATGATGGGCCATTGATCGATGTCCGACATACCTTCACCCTGTTAGAATCGATTTTTTCCTTCTCATCCTCATAGAGACTGATCCAAATGCTATCGTTTTTGATCACATACTGCTTAACCAGGTCAATGGTTTGTGGAACTACCAGGCTTTCAATGGAGGTAAGACAATTCGTGGAAATCAACGGATTACCTTCAGTAGAACCACCGGGCATGGAATCAGGGTAAATACTTACTTCCAGAAAAAAATCAATCATATCAATATTGATTGTATCACTTGATTTTTTTAAGAGATCCTTGGCAAACTGCGGATTAACGATGATTTTGCTTCTTTCCAGCTTCACTTCCTTCTCGCAACTCACAGGCAGGAGTGAGTAACAAAGTATGATTACAAATATTCGAACCAGATGTTTCATGACAAACAGTATTTCATTATAATGATTGGATTTAATTCATTTTACGTTAAATAGTCTCACTCTCCCCGCTTAACAGCGGGATGAGTTCAACATACATTATTCTCATCGGCTTCGCCTCGTGAATAATGTGTTTCACTCATATCGTAGCGATTCGGCCGGGTTGGTTGTTGCAGCCCGGTATGCCCTGAATCCCACGGTTACGATAGCAATGACCAGGGCCATTAGGGAAGCGACAACAAAGGATAGAACTCCCAGATCTACGCGGAATGCAAAATTTTGCAGCCAGCTTTTCATGAAAAAATAGCCCACAGGCCAGGCAATCACTGTGGAAATGCCGATCAGGATAAATACCTCTTTTATCAGCATCCCGATGATGCCGGAAACATTGGCTCCCATAACTTTCCTGACCCCGATCTCTTTGGTTCGCTGTTCCGCCGTGTAGGATGCCAAACCGATCAGTCCCAGTAAGGAAATGAATATGGCCAGGACGGAAAATATCGTAAAAATGGTACCTGTTCGAAAATCATTGTTATAGCTGGTAGCCAGGTCATCTTCCAGAAAGGAATATTCAAACGGTTGTTCGGGAACAAACTCATCCCATTTTTGCTTTATCAACCCCACCGTTTTCTGGTACTCCTGCGGCTGGACCCTGACCAACAAATATGCTGCACTCCTGGAAGATAGAAATCCAATCACCAATGGATGAATGGTTTTATGCAGCGATTCATAATGAAAATCTTCAACAATACCGATGATTTTCATGGGAAGATCGCCATCACCAAATCCTCCGATCAACAATACATTTTTCCCGATAGGCTCTTCTATCCCGAATGCTTTTACGGCCGCTTCGTTCAAAACGACAGCTATTGAATCGCTGAGAACATCCCTTGAAAACCACCGGCCAGAGGCTAATTCCATCTTCATGGTTTTCTGAAGATCATAGCCCACAAACCAATAGTTCATGGCATGTGTGCTTTCAGCCGTGGTTCCCTCCGGACGAAAGGCAGTATTCCCAAATAAAACAGTTGGCAGACTATTCGTAAAACTGGATCCGATGACTTCCGGAATTTCAGAAAGCTCTTCCTGGAAGGCATCTTTCTGGTCCTGTAATGCTGAAATACGGTTTACAACAACCAGGTTTTCTTTATCGTATCCGAGGTCTTTTTTCTGGATGAAATTCATTTGTCTTGACACGATAATTGTACTGATAAAAAGTACAATGGCCACACTAAACTGGAAAATAACAAGAATCCCGCGCAGATACCGGCTTTTAAGCCCCGATTCTATCTTTCCCTTGAGTACTTTTACCGGTTGGAATGATGCAAGATAAAATGCCGGATAGCTACCGGATAATAATCCGACAATCAATCCCAGGATCAGCAACGAGGGGATCAATAATTTATTTTGAAGTAAATTCAGGCTTAACTCTTTTTCCGATAAGGTATTAAAATGGGGGAGTACGATCCAGACCAGGCCAATTCCGATCAAAAGAGCGATAAAGCTCAATACGACCGATTCAGTGAGGAACTGATTGATCAGTTTTGACCGCATCGATCCGACCACTTTACGGATTCCTACCTCCCTTGCCCGGGTAGATGACTGGGCGGTTGCCAGGTTCATGAAGTTGATGGAGGCAATAATGATCAGGAACAGGGCGATAACAGAAAAAATGTATATGGAAGCAAGATTTCCTCCCGGTTCCATTTCGTACTCCACATCCGAACGCAAATGGATCTCTTTTATGGACTGAAGGAAATAGCCATACTTGTTCCCCGCTTCAAAAAAATCTTCCATGGAAGCCTGGACAAACTGTTCCATCTGTGGCCCTACATATTTCATGACCATATCGGGAAATTTCTCCTCCAGCTGCTCGGGAGGAAAATCCTCCTGTAACCGAAGATAGGTATACAACAAGTTGTTTATCCAGAAGGTACTGTTATGAAAGGACATGGTTTTCATCGAAGCGAGGAAATCGAATTTTATGTGGGAATTGCCGGGGAATTTTTTAACCACACCGGTAACTTCAAACCTGGTCCTGTCAACCCCCACTTCAAGTATTTTCCCCAAAGGGTTATCATCTCCGAAATATTTACTCGCCATCTCATCGGTGATAACGACGGTATTGGCACGTGCAAGTGCGGTTGATGGATCACCCCGGAGCAATCCAGTTGAGAAGAGATCGAAAAAATTTGAGTCAGCATAGAAGAAACGGTCTTCAAGAAAACTGTTCTCCTGAAACCGGACAATGGGTTCACCGGCAAGCGAAAACAAACGAGTGGTACTCATTACTTCCGGATAATCCGCTACCAGTGTTTGAGCCAATGGTGCACAGGTCAATGCAACAATCATTTCATTCCCCTGGATCGTCCCATGCAGTCCGACCCGGTATATCTGGTCAAAGTTTTCGTGAAACCGGTCGTAGCTAAGCTCATCCTGCACATAGAGCAGGATCAGGATTGCACTGGCAAGTCCGATAGAAAGCCCTGAAATATTGATCAATGAATAGGCTTTGTGGGAAATAAGATTTCTGAAGGTGATTGTGATGAAATTGCGAAACATGGGAATTGAGTTATGTTATATTTTAAAAGACAAAGTATTCAACTGCAGGTTACGCGTGATGAATTGTAAACTTACGATTATTTTTAGAAATGGATAACGAACCTCCCCACCTCACAGAAGGTCGTTCGTGCAGTCCGGCACGAAATTCCTCGTATCACTGAATAAGAAACAGGGTTTAACCGTACCACGGATTCCAATCGTAGTACGACTAACATTAACCGTTTCGAATCGGCAACAAAAAAGACGTATTAACCGATTAGCAATGAATGGTCATATGGCACACAACCATTAACTATTAACTGATAACTGATAACTGTTTCCAGCTTGCAGCTGGAAATATTCTGCAGGCAAGTAGCAAACAATCTCCGCAAGCTATTGTTTGAGCACCTTATCATACCAGGCATCTTTCAGGATCAGTGCCTTACGGGACATGTTCACCCCGGCAGCTTCCAGCACCACGGTATACTCTCCGGGACCGACAGAGGAGGTGATGTATTCCATATCCATCCGTCCCATGTATTGTTCAATCTGCTCGTCGGTTAATCCATATTCTTTAAAACGGTCAATCTGCCGCTGAACCTGTTGTTTTTCCCTGTCGGTGCGCTCACGATCGCGTTTATTCATTGTCCAGATCACCCGGTTCAATCCGGCTGTGTTTTTACCTTTCAGTACGTTGAGCAGGCGGTCACCCTGGTAGATGCTAATCGTAACTTCCTCCTGAAGGTCGTTTTTCAGGTAATAGTTGATGATCACTCCAGCCGGTTTGCTTTCACCGTCATAGTTAATATA
>Ga0315534_1003454_pt1 | contig 10173 bp, 7 predicted proteins | sample SalMarSW160240MG_FD_203094 | JGI IMG/M metagenome (GOLD analysis project Ga0315534, IMG submission 203094) | Salt marsh sediment microbial communities from the Plum Island Ecosystem LTER, Massachusetts, United States - Salt Marsh Sediment SW1602-40 ...
AGGTATTTCCAAACTATAGCTGCTGTATGAAATGGAACAGGGTCAGGGCTGGAATAGTGAATAGAAGGTAATTTGTCGTTTTCAGATACCTTGCCAGCATCCTGGATTCTGGCCTGGATGTGATATATGCTGGATACCTGAAATGAGTGCCATTAACTTCGGCGCAGAGCGCGGTGCCAATTCATCGTGATGGGGAATATGCCCAATGAACGGGATGTAAGAAAAAGATCCCTAATCCCCTCTTTCGAAACATCTATCGGTGTATCAGCTTCGCGATAATTGTCCCTATAACGAACATCACCGCCATCACCGCACCGATATAGCCCCAGTGGTAAAGGGCGAGTGGCGTGGTCTTAAAGATGACGTTCATCACCGGCACATACACGACCGCAACCTGGAGCAGCACAGAAAGCAGTATCGCGCCGATAAGAAACAGGTTCGAGAACAAGGGAAGCTTGTATTGGGAACGGATCATGGTGACCCGTACCATCTCGAGCATCACGATGGAGGTAAAGGCAACCGTACGCCCCACTGCCTCCCCCTGAGGAAGGAACCGGTGAAAGAGAAAGAGGACTCCCGCTGCCATGAGCAGCGATATAGCGACGATGTTCATGGCCATGTCTTTGGTGATAATCCTTTCATCGGGATTGCGCGGAGCTGCATCCATGATTCCCTTTCGTATGGGATCAACGCCTATGGCAACCGCTGGGAGGCCATCGGTAACGAGGTTCATCCACAGGATCTGGGTGGCCAGAAGCGGCATCACTATGGCGCCGGAAGATTCCCTGAAGCCAATGATCATGGCTATGAAAAGTATTAGGACCTCACCAAGATTGCTTGAAAGCAGGTAATTTACGAATTTCTTGATATTTTCATAGATGCCCCTTCCCTGCTCAACCGCCTTTACAATCGAGGTATACCTATCATCGAGGAGCACCATATCGGCAGTCTCCTTGGTTACGTCTGTGCCGGTAATGCCCATGGCGATGCCGATATCGGCCTCCTTAAGCGCTGGGGCGTCGTTTATGCCGTCACCGGACATGGCAACCACCTCTCCCGCCTCCCTTAGGGCCCGCACGATCCGTATCTTGTGCTCTGGGTTTACCCTTGAGAAAATAGAGGTCTCCTTCACTGTTTTTTTCAGGGCCTCATCATGCATCTTCTCAAGTTCCTCTCCGCTCACTGCATCGCCCTCGATGCCCAGCTGGTGCGCTATGGCCTGTGCCGTGAGTGCATAGTCGCCGGTGATCATAACCGATCGAATCCCTGCACTCCTGCACCTGTGGATAGCATTGCGAACCTCGTCACGGGGAGGATCGATCATTCCTTGCAGGCCAACAAAGATGAGATTATTCTCATCTGATTCATCGGCCTCCTTACTTGTGCCCAGCGGCTTATACGTGAAGGCAAGTACCCGTAACGCCTGCGATGCGAACTGCCGGTTTTTCTCCATGATCAAGTTTCTAACCTGATCGGTAAGGGATGATACCTTGCCGTCGGTATCAATCCTGGAGCAGCGCTTCAGCACCACGTCCGGCGCTCCCTTTGTGTACATGACAAGCCCGTCGTTGCTGCGATGCACCGTGGATTTTCTCTTGCGCTCGGAATCGAAGGGTATCTCATGAATCCGCGGAAACCTCTCTTTCAAAATCGAGCTTTCCAGGCCCGCCTTGGCTGCGCTCACAATTAGACATGCCTCGGTGGGATCACCGATGACAGCCCCTTTTTCTGATAACGCAGCATCGTTATTCAGTGCACCTATCCTCAAGAGAAGTTCGGCAGATGAAGGATCAATTTCCTCACCCGAGGACATAAACCTTCCCGAGGTCCCGTACCCCGTGCCCGTGATATCGATGATGGTATCGTTAACGAACAGCTTTGTCACTGTCATCTCGTTGCGCGTAAGGGTTCCTGTCTTGTCCGTGCAGATGACCGTAGTGCATCCCAGTGTCTCCACGCTGGGCAGGCGCTTTACAAGGGCATTCTGTCCAACCATCCTCTTGACCCCGAGCGCCAGCGCGATGGTCACCACAATGGGAAGACCCTCCGGCACCGCGGCCACGGCGAGGCTTACGCCCACCATGATCATCTCAAGGAAATTTCCTCCCTTGAAGATGCCGAAGGCGATGATTGTTCCGCAGGTAATAAGCGTGAGGATCCCGAGCCTTCTGCCCAGGAGATCCAGTTTTTTCTGAAGCGGCGTTTCATCGTCCTCAACAGACTCAATCGATTCGGCAATCCTTCCCATCTCGGTGTCCATGCCCGTGCGTACCACCACCGCTTTACCCGAGCCGCTGGTGACATTGGTGCCCCCGAACACCATGTTCTTCATATCGCCAAGTGTGGCTGTGTTGTCGATAGGAGCCGAATCCTTTCTCACTGAATGACTCTCACCTGTGAGTGATGACTCCATGACTTCCAGGAGGTATCCTTCGATGATACGGGCATCGGCGGGTATCCGGTCCCCGGCCTCAAAAACGATCACGTCGCCTGGCACCAGTCCATTGCTGTTGATCCTCATCTTGCGGCCATCCCGTATGACTGTGGCCTGAAGAGCCGCCATCTTCTTAAGAGACTCGATGGCCTTCTCGGCCTTGTATTCCTGGAAAAAACCGAGAAGCGCGTTCACGATGAGGATGACGATGATCACCGCGCCGTCGATATATTCGTGGAGTATGAATGATATAAAAACAGCGGCGATAAGTATGTAGACGATGAAGCTCGAGAACTGAGATAGAAAGATCTTTGCCGGAGAGATCTCATGCTCGCGTCGTATTTCATTGGGGCCATACCTGGCGAGCCTTGTGCGTGCCTCCTCCTCACCGAGGCCTTCTATTGTTGATGAAAAGTGCTGCAGGACCTCTTCAGGTGTGAGCAGATGAAATGTCATTCAATCCTTTCCAATAGAGACCAGTTGACATATACACCGATTTTGAGCCTATTAGTCATCACTAAGTGCGTCGGTTCGCAAGTAAATTCTCACCTATTGTATCACAACACAAGGTCATGTCACCCTTTATCGCCGTCTCTTTTTTTGTTGGTTTCTATTGATCGAGGTATTTTTATCTTCACAGTGGCACTTTGTATTTCATTTTATAGGCCCTGTTAATAAGGATATAATATAATCCATATATTAATGGGGGACGGGCTTAAATAATTCAATATAGATAAAGGTACTATAGGATAGTGCCAATTCTGTGTAAATGAGAAAGCCATGGCACGATCATCATGCTTCTTGACAACGAGATGAAAGATAGTTAGCCTGAAAGGGATTTTAATAATGAAAGGAGGAAAAAGATGAAAAAAAAAGTAACTGTTATTGGGGCCGGAAATGTAGGCGCCACGGTGGCTATGAGGATCGCCGAGAAGGAATTGGCAGATGTTGTCGTGGTGGACGTTTTGGAAGGGGTACCAGCTGGAAAGGCGCTTGATCTTGCTGAGGCGGCGCCTATAGAATGTCATGATTCAAAGATTACTGGTGTAACAAATGACTACTCCCTTGCAAAGGGTTCAGACATAGTCATTGTAACAGCAGGTATTCCTAGGAAACCAGGCATGAGTAGGGATGACCTACTTACAACCAATGCAGGGATTATGAAATCAGTTATTACAGAGATTGCACCTGTTGCACCTGATGCTATTCTCATTATTGTAAGCAATCCGTTAGATGCAATGTGCCACGTTGCCTTTGATACAAGTGGGTTTGATAAAAAAAAGGTTATTGGAATGGCGGGGGTACTGGATTCTGCGAGGTTCAGGGCATTTATTGCCATGGAGCTCAATGTTTCTGTTGAGAATACACATGCCTTTGTTCTCGGTGCCCATGGGGATACCATGGTTCCTCTTCCCAGGTATTCTACGGTAGCAGGCATACCTATCACTGAGCTCATCTCGGCTGAAAGGATTGAGGCCATTATTGAAAGGACGAGAAAGGGTGGAGGTGAGATTGTTAGTTTATTAAAAACAGGAAGCGCCTTTTACGCTCCTGCATCTGCGGCCACGGAAATGGCTGAAGCAATTTTAAAGGATAAAAAGAAGATCCTTCCCTGTGTTACCTACCTCCAGGGTGAATATGGGATACATAATCTATTTATAGGTGTACCAGTAAAGCTTGGTTCAGCTGGTGTGGAGGAGATAATAGAGATAAAACTTACAGATGCAGAGAATGAGGCCCTTCAGGGGTCAGCTCAGGCCGTTCAGGGGCTTGTAGATGACTTAAAGAGACTTGGCTAGCGTTTACTCCTCTCGGCTTAAAGGAATTTAAGATACCCCATTTAAGTTTCTCGAAAGTTCCAGTTATTATACACGATGCTTACAGGGGAGCTGTAAACTTATAAAATCTACCAGATAGTACTTTCTGGATAACAGAGATGAAAATAGTAAGAGAAAGTCTGATTGAAGGTGCTCAACGGGCTCAAGGGCTTGCAGTTATTATTGATGTGTTTCGGGCATTTACCGTGACTCCCATATTGTTTTATCTCGGAGCCAGAAAAGTAATGTTTGTGCGTAATCCTGAGGAGGCCTTTTTAATTAAAACGAACCATGATGATATAGTCCTGGCAGGTGAGGTTAACGAGCAATTGATTCCTGGTTTTGATCTTGGAAATTCTCCTTCTGAACTCATCAGAAAACCAAAGGGATTTCTTAAAGATAAGATCGTTGTTCAAAGAACAACAGCTGGTGTTACCGGTGTGATAAGCGCACTTGCTCAAGCCAGGATTGTTATCCTTGGCAGTTATGTTATGGCGAACGCTATATCCAGATATATACTTGCTCAAAATCCACTTCCCGAGGTTGTAACATTGGTCGCCATGGGAAGAAGGGGCATCACTCAGTCACCAGAAGATGAAGGATGTGCTGACTATTTAGAACATCTTTTGAAAGAGAGTAATTACAATAGCCTTGAGACCTTAAAGAATATTGTGTTTAATGAGACTGCGCAAAAGTTTATAAGGGGAGATAAGCCGTATCTTCCAAGGGAAGACCCCCTTTTTTGTTTGCAAAAGGACCTCTTTGATTTTGTCTTGGTAGCAGTCAAAGAAGATGGATTAGTGGCAGTAACATCTAAAAAGTTATAAGTGATCTAAAATGCCTAAAGTGCCTAAAATTAACAGATCCATCCAATTTATCTTGAATTAAATGTTAATATGATTAATTTTTTTGACGTTGGGCATTTTTAACTTATAATTTTAGACAATTTCAAATAAAGGATGTGAGATATGGATGATGACGGTTTAAGCAAAACAACTATTTATGATGTTATTATTATTGGTGGCGGACCTGCAGGTTTGACTGCAGGAATATATACAGCCAGAGCAAGACTTTCTACTGTATTGGTTGAAAAATTAGGTATTGGCGGTCAGACAAGCCTTACAGATAAGGTTGAAAATTATCCGGGATTTATTGGGGGTATTTCTGGTCCAGAACTTGTACATAACATGGAGCAGCAGGCTCAATCGTTTGGGATGAGGACAGTTTTTGGAGAGGTAACCAGGATTGATTTTGGGGATGAAGGTGATATTAAGAAAGTTTTTGTAGATGATGAGTCTGAGCCATATCAATGTCTATCAATTATTATTGCAGCAGGTCATAAGCAGAGAAACCTTGGTGTACAAGGCGAAAGTGAATTTACTGGGAAAGGTGTTTCCTATTGCGCAACCTGTGATGGAGCTTTTTTTAGAGACCTTCCTGTGGCAGTAGTAGGTGGAGGCGATGTTGCCCTTGAAGATGGTATTTTTTTAACAAGGTTTGCAAAAAAGGTTTATATTATTCACAGAAGGGATAGACTGCGTGCAACAAAGATCCTTCAGGAAAGGGCCTTTGGCAATAGCAAGATAGAGGTTGTCTTTGACTCGGTTGTGGATGAGATCTTTGGCCAGACTACGGTCGATGGGTTGAAAATAAAAAATCTCAAAACAGGGGAGAAAAAAGATCTTGAAGTAAATGGAGTCTTTGTTTTTATTGGATGGACCTCGAGCCTCTCTTTTCTTGATAACATGGTAAAACGAAGTGACGATGGCTACATTCTCGTAGATAATGAGATGAAGACCTCAAGAGAGGATGTCTTTGCCTGTGGTGATTGCTGCAAAAAGAACCTAAAACAGATTATAACTGCCTGTGGAGATGGTGCTACTGCTGCCTTTTCTGCCCAGCGATATGTAGAAAAGATAAAGGGAGAAGAATATATCTGAAAAAGAAACAGGGAAAAAGCAAAATACATTCTTAAAGAGGGGTTTTTAAGTGGTGGAGCTGAGGGGGATCGAACCCCTGACCTCATGACTGCCAGTCATGTGCTCTCCCATCTGAGCTACAGCCCCATTAAGTCCAGAAAAACTACCAGATAATATTTTTTCTGTCAACGTTTAATTCTTCCGGCAAAGATGCGGCTTAAGAAAGCAGATCATTCATGCTTCCACTCCTAAAACCGGAAAGATCAAGGGTAATATATTTAACGCCAAGTTCCTTAAATTTTTTTACCACTTCATCTCTGATAGGTAATTCTGCCAACCGTTCGATTTCTTGAGTTGAGACCTCGATCCTGGCAATAGGTGGATGATACCGCATTCTTACTTCTCTAAAACCAAGCTTATGTAAAAATTCTTCCCCTTTTTCTATAATAGAAAGATTGTTTCTATTTATAGAGGTACCATAGGCTATCCGTGAGGCAAGACAGGCGGAAGATGGCGTATTCCATATTTCTATTTTTCTTTTTTGTGCTTCTTGTCTTATCTCTTCCTTGCCTAAACCGGCCTCAAGTAGGGGTGATTTAATTCCTGATTTTTGTGCCACCTTCAGACCTGGTCGGTAATCTTTCATGTCGTCGATATTGCTCCCATCGAGTATATAACTAATACCTTGTTTTTTCGCCTCTTTTTTTAACTCTTCAATCATTTGTGTTTTACAGATATGACATCTCACTTTATCGTTTTTGCAAAAGTCCCTTTGAGAAAGTATATCAAATTTGATTTTTATATGATCTACCTTTAAGCCCTTGGCAAGATTTTCTGCCCTCATGAGATCATCTTTTAAAAAGATTGAAGAAGTAAAAGTGACAGCCTTTACTTTTTCTTTGAGAGTTTCGGAGGCTATTTGAAGGAGAAGAGCGCTATCAACACCGCCTGAAAGGGATACTAAAACAGATCCCATAGAATTGAGGGTATTTTTTAGTTTCTTAGTTTTCGTCACTGAAGTATAAAATCGTATTCGTCCAACGGTTCAATACTCCTGAGCCTATGAACGGTTACATCTATTTATATGTCCTTGAGGAGGTGCTGGGGTTGACCGAGAAAGAATTGACCCTTTTGAATCCATTCTTTGAGGATTTCCGCAATCTCTCGAGCCCTCACATAAGAGGAAAGTGGCACAGTCTGGATACTCTGGCCATTCAGTGTCATTGTTCCGCTTTTTAATTCTGCATAACTTACCACACCCAGACTTTTAGAATTTCCTTTTGGATAGTCTTTTCCATAATCAATGATCCGCGTGAAAATATCCTCATCAGAGACACCTGCATACCTGGCGATATCCTCATTTAGAATGGGGATTGGGACGCCTATACCTACGGCCAATGAACAGCCATAACCAAGCATGCTTACTCCTACGAGCCAGCGTGGATTCATCTCTTTTAAATTACCTGTCACCATCAGTGTTGCACCTGGCTCTAAAGGGACTCCATTTTTGCCTCTTGCAACTGATAGTGTGTGCTGTGTGCCAGCCCAGGTTATGTATCCCTGAGCACCCCCAAGGAAAATCCTGGTTCCCAGACCAATTGTCAGGCAGTAAGGATCATTCAAGAGTGGGCTCAGCTGGCCAGCTGTTGCGTAGTTCGCATTACCGGCCTTGGGTCGTAAGACACCCATGTAGGTATAGATCATTTTATCTTGCAGGTTTATGGCACAATTGTAGTTTTGGTAAGCATTTCTAGGATTAACCAAGAGAGCATACGGCAGATCTGATAGTCGTATTTGTTTTTTTATTTCTCGTTTCGGGTAACAATCCGTTGTATATGCCTTTGCAACTAACCGAACTTTTTTACCAGAAACAAGGTCGTGTATGACATGTCCACCACCGTACTTGAATTGACCTGGGTGAACCTTATTTAATGGATCATCTATTGACGGTGCGGTGGCGCCTATGTATATATCTACGGCGGCAAGGCCGGCATATGCAGGAACATCATTAAGGGTGACCTGGGAAGCCTTGATAGGTGGTTTAGTATGGCCAAAATTAATAAACGCCCCTGATGAACACATCGGGGAGAAGGTTCCAGTTGTCACGACATCAATATCTTTTGCGGCTTTTTCCGGACCATTCTCCTTTACAATACCTACCATCTCTTCGGCGGTAACTACTACTACCTTGCCTTCTTTGATCCGCCTGTTTATTTCATCAATTGTTTTTTTGATTTTATGTTGCGCCATGCGATACCCTCACAAAATTGTGAGCACTATATGAAAATCTTTCTCTTTTTACAAGAAAATAAAATTGCCAGCGATAAAAGGGCAAAGGGATTCTTGACTTTATTGTTTCTTTGGATAACAATAAGCTATTATTTATGGAGCTTATTATATGATTGCTGAGAAGGCAGAAATAATGGTTTCTCGCCAGGTAAAGGTAGGAAATTTGAAGATTGGAGGAAATGGGCCTCTATTTTTAATCTCCGGCCCATGTGTGATAGAAAATGAAAAGACAATTTTTGAGGTTGCTAATTTTTTGAAAGAATTATCTCAAAGAGTTGCAATTCCGGTGATCTTCAAGAGCTCTTATGATAAGGCCAATCGAACATCGATCGATTCATTTAGAGGCCCGGGTTTGAATAAGGGATTAGAGATTCTCAAAGAGGTAAAAAATACTACAGGTTTACCTATTTTATCAGATATCCATCAAGTGAGTGAAATAGGGAAAGCGGCAGATATTCTGGATATTATTCAGATTCCCGCATTTTTATCTCGCCAAACAGATTTAATTGTCCATGCAGCTCGAACTCAATTACCGATAAATATAAAAAAGGGGCAATTCTTGTCTCCTTGGGATATGGAACAGGTCATTTTAAAGGCTGTCAAAGAGGGCAATAACAGCATTTTATTGACAGAAAGAGGGACATCTTTTGGTTACAACAACCTTGTTGTGGATATGCGATCTATTTTTGTTATGAAGAATTTTCGATATCCGGTTATATTTGATGCTACTCATGGTGTACAATTGCCCGGGGGTCGGGGTAAGTCATCTGGAGGACAGAGAGAATTTGTATCTCCTCTTGCTAAGGCTGCGATTGCTGCTGGTGCCGACGGCATTTTTTTGGAGATTCATCCAGATCCTGAGTCAGCCCTTTCTGATGGACCAAATTCCCTACCATTTGAGCATGTTGAACCCCTTTTATTGGTATTAAAGGAAATACACCAGGCTGTGAGGGAGAAAGCAACGAATATTTAATCGGCTGTGAGCCCACCTGCCCTGATTTTATCAGGAAATACCTGTCTATGCTTGGGCGAACATTATGGAGGTGCGGCACATATTCACATAAAGTAAATAATGATGTTGAGTAAAGCAGTCAGCTCTTTTTTCTAATTGAAGCTTGATACATTTTAGGTACTTTTCGTGGTAAGATTTATAAAGAAAATTCCTGTGGCAACATGGCCCATAGTAGGAATTTTTTTCCTTTTAGGTATTGTTGCTTTTTTTCTCTTTAAGGTACAGCATTTGGGTATGATTTCCCCAAAAATATCTCATTTGATTCCTGGAGAATCTCTAAAAATTTCAGACATCAAGTATAGCCAGGATTATAAAGATGGTGGAGGAAAATGGGAGCTTAGAGCCAAAGAGGGCCATTTTTTTGATAATGATCAATTTATGGCTCTAAAGGATGTTTTATTAACATTAGACTCTTTTAAAAAAACCTCTTATACTATAAAAGGGAATGAAGGTAATTATTTTAGGGAAAGCGGGACGATTATTTTAAAAGGAGATGTGTCGGGTAAATCTGGTACCGGCTATCATATAGAAACAAATCTTTTAACCTATCGACAAAAAGATAATGAAGTTGAAACAGATGAGCCTGTAAAAATAATTGGCCCTTTCTTTAGAGTCAAAGGAGACGGTCTTTATATTGACCTCAGCAAGAAGAAATTTATGGTTAAAAAAAATGTTTGCACAATCTTTAATAGCGAGGGTTTC
>Ga0315534_1003455_pt1 | contig 10170 bp, 7 predicted proteins | sample SalMarSW160240MG_FD_203094 | JGI IMG/M metagenome (GOLD analysis project Ga0315534, IMG submission 203094) | Salt marsh sediment microbial communities from the Plum Island Ecosystem LTER, Massachusetts, United States - Salt Marsh Sediment SW1602-40 ...
GCGCTCTCAGCCCTACGCGGATTCTTCCGCTTCCTGGTCAACACGCGGGTGCGGACGGTCGATCCGACCGCCAACCTCCGCTCACCGAGCCTCTGGCAGACAGTGCCCCACGTCCTCACAGCCGACCAGATCGACGCGCTTCTGGCGTCCCCCGATACCTCGACCACTCTCGGTCTGCGCGATCGGGCGATGCTCGAGACGCTGTACGCGACCGGACTCCGGGTCTCAGAGCTGGTCGGCCTGACGACGGAACGCGTGCGGCTCGACCCCGGCTACGTGCGGGTGATCGGCAAGGGGCGCAAGGAACGCCTGGTTCCGCTCGGTGAAAGTGCCGTCTCCTGGATCGACGATTACCTCGGACGCGCCCGTCCCGAGCTCAACAAGCAACGCGTCTCCGTGCTCTTCCTCAACCACCGCGGCGGCGCCCTCACCCGCCAGGGTTTCTGGAAAATCCTCCGTGGCCACGCCGTGAGGGCCGAGATCAGCTCGCCGCTCAGCCCCCACATCGTGCGCCACTCCTTCGCCACCCACCTGGTCGAGAACGGTGCCGACCTGCGCGCCGTACAAATGATGCTCGGCCACGCCTCGCTGACCACCACCGAGATCTATACCCACGTCGCCCGCGAGCGATTGCGACGCCTGTATGATGAGAAACACCCGAGAGCATGAATTTGCGAATTTCGAATTTCGAATTGCGGATTTTTCCCCCACCCACCCGAGAACGGGAGGAGGGTCGGAAATCCGAAATCCGAAATCCGAAATCCGAAATCTTTGTCGTTGCTGTTTTTCTGTTGGGAGTTCTGTTCTGCTCGGGACCGGCGGCCGCAAAGCTGGCAGTATTCGTTGACGGTCGCGTCCTCAAAGTCGACGACGCCCGGCTCGAAGGATCCGAAATCGTTCTTGAACTCAAAGGGGGCGGAACCCTGAGGGTGTCTGCAGTTCGAGTCGACCGGGTCATCGGAGACGAGGTTGTTGAGTCTCTAACAGACCCGATATTTGGCGGCCTCGATTGCCCGATTACCTGGAGTGACCTTGCACTCCCTGAGGACCTTCCCTATCGCGAGAATATTGCTTCCGCGGCGCGCGCCACCAATCTCGATCCGTGGTTGGTGGCTTCAGTCGTGGAGACCGAGTCCGCATTCGACCCGGCGGCGGTATCGCGGGCGGGTGCGGCCGGGCTCATGCAGCTGATGCCGTCGGCCGCCGCGGAACACCAGGTGGACGACGTCTTCGACCCGGCAGAGAACCTCCGCGGCGGCGCAGAGCACCTGCGACTCATGCTCGACCGCTTCGAGTCACTCCCCCTCGCTCTCGCCGCCTATAATTCCGGCGCGACCACCGTTATGCGTTCCAACGGCATCCCGCCGTACAAAGAAACGAGAAACTACGTTCGCAAGGTGCTGGCGCTCTTCTGCCCCGCAGAGTAACGCTTCTAAGCACACCGAGGCGCTGTGCCTGGCTTCAGCCTGGGACCGCCACGTCCGCGGCGAACTCAGTGGGAGCGAGTGATACACTTCGCCGGGGGAGTACACCAATGATGAAAAGACACGCGATCGCCGCATGCTGTGCGCTGTTCGTGGCAGTCCTCATCCTACCGGGCTGTGGTGAGAAGGAAACCCCGGAACAGCGTCTCGAGCGACTGCGTTACAACCACGAGATCTATCCGGTGGGGGCCAAGACCATGTACGACGCAGAGGGCCGACCCACTCTCCTGGTCGATCTTCAGGTGGCAAATCAGGGCACCGAGGCGCTCGGCAAGCTGACCGTCCTGGTGCGGGTCCTCGACCGGGCCGGGAGTGAGAAGGACGCCCGGCGCGTGACTCTCGATATGAGTGGGGTGCGGCCCGGGGTCGGCGCGCGGGTGTCCGCGACCCTGCCCGGCGTCGAGCTCCTCGAAGAGGACGAGGTCACGGTCGAACTCGAGACCAATTTGCCGCCCGAGGTCCTGCACGAGCTACCCGAGTACGCCGAGGTCGCCGGCGTCAGTTGATCGGCCCGTCTGGCAACTCCGAAAGCCCGAAACGCTCCATGAGAATGGACCGCAGGCACGGAAGCTCTTTGTCTTCAAAGGCCTCTATTGCTTCGGGGGCCAGCCTACCCACCGCCTTGCGGGTCGCCTCGATCAGGCGCAGACCCTCGCAGAGGAGCAGATCCGGGTCCTTTTCGAGCGTCTTGCGGGTAACGTCGAGCATCAGCTCGCACCGCGCATCGGCTTTGGAACGAAAATCATCGGTCGTCATGTCAGCTCTGTCAACAACAGTCAACCGGAGAGTCGAGAGTGCTATTTCCAGATCCTGAAGCATTTCTGTCCGAGATAGAGGGGATCGCCGTCCTCGGGGCCGAGCAGCTCATGGTCCACTGGCGAGCCCTCAAACCCGATCAGGTCAATGAAAAGGCGAGAAACGATCTGGTATCGGCCGCCGATCTCGCCTCGGAGGAGACGATCATCGGAGCCATCCGCTCCCGTTTCTCCGATCACAGCATCCTTTCCGAAGAGGCCGGCAGCTCGACGCCGACGGACAGCGGGACGACCTGGATCATCGACCCGCTCGACGGCACCACCAACTTCGTTCACGGAATCCCACAGTTCGCGATTTCGATCGGGGTCGCGGTGCAAGGACGCATCGACTTCGGCGTCATCCTCGACCCCTGCAAGAACGATTTGTTTTCGGCGGCCCGCGGCCGTGGAGCGCGTTGGAACGGTAGGGTGTGCCGCGTCAGCGAACGCGAGGGCCTCGCGGGAGCTCTCCTCGCCACCGGCTTCCCTTTCAAGGCCCACCGCCTGCTCGACCCCTACCTGTCGATCTTTCGCGATGTCTTCCTTCGCTGCAAGGCGATCCGGCGGCCTGGGGCGGCAGCTCTCGATCTCGCTTACACCGCGTGCGGCCTTTTCGACGGCTTTTTCGAGTTTCAGCTATCGGCCTGGGATATCGCGGCCGGCTCGCTGCTGGTCGAGGAGGCCGGGGGGGTCATAACGGGCATGGATGGCGGAACGAACTACCTCTCCTCCGGCAACGTGGTCTGCGGTACGGCGGGAGTTCATCGTGAGCTTCTCGAGGTTGTCTCGGCCCACCAGGAGAGCTGGCAGAAAAACCTCTGTGAGGACGAATAGGTGGCCTGGAGCGCGAAAAGGGCGACAGGTATTTCCCTCTGCATCGAAAATCCGCGCTTGTCACAACGAAGCCAAAGGCGAAGTTGGACAGGGCCGGGAGATATCCGCCCCCCCTGACCTGTATATCTCACCAGCTTTCGTCGCGAGGGCGGAAAGCTGTTGTGAGAAGTGGTGTTTGCGACCTGAGGGGCGCGGAGCGCGTACTTGCAGTACGTCGAGCACCCCGATGGCAGCATACGCCGCACATTGCTGCAGATTTCCGGCCGCAGCAGATAGTTGGTGAGATATGCTGGTTGAGGCTGTTGCCGTTTCGCGGCCAACATCAACACGAAACCACCGGCAAACGTGTGCTCCATCACCGTTCATTTTTTCAAACCCCTTGGGTCGGGCTATAATCCACCGAAATGAGCGAGGAACAGATCAGCTTCGGCGCAATGCGTGACAGGATCCAGGAAGCCATCTCCTGGACCCGGATGGAACAATACGAAGAGGCGATCATCGTATTTGAGGATTTCCTTTCCGTGCTCTCCTCAGAGGGAGACCTCCAGGACAAGCGCTTCGCCGCGTCGGCCTTTTCATACTACGGGCTCTGTGTGGCGATGGTCCGACACAAGTACGCCGAGGCCGTCAAATATTGCAACGTATCGGTCAAGGCCAACTTCATGGATCCCGAGCACCGGATCAACCTGGCCCTGGTCTATCTCGAACGGGACGACCGCAAGAACGCAGTCAAGAACCTCGAAGCCGGTCTCCGCCTGCAGCCGTCGAACAAGCGGATCCACAAGATCTTCGCCGAGATCGGCCGCCGTAAGCCGGTGATGTTCTCCTTCCTCTCGCGCAGAAACCCGCTCAACGTGTGGATCGGCAGGCTGCGTGAACCCAAGGCCGACAGCTAGCCCTTGCCAGCAGCGGACAGGAACGTTATCCTACGCGTTGTGAATTTGTTCACGTGATATTCTCGCGTGACACCTGCACGACTGCACCGGACCGCCCACACCAGGGGCTAGGACCGCGGAGGTAATCCATGACAAAACGACGAACCGTGATGATTGACGGCAATGAAGCCACGGCCTCGGTCGCACACCGCATCAACGAGGTGTGCGCCATCTACCCGATCACCCCGTCTTCGAATATGGGCGAGTTTGCCGACGAGTGGTCGGCGCTGGGAAAGACCAACATCTGGGGCGTCGTCCCCGATGTGATCGAGATGCAGTCCGAAGGCGGCGCCTCCGCAGCGGTGCACGGCTCTCTCCAGGCCGGAGCCCTCACTACAACCTTCACTGCTTCTCAGGGGCTGCTGTTGATGATTCCGAGCATGTACAAGATTGCCGGCGAGCTGACCTCGGCGGTCTTCCACGTCTCTGCACGCACTGTCGCCACTCACGCCCTGTCGATCTTCGGCGACCATTCGGACATCAACGCGGTTCGCCCGACCGGGTGGGGGTTGGTTGCCTCGGGATCGGTGCAGGAGGCGCACGATATGGCGTGCATCACACAGATGGCGTCGCTTGCCAGCCGCATTCCCTTCGTCCACTTTTTCGACGGTTTCCGTACTTCGCACGAGGTGTCGAAGATCGAATACCTCGAGGACGACGATCTGAAACATCTCATCGACGACGATCTGATCCGCGCCCACCGTGACCGCGCCCTTTCCCCGGACCGGCCGGTCATCCGCGGCACCTCACAGAATCCGGATACCTTCTTCCAGGCGCGTGAAGCCATCAACCCCTTCTATGAAGCCTGCGCCGGTCACGTCGCCGACGCGATGGAAGCCTTCGGCAAGCGGGTCGGACGCGAGTATCGGCTCTTCGATTACGTGGGCGACCCGGACGCGGAACGAGTGGTGATCATCATGGGGTCGGGCGCCGAGGCAGTCCACGAAATGGTGGACTGGCTCAACGCCAAGGGCGAGAAGGTGGGCGTCCTCAAGGTCCGGCTCTATCGCCCGTTTTCGGCCAGCCACTTCATCGATTCTCTGCCGAAAACCACCAAAAAGATCGCGGTCATGGATCGCACCAAGGAACCGGGATCGCTCGGCGAACCGCTCTACCTCGACGTCATCACCGCCCTTCACGAAACGCGCACCGCAGGCGTCAGCCCGTTCATGGCCGAGCCGGTGGTGGTCGGCGGTCGCTACGGCCTGTCGTCAAAAGAGTTCAACGATACGATGGTGAAGTCGATCTTCGACAATCTCGCCGCCGAGGCGCCAAAAAATCACTTCACGATCGGCATCGTCGACGACGTCAGCCATACATCACTGCCAATGGATGACGACTTCACCATTGCCGGTGATGACGTCTTCCGTGGCCTCTTCTACGGCCTCGGTTCCGACGGCACGGTCGGCGCCAACAAGAACTCGATCAAAATCATCGGCGAGGAGACCGACAACTTCGCCCAGGGCTACTTCGTCTACGACTCGAAGAAGGCCGGCGCTGTCACCGTCTCCCACCTCCGCTTCGGCCCCAACCAAATCCGTTCCTCCTACTTGATCCGCAAGGCCAACTTCGTGGCCTGCCACCAGTGGGTCTTTATTGAAAAGCTCGACATGCTCGCCCACGCCCAGCCCGGCGCCACCTTCCTCGTCAACTCGCCCTTCGGCGCCGACGCCATCTGGGACGAGCTCCCACGCGAGGTTCAGCAGGCGATCATCGATCTCGGCCTCAAGGTCTACTGCATCGACGCCACCGACGTGGCGCGTGAGACCGGCATGGGGCGCCGCACCAACACCATCATGCAGACCTGCTTTTTCGCCATCTCCGGCATCCTGCCCCGCGACGAGGCGATCGAGAAGATCAAGGGCGCGATCAAAAAGACCTACGGCGCCAAGGGCGACGAGATCGTCAAGCTCAACTTCGACGCGGTCGACAGCACGTTGGCGAACCTCCACGAGGTCAAGGTCCCCGACAAGGTCACGGCAACCTTCTCGCGCCCACCGACGGTCTCCGACGAGGCGCCCGATCTCGTCAAACGCGTCACCGCGGTCATGATGGAGGGGAAAGGCGATCTTCTGCCGGTTTCGGCCTTTCCGCCCGACGGGACCTGGCCCTCCGCCACCACCCAGTGGGAGAAGCGCAACATCGCGATCGATATCCCGGTGTGGGACGAGGAGCTCTGTATCCAGTGCAACAAGTGCGTCCTGGTCTGCCCGCACGCCGCGATTCGGGTCAAGGTCTACGACCCGGCAGCACTCAAAGGCGCGCCGAAAACCTTCAAGTCGATCGAGTACAAGGCGAAAGACTTTCCGGACTCCGTCTACACGATCCAGGTCGCGCCCGAGGACTGCACCGGTTGCCAGCTCTGTGCGCGGGTCTGCCCGGCCAAGGACAAGTCGAACCCCAAGCACAAGGCGCTCGACATGACCCTGCAGATGCCGCTGCGGGAAACCGAGCGCGAAAACTACGCCTTCTTCCTCGACCTGCCCGAGGTCGATCGCACCAAGGTCAAGATCGACGTCAAGGGCTCACAGTTCTTCAAGCCCCTCTTCGAGTACTCGGGGGCCTGCGAAGGCTGCGGCGAAACCCCTTACGTCAAGCTCCTCACCCAGCTCTTCGGTGACCGGCTGATGGTCGGCAACGCCACCGGCTGCTCGTCGATCTACGGCGGCAACCTGCCGACGACGCCCTACGCCGTGGACGAGAATGGGCGCGGCCCGGCCTGGAACAACTCGCTCTTCGAGGACGCCGCCGAGTTCTCCCTCGGTTTTCGACTCGCCGTCGACCAGACCACTAACCGCGCGCGCCGGCTCCTCAAGGATCTGGCATCCAAGGTCGGGCAAGGGCTGGTGGACGAGATTCTGCTCGCAGACCAGCTGTCGGAGGAGGGCATCGTCGCCCAACGCACCCGTGTGGAGGCCCTGCGCAAGAAGCTCGAGGGCATCGACGGTTCTGACGCCGCGACCCTCGCCCACATTGCCGACTACCTGGTCCGCAAGAGCGTGTGGGGGGTTGGAGGCGACGGCTGGGCCTACGACATCGGCTACGGCGGTCTCGACCACACCCTGGCCATCGGCCGCGACGTCAACCTGTTGGTCCTCGACACCGGCGTCTACTCCAACACCGGCGGCCAGGCCTCGAAGGCGACGCCGCTCGGCGCCACCGCCAAGTTCGCCATGGGCGGCAAGGAGATCCCGGCCAAGGACCTCGGGATGATGGCGATGGCCTACGGCCACGTCTACGTGGCCTCGGTGGCCTTCGGCGCCAAGGACAGTCAGACCGTGCGCGCCTTCCTCGAGGCAGAGTCCTACGCGGGACCCTCGATCATCATCGCTTACTCCCACTGTATCGCCCATGGCTACAACCTGTCGGATGGCCTCGACCATCAGAAGGCAGCGGTGGAGTGCGGCGCGTGGCCGTTGTACCGTTTCGATCCCCGCCGCACGGCGATGGGCGAGAACCCGCTCAAGCTCGATTCGCGGGCGCCGAAGATCGCGTTCTCCGAGTACGCGCTCTCCGAAACGCGGTTCCGGATGCTGATGAAGATCAACCCCGAACGGTCGAAAAGACTCCTCGAGGAGGCTCAGCGCGTCGTCCAGGCCAAATACGATATGTATCAGCAACTTGCAAACCTGCATTACGGCTCTGATGCCGACACCGAAAGCAATTGAGGGAGGGAGCTATGGACCTCAGGACCACCTATCTCGGACTCGAGCTCGCCAACCCGATCGTCAGCGGTTCGTGCCCCCTCGGTGCCAATCTCGACACCATCCGCCTCCTCGAGGACGCGGGAGCTGCCGCCGTCGTCACGCCGTCCCTCTTCGAAGAGGAGATCATGGCCGCGGCCACGGCGCAGATGGAGATGGAGTCGGCCGGGGCTGGATTCGCCGAGGCCTCGTCCTACCTCCCAAACCCCGATGGCTACCACCTCGGCCCCGACCAGTACCTGGAGCACCTGCGGGCGGCCAAAGAGGCGGTCTCAATTCCGATCATCGCCTCGCTCAACGGCACAACCCCGGGCGGTTGGACCGGCTATGCCAAGAAGATGGAGGAAGCCGGCGCCGATGCGCTCGAGCTCAACACCTACTATCTGGCCACCAACTCAGCGGAAACTGGAGCCGAGGTTGAGCAACGGACGCTGGACATCGTGGCTGCGGTCAAGGAATCGGTGACCATCCCGATCGCGGTCAAGCTGTCGCCGTTCTTCTCCTCGCTGGCCAATTTCGCCAAACTGCTCCAGGAGAAGGGCGCCGACGGGCTTGTCCTCTTTAATCGCTTTTACCAGCCGGACCTCGACATCGAAGAGCTCGACGTGGTGCCCAACCTGCGCCTGTCGACCGCCGACGAGTTGCGGCTGCGACTCAGGTGGCTGTCCATCATCTCGGCCCAGGTCGAGATGTCGCTAGCGGCCACCGGAGGCGCCCACAACGCGGTCGATGTCATCAAGGCAGTGATGGCCGGGGCCCACTCGGTGCAGATGGTGTCGGCGCTGCTGATCCATGGCCCGGAGCACATCAAGCGAACCCTCGAAGCGATCGACTTCTGGCTCACCGAGCACGAGTATGAATCTTTGCGCCAGATGCAGGGTTCGATGAATATGGCCAAAGTGCCGGATGCGGCCAAGCTGACCCGTGCCAACTACATGAAGATGCTGGATAGCTGGCAGCAGTAGCGCGAGTCGACGACACAGGTGCCACCCTTCGCATTGTCATTGGCGCGCTCTTGCCGGAAGGGCGACAACGACAATGCGAAGAGTGGCACCATGCTCCTCCCATTGAGGAGCGCTCCTCCGTTTAGAGCCTCACGCGTACCTCTTCGAGGATGGTCTCGAAATCGGGATCGCCCTTGAGCGAATCGAAATCATCGTCGTCGAAAATGCGGGCGTTCGCCCAACCAACATCGAGGGCACGATGAAGAGTGGCGAGGGCGCTTTCGGCATCGCCGTTCAGAACCAGGATGCACGATTGATCGTAGAGGTTCCAACCGGTGGCAACGTGACCGACGCCAAAAATCTTCTCCCTGATCTCGAGTCCGCGTCGATACCATCGCAACGCCTCGTCGTACTCGCCTTGCTGGTAGTAGTGAAAGCCGAACAGCTCGAGGATCCGCGCAACATCGACGTGATACGGTCCATGGGCCTCCTCTGCGATTCGCAGAGCCCGGTCGAGCGTGGCGTGAGCCTCCTCGACATCACCTCGATTGAGCATCAACAGCGCGTATGGCCCCAAGGTCCAGACCAGGTCGGGATGATCCGGCCCGAGAGCGCGCTCGCCGAGGACCAGCGCGCGTTTGAATCGTGCGTCGGCTTCTTCGTATTGTTTATCTCGTCGATCGAGCATCGCCAGCTTGGTGAGCGGGTACATCAGCGAGAAATGGTCCGGACCGAGTGTCCGTTCCTGAATCTCGAGCGCGCGTTCGTAGAACCTGCGCGCCTCTTCGTAGCGGAGGGTCTCGTGGTAGCAACGGCCGATGTCAAGAACAATGCCGCTCACGGCGGCGTTGTTCGGGCCGAACCTCTCTTCATACAACGACAGCGCTTGCTCGAGCAGCGGCAGGGCCGCCTGGTATTCCGCCATGTCCATGAGCATGTTGGCGTAGGGCAATGTGGTGCGGACGACAACCGGGTCGTCCTCTTTCCCGATCGCCTGAAATAGGTTCAGCGAGCGATCGAAGAACCCCCGAGCTTCGTCATAGTCACCGGCCCGCCAGATCACAGTACCGATGGATCCGAGAGTCGCCGCCACCGCCCAGTGGTCGGGACCAAGAGCCTGCTCATAGATCGAGAGCGCGCGCCCGAAGAGGACCAGCGCCTCGCCGAAATCCGCGGTTCGGAAGGCGAGCCAGCCAAGGGAGACACAGCTGTCGGCGACGGCTGCGGCGGGCTCACCGAGGTGCTCCTCGCGGAGACGGAGGGCCTCATCGAGCAAAGGCTTGGCCCGTTCGAACTGACCCAGATTCCCGTAGGCGGTGCCAACGGTGTCCAGTAGCCGAGCCCGCACCAAAGGTTGGTCGGAGAGCTCGCTCCGAATCCGTTCGACACCGCGGTCCAATACAGAAGTTGTCGACGTGACCTGCGAGACCTGAACTGCGGGGTCAAGATCGGCAAACACGCCGACCAGGAGCTCG
>Ga0315534_1003456_pt1 | contig 10170 bp, 10 predicted proteins | sample SalMarSW160240MG_FD_203094 | JGI IMG/M metagenome (GOLD analysis project Ga0315534, IMG submission 203094) | Salt marsh sediment microbial communities from the Plum Island Ecosystem LTER, Massachusetts, United States - Salt Marsh Sediment SW1602-40 ...
GCGTTCGACCCGCGATACTCACGACGATAGCCGGGCCCAGCGAAGCAAGGTAAGGCAAATGGTGCTCGACGAATGCCTCAAGGCCATCGTTGTCCAGCCCGATCGCATTGAGCATCCCGGCCGGCGTCTCGAACGTTCGCCAAGGCTGGTTTCCCTGCCGCGGCTGCTGGGTCACTGTTTTGGGAACGATCCCTCCCAGGCGACGGATGTCGACCAGCGCTTCCATCTCACGCGCGTAACCAAACGTTCCCGAGGCCACCATGATGGGATTTCGGAGCTCAAGCCGCCCCAGCCGTACGCACAGATCAACCGCGGATACCGTCATGGGAAATATTCGTGGCAAAAGTCCCGCTGGAAGAACAACCAAGCGGCGCGGCGCCGGTCGGGGACGCCATGCGGGGCCGTCAATGTAGCGTGACGGACTCAGCCGAACAATGCACGGTGTTCCGATCCAGCTTCGCAGCGTGACAGTGCTGGCCAGCCGCGGCCATGCGAGGATTCGACCGGGGCGGCAGGCTGCCCGTATCTGTGAAGGGCCTTTGGCCTTGCGGAAGGATTCGTCGCGGCCGGTCGCGCCTCCCGCCGTCGCAGCACTGCGGTACCGAGTCCTGCCTGCAAGCCCCGCTGCCAAAACACGCCACACGCCCTGCCGGCGACGTGCCTACGGATAGGACCGACCGCAAGGGCTAGATGATGCCGCCGTGCGTGCGATACGGTTTGAGATGAGAGGGCTGATCGAGAAACCAGACCCGCTCCCATTCATCGAGAAATGCACGCAGGTTTTCCGAACTGTAGATCAGTTCGCGAGTTCGGCGTCCCGGGTCCGCCGAGTAGGCGGGGATAAAACATCCGACCTGACTTGTCAGTACGACGCCCAGCATAGCGGCCCACAGCAGCCTACGCATCATCTGTCCTCCATGACCGACGACACACGCCCGTGCGACCGGCGTGGCCCGACCTACCTGCAATCAGCTACCGCGGCACGACAGAACGAACCGCGCCATTGTTGTAGCCTGCCTTCCGAAACAGGGCCGCCGCACGATGTCGCGGCGGCGAATAAATTGCTCAACCGGTGTCGGGCTGCCCCGCGTCGTAACTCGAAGAACGGTCGAAGGTTTCACTCAATGGACCCGCTGGCGACGGCGACGATTCCTCCTGAGACTGTCGGCGCGCCGCTTCGGCCGCTCGACGTTCGAGTTCCCGGACCCGTTCTTCCATCTCCTTACCGGGTTTGAACGTTACGACAAACTTCTCGGGCACATAGACCTTCTCACCGGTGCGTGGATTACGGGCTTTGCGGGCTGCCCGCTTCTTGACTTCAAACACGCCAAAGTTCCGTAGTTCGATGCGACGGTCTTCCACAAGCGTTTCGACGATCGCGTCGAAGGTCTTTTGTACGATCTCCTTGGTCTTGAGCTGAGTCAGCCCAATCTCCTCCGAAATCGTCTTGACGATTTCTTTTTTGGTCACCGTTCGAGATCTCCTGTGAGCAGGAAGGGCCGCATCACCACGCCCCTCTCCGGAGCACCAGCTTACGCTACAAGTGTAAATGACGTAAGCATTAGTGTCAAGATTGCACCTGCTCACCAGATCCCTCTCGAGGGATCAAACTTGCCTGAGTCGTCCCGCTTCGATGCATTCCCGCTCGAAGGTGCATTCGAACAAAACACTTATCACAACGAGAGTTACGTCGAATATTTTGCCGCAAAAAAACCTTCGGCAGCCTAAACCTAAAGATACGAACAACTAACGGCGCGAGGCTTCCTTTTACCGACACCCTTCCCCGCATGGACTCCATCGACTGTGCCGGATGAAAACCTTAGGTAAATTCTGCGGGTTCTGTGCACTGGAGGGAATTTATCGGCGGCGGGGGACCGGGCAACATCGCAGCCGGTAGCTCGGCCGCAGCGCATCGGCAACGCGCTCAGACGTTGATCCGGCCGACCTGCGCGGTGATCTCTTCGAGCTGATAGAGCTTTCCTCGGCCGCTGCCTGGGCAAATCCCGCATGTCTGGGCCCATGCCTCCGCGGTGTGCACATTCGATCGCCAGAAGGGCCAGGTTCGGCATTGCCGCGGGCGGTCCTCGTAGACCACGCACTTCCGCGTCCGGTTATCGAAGAAAACGCAGTCCCCATTCGAGAATTCGAGGAGACTCTTGCGGATGCCCACACGCCGGACGTACCGTTTTTCGAAAACGTCGACTTCCAGACGCAGACGTCGCGCCAGGGCCTCGATTTCGGCCTTGTTGACCCACACGTATCCCGGCGCGCCGGTGCAGCAGTCCCCACACTGGGTGCACTCAAAACGGAGGCCTGGGGCATACCAGGGTGTGTCAGACATGGGCTTTCTCCATCACCGGCCAAGCTTGCACGATGCTAGCGGAAACGGTTCGCCCGCAAAACCCAGCGGTTCGACCCGGAAGTTACCCCACCAAAATACGATTGGCCGGATGGCGCGCCTATCGCTCTACAGTCAAGGCGTCCATACTCGGCCAAGTTGTCCCGACTCGGCTGGAGAACTCTCATTGGCGTTCCCGCGAAAGCCACGCCATGGTCGGTCATCGGCTGTCAATCGGATGGGCTCATGGTATGCACCAGCTCGTCGATCGCCTCGCACGCGATGTCGATTTGGCGCGTCGTTGTAAACGGCCCAGGGCTAAACCGGATCGTGCCGCCCTGTTCGGCTGTTGCCAGTGCGGCGTGCATGCTCGGTGCGCAGTGAAATCCGGCACGCACTTGAACCCGATGCGTCGCATCAATCATGGCAGCCACTTCCTGCGGGTCAAATCCTCGAAGCCGAATGCTCACCACGCCGACGCACGTGTCGCGATTACCCGGCCCCACGATCTGCACGCCATCGATCGCCCGCAGGGATCCCACGAGCCGTTCACAAAGCTGGCACAGATGTTGGTGGATATTCAACACGCCCTTTTCGGTGACATAGCGAACGCCCTCGGCCAGTCCCACGATTCCCGGAACGTTCAGATTCCCGGATTCGTACTTGTCCGGCATGGACTCGGGCTGCCGGTCCTGGTGGCTTTGTGTTCCCGTACCTCCGGGCCGCACACTTCGGACGTGGCGCTCCATGCCCGGCGCGAGATACATCAGTCCTGTTCCCAGCGGGCCGAGCAGCCCTTTATGGCCCGGAGCGCAGAGCATGTCGGCCGCCAGGTCTTGCACCGACACGGGAAGGCTACCGATCGTCTGTGCGGCATCCACCAGAAACCATGCCCCGTGATTCCGCAGCATAGCTCCGACTTCCGCGACAGGTTGGAGCAGGCCCGTCACATTGGACGCATGGATCATGGCCACGAGCCGCGTATCTTCCCGCAACGCTTCCCGAACGTCGCGGACTTCGACGCGTCCTTCCCTGTTACAGGGCACACGAGTGACACGAACGCCGAAGGATCTCTCCATGGCATCCAGCGGCCGCAATACGGAATTGTGTTCGCATACGGTGGTCACCACATGATCACCCGCTCGAATCGCTCCGTGCAATGCCAAGTGAAGGGCATCGGTGCCGCTACCGGCAAATACGACTGAGCGGGGGTCGGACGCGTCGATCAACTGTGCAATATCGCGCCGGACGGCATCGATGCGCCGATCAATTTCGGCCGCTTCGCGATACGCCCCTCGGCCGGCTGGCACGCCGCAATGGCGGAGATAGGCATCGACGGCGTCGTACACGGACGACGGTTTCGGCCAGCTTGTCGCGGCGTTGTCCAGATAGATTCTGTCTTCGTTAGGCATCGTCGATTATGCAGAACAGCTGCTTGCACAACGGCGGGCGTGTTGGTCGTTTGCGGCACGCCGTCACTTCGTCACGCCGTCAGCCACCGATCTGATACATTGCCCGGGTCGGCCGCATGAAGTCCGGCTGATCGATTCCATGGCCCGGTTTTTTTGCCGCCACGCATTGCCGCGCCAGTGCCGCAATCTGCCGGTCGCTGGAACCGTTTCGCAACAGCGCACGCACATCCCATTCCTCGTCCGAAAACAGGCAATTGCGCATTTTGCCCTCCGCCGTGATCCGCAGCCGATTGCAGGCATGGCAGAACGGCTGGGACACGGTGTTGATGAACCCGATTTCACCTCGGCCGTCCGCGAACATGTAGTCGGCCGAAGGCTGGCTGGGATCCCGCCCTGCGACGGGAATCAGCGCACCGAAGGCATGCTGGAGCGTCGCGCGAATCTCATCGCCCGTCAACACCTGCTCGGAACACCATTGGTCTTGCGCGTCGAGCGGCATGAATTCGATAAAACGGACCGGCAACCCACGCTCCCTCGCGAATCGGCCCAGCGGGACAATTTCGGGCTCGCTGAGTCCCCGGATGGCGACAGCGTTCAGGCGGATCTTTTCCAACCCCGCGCGCTCGGCAGCGGCAATGCCGTCCAGCACCCGCTGGAGACCCTCGCGGCGAGAAATGGATCGAAAGGTTGCCTCCGACAACCCATCCAGACTGATGTTGATCCTCTTCAGACCGGCGTCTTTCAAGCGTTGCGCGCGCTCGGCCAACAGGATACCATTTGTGGTCAGCGCAATGTCCACGATTTGTGGGATGCCGGCCAGTTGCTGCACGAGCACGTGCACATCGTTTCTCACCAGCGGCTCGCCGCCCGTGATGCGCACCTTGTCAACTCCCATCCGGGCCAGCACGCGCGCGAAACGCGCCATCTCCTCGTACGACAGCAGCTCACTACGCGGCAGAAATCGAATGGGTCCCTCCGGCATGCAATAAAAGCAGCGAATATTGCAGCGATCGGTAATGGAGATCCGCACGCTGGTATGCACACGGCCGAAGGAGTCGACCAGCGGTTGCAGGTTGCTGACGGTCATGCTTTTGTTGGAACCTGCGCTGTTTACTCTGTGCCCTGTCTGCCGGCTATCTATCACTTCGTGCCCTGTCTGCCGGCGTGCCCTGTCTGCCGGCTATTCATTACTGCTATTTTATTTCTGCCCGGGCGAATCAGCAACAACGGCGCCGCCGGTGGGCCGCTTCTGCAAAAACAGCAACGCGTCGGGTTATTTCGTTGGCTGCACGCCGGGATGCACCCAATCGGAGGTGCCGTCCGCCCAATTTTCCTTCTTCCAGATGGGGATTTCTTCTTTGAGCGTGTCAATCAGCCACCGCGCAGCGTCAAAGGCCTCGGCCCGATGCGGTGTGCTGACGGCGACGGCGACACTCGGCTCACCCGGCTCCAGATGTCCCACGCGATGCACGATGGCCGATCGGGTGATCGACCATCGTTCGGCGGCGGCACTTTCCAGTTCACGGAGTTTGGCCAATGCCATGTCGCCGTAGGCTTCGTAATCCAGCGACGCCGTTTTCCGTCCCGCCGTGTGCTCGCGTGTGACACCCAGAAACACGACGACCGCGCCCGCGTCGCGGGCGGTGACGTAATTGAGGACGTGCTGCGTGTCGATAGGCTGTTTGGTGATCTCGATCATGGGATGCTTCTCGATCCGGCCTGCCATCCGCGCCGACGTGACGGTTCGTCCCCCTGCATTATCCGCCGCTGACCGGCGGAATACAGGCCACCTCATCCCCTTCGCTGATGACCATCTCAGGATCGGCATAGTGGCGGTCGATGGAAAACCGCGCGTGCCGGGCCAGTTCGGCGAGTGCGGGCAAGCGCTGGGCAAGCGCGTGCCGCACGTCATTGATGGTCGATCCGGCGGGGAGTTCCAGCATCATCTCGTTTTGTTGGGCGACTTGCCGAACCGCGGCGAACAGTTTGACACGTACGATCATGTGACCACCAGTTCCGGACGCGGCGATGACCAGTGGCGGGCAATTTCCGGCATGAACCCATACGCCAAAGCCAGCAGTTTCAGAGGATGGACGACCGGTACGCTAGCGCCCTGTTCCATTTGCATTTTACATGTGGAGCATTCGGTGGCGCCCGCCTGGGCCACCGATTCCCGCAACGCGGAGATCAGGCCCCACCCGGCGCGCAGGCTGTTGCGGTAATTCTCCCGTTTTATTCCGAACGTTCCCGCCATGCCGCTACAGCCTCGTTCGACAGGCCGCACCGACAATCCCGGGACCAGCCGCAGAAGATTGACTCCCGGCAATCCGACTTCCAGCGCCTTCAGATGACACGGCGCGTGGTAAACCACGGAGAGATTCTGACGGTGGAAATCGAGTTCCAGTTTACCTTGCTGGTGGCGCTTCCACAGGTAGTGGCAGGCGTCCATCGTGTTGTCTGCCACCAGGCGGGCGTCATCGTCGTCCAGCAAATGGACGTACTCACGTGTCAGTGCCAGAGCCGCCGAAGGCTCGCTGCACACGATCGTGAAGCCTTGGCGCACGGCTTCGGCGAGAATCTCCACGTTATGCCGGGCGACGCGGCGCGCGGCGTCCAACGCCCCCTGGGCGATCATCGCCATTGCGGAATGACGTTGTCGAGGGTGCACGTACACGCCGACTGTGTTGTGTTCCAGTACGGCCACCAGCGCCTGGCCCAGTTCCGGATCGTAGTAGTTGGCATAGGTATCGACGAAAAACATGACCTTGGCTCCGGCGGTCCGTACGGGGCGTACCAGACGGCGCCGCACCGCGCGCTGCAAAAACGTCCGACGGGCCAGACGCGGCAATTTGCGTCCCTGCGCGATTCCCAGGAATTTTTCCATGACCCACCGCGCGGATGGATTGGCTATGGCCCAATTCGCCAGAGGCCGAAGCCGGCTGGCCGCGGAACTGACCCAGTCGACACGCGTCAACAGCCAGTCGGTCGGCCGCAATCCGTTGGTCGCGACATAGGCCCCCTTGCCTTCCGCGACCAGTTTTGGAATGTCGACGCCCGCCGGACATTCCAACCGGCACATGTGGCAGTGGACGCACAAGTCGCAGACTCGTTTGAATTCATCCTGCGTAAGCATCATCTGCGGGAGTTCTCCGGCCAGCAGCCCTCGCAACAGATTCGCCTTTGCCCGCGGCGACGACTCCTCCCGAGGCTGAAAGCGGAAGATGGGACACATCCGAACGTCCGGCGATTGGGACCGGCAAGTACCACAGCCATTGCACTGCACGGCCGTTTCGGAAAGTTCCCCCGGCTTCCAATGCAAGCGCAGCGGATAAAGCGGCGGGCCGCTCAGCGTCGACTGTTGTGCGGGCGCCTGTTGCGCGTGCGGCCGCAATTTGTCGGTCAGTCGCATCGGACGGCGAGCCACGATTTTGCCCGGATTCAGGACGTGCAGCGGATCAAACAGCCGCTTCACCTCGGCGAACACGTCCACCAGCGGGCCGAATTGCTGGCGCAGAAATGGAGTGCGGCTTAGACCGTCGGAATGTTCCCCGCTGATCGTTCCCCCGACCTCCATGACTTCCGCATACAGGTCGTTGGCCAGCCCTTCCATCCGGGCGACATCCTGTACTTCGTTCATATCGAGTAGCGGGCGCAGGTGGAGCTGGCCGTGGCCCGCGTGACCAAACAACGACGCCGTGACGTGATGGCGTTTCAATGCGTTCTGCATGCGCACCAGGAACAGCGGAAGCGATTCTGGCGGCACGGCCATGTCTTCCACAAAAGGGGTGGGACGCGCCATGCCCCGCATGCGGGAAAGCGTGGGTACGTACTTGCGGGCCAATTGCCAGTACAGCGCCAAATCTTCCATTTCCGTGGCCAGATGCGCGCCCGCCGCCAACTGAGTCTTGTCTCGCACTCGGGAGACCACCGCCATCAAACGTTCGCGGACGTCCGCCGACGACGCCCCGTCCTGTTCGACGAGCAACACGGCTTCGGCCTCGGCCGGAATCAGCAACTCGTAGCGGACGTCCGACTCGCGAGCGAGACTCAAGTGGCGCCGATCCATCAGATCGCAGGCGCTTGGTTTGAGCGGCAAGATCTCCAAAACCGCCCGCGCGGCGCGCTCCAAACTGGAAAACAACAGCAGTACGACGCCGCGATGCTTGATCACCGGCTCGGTGGACAACGTCGCTTCGGTGACCACCGCCAGCGTGCCTTCACTTCCCACCACCACGCCGGCCAAGTCCAGGTGGCCGTCTTTCAGTACGCCGTCGAGTCGGTAACCGCTGCGGTTGACCGGGGTGCGGGGCTGCCGCTGTTGGATGAGTTCTGCGTTGCGCCCAATCAGTTCAGCCAGGTGACTCACAAGGCGATCACGGCCCGGTTCGCCACCGTCATCGGTGACCGGAAACACCGGGTGCCGGTGCATTTCCATGACGGTACCGTCGCCGAGTACAGCCTGCAGGCTGCGGACGTGGTGACGGCACGAACCGTATCGCAACCAGCGGCTGCCGGAGGCGTCAATGGCGATCATGCTGCCCAGTGTGGTCACGTCGGACGTGGCCGGATCGGGCGCGAAGAATCGCCCGAAGGGTCGCAGGTGCTGGTTGAGCATCGCACGCACCACACCCGGTTGCACGCGCACCTGGTCCTCGTCCACCGACAGAATCCGCCGCATGCCATGCGAGAAATCGAGGACCAGCCCCGGTCCCAGGGATTCACCCGCCAGGCCGGTTCCCGCGCCCCGGGCGTGGATCGGAATCTGGTGTTCATTGGCGTACTGCACACACGCCACCACGTCGGCCGTATGGCGGGGTCGGACGACACCAATCGGCCGTATCTGGTAAATACTTCCGTCGCTGGCGTACAGTTGCCGATGAATGTCGTCGCACATGACCTGGCCAGACACGAGTCCCCGCAGGTCGTCTTGAATTCTTTCGCGTTCTGGATCCATTGGCCGCTCCCCGCGTATCTCACTACCGGCAAGTCCGGGGTCCGACGCCGCTACTGCCCGTCGCCTGCGGTGCGGGCCAAAAGCTGCCGGTGTCGCTCATGCGTCTCCAGGCTGAACGATCCGTGTTTCTGGATGTCTTCGGCGCCTCGGTATTGAGCATGACACCGGTAGCACATCAAAACATCGCCCACGGCAAAATAGAGCACAACGTCCGCCAACGCCGTGGCAAACAGTATGGCAAACGTCCAAATCACGTACATGTAAGCCCAGGCGATGCAACTGGCGATCATGCCCGCCAGCACCACGGCGACTCCCAGTCGCTGCGGGAAGTCCTTACGGACATACAGGTCCTTGCTGGGACAAACCAGGCAGCGATGCAGTCGGCCTTCCCGCATCGCTCCGGGGCGAATCTCAATGCTCAAGCCGCAGTGCGTGCACTCGACGGCCGCATCGCCCTCAGCAACTTCTGAGCGATTCGTTTGTTGGCATTGGGGACAGGAATAAGTCGCTTGCATGATTGGCAAACCGTCTGGGTATTATAAAGGATAGGTTGTCCCGGCGGACAGCAGTTCCGAGATCAACTCGCCCGCCAGGGCACCGACAACGGCCACGTAAAGGATACCGGTCGCGCTCTGCGTGTTGGGTATCTTCAGCGTCTGCCAGGCCATGGCCAACAGCAGCGACAGTCCCACGAGCCCGGCCAGCCAGCGAAGCGCGAGCAACGCGGTTGTGGGCACATCGAAGCTCGGCGCCGTGGTCATTTCCCATCCGGCGCCGATTCCGCATAAAACTGCCCGGAAAAGAACCGCCGCGATCGCCAGTATCAGCAGCTTGCGGAGCGGTTGGAGTTGCATGCCGGGCACATTCAGGTACCAGTGGCCCAGAAACATGGCGGCCATGGTCCCGCCCAGCACGGCTCCCGACACGGGCGTCGTCAGCCATTCGATCCATTGCCGCATCGACGACGGCGGATGCGCCATGCCTTGGACGTTCCAGGCCCCGCACAACGCCAGCAGCGTGACGGCCGCCAGCGCCGTCTTGCCAATCCGCGGGCGCTCGGCCAACCAGAAAACCGCGCCCAGATAGCTGGCCACGGCGGTGCCCGCCGCCAGCCAGAAACCACGCTCGCCGGCCGCGCGCGACGCCAGGGCAGCCGCCGTGCATACGCCCAGGACTACGAGCAAGTGGACGCGGAAAAATCCGCTCGACACCAGCCGCGACGACGTCACGGTCATCGCCAGGGACAAACCAAACGCCAAACGCAGCAGCAGTTGTGCCAATAGGGCCACGTCGCGAAACAGCAGCTCAGGTTCGATTCCCGTAAATCAGCGTCATGACCTCGGAGCGGCTCGAAAGATTGGACCGCAGCGTGCCTTTCATCGCCGATGTGACGCATACACTGTCTGGTTTGCGCACGCCGCGGATGGTCATGCATGTATGGGTGGCCTCGATGACCACCGCCACGC
>Ga0315534_1003461_pt1 | contig 10167 bp, 10 predicted proteins | sample SalMarSW160240MG_FD_203094 | JGI IMG/M metagenome (GOLD analysis project Ga0315534, IMG submission 203094) | Salt marsh sediment microbial communities from the Plum Island Ecosystem LTER, Massachusetts, United States - Salt Marsh Sediment SW1602-40 ...
ATATCCGTGCGTTCCAGTTGTATTCCTGTTGCTCGGACGTAAGTTTCATGTCCCTCGGCCCCAACTGCTCATCGGCAGGGATATCCTGGTCCAGTTGAGCAAGCTTGCGACCCTCGCGTTCAAGCTTCTCAGATCGCGCCTTCTGACGCCTTTGATATTCCTCGACACGGCTCAAAACGAGTTGGCGATCCTTGTTGATCTTGGCCAACATGCTGGCAAAGAGCTGTGTCAGCTTCTCGTCACGGATGTTCTCCGGTTGGCTGTTAGCAAATTCCTTGATCGCTTGCTCGGCATCCTCCAGAGACACGCGGCGGCTCTCCAGGACCTCGGCAAGTTCGGAGATCTGCTGATCGTCCTGCCAATCGGTCAGCTTATCGGTGGGTGGTCCGTCCCAAATTTGAGCCGCCGTGAGCGTCGTCACTTTGCGCTGGACGCAGGGCCAGTCGGGGTGCGTTCCGTCATCGCTCTTGCTGCTTTGACCTCTGGCAGGCGAGGTATCGCCGACCTGCGGGGTATTGGGCAGGACCGTCGGTTGAGCCGGTGTGACTAAAGGAGGTTCCGTAGCGTCATCGCGCTTGCTGTTTTGACCTCTGGCCGGTGACGTATCACCGACCTGCGGGGTGTTGGGCAGCACTGTTGGCTCAGCTGGTGTGACCACAGGCACGGCATCATCACCGGTTTGCGACTTTGCATCTTGGGCAACCGCTGAAAGCGCGAGCGCTCCTGCAAGACCGGCGCCGCTCAAGAGTGCCACGGCCATTTTCATCGAAAACATGTTCTCAAGCTCCTGCACCTGGCCCGCCACGCCGGGAGATCAGGCCTTTTGATGGGTTGTAGGCGTAGATGGCGCCGCCGAGGAACAGGACGGTGCAGCCCAAAACTACGGCCAACGAGAGCCAGTCGACCTGACCGTAAAGTGCAAAGCGGACCAGCTCGACGGCATGTGTAAATGGGTTCGCCCAGCAAATCTGGTAGAGCAAGACGCTGGATTCTTTTATGCGCCACAGCGGATAAAGCGCTGAGGAGGCAAAGAACATCGGGAAGATGACAAAATTCATCACGCCGGCAAAATTCTCCAGCTGCTTGATCACCGACGACATAAAGAGCGCCAGCGAGCCAAGCATCAGGCCCGAAAGGATAAGCGCCGGCAGCACCGTGAAGTAGCCGTAGAAAGGCACCTCGATCTCCCAGAAATAGGCGACGGCCAGATATGCGTAGACCTGGAGCAACGAGACAGCCACACCGCCCACCAGTTTCGACAGGAGCAGGAATGAGCGGGGGAAGGGGCTTACGAGGAGCGTGCGCATCGCGCCTGTCTCGCGGTCGTAGACCATCGAGAGCGACGACTGCATGGCATTGAACAGCTGGATCATTCCGATGAGGCCAGGTGTGATGAAAACCTCATACAACACGTAGGTCTGGTAGGGCGGGATGATGGATACGCCGAGCGTTTGACGGAAGCCGGCCGCGAAGATGAAGAGCCAAACGAGAGGCCGCACGAGGGCCGACAGGAAGCGCTCACGCTGGTGCAGATACCGTAAAACCTCGCGCCAAACGATGCCCTTGAAGCATGTGTAGTAGGCGAGGAAGCCGAGCGGGGGCGTGTCGTCATCCCAGGCCCCGGGTGTTGCCGGGGCAGTCGGCGTCGCTCCGGTACCGCCCCCTTGGGTCGTGTTCGACAAGGTCATGCTGCCAGCTCCGCGGCCGTGGTTCCGGTGATCACGCGGAAGGCCTCGCTTACGTCGTCTGTCGCCGTCGCCTTAAGAAGCTCAGGGAGCGTTCCTGCGAAGAGCACCTTGCCTTTGTGCAAGACGACGATGTGATCGGTCAATTCAACCTCGTCAAAGAGGTGGGTTGCCCACAACACGCCCAGCCCCTCCTCTGCGACCAACGAGCGAACGATCTTGATGACGCTTTCGCGTGATCCGATATCGAGGCCGACAGTCGGTTCATCGAGCAATAGCAGTGCGGGACGATGCAGGAGCGACCGGGCAATCTCGACGCGCCGTGACTGCCCTCCCGATAAGTTTCTGACTTTTTCGCGTGCGCGGTCGGTAAGCCCGACAATCTCAAGCGCGCGCCGTGTGCGCTCGCGCGCCTCCCGGCCACGAATGCCATGCAGGGCACAATGGTAAAGAAGGTTCTGCCCTAGGCTGAGATCCATATCGAGGGTTCGCGACTGAAAGACGACGCCAAGCCGCTGGAGGGCCGCCGATGCCCGACGGCGAACGTCATAGCCGAGAATGAGGATCTCGCCCGTGACATTGTCATATAGGCGCGTGATGAGCGAAAAGAGCGTCGACTTGCCCGCGCCGTTAAGCCCGAGCAGAACAACGAAGACACCACGGGGCACTTCGAGCGACACGTCGTCGAGCGCAAGCGTTTCGCCGAAGCGATGGCTCACGTTGTTGACGACGAGTGCTGGCAGGGCCTCGGCTTTGGGTCGCGGATCCAATCCCATATCCATTGCTTAGCGATGATTATTCCCTGTACGATCTTCTCTTTCAAGGCCCTGAAATTACGAGCGTAATCCAGGCCCTCGCGGCGCGAAGATCATTCAGGCTTCGCTTTTTGTTCGTTTCAATACAGCCGTCATCGGGTATTCCCGCAAGCCTTTTCTTGATGCAGAACTCCGTCTCCGGGCATACCCAAATCAGCTTGTCAGTGTGGAGATATAGCCACGCCCCACGGGTAACGGCCCGTGCGGATGGATTTGACCGTCTTCAATTTGGAAACATCGATAACAGAGACGTCGTTTGAGGTTCCGTTTGTCGTGAACAAGTACTTGTCATCGGGCGTGAGAGCGAGCTGCCAAACGCGCTGGCCGACGAGAAGGTACTTGAGGACCTTGAGCGTCTTCGTATCGACCACAGCGACGCGATTTGCAGGCCCGAGTGCCACGAAGGCCAGCTTGCCGTCCTTGGTGATGCGCACACCGACGGGTTGAATGGCTTCCTTGGTGATGCCGGGAATGTCAAAGGTCACCTTGCCGATGACGGAGCGATCCTTCGGATTGATCACCGTGACAGTTCCGCCGATCTCCGAACTGACCCAAAGCTGATCGCCGACGGCGTTGAAGATCGCGACGCGCGGCCTGCTGTCGACAAGCACATTGTCGAAAGTTTTGTGCGTCTTGGTATCGATGAAATGGGCCATGTTGGTCGTCTCCGAGGTGTTGACCAACACTTTGCCGTCCGGGCTTATGCCCATTCCTTCGGGCTCGACGCCAACGGGGATATCCGTAATGATGCTGCCCTTTTTGACATCGACGACGGTTACGAGATTGTCGTCCTCGTTGGCGATGTACAGCGTATTTCCATCGGGATGCAGGATCTGAAGTTCGGGGTCAGGACCGGATGGGAGAGTCTTCACCAGCTGATACGTCTTGGCGTCGTAGACCTGCACGATATTGTCGTCGCTCGCGCAGATGATCAGCCACTTGCCATCGTGCGTCATGATGATGCCGCGGGGCCGCTGGCCGACCGGGAACGTCTTGATGACTTCGAGCGTGTCGGTATCAATCACCGTGACGGTGTTATCCTTTTCGTTCGTCACGTAGGCGGTATAGGCCGACGCTGCCGGCGCGTGGACCAGGAATGCGGCACACAGGCAGAGCAGAATTCCGACACGGCCTACCTTTGAGCGACTCACGCTGACGTCCTCCTGAGATTTCATTCTTGTTCGTCCGATTGTTGTTATGCCGGTGATTGCAGGGCGGATATCACTGAGTATACGCCTTGCACTTGGTTTCGGGTTTGTCGAAGCCGAGCGTATCGAGCTCACTAAACTGGTGCAGGAATCCTTGTTGCGGGGAGACGCTGACCAAGAGCTTCGGCGAGGTGATGAGAATGGGTTGGCGAAGCTGGCCGTTCCAATTGCGCAAGCTCAGGCCCAAGCCCTTAAAGGCCGCCAGCTCGAACTCGGGCGACTTAATAAAAGCCACCAAATCCAGGTAGTTGCCTGATTGCTTACGTGTCGCGGCCTCGCCGACGATACGTGCGGCCATCCAAGCATTGTAGTCGAGCGGGCGCATTGGGCGTCCAGCCATGCGCTTGAAGCGGTTTTGGAATTGCGTACCGCCCCAAAGCTCGATTGCGGGGTGCCAACTCGTGGGCACAAGGCCAGACGTGCCGGCAACCGGCCGGGGTTTCCAGGTTCGATAGGGAAGGTAATCGCCGAACAGGCGGCCTTCGTCCGCAACGACCAGAACATCGTGGTCGGGCGCGTTTTGCGTAAAGGTGGGAATTTGCTGCTGTACTTGCTCAAATCCGCCGTCAGCGCGTCGGTTTCCGGTCTCGTAGGTGAAGGTCTTGTCGTCGACGATCTTAAGGCCAAATCGTTTTGCGGAACGGCGCATGGCGTCGGCAAAGAGCTTGTCTTGCTCGGTCGGCCCCGGCACCAGGAACAGGTTGCGCCACTTCTTCCACGCCAGGTACTGGGCGAGCCCATCGGTGAGCATAGCCCGTGACGGCGCTGTGTGCAGGACATGGGGGCGGCAATCTTCTTGACGCAAACGATCGTCAGATGCGGCGTAGTTGATGATCAGGGCTTCTTTGTTGGCCAAGGCATCTGCCAGTTTGAGCAGCGTTGCCGGCGCCAAGTCGGCTAGAATGAAGTGCGCACCGCCATCGACCTTCTTTTGGACCTCAGCGATCAGTTTGTCGGGGTCTTGCTCCTGGACCACATCAAGCGTGAACTCCTGGTTCATGAAGCGCCCGGTGGTGTTGTTGTCTTTGATCGCCAGTTTGGCGCCCGCCACGCCATCGTCGGGTGGCGCGATATCGAGCAAGGAGAGTGGCAGCGGTTCGTCGCGCATCTCGCGCGCAAGTACAATCGGTATCTGGTCCACGTCCTGTTTGGGCGTGGCAGCCTTCGTTTCGGTCTTTGCCGGCTGTGGCGCCTCCTGAGAGACGGCATAGGGCGTACCGAGTGCAAGGAATGCAATGGAAAGCGCCAGACAGGGCGCGCCCAATCGGGTCAACGCACTAGCTGCCTTGTCATTGGGGCGCTGTACTATCATTCGAGCTGCCATCAGCTTCTTTGTCCTCCCGTTAACGCCGCTGGAATGGGGGATTTCGCGACGCGCGCAGGCTTGCTTTGCCAGTATTCGTGTTACTATGTTGCAGTAGAAGGGTATTCAGGGGGGGTGTTGTCAAGGTGCGCAGATGCTACTCGCGGACTTGTTACCTTTCGAGATGACCGGTGTCGCCACAAGCCCCTTGCAAATCCGCCCCTGTTCGGCACACGTAACCTCATAACACAATAAGACCCGAAGCAAAGGAGCGCGCGTGCTCCAGAGGAATCGAGTTGATTACTAGCCGTATTGCAACCATCGCGCTCGGGCTTCTGCTGCTTCCGGCAGCCGCCGTGGGCAAACAGAAGGCCGTCATCTTCCCCTTCGATCTGATCGATCAGCAGCAGCAGTTCGAGATCGGAATCATGCCGATGGGCATTGATCCGGAGGACAAGCGGCGTCTGGAGCTGATCACCAATGAACTCGCAAAGCTGATTGAGGAAAGCGGGGAATACGACGTGGTCGATTCCTCGCCGATCGCGGAGAAGATCGAAGAAAAGTCACCTATACATCAATGCAATGGGTGCGAGGACCAACTCGCCAAGGACGTCGGGGCGGACGTGGCGTTTGTTTCCACGGTACGCAAAGCCTCGGATGTTTTGTTCACGGTAAGCGTATACATTCGTGACGTGAACAGCGAGCGCGTGTTTAAACAGGCCTCAAGCGAGATCTATGGCAACACGGACGCAATGTGGCTTCGCTCGGTCAACTATATCGTCAAGCGACGCCTGTTCCCTGAGGATTTCAAGGGTGCCAAGGCGGCAAAGGGAGAGACGCAATGATCGACCGCCGCAGGGCGCTCGTTGCCGGTGGCGCACTGATTGCCGGTGCCGTTCTGCCTTGGCGCATCGCCTCGGGGGCTTCGGTCGGAACGCTGAGTATCGCCTCGCTCCGGTTTGGCTCGCTGAGTTGGTTGTTGGCGACGATCCGCGATGAGGGACTTGCCGACAAGGTGGGTCTGAAGCTTGATATCATCGACGTGGCGACAAACCAGGCGGGTCCAGTTGCTCTGCTTGCGGGTGAGGCCGACGTCATCGTCAGCGATTGGACGTGGGCGCTGCGCCAGCGCGCGCTCGGTGAAAGCCTGCAGTTTGCGCCTTATTCATCAGCGCTTGGCGCGGTGATGGTGCCCAAGGATTCCTCTATAGCCACACTTTCGGATCTGGAGGGCAAAAAGCTCGGCGTCGCTGGCAGCGCCATCGACAAGAGCTGGCTGCTCCTGAGGGCCTATTCGCGCAAGACTGTCGGCAAGGACATCAACGATTTTGCCAATCCCATATACGGGGCGCCCCCACTTCTTACCGAAGAAATGCGCAACGGCCGGATCGATGCTGTCTTGAACTTCTGGACCTATTCGGCGCGTCTGGCAGGGGCGGGGTTTCGCCAGCTTGTCACCGTGGATGAAATCATGAACGGCCTTGGGATCGATCCGCCGCCACCCCTCGTGGGCTTCATTTGGCGCGAGGAGACGGAAAAGCAAAAAGGTCCCGCGATTGCCGCCTTCCTCGATGTCGTGGTCAAGGCGAACGCGGTGCTCGCGACATCAGATGCGGCTTGGGCCCGTATCAGAGATCTCGTTAAACCTGCGAACGATGCCGAGTTTGAGTCCATCAAAGCGTTCTACCGTGCAGGCATCCCCAAGCCTTGGAGCCAAGCTCAGACGGCTTCGGCGAAAAAGCTGACACAAGTGTTGACCGACATTGGTGCTGGCGACTTGATGGGCGGCGATACAAAGTTTGATCCGAAGCTATTCCATGTCGCAGGCAGTTAAGGCGCCGTCAGAACGTTTCAAGATAGGGCGCGTCGGCTGGTCTCTCATCTCGCTGGCCGCACTGGTCCTCATCTGGCAGGTGGCAACACTCATCGCTGACAGCCGGTATTTGCCTGGACCGGCTGCTGTCGTCCACGTCATGATCCGTGAGGCGGAGACGGGCGCCCTGTGGAGCAACATCGCTGCCACGCTCATTCGGGTTGCCATCAGTTTCGTCGTCGCGATGTTCATCGGATCGGCCATCGGCCTGGCGCTCGGCCGATACCAAAAAGCTGACATCTTCTTTGATAGCTGGTTGATTTTCTTCCTGAATTTGCCAGCCCTCGTCATCATCGTACTTTGCTATATCTGGTTTGGTCTCACCGAGCTGGCCGCCATTACGGCCGTGGCCGTGAACAAGATTCCCAACGTTGCGGTGACCATGCGCGAGGGCGCGCGCAGCCTCTCCAAAGACTTGAACGAGATGGCGTTCGTTTATCGGTTTGGAAAGTGGAAAACGTTGAGACACGTCACAGTGCCTCAGCTTGCCCCCTTCTTTGCCGCCGCCGCGCGCTCCGGTCTGGCGCTTGTCTGGAAGATCGTTCTCGTTGTGGAGGCGTTCGGCCGCTCAGAAGGTGTTGGGCATCAGCTCAACATTGCGTTCCAGCTCTTCGATGTGTCGATGATCCTTGCGTATGCGCTCGCGTTCATCATTGTTGTGCAGATCATCGAGATGGCAATACTTCAGCCGCTATTGGCGAGGGCAAGCAAATGGCGGCGTTAGCCCATCCGCTTCGCGTGCGGGTTGACAGCAAGGTCTTCCCCGCGGTCGGCGAACGAGACGCAACCTCGGTGCTCAAGAACATCTCCTTCGATGTCGAGCCGGGGTCTTTCGTGGTGCTGACGGGCCCGTCCGGTTGCGGCAAGTCGACGTTGCTCAACATCATTGCGGGGCTCGATGAGGATTATCAGGGCAGTATCGATTTTGGCGGCAACAAGTCACTGCGTTTTGCCTTCGTATTTCAGAACCCCCGCCTGCTGCCATGGCGAACGGTGTATGAGAATATCGCGCTGGTGCTCCCCAAGAACGACCCGCGTATCGCCAACATTCCCGAGGTGCTGGAGCGTGTCGGGCTGACCGCCGCAGCCAACGCCTATCCTGAGATGATTTCTTTGGGCATGCAGCGACGTGCGGCCTTGGCCCGCGCCTTTATCCTTGAGCCTGAATTCCTGCTCATGGACGAGCCCTTCGTCTCGCTCGACGACCCAACCGCCCAGGACCTGCGCGCACTTCTTGTGGAGCTTTGGTCGAGCCGGCCAACGACCGTGTTGTTCGTCACGCATGACAGGGCTGAGTCGGTGATGCTCGGGACCCGTATCTTGCGCCTCTCGGCCGGCTCTGCGAATATTATAGAGGACGTGAAGGTCCCGTTGTCGGTTGCCGACCGGACGGACCGCGACAAGGTACACGCCGAGCAAAAGCGCATCTTCGGCGACGGATAGCATTCGCAATGGAACATCGCGATCGGCCTGCGAGCTTCCTCGCTAGTGTGAGGAGCGAGAGCGAGGCGCGGCTGTGCGCTTCACTCGGTGCCGACATCATTGATGCGAAGGATCCCGCAACGGGCGCGCTGGGCGCGTTGGCCGATGCTGATGTGCGTGCGATCCGCGCCAGCGTGCCCGCACACATACCGGTGAGCGCGACGATTGGCGATTTGCCCGCTGATCCGGACCTCGTCGCGGATGCCGTTCTGGCCAAGGCCGCGACTGGCGTCGAAGTGGTCAAGATTGGACTGAGTCCCGGCAAGGGCGCCACGGAAACTCTAGAGCGGCTTGGCGGTCTTTCTCTTGGGGGCGCTCGCCTGGTCGGAGTTCTACTTGCCGATAAGGGGGTTGATCTGGGCTTGATTCCGCGCATGGCCGCGGAAGGCTTCGCAGGGGTGATGCTCGATACCTCGGACAAGCGCAGTGGGGCCCTGCCCGACGTTTGCTCTGTTTCAACACTGCGTGCGTTCATAGAGGCGGCGCGGTGCAATGGGCTGTTTGCAGGACTCGCTGGTTCTTTGCGCGCAGAACATGTGCCCGGCCTTTTGGTCCTTGGGCCTGACTTGATGGGCTTTCGTGGTGGGTTGTGCCGCGAGGGGGACCGCACAGGCGCACTTGATGGTGATGCGGTTTCTACCGTGCGCCGGGCCATCCCACTAGGAAAGGTAACGGCATTAGAGGCTTGCCGTGCCGCTCCGGGCAATGGTATGGCGCCGACGCAACCGGAACAGGCGCTATGACAGATCAAAAAAACATTGGCGGCAGACTGACTAAGGCCCATGGCAGCCTCGATACGGCATGTAACGATCGCATCTTCGTGCGAGGTTTGATCCTGCCCATCGCAGTGGGCGTCTACGACGAGGAGCAAGGCATCACTCAGAAGGTGAGTTTCACGCTCGAGGCGGCCGTTGCGCCAAGCGTGAGTGCAAGGGGCGATGAGATCGCTGAAGTGCCCTCCTACGATGATCTTGTCGGCGCCGTGCGCGCGGTGGTCGCCGACGGGCACATCAACCTAGTGGAGACGGTCGCTGAACGGATCGCGGACCGGTGCCTCAAGGACGAGCGGATCGTCTCCATTCTCGTGCGCGTCGAGAAGCTCGAGAGAGGACCGGAGGCCGTGGGCGTTGAGATCGTTCGACCGCGCAAGACGGGACCCGCAGTTGCGACGTCGCCCCTCAAACACTAATGCGCGGTTCTCAGAACCGGTCGTGGTCAAGCTTGGTGGAAGCCTTGCTGAGAGCGGACGTCTGCAGGGTTTGTTGGATATCGTCGCGTCCGCGCGGGTGCCGGTCGTTATCGTACCAGGCGGCGGCGAATTTGCAGACGCCGTGCGCCGTGCTCAAGCCGACTTTGAATTTTGCGACCGAGTTGCCCACCGTATGGCCTTGCTTGCTATGCATCAGTCCGCACTGATGATGAGCGCGCTGCAGGCAAGACTGGCTCCGGCAGAGACGTTGGCGCAGATAAGGCGAGCCCTGGCCACCGGCCAGATTCCAGTTTGGCTACCCTACAAGATGGCCGCAAGGGATCAGCGGATACCGGCTGATTGGTCGGCGACCTCCGATGCGCTTGCTGCGCGCCTTACAGAGCGCTTGCGGTGCAAGCGTGTCGTTCTGGTGAAGTCTTGCGCCGTCAAGACCACCGCGCCTCTGGCGACGTTGCAGAGGGCAGGGATTGTTGATGCGGTCTTTCCGGCAATCGTGGAGCGCGCCCAACTCGATTGGCGCGTTCTGGGTTCTGGACAGGAGGCGGATCTGGCCGCCCTTATCAACGCGCAACCCGCGGGCGCGAAAGGGCG
>Ga0315534_1003462_pt1 | contig 10166 bp, 8 predicted proteins | sample SalMarSW160240MG_FD_203094 | JGI IMG/M metagenome (GOLD analysis project Ga0315534, IMG submission 203094) | Salt marsh sediment microbial communities from the Plum Island Ecosystem LTER, Massachusetts, United States - Salt Marsh Sediment SW1602-40 ...
TATGAAATGGGAGCGTCTCTACGAGGTCACCCAGGGCAAGGGCACCAGCGAACAGCATCCCTCATTGGCCCCGAACGACGAGTTCGCCGCCTTCGAGATCTGGGACAAGGGCAACCTCAACGTGGTGCCCAAGAAGCCGGGCATGATCCCGCACGAATATGCCCGCGAGGCGTACAAGCACGGGCTCGAGATCGGGAAGAAGCTCGGCGCCAATCCCTTCAGGTTCGGCCTCGCGGGAGGCACCGACGCCCACACCGGTCTCACCGCGTCCGAAGAAAACAACTTCTTCGGCAAGTTTCCCTCGTCCGAGCCGAGTGCCGAGCGGTGGAGCGAGGATGCCTTCAACTTCGAGGGCCGCGTCGTCAAGGGATGGGAGCTCGGCGCTTCCGGACGTACCGCGGTCTGGGCCACCGAGAACACGCGCGCGGCAATCTGGGACGCCATGAACCGCAAGGAAACCTACGCCACCACGGGACCGCGCATCACCGTTCGCTTCTTTGGCGGGTTTGATTTCACGAAGGATGATGCCTACAGCCGTCAGCCGGCAGAGGCCGGTTATGCCAAAGGCGTTCCGATGGGGGGCGAGCTGCATGCCGCGCCCGCCGGCAAGGCGCCTACCTTTCTCGTGGCAGCGCTGAAGGACTCCCTGAGCGGCAACCTCGATCGCATCCAGATCATCAAGGGCTGGCTCGGCGCTGACGGCAAGGCAAAGGAAAAGATCTTCAACGTGGTCTGGGGTGATGCCGGCAAGCGAAAGCTGGACAGCGACGGCAAGCTGCCACCGGTCGGCAATACCGTGAACATCGCCAAGGCCACCTGGACCAATACGATCGGCGATCCCGAGCTGATCACGGTGTGGACCGATCCCGAGTTCGATCCGACGCTCCCCGCCTTTTACTACGCGCGCGTGCTCGAGATCCCGACGCCGCGTTGGACGGCTTTCGATGCCGTCAAATACGGCCTCAAGATGGGCAAGGAAGTACCGATGGTGATCCAGGAACGCGCCTACACCTCGCCCATCTGGTACACGCCGCAGGGCTAGCGACGGGGCGATCGTGCAGCAGGTGCCGGGTGCATTCGTGATAGAAATGGCGCGTGCCGGACCGGTTGTGCCGGCGCGTGCCGGACCGGAAGCAGTGAGCTAGCCGCCATGGGATTCCTTCGCCGCATCGTGCGCGAGCCGATGATTCACTTCCTGCTCATCGGTGCGGCCATCTTTGTCCTCTCCGCCTGGTTCGGCGGCGAGGACGAGACGGCGCCGCGCGACCGCATCGTGGTGACGGAGGGCCGCATCCAGCAGCTCGCGCAGATCTTCACCAAGACCTGGCAGCGGCCGCCGACCGCGCAGGAGCTGCGCGGCCTGGTCGATGCCCACATCAAGGAAGAGGTCTATTACCGGGAGGCGCTGAAGATCGGCCTCGACCGCGACGACACGCTGATCCGCCGCCGCATGCAGCAGAAGATGGAGTTTCTCACCGAGCCGGGCGAGGATGCGCTCGCCGCGACGGATACCGAACTGGAGGCCTTTCTCGCTGCCCACCGCGCCGAATTCCGTGTCGCGCCGAAACTCGCTTTCGAGCAGATCTTCATCAACCCGCAACGTTCGGAAGAGCCGGTGGCCGCGCGCGCCGAAAGGCTGCTGCAGGAAGCCAATGACGCGCCCGCCGGTGCGGACCTGCGCAACCTCGGCGATCCGACGCTGCTGCCGCGCGAAATACCGCTTGCGCCGGTAGCCGGCATTGACCGCAATTTCGGCCAGGGTTTCGGCGAACGGCTGGCGCAACTGCCGCTCAATGTCTGGAGCGGGCCGGTAAGGTCGCCCTACGGGCTGCATCTGGTGCGCGTGACCGAACGCCGCGACGGCTACGATCCGCCGCTGGCGGACGTGCGCGACGCAGTCGAGCGCAAGTGGCGCGACGCCAAACGCGACGCCTTCCGCAAGACGGAATACGAGCGGCTGCGCGACAGGTACGAGATCGTCCTGCCGGATGCCGCGGGCGCCGGCCGGGCGGCGAAGGCGGCACAGTGATCCGCGCGCTGGTCGCACTGGTCGCAATGCTGGCGCTTGTCGCGCCGGCTGCGGCGCACGAGCTGCGCCCCGGCTTTCTCGAGATAAGCCAGGAAAGCGCGGACAGTTATGCAGTGCGCTTCAAGGTGCCGGCGCGCGGCGACATGCGCCTGAGCCTGCGCGTGCGCCTGCCGGCCGACTGCGTGAATCTGGCGCCGCCGCGCTCCGAGCCTGCCGGCGGCGGGATGATCGACCGCCTGCAGGTGTCGTGCCCCGGCGGTCTCGACGGGCGCGAGATTGCCATCGACGGCCTCGCCACCACCTATACCGACGTGATCGTGCGCGCATCACGTAGCGACGGCACGGTCCAGTCGGCGCGGCTCACACCCGACCGCCCGTCGTTCACGCTGGTTGCCACGCCGACATGGCTGGAGACCGCGAAGACCTATTTCCTGCTCGGCGTCGAGCACATCCTTGGCGGCATCGACCATCTGATGTTTGTGCTCGCGCTGATGCTGCTCATTCACGACCGCTGGATGCTGGTGAAGACCATCACCGCCTTTACGGTCGCGCACAGCATCACGCTCGCCGCCGCCGCGCTCAACTGGATGCAGGTGCCGCAGGCGCCCGTCGAGGCCGTCATCGCGCTCAGCATCTGCTTCGCCGCCGCCGAGGTCGTCCGCCTCGACCACGGACAGTTCGATCTCGCCAACCGGGCGCCATGGATCATGGCGTTCGCCTTCGGCCTGCTGCACGGCTTCGGTTTCGGCGGCGCGCTGAAGGCGATCGGCCTGCCGCAGGCGGACGTGCCGCTCGCGCTGCTGACCTTCAATCTCGGCGTCGAGGCGGGCCAGCTTCTGTTCGTCGGCGCCGTGCTGGCGCTGGCCGCGGTGGTTGACCGCCTGCTCGCCCTGCGCCTGCCGCGGCTGCGCGAGGTGACTGCCTACGCTATCGGTTCCGTCGCAGCGGTATGGGTCATCCAGCGGACCGCAGCGGCGATCCTCTGAACGCCCGGATCCGGCGCAACCGGACGCACAGGAAGTTCAACTTTTCGCCCTTTCAAAATTGACATTAGTCATTGAATCAAACGCCCAAATGCGGTTTCGGTAGCGCTCAAGCTGCGGCAATTGGCAACCGAAGAGTTGGTGCATTGGCACGGCCGCTCGGCTAGTTTGCGGCGCAGCACGTCATCGAGGCGGAGACATATATGCGGTTGGGCTACTTCACCATGCCGGTGCATCCCATGGACCGGGACTGGTCGCAGACGCTGCGCGAGGATCGCGAGGCGATCATTCTGGCCGACAAGCTCGGCTTCTATGACGCCTTCGTCGGCGAGCACCTGACCGACGCCTGCGAGAACATCACCAACAGCATGCTGTTCCAGGCGACGCTGATCCACGACACCAGTCAGATCAAGCTCGCCACCGGCACCACCAACCTGGCGCAGATGCATCCGGTCGTGATCGCGGTCAACGCAGCCATGTTCGATCATCTGTCGCAGGGCCGCTTTATCATGGGTGTCAGCCCCGGCGCGCTCACCTCCGATTGCGAGGCGATCGGCATCCTCGACGAGGACCGCAACAAGATTTTCGCGGAAGCTATCGACGTCATCCTTGCGGTGTGGGAACGCGACCCGCCCTACGACATCGATTTTCCCGATAACCGGTTCAAGGTCGGTTTCGCGCGCACCGCCGCGCTGGAGCTCGGCATCGGCATTCTCGCCAAGCCGTTCCAGAAGCCGCGGCCGGAGATCGTCGGCACCGTGGTGGCGCCGTTCTCGCCGGGCGTCGTGCTGATGGGCAAGCGCGACTTCCACCCGCTGTCGGCCAACTTCCTGCTCTCGAAGCACCTGAAGTCGCACTGGACCAACTACGCCAGGGGCAAGACCGAGGCCGGGCAGAAGGCGAACGTGGCGGACTGGCGGGTGGCGCGCACCATCTTCGTCGCCGACGACGACAAGACCGCGCGGCGCTACGGCCGCGACGACGCAAGCAGCCCGTACAAGTTCTATTTCTCGCAGATGCTTGCCAAGATGAAGCGCGGCGGCCGGCTCTATGTGTTCAAGAGCCACAAGGAGCAGCCCGACGACGAGATCACCGAGGATTTCGTCATGGACAACTGCGTCACCTACGGCTCGGTCAACAAGGTGGTCGACGAGATTCTCAGGCTGCGCGAGGAGACCGGCGATTTCGGCGAGCTGGTCTATGCCGGCATGGACTGGGTCGACCTCGCGCTCGGCAAGCGCTCGATGCAGCTGATGGCCGAGGAAGTCATGCCGCGGGTCAACGCCGCGATCGGCAAGCAGGCAAGCGCGGCGGCGGAGTAAGCGTTCCGCTTCGGCAAACACAACTCCGCTCGTCCCCGCGGAAGCGGGGACCCGGTCCTTTACCGGCCTTTACAACCGGCCCTGGATTCCCGCTTGCGCGGGATTGAGCGAAGTGCGTGTCAGCGCTTTTCCGGAGCGGTGAAGGTTTCCGCCACCAACTCCTTCACCTTCCTCGCCCCCTGCCGCAGCGCATCCACCTTGATGCACGCCGCGACGTAGCGGTCCGGGCGCAGCAGCAGCACATGGTCGGCAAACCGCGCCAGTCCCTTGTCGGTGCTGTCGAGGGCGCGCACGGCCGTTGCACCGTCGCCCGCATCGAGGCGGCCGTCGGGCCGCATCACCACGATGCGCGCGCCGAGATCGCGCCACGGCGCCTCCGCGAGCGACGGCAGGACGGCACCGGCCCGATTGCTGTGCAGCAGCACGGCAAAGCCCGGCCCGAGCACCTCGTCGAGCAGCACCTCGCCGCGATCGGCGGTCAGCACGTGCGGCTGCGGCAGCATGCGGCCGACCAGCGTGTGTCTGGCGCCAGTCGCGTCCGGCACGATGAAGCCTTGCGCGAAACGCGGCGGCGGCTTGAACTTCATCTGGGCGATGTAGTCGCGCGCATTGGGGAACAACGACAGCGCCAGAAAGCCGTATTCGAGCATGAACGCCGCGAGCGCATGCGGCGGCCGCATGACCCGTCCGATGTCGAGCGCAAATTTGATCATGCTCCAGGCATGGTCGCGGCGTTCGGGCTCGTAGCTCGCCATCAGCCCGGGGCCGAGCTGCCCCTGTATGACCGCCGCCAGCTTCCAGGCAAGATTGCTGGCGTCGCGCACGCCGCTGTTCATGCCCTGGCCGGCGAACGGCGGTGTCAGATGCGCGGCATCCCCCGCCAGCAAGACGCGCCCCTGCGACCAGCGGTCGGCGACACGGGCATGGAAGGTATAGACCACGGTGCGCACGATGCGGCTCTGCGGCGCCGCTTCGTGCGTTTCCAGCAGTTGCCGCACCATAGCCGGCGCCAGCAGGTCCGCGTCGGTTTCATGATCGTGCAGCATGAATTCGTAACGGCGGGTCAGGTTCGGCCCCGGCAGCGCGATCGTCGGCCGCTCCGGATCCGACCACACCTTGGTATGCGGCGAGGCAACCGGCGAGTCTTCAAGGTCGACGATCAGCCAGCGCTCGCGAAACGTCGAACCGCTCATGCCGATGCCGAGCGTGCGGCGCACGAAGCTGGAGGCGCCATCGCAGGCGACGAGATAGTCGCAGGTGATATCGGCCTCGATGCCGGAAGGCTTGCGCAGGCGCAAGGTGACGCCGCTGCCGGTATTCTCGAACGCGATCAGTTCATGATCGAACAACCGGGTGACGTGAGGAAAGCGCGCCAGCGCCTTGTGCAATTGCGCCTCGAGGACGGGCTGGCGGAAGGCGTTGCGGCGGGGAAAACCATAGGGCCGTTCGGTCGGCTGCACCCTGGCGAACAGGCGCCCGCGCGCGGAATGGTAATGCGCGCCGTAACCGTGCACGGTCTCGGCCATCACCTCCTCGACCAGGCCGGCCGCCTGCATGATGCGCAGCGACTCGTCGTCGATCGACACCGCGCGCGGCTCGTGTACGGTCGCCGCGTTGCGTTCGACGAGCAGGCAGCCGACGCCGTAGACGCCGAGAAGATTGGCCAGGGTCAGCCCGGTCGGACCGGCGCCGATGATTGCGACGGGATAATGTTGATCCGCCAAGGCCCGGCTTAGCGCAGCGGCGGAAGTCCGCCGGTCACTTCGCGCGGCGGTGGCGTCTGTGTGCTGCCGGTGGCGCGACTGGCCGCTGTCGTCTCCGGTCCTTCGCTTGCCAGCACGACCACGCGCGTTCCCACCTTCACGCGGCTGTAGAGGTCCTCGATGTCCTCGTTGAGCAGACGGATGCAGCCGGACGAGACGGTCTTGCCGATGGTGGACGGCTGGTTGGTGCCGTGAATGCGGTACAGCGTCTTGCCGAGATAGAGCGCGCGCGCACCGAGCGGGTTACCGGGCCCGCCTGCCATCATGCGCGGCAGATAAGGCTGCCGCTCGATCATCTCGGCCGGCGGAAACCAGTCCGGCCATTCCTTCATCTTCGATATCCGCTCGGTGCCCGACCAGGTGAAGCCGTCGCGGCCCACGCCGATGCCATAACGGACAGCCTTGTGATTGCCGAGCGTCAGATAAAGATAGGTCTTGTCGGTATCGACAATGATCGTGCCGGCGCCCTCGGTGGACTTGAAGTCCACGATCTGACGCTTGAGGTGGTCCGGCAGTGCCTGTGGCGGGCCAACCTCGGGCTGATCCTCCGGCGGCAGGGCAGCGGTGGCCGCAGGCGGCACGGGCTGCGGCGAGGCACCGGGCGCGTTTCCGATCGGCGCCGGCGGCCGGATGGCGAAGGGATTGGGAGGCGTCTGGTAAACCGGTTGCTGGCGACCGGCAGAGTTGGGATCAGCCGGGTAGGCTGGCTGCTGCGAGCCGTGCACATTGGGATCGGTCTGATAAACCGGCTGCCGCCGGCTGTAGGCATTGGGATCGGCCTGATACGCCGGCTGCTGACGACCGTAGGCGTTCGGGTCGGTCTGGTACACCGGTTGCTGGCGACCGTAGGCATTCGGGTCCGGCGGGGACGCCGGCTGCTGACGGCTGTAGGCGTTCGGATCGGACTGAGGGGCGCCCGGATTGCTCCGGTAGGCCGGATCCCTGTAGCGGCCATAGACATCGGGGTTGACGAAGGCCGGATCGGGCAGCGGGCTGGCTTCGGCCTCTTCCGGCAGGATGTTGCTTGGCGCACCCGCCCCGCCCCGCGAGCCTTGTGACTGGGGCCGGTACATATAGCGGTCGTCACTCGCCCCGGACGCGGGCGGCAGTTCTTCCTGGTAGATCGGCGACGACCCTGAGCCGGATTGGGCCAGCGCCGGGGCTGCCGGAATCGCGAGGCCCAGCGCAAGCTGCAAGGCAAAAAAGGGTCGGATCATCATCCACCTGGAAGCGGCCCGAAGCGGCCGCGAACGAAGCACCGCCCTGGATTGCCCCGGGATGACGGCGCATTCAAGACAATAATGGGGCCCGGACGAGCCCCCAAGCCCGGCGCGCGGTGCCGGACGCCGCCAAAACCCGGCGGCAGGAGCCCGTCCGGGCATTATCGGGCGCCAGCCTTAACGCTTCTTTGCTGCGTCCGCCGCCAGCACCTGCTTGGCCACGCGGTGGCAGTCGACCGCCGCCGGAAAGCCGCAATACACCGCGACCTGGCGGAGGATGGCGGACAGTTCCTTCGGCGTGAGCCCGTTGTTCAGCGCGCCACGGAAATGTGCCTCGAACTCGTGCATGCGGCCCAGACAGGCGATCATGCCGAGATTGAGCAGGCTGCGGTCGCGCGGCTTGAGATCCTCGTCGGTCCACACCGCGCCCCAGCAGTACTCGTTGAGCAGCTCCTGAAATTTGCGATTGAAATCGTCGGTATTGGCGACCGCGCGGTCGACATATTCATCGCCAAGCACCTTGCGGCGCATCTGCATGCCCTTGTCGTAGAGTGCCTTGTCCATGACTGCTGGTTCCTCCCTGTGATCACGGCCGGCCGCGCCGGTTCCGCCCATGTTGACAGACCGGAACCGATCCCGTCCATTGCGGCCACCCAACGAAGGACATGGCAGGCATGCGGGTAGCCATCATCGGTGGCGGCATTTGCGGGCTCTCGCTCGCGCTCGATCTCAAGCAACGCGGCATCCAGGCGCGCGTCTACGAGCGCGCGCCCGAGATCAGGGAGCTCGGCGTCGGCATCACCGTGTTGCCGCATGCCATGCGCGAGTTCAGCGCGCTCGGTCTGAGCGACGCAATCCTCGCTGCCGGAATCGAAAACCGCGAGAGCTGCTTCTTCAACCGCTTCGGGCAGCTCATCTACAAGGAGCCGCGCGGCAAGTTCGCCGGCTACGAGTATCCCGAAGTCGGCATCCACCGCGGCCGGTTGCATCTGATCCTGTACGACGCAACGCGCGCCGCCCTCGGACCGGAGGCGGTGCGTACCGATCACGAATGCACCGGCGTGGAGCAGGACGAACGCGGAGCCCGCGTGCATTTCAGGCAGACGACGACCGGCGAAACCCTGGAGAGTGTGCAGGCCGACGTGGTGGTGGCGTGCGACGGCGTCAATTCTGTCGTCCGCAAGCAGTACTACCCGGACGACAGGGTGGTGTTCTCCGGCATCAATACCTGGCGCGGGATCACGCGGCGCAGGCCGATCCTGGGCGGGCGCACCTATATGCGGGTCGGCTCCATTCTCACCGGCAAGATCGTGATTTATCCGATCATCGATGACGTCGACGGCGAGGGAAACCAGCTGGTCAACTGGATGGCCGAGATCCAGCGCGATACCACCGATGCCAACGACTGGAACAAGCCCGGCGACCTGAACGACTTCTTCCCGATCTACGAACAATGGCGTTTCGACTGGCTGGATGTGGCGCAGATGATCCGCGACGCCGACCAGATCCTCGAATATCCCATGGTCGACAAGGATCCGATCGATACCTGGACCTTCGGACGGGTGACGCTGGCGGGAGACGCGGCGCATCCCATGTATCCGCGCGGTTCAAACGGGGCCGCGCAGGCGGCGATCGACGCGCGCACGCTGGCCGATTTCCTGCGCAGCCACACCGATCCGCGCGACGCGCTGAAGGCCTATGAGGCGGCGCGCAGCGGACCCGTCGCCAGGGTCGTACGCACCAACCGCGAGCACCCGCCCGACTTCATCAATATCAAGGTGGAGGAACTGGTCGGCGACAGGCCGTTCGACGACCTCGACAAGTACATCACCCAGGACGAACTGCGCGCGCTCAGCGAGAACTACAAGCGCATTGCCGGGTTCGCCGTGACCGACGTGGCGCCCGGCCGGGCCTGACCCGCCGGCCGCGCCCGCTCCGGCCCGCCCATGTGGCCTCCCGGGCACCCCCGCACCCGGCCATCCTTGTAAAATATGCGTAAATTCAATAGTTTGCCAATGGCTTCCGGGGCTTGGCCCCCGGCTTGAATTCCGCCCTTCACCACAGGAATCGCCGACCTGCCCCGTTCAATCAACAGGCCACGCGCTAGACTGAACGGGCTTGTGCAATGACCGCCCCCCGATGGACGACAGCGACGAAGCGCTCATGGCCCAGGTCGCACGTGGTGACGAGCGGGCCTATCATAGGCTCACGCGCCGCCATCTGCCGGCCATGCTCGGGCTCGCGCGCCGCATCCTCGGCAACGCCGCCGACGCCGAGGACGTGGCACAGGAGGCGATGTTGCGGGTGTGGACCCACGCGCCGCGGTGGCAGCCGCTGGCGGCGTTCCGCACCTGGCTCACGCGGGTGGTGGTCAACCTCTGCCTCGACCGCAAGCGGCGCGCCGCATGGGTCGATCTGGAGGCGGCCGGAGAGATTGTCGACCCTTCACCGGGTGCCGGTGAACGGGCAGAAACGGACGAACGCGAACGGCAGCTGGCGGCGGCCATCGCCGAACTGCCGGACCGCCAGCGCGCGGCCATTGTCCTCACCTACAGCGAGGGCATGAGCAATGCGCAGGTGGCCGAGATGCTCGACACCACGGTGTCGGCGGTTGAGACATTGCTGGTGCGCGGCAAGCAGAACCTGCGCCGTGCACTGGGCGGCGTGATCGACGGGGAGTGAGGGAAGATCGCGGGTTGCGGACAGCCATTCGGGGACCGGACCGTACAAGCGAAGAGATGGACGAAGAGAAGAGCATGAACACGGAACAGTTTCAGGATCTGCTCGATCGCCACGGCGCCGATTTTGGCCGCTGGCCGATTGAGGAGCGCGCACGGGCCGAGCGACTG
>Ga0315534_1003463_pt1 | contig 10165 bp, 9 predicted proteins | sample SalMarSW160240MG_FD_203094 | JGI IMG/M metagenome (GOLD analysis project Ga0315534, IMG submission 203094) | Salt marsh sediment microbial communities from the Plum Island Ecosystem LTER, Massachusetts, United States - Salt Marsh Sediment SW1602-40 ...
AGGTGAAGGGTGGGGGATAGCAAAACCCGTTCAGATGAATGAGCGGAGGTCTGCACTTTTTCGCCATTCACGCGCAAGTCTCTACTGATCCTGCTGCCTCCTCCACCATGCTGCGCATGGTCCCTCCCCCGTGTACACGACGTGTACACGGGGGAGGATGAGCTTGTCCGCCAGTGCCGTATTTGCCAGAGTTAGACACACGTTGAAGAACATCGACGCGCGCAGAATCCTCCCCCGTGTACACGGGGGAGGGGGACCGCCCAAAGGGCGGTGGTGGGGGCAAGCGCCCAGCCTTTCGGGCAGACATAGTTGTTTCCGTTGTGTTCATCGTGAAGATCGCGCAGCGATAGAATAACCTGGGGGTGTCACACCTCGAGTGGGGCCTCGCATGGCGGAGCCTTGGCGGCCGCGCGACCGCGCCGGAACCTGGCCCGTTGACCGGCGGGCGGGACGCCGTGCGCTGCCTTTTCCGCGCGGCGCTACCGCACTCGCCGACGCGGCGTTGGCGCGGCTGCGCGAGTACGCGCTGGCGGAAGCAGCGCCCGGGCGGTTTTTCCCCTGGCTCGCGGTCGCCTTCGCGTTCGGGATTGTGCTTTACTTCGCCGCCGAGCGAGAGCCCGCGCTGTGGGCTGCCGGCGCGGCGGCGGTGCTGACGGCTCTCGTTGTCGCAGCGACCAGGGGACGCGGCTATTCCGCGCTGATCGCACTCGGCTTTGCCGCGCTCGCGGCCGGCTTCTTCCTTGCAACACTGCGCGCCTGGCGGCTTGAGCATCCGATCCTGCAGCGGACCGCCTGGGGCGCGTCGCTGTCCGGCTATGTCGAGCTGCGCGAAGAGCGCGAGCGTAGCGACCGCGTCGTCCTGCGTGTGAGTTCCTTTGATTATGCGCGGGCCACCGAGAAGCCCGAGCGCGTGCGCGTCGCCGTGCGCAAAGGAACGGCGCCGCCGGTCGGCGCATTCGTGACGCTGAAGGCGCGGCTCAGCCCGCCGCTCGCGCCGCTGCGGCCCGGCGGCTACGATTTCGCCCGCGACCTCTATTTTCACGGCATCGGCGCGGTCGGCTTTGCACTCGGCGCAATCCGGCCCGCGCCTGCGCCCGCTCCGCCGGACCTGTGGCTGCGCGGCGCAGCGGTCATCGATCAGATGCGCGCGACGATCGATCAACGCATCCGCGCTGTGCTTTCGGGCGACGCGCGCGCCATCGCTTCCGCGCTCATTACCGGCAAGCGCGACGCGATCTCGGCAACCGTCAACAACGCGATGTATGTGTCGAGCCTCGCGCATGTGCTGTCGATCTCCGGTTATCACATGGCGGTGGTTGCGGGCGTCGTTTTCATCTTCGTGCGCGCTCTCTTTGCGCTTGTGCCGCCGCTGGCCGAGCGCCGTCCGATCAAGAAATGGGCGGCAGCCGCGGCGCTGCTTGCCGCGGCGTTCTATCTCGTCCTGTCGGGCGCAGAGGTCGCGACCCAGCGCGCCTTCATCATGACCGCAATCGTGCTCCTCGGCGTGATGCTCGACCGCCAGGCGCTGACGCTGCGCACGCTCGCGGTCGCCGCGCTCGCCGTCATGATGGCGACGCCGGAGGCAGTGGTGCATCCAAGCTTCCAGATGTCGTTTGCGGCAACGCTGGCGCTCGTCGCCGCCTATGAGCGCGGCATTCCTTGGATTGCGGCCGGTGGAAAAACCTCGCTCGGCGCGCGGCTTGCGCTTTGGGGCGGGCGCGAGCTGGTCGCGCTCGTGTTCGCGTCCCTGGTCGCCGGGCTCGCGACGACGCTGTTCGCCGCCTACCACTTCCACCGCCTCGCGCCCTACGGCGTGCTCGCCAATCTGCTGGCCATGCCGGTCGTCTCCGGCTTCGTGATGCCGGCCGGCCTTCTCGCGCTCGTCGCCATGCCGTTCGGCTTCGACGCGCCGGTGTGGCGGCTGATGGGCTACGGCATCGATTGGATGACGGCGGTCGCGGTGTGGGTCGCTGGCCTGCCCGGCGCCGTCGGCCGAATACCCGCCTTCGGAATCGCTTCGCTGCTGGTCGGGACGCTGGGGCTGATCGTGATCTGCCTCCTGCGAACGCCGTTGCGCTGGGGCGGTGCAGCGCTTCTCGCGCTCGCCGCGGCGCTGGCGGCAGCCGCCCCACGGCCCGATGTGCTGATCTCCGGCGATGGGGGAGCGGTAGCGGTCCGCAAAGCCGACGGCCGCCTTGCAGTGGTGAAGTCGGCAAGGCGATCATTTGCGCCGCGCGACTGGCTTGGCGCGGACGGCGACTCACGCGCGGAGAAGAATCCGGACCTCGCCAGCGGCTTTACCTGCGATCCCGTGGGCTGCATCGCGCGCCTTGCCGACGGAACGATCATTGCGGTCGCACTTACGGGCGAGGCGTTCGCCGACGATTGCGTACGCGCCGCGCTGGTTATCGCCCGACGCGACCCGCCCGCCGATTGCGCCGCCACCGTTATCGATCGCGAGCGCCTGCGCAGTTCGGGCGCGCTCGCGCTCCGGCGGGCCGGACAAGGCTGGGAGATTACGCCAACGCGACCGCCCGGCTTCGACCGGCCCTGGGCGAAGGCGGCAACGGAGAGCCGCGCGCAAGCGCCTGCGACGCGCAGTCCGCGGGCTTCGCCGAGGGACGCAACGCCTGCCATCAAGGATTTGGAGCCGGGCGATGCACCCGCGCCGACTAGGGAGTGATCCTGAGCGTTAAAAACGCTAACCGGAAAGACCAGAAAAGGAGAGCGCCCCACCGGTCGAAATGAACTAGAATTCGCGGCGACGCACGAACGCTTCGTTCAGTACCGCCGCAAAAGCCCGACCAGCTTGCCCTGAATGCGCACGCGATTGGGCGGAAGGATGCGCACCTCGTGCGTGCTGTTGGCGGGTTCGAGCGCGATCGACGCGCCCCGCCGGCGGAAGCGTTTCAGCGTCGCTTCCTCATCGTCGACCAGCGCCACGACGATGTCGCCCGTGTCGGCGTTCTCGACGCGCCTGATCAATGCGATATCGCCGTCGAGGATGCCGGCTTCAATCATCGAATCGCCGCGCACTTCGAGCGCGAAGTGCTCGCCCGAGGTCAACAGCTCAGGCGGCACGTTGATGATCCCGCTTCTGTGCTGGATCGCCTCGATCGGCGTGCCGGCGGCGATGCGGCCCATCAGCGGCACCGGGACCGGGCGCCCGGCGTCTTCATCCGGCCCGGCCGCACGCACCCGGCCGAGATCACCCTCGATCACGCTCGGCGTGAAGCCGCGCGCGCGTCCGCCACTGAGGCCGTGCCCCACCGATTCGGGCAGTTTGATCACTTCGATGGCGCGCGCGCGATTCGGCAGGCGGCGAATAAAGCCGCGCTCTTCGAGCGCCGTGATCAGGCGATGAATGCCGGACTTGGAGCGGAGATCGAGCGCATCCTTCATCTCGTCGAACGACGGCGGAATGCCGGCTTCTTTCAGGCGCTCGTGGATGAAGCGCAGCAGTTCAAATTGTTTGCGGGTCAACATATCTCGCAGCCCCCTGGTCGATATCCGCCTCAGCCCCAAAAACAAAGGGTGAACATAACCTATCCGTTCGATATGTGTTCTGCAACCCCTTAATTTCAGGTGAACGCCTAAAAGCAGCGCGCGCGGAAGGCTAGGCGGGGCGGCGAAAGCGGATGATGCTGCAAGCGTTTCCGGCCGCGGCCGCAGGCGCATGCGGCGGGCGGATGAGGAGGCAATCGGCCTCGGCGAGCGGCGCGAGCAGCGAACTGTCCTGATTCGGAAACGGGGTCGCCACCATGCGTCCGTCCGAATCGGTGGACAGGCTTGCGCGCATGTACTCCTCGCGTTCGTCGTTTGTAGGAAGGTCGCGGCCGAGCACCGCCTGCTCAATCGTATTAGCGGCGTCGCTCATGCCCGCGAGCCGGCGCAACAGCGGGACAACGAACAGAATCCCGCAGACATAGGAGGAGACCGGATTGCCCGGCAACCCGAGCACGTGAATCGCGCCCAGGCGTCCATGCATCATCGGACGTCCCGGTCGCATGGCGATCGTCCAGAACGACAGCGCCATGCCTTCGGCGGCAAGCGCGCGCTGCACGAGATCATATTCGCCGACCGAAACTCCGCCGGTCGTGACCAGCACATCGACCTCGAGATCGCGGGCGCGGCGCACTGCTTCGGTAGTGGCGTCGAGCTGGTCGCGGGCGACGCCGAGATCGATGGCCTGCGCGCCTTCCGCACGCGCGAGCGCCATCAGCGCAAAGCCATTGGAATAGACGATCTGTCCAGGGGCTGGCGGCGTGCCGGGCGGCACCAGCTCGTCGCCAGTCGCAAGCATGCCAAGGCGCGGACGGCGATGCACCGGCACCGCGGCGTGGTTCATCGCGGCGGCGAGCGCAAGGTCGCGCGCGGACAGGCAATGGCCGCGCTTGAGTAACGATTCGCCGGCGGTGAAATCGACGCCGAGCGGACGCACATGACGGCCCTTGGCCGCGCCTTGCGCGATTACGACATCGTCGCCGTCGCGCGATGCGACTTCCTGGATGACGATCGCATCCGCCCCCTGCGGAATGACGCCGCCGGTGAAGATGCGGACGGCTTCGCCCGGGCCGACCACGCGGTCGAACGGACGGCCGGCGGGCACTTCGCCGATCACCCTCAGGCGCGCCGGCGGCTGCGCGACATCCGCTGCTCGCACCGCATAGCCGTCCATCGCCGAGAGGTCGGCCGGAGGCTGGGTGCGCAGCGCCGCGAGGTCCTGCGTCAGCACGCGCCCATGGGCTTCCGCGAGCGGCGCCTGCTCAGACGGAAGCGGCACGGCGTCGGCGAGCACGCGGGCAAGTGCGTCAGCAACCGACAACTGCGCCACGGTCAGACCTCCGCCGCCAAATTACTGCTCCGCTTCTGGGTAAGGTCAACGTGCATTAGCGCAGGATGAATTGACGTGGAATCGATCCTTCTACCCGTCATCGTCCGCGAAAGCGAAAGCGGGCGATCCAGTAAACACGAACGTTCACCGTGATTACTGGATGCTCCGCCTTCGCGGAGCATGACCACTGCGGGTAAGGCGGAACGAACCAAGCCTAAATCATCGTTTTCTAGCGCGAGAATCTCGATCACCCCTCAGCCTTCCTTGGCGCGATAATGGCCCGACTTGCCGCCGTGCTTTTCAAGCAGGCGGATGCCCTCGATCCGCATGCCGCGTTCGACCGCTTTCACCATGTCATAGATGGTGAGGCATGCGACGGCCACAGCGGTGAGCGCCTCCATTTCTACCCCCGTCTTTCCTGCGAGCTTGACCGTGGCGCGCACGCGCAGGCCGGAGGAGTCGGGCTCGGGCGCGATATCGACGTCGACCTTCGACAGCGCGAGCGGGTGGCACAGCGGGATCAACTCGTGCGTTTTCTTCGCCGCCATGATGCCGGCGATGCGCGCGGCCCCGAGCACATCGCCCTTTTTGGCGTCGCCGGCGAGCACAAGATCGAGCGTCGCGCGCGCCATCACGACGCGCCCTTCGGCGATCGCCACGCGCTCCGTAACCGCCTTGCCGGAGACGTCGACCATCCGCGCCTCGCCGCGGCGGCCGAGATGCGTGAGCCTTTTCTGCGCGGCTTTGCTCATGCGCGGTCCGGATGATCGTCATCGGCACCTCCCCCCTTGAGGGGGAGGTCGGAGCGCGGAGCGATCCGGGAGGGGGGTGCATCGCGGAGTCTGCAAAAGAAATACCCCCCACCCCGACCCTCCCCCTCAAGGGGGGAGGGAGAAGGTTCCCTCGCCGCGTGAGCAGACATCATAATGACCATCTCAGAAAGGTTCACTCTGCGGCTGGAGCGGCGCGTTCGGCCTCCGCCCCCAGCAGTGCGCGCGTCGCCGCTGCGACATCGGGCTGCCGCATCAGGCTTTCGCCGACCAGGAACGTCGAGATCCCGACCTTGGCGAGGCGGGCGAGATCGCTGGGCGCAAATATTCCGCTCTCGCCGACGATCACACGGTCGGAAGGAATGAGCGGCGCGAGCCGCTCGCTGACCGCGAGGGTCGTCTCGAAGGTCTTGAGATTACGATTGTTGACGCCGATCAGCCGCGATGTCAGCCGCAGCGCCCGTTCAAGTTCGGGCTCGTCATGCACTTCGACCAGCGCGTCCATTCCGTATTCGAAGGCCGTTTGTTCGAGCGCCTGCGCGGTCGCGTCATCGACTGCGGCCATGATGATCAGAATGCAATCGGCGCCCCAGGCGCGCGCCTCGACCACCTGATAGGGGTCGTAGAGGAAATCCTTGCGCAGCGCCGGCAATGCGGTTGCGGCGCGCGCCGCTGCGAGATACGCGGCGCTGCCCTGAAAGGACGGCGCATCGGTCAGTACGGAAAGGCAGGTCGCGCCGCCGGCTTCATAAGCGCGGGCGAGCGACGGCGGATCGAAGTCGGCGCGGATCAGGCCTTTCGAAGGGCTCGCCTTCTTGATCTCGGCAATGAGCGCGTAGCCGCCGCGCGCAAGGCGGCGTTCGATCGCTCCAAGGAAGCCGCGCGGGGGAGGGGCGGCCTTCGCTGCAGCCGCGATTTCTCCCAAGGGGCGCGTGGCTTTCGCCGCCGCGATCTCCGCCCGCTTGTAGGATTCGATCTTGGCGAGAATGTCAGCCATCACGCCACTGGCCCCAACGATCAGGCATTAGAAACCGCGATCAACCGGTTGAGGCTTGCCTCCGCTTCGCCCGAATCGAGGGAGTGAAGGGCAAGAGCGACGCCCGATTTGAGATCCTTCGCCTTGCCGGCGACCATGAGGCCGGCGGCGGCATTGAAGATCGCCACATCGCGGAACGGCCCCTTCTTGCCTTCGAGCACGCCGCGCAGCGATGCCGCATTGGCGGCCGCATCGCCGCCGCGCAGCGCCTGCGGTTCCACCCGGTCGATACCGACGTCCTCCGGCGCAATGTCGAAAGTGCGGATCGTGGAATTCTCCAGCGAGGCGACCGCGGTCGGACCCGAAATCGTGATCTCGTCGAGCCCATCCGAGCCATGCACGACGATCGCGCGGTCGGAGCCGAGATTCTTCAAGACATGGGCGAGCGGTTCGACCCATTGCCTTGAAAACACGCCGACCATCTGGCGTTTGACGCCGGCCGGATTGGACAGCGGCCCGAGCAGATTGAAGATTGTGCGGGTGCCGAGTTCGACCCGGGTCGGACCGACGTGTTTCATCGCCGGATGATGCGCGGGCGCGAACATGAAGCCGATATTCGCCTCGCGAATGCAGGCGGTGATGCGTTCCGGCGGCAGGTCGATGCGCACCCCGAGGGCGGCAAGCACGTCGGCTGCGCCCGAGCGCGACGACAGCGCGCGATTGCCATGCTTCGCCACGGGGACGCCCGCGCCGGCCACGATGAAGGCGGCGCAGGTCGAAATGTTGAACGAGCCGGAGGCGTCGCCTCCCGTGCCGACCACGTCGATCGCCTGCGGCGGCGCTTCGACCCGCAGCATCTTCGCCCGCATCGCCGTCACCGCGCCGGTGATTTCGTCGACGGTCTCCCCGCGCACGCGCAGCGCCATCAGCAGGCCGCCCATCTGCGACGGCGTCGCTTCTCCCGACATCATGCTCGCAAAGGCCTCCGCCGCTTCTTCGCGGCTGAGCGCGGCGCCGGTCGCGACCTGCGCGATGAGCGTCTTCAATTCGGCCATGCGGCCCCCTGGCGCTGCGCGCCGGATCGGCCGGCGCTGCGCTCATCAGGTCGCTCCGTCGCGCGATTCCATGCGCGAGCGAGGTCGAGAAAATTCTTGAGCATCCGGTGGCCGTGCTCGGAGGCGATGCTCTCGGGGTGGAACTGGACCCCGTGCACCGGCCGCGTCTTGTGCTCGAGCGCCATGATCAGCCCGTCGGCGGTCTCGGCGGTGACAGCAAGCTCGTCCGGCAGCGTCTTGCGGTCGACCACGAGCGAGTGATAGCGCGTCGCCCGGAACGGTGCGTTGATGCCGCGGAAGATGCCCCTGCCTTCGTGGCTCATCTCCGAGAGCTTGCCGTGCACCGGAACCGGCGCGCGGATCACGTCACCGCCGAAAGCCTGGCCGATCGCCTGATGACCGAGGCAGACCCCCAGTATAGGGATAGTCGCCGAAGCTTGTGCAATGAGATCGAGGCAGACGCCGGCCTCGTTCGGTGTGCAGGGGCCGGGAGACAACACGATCGCTTCAGGCTCAGCCGCGACTACGTCCGCGGCCGAGATTTTATCGTTGCGATGCACGGAAACCTCCGCACCAAGCCCGCCGAGGTAATGCACCAAATTGAAAGTGAAGCTGTCGTAATTATCGATCAGGATGATCATGCGGCACCGATAGAACCGCCCCGGCGAGGGGTCAAGCGCGATGGGGGTGGAACGAGGAAAATATTCTCATTTATCACCTTGAGAAATGTTCATATTCCCAATTATCCGGTTGACACCACACTACACAAAAGTAGTGTGTCGTCGCATGGCTCGCGCCATGCTGGCGCGCCCGTGGTACGGTTCGTTCCCGCGTATAGCGGGGTATGGACTTGCAGGATTTCGACGAACTTATTGCCCAGTTTCTGGCAGCCGAAAAGACCGCACACATTCGTCCGCGCTGGCGAGTACGCCAGCATCCTGACTATGCCGAAGCAAAATTCGTCGTTGGTGTTCCCGGCTCCCGCATATTGGTCGGACTTGTGGCCATGACTGCGCATCGCGTCAAATGGCCCCCCAAATACAGCTGGTCGCTTCTTTTTCGCGGCAAACGGGCCTTGGCGTTGGACGTTAACCCAGGGAGAACTCACCGAAATTTGCTTCAATCTGGGAGCGTGAGTTGCACACACTGGCAGCGTTGGCCGCACATGGAGGCCGAAGCCGACGACCGCAATCAGAATTTCGCTACGTGGCATCGTGACTTCTTGATAGCAGCCAAAATTGTTGCAACTTTTCCGGTATTATCACCTCCGCGAGGAGTCCAGCTAAGGCTAATCGTCAATGACGGCTTTGATCGCCGATAGACGCAAGATAACGGCAGCCGAAATTGAGCGGCTGGTCCGAGCGCTTACGGCTGCCGAAAATACAAATCTTGGCATCGAAGTCACTTTGCCTGTGGCCTATGGTGATGGCGAGCTAGTGACCGTGGTCATTGAGCAGACCAAAGATTCATTAGTAGTTCACGACGCCAGCTTCAGCGCCATGCGCCTTAGCAGCGTTGGCGTGTCTTTAACTCCGCATGTTGTGCATCGTCTATCGGAACTCGCAGAAAGATATAACTGCAAATTTCAGGAAGGTCGCGTTACTGCAATTGCAGACAGCGTTGAGCTGCTTGCGCAAGTCATCTCTCTGGTGGCAAATGCATCTCGCTCTGTTGCCGACTTTTCTTTTGAAATTAGGAGGCAGGCTGAAACGGATTTTAGATTGGTCGTTTTTGAGAAGTTGCGCCAAATTGTTGGCTCGCGTGCCCGTGATGTTGATGAATTTAAAGGAGCGAGCGGAAGGCGGTATCGCCTTCCATTTGTCTTGAATGCCGCATTGACGCGCCCGCAGAATTTCATCTCTACATTAGCACACAGGTCCAACATACCACTAATCTTTGCGGCATACTCTGATTTGCGCGGATCGTTTCCGGACGTTGAGCGTGACGCTGTATATGACGATGCAGCACACCTCCGCGACGAAGATCGCACATTTTTGAAGTCTGCCGATACCGTTGTGTTTGGATGGATGGAAGCAGACAGACGATTTAAGGAATTCGTGAGTGCCAAAAGACACTAGCGCGCGGTTTACGCCAGAAGAAACACAGCGCCGGTTTGAGGCTGCATTACGCGGCGCGCGCGTCGCAGGCCACAAGCCAAAGGAGAGCGTGACTCCTAAACGGCGCAAGGCGCAACGTGTGCGCACATCAAAACCTAGCGCGCCCAAATCCGCTTAATCTTGCGTTTCGCAGGCTTCCAGTTTCGCCGCCAACGCATGAATCTGCCAGCGGCGATCCTGAAAATTGGCTTAGTGAGGTCCGTGATACGTGAGACGCTTGCCAGCCGCACCCTGAACGGCAAGCGCCGCACGGTCGCCATCACTGTAGCCGAGCTTGACCCGGTGATTGTATCGAAAATCGTACTCTGCCAGATAACGGTGCAAATGTTTCTCGCGGCAGTGCTGGTAGATGCGTAGCCGTCCGATAGCGGCCGCCTTGCGGGCGTTTTGCTGATCCGATCTCTATTGCATCG
>Ga0315534_1003464_pt1 | contig 10157 bp, 8 predicted proteins | sample SalMarSW160240MG_FD_203094 | JGI IMG/M metagenome (GOLD analysis project Ga0315534, IMG submission 203094) | Salt marsh sediment microbial communities from the Plum Island Ecosystem LTER, Massachusetts, United States - Salt Marsh Sediment SW1602-40 ...
GAGTTCCTCGATGTCCTTCTCGACATACTTTGTCGGCGCGATCAGGCCAGTGGCTCCGGCGGAGACCGCTTGGCCGAGCCCCTGGCCGACATAGCCGTGCGGGCTCGCGGGCAGGAGCAATCCGTATTGATAGAAGAGGCGCCGGTTCATCGCGTTGCCGGCATAGACGTTCTCGGAGACGGTGAACTCCATGAAGTCGACCGGCGCGATGACGGGGACCTTCCCCGATCGCACGTCCGCTTCATCGACGATCCCGCGCACGCCGCCCCAATGGTCGCCGTGCGTATGTGAATAGATCACGGCGGAAACCGGCAGTCCTTCGCCGACGTGATCTTGGAAGAGTTTCCACGCCGCCCGGACCACCTCGGTCGAGACCAGGGGATCGAACACGATCCAGCCCGTCTTGCCCCGCACGAAGGAGATGTCGGAGAGATCGAGACCTCGCACCTGATAGATGCCTGGGATTACCTCGTAGAGCCCGTAATTGTTGTTCAGCTTGGACTGCCGCAACAGCGAGGCATGGATGCTGTCGAACTCGTCCTGTTCGTCGAGGAACTGGAAACGCTCCATGTCCCAGGCGACATGCCCGGCGTCGGCCGTGATCTTGAGGGGCTTCATCGGCGCGATGAAGCCCTTCTTTTGCTCCTCGAAGTCCCTCGTATCGCCGAGGGGCAACGTTTCTTTCGCCTTCCGCAGGACCTCCAGCGTGAACTTCGATGGCGCCTTGCCTTTGGGATGGAAGTGCCCTTGCAGCGGGTCGATTTGCTGCGCGCGGGCGGGTGCGGCATCGAAGATCAGTCGATCCGCGACGGCGAATGCGGCGGCCGCTGCGGGGACGCTAGCCAGGAACTGTCGTCTGGTTGCCACGCTTACTCTCCCAAAGTGATCACGCGGATAAGGAACGGCGCGCCTAACGTCCGATCGCTGCTCGGCGGCGGTTGACTTCGGCTTGGGAGACCGCGCCGGCCTGGATCAGGCCCTTGACGCACCGCTTGGAGAGATAGTCGCCATGGCGGCGCATGCAGTTCTGCAGGCCGCGGGTTTCGAGACCCCATTGGCTGCAGAAGCGGCGATAGTCCTCGGCGCATTTGCGCTTGCCAGTGGCCTCGGCAACGCCGACCGACACGACAAGAATAGAAAGCGCGACTAAGAGCGTCGTACGGTAGTGATTCATTAGACTCCTCCGGATGGCAGTTTTGTTTTGGATAGGGGCCGCGATCCGGCACGTGCTCGCAGTGCCGCGGTCTGACGCGGCGTTTCTGACGTTGAGCAGCAATGTGGGGATCAGGGTTGGTCTCTTGCGCGAGACCGGGGGGTGGCTCCCTCCAGAGCCTGGGCGAACGGTATCAGTGGGCGCGGCGACCCGCAATCAGCTTCCGGCTGTACGTCCTGACAGGTCCCGCCGCCACCAATGCGAGGCATGATTGGCGGCCCCGCCGCCTGCGGCTTTGACCTACATCAAAGCCGTTTTGGTCAGAAGTCTCCGGGCGGAGAGCATCTGCCGTGTCGGTGACCCGTGAAGACCGATTGAAGCGCTCCAGGATACCCTGTAAAAGCCCGGCCGGTTCAACAGAGATCGGCGATGAAGATGAGAGTGCAGCGCTTTCAACCGTTCAGCAGCGCGCTAGTCGTGGCGCTTTCGCTTTTTTCGGTCTTGCCGACCAAGAGCGAGGCTCAGGCGGCCGATGAAAAGCCCAACATCGTCTATATCGTCTCTGACGATCTGGGCTGGAAGGATGTCGGGTACCACGGATCGGACATCAAGACGCCGAACCTTGACGCGCTTGCAAAGAGCGGCGCCGCGCTCGAGCAATTCTACGCTCAGCCGATGTGCACGCAGACGCGTGCCGCGATCATGACCGGCCGCTACCCGATGCGCTACGGATTACAGACGGCGGTCATTCCGCAAGGACACAGCTATGGGCTCGCCACCGACGAGTGGTTGCTGCCGCAGGCCCTCAAGGACGTCGGGTACGACACAGCCATCATCGGCAAATGGCATCTCGGCCATGCCGATCCGAAGTTCTGGCCCAATCAGCGGGGTTTCGATTATCAGTACGGACCGTTGATCGGCGAGATCGACTACTTCACCCACAAGGTCGACGACAAGGTCGATTGGTATCGCAACGGCGAGGTGGTCGAGGAGGAAGGCTATTCGACCACCCTGCTGGGCGACGAGGCCGTGAAACTCATCGAGCAGCACGATCCGAAAAAGCCGCTGTTTCTCTACCTCGCCTTCAATGCGGTGCACACGCCCTATCAGGCGCCGCAGAGCTATCTCGACCGGTACAAGTCCATCGAAGATTCGAGTCGCCGCGCTTATGCGGCCAGTGCAACCGCGATGGACGACGAGATCGGGCGGGTCGTTGCCGCGCTCAAAGAGAAGAAGATGTTCGACAACACGCTCATCTTTTTCCAGAACGACAACGGCGGAACCCGAGACCCCAAGTTCGCCGGCGCGATCACCGACATGTCGAAGGTCGTTCTCCCCGCTGACAATGGACCGTACCGCGACGGCAAGGGCTCGCTTTACGAAGGCGGTACCCGCGTGGTTTCGCTCGCGAGCTGGCCCGGACATATCAAGCCGGGGATCGTCGTCGATGAGATGATCCACACGGTCGACCTCTATCCCACCCTGGTGAAGCTCGCCGGCGGAAGTCTGGACAAAAGCAAGCCGCTCGACGGCATGGACGTATGGGCCACGATCAGCGAGGGCGCGCCGTCGCCGCGGACCGAAATCGTCTACAACATCGAGCCGTTCCGGGCCGCGATCCGCCAAGGCGACTGGAAGCTCATCTGGTACACGCTGCTGCCGCAGCGGGTGGAGCTTTACGATCTCACCAAAGACCCTTCCGAGGCGCACAACGTCGCCAAGGAGCACCCGGACAAGGTCGCCGAACTGCAAGGGCGCATCAACGCTCTGTCGGCAGAGGCCGAGAAGCCGATCCTTTTGCAGATCGAATTTGCGAACATGCTTGACCGGATGCACCTGCCGCCGACTTTACCGGCCGCGATGGAGAGTCTCAACGCAGAGCGGTAGCACTTGCTCGCGATCGAAAGGGGCAATGTCTGCGAATGGCACTTGGCGGACATGATGAGACGAATTTATCCCCACTGCAAAAATCCGCAGAGCTCAGCCCGTGGCCATCATGTCTCCGGCTGCCCGGTCGGGTGACCGGCCCGCTTGAGACGCACGATCGCCCCGTCGAGGGCCTGAAGGAAGGCCGAGCGGTCCGCCTTCGAGAAAGGGCGCGGCCCGCCCGTGATCTCGCCCGCCGAGCGCAAATCGGTCATCAGATCGCGCACGGCGAGGGTCATGCCGATGGAAGCGTCGGTGAAGGCTTTGCCGTTCGGCGCGATGGCCTCGGCCTTCGCAGTGACGGCGCGATGGGCGAGGGGCACGTCGTTTGTCACCACGATCACGCCGGGGCGGGCCCGCTCCGCGATCCAATCATCGGCAACGTCGAGTCCTTGCTCGACGATCACCCGCTCGATGGTCTCGTCCTTCGGCAGCATGATGTAGGTGTTCGAGACGACGATGGTCTTCACGCCGTAGCGGGCGGCGACGCGGAAGACCTCATCCTTCACGGGACAGGCGTCGGCGTCGACAAGGATCACGATGGGTTCGAGCATGCGGGCTGTTTAACAGCCGCGCCCCTGCAACAGCAACGAGCTGCGCGGCATCAACCGCGTGGTCACCGACATCACCTCCAACCGCCGGGCACCATCGCGTGGGGGTGAACGGCGCTCTTGCGGCCGGGTCTGCGATGGCGTCATTTGCGACCGGAAGACCCCAACCCGCTTTGAGGCTGCACACCAGCGGGGCGTAGGGGAATAGAGTAGTCACAGGTTCGGGGGAGTTTATCGCGCGTTGCGTCTCAATCCTTTGAAGCCGTTCCTGATCTGGCTCGCCGTGTTCTATGCGGCATGGGCGGCCATCGTCGTGTCTGGCGGCTATTGGCAAACGGTGCTCGACCATTACGGCATCGCGGTCGCCATGGCGTTCGGTTCGTATTTCGCGGGCTCCACGCCCATGGGCGGCGGCACGGTCGGCTTTCCGGTGCTCGTGCTCTTGTTCGGCGAGCCGGCGACGTTGGGACGCGATTTCAGCTTCGCCGTGCAGTCCATCGGCATGACGAGCGCAAGCATCTTCATTCTGTGCCGCGGTCAGCCGCTCGAATGGGCGATCCTGCGCTGGGCCTTGCTTGGAACGCTGATCGGCACGCCGCTCGGAATCTTTTTCGTGGCGCCGCACGTTCCCGAGATCGCGATCAAGCTGTTCTTCGCCGTCATCTGGGCACGCTTCGGCGTGCTGCATCTCTACCGCACCGGGGACATCTGCGCGAATGTCGGCGAGACTCCTGCCGCGCATCGCTTCGACCGCAATGTCGGCTTCACCGTGGGACTGCTGGGCGGCGCGTGCGTGGCCTCGATCACCGGCGTCGGCATCGACATGATCCTCTACGCGGTCATGGTGCTTCTCATGCGCGCCGACTTGAAGGTCGCCATCCCGTCCTCGGTCATCCTCATGGCCTTCACCTCGGTGGTCGGCATGGCGGCGAAACTTCTCTTCACCGGCGTCGAGCCGGGGGTCTTCGGAAACTGGCTCGCAGCCGCGCCCATCGTGGCCATCGGCGCCCCGTTCGGCGCGTTCATCGTGAGCTATATCGGGCGGCGGCCCACGCTCGTCGTGGTCGCTCTGTTATGCGTGTTCCAATTCCTGTGGACCATGCAGCAAAGCTTCAGCCAGATCGGCCTCGCCGGCCTCGTGCTCTCCACGCTTGCCGTCGGCCTGTTCGTCGCGAGCTTCGATTGGATGTGGAAAATGGGCGAGCGGCTGGCGCGCCGGTCCTTGCCGGTGGTCGCCCCGCAGCCGTCCCGCGCCGGGTGAGTGCCCGATTTTCCTGCTCCGCCGGTCTCCCGCCGTTTATTCCCGATTAAGCACTCCGGCCTAACGTCTCAGATTAGACAATAATTTTCCGGATGATCGAGGCCGATGGGGGCGTCCGCGAGGGCATTTACGCGTGGGGCGCCCGAAATCGGATCGATAGGAGATTTCGATCCTATGCGGGTGACCTCGCTCCTGCTCGCCATTGCCGGCCTTGTCCTTTCCGCCGCTCTGCCCGGGGCTTCCCAGGCTCGAGCGGAGGAATTGCCGTGGCTCGTCTCGCCGCCGGCCAAGCCCGTGCCCCCGGGCCCGCCCGGCGTCCCGGCCTGGCTCCAGGCGCATGTGGGCGACGGCGACGGACAGATCTCGGCGGTCGTGCTCCAGCGCGCGCGGGGCTTCCACCTGCAGAAGGTCCGCGAAGGCGCGGTCCAAAATCCCTGCTATTTCGCCTTCGACGCCACGCGCCCCGCAGGCACGGGCCGCCGGTTCTATGCGATCTGCGAGGCGGACCAGACGTTCCGCGCGGTGCCCTCCGGCCACGGCAGCGGCCGCAATCTGCCGGGCATCGCGAATTTCTCGAACGATGTCCGCTGCGCCAAGAACTTCTCCAACGCGGAGGACTCCAAGCTCACCACCGGCGGCGGCTATGTCACCGCCGAGATCAGGACCTCCTTCAAGGGCTATTACAACGCGTCCGGGTCCTATCAGCCTCTGATGCGCTCGTTCCTGCAGTTCGAGGGCGAGGGGGTCACCGCGAATGCGCGGGCGCGCGCCATCGGCGGTCATCCGGGGGTGATCGTGTCGTGGATCTGCCGGATGAAGTTTCCGAACAGTCCCTACGCGGACAAGGACGGCTACGTGCCCTACGGCAAGCTGATCGACTATGGCGACGGGCGCAGCAACGGCTGCACCAGCTGGCCCATGTCGGTCTCCGACAAGATCCTCGCGCTGGCGGAGAACAAGCCGACCACGGTCTATATCTATCCCGAGGCGAGCGACATCGTGGCCGTTTCGCGGGCGGTGAAGTCCGGCCAGTCGCCGTCTCGCGCCGGGGTCTATTGGAACGCGTCCTGCCTGAAGGAGATCGGGGCGCCGAATTTCTGGCCGCGGGAAAACCTCGAGCCGGCGCTCGCGGCCTACAAGAAGGACAACCCGCCGGCGTCCTCCGGGCCCTTGCCGATCTGCAAGAGGCCGTGAGGCTTAGCGCAAGCGCTTCAATCTTTTGCTTAACGCGGGGCCCGTCCCTGCGTCCTGGACGGGGCCGCGAAGCACTTTCGCGGGGGGTCCCTGGTCGAGAATAAGGCTTGTGGAAGATATTCTTGCCACTTATTTAGGTGGCATCGACATTTGGCCGGACAAATATGGCCGTTTCGCCTTCGCTTATTGGCAGGCGCACGTTCAGATCCTCCAAACATCGACGAGCAAGCTTCGGATCGCGCCTCAAATGCGGCCTTAAGTTCAACAGCAAACGACTGCAACGAAAGGACGACCCCTTATGATCAAGGGCACTGTGAAATTCTACAATGACCAAAAGGGCTTCGGTTTCATCGAGCCGGAAGATGGCGGCAAAGACGTGTTCGTTCACGCGACCGCGCTGGAGCGCGCTGGCATGAGCGGGCTGTCCGAGGGCCAGAAGGTCTCTTTCGAGACCGAAGTCGACAACCGCAGCGGCAAGACCGCCGTGTCGAAAATCCAGGCCGAATAGTCCTCCACGACTAAACGAGCTTCGACAAAAATGAAAGCCGTCCCTTCGGGGGCGGCTTATGTCGTCTTAGGGGTGTGAACGCACAAACACGCTCCGCGAGCGGCCTCGCTTCTCGTCGGGGTGATATGTCCGCTTTCGGTTGAATCGGCAGCCATTAGCCGACATCTGGTTCCAATTTGATCTCTGAGAACCCAATTTGGGCCTCTTTGACGAAATGCCTTGTCAAATCGTACCGCTTGCGCCCGTCGCGGCCCTCGATCCCCGTGTGCACGTCAACCCCTGCCGGACGCACTGTGCGGATGGCCTGGCGCACGTTTCCGGCGTTCAGGCCGCCGGCGAGGATGAGAGGTCTGGCTGATGACGCCACTAGCCTCCGGCTGATCTCCCAATCGTGAACTCTTCCGGTCGCTCCAGAGGCCCCCGTCACAGGATCAAATGTGTCGGTGATGAACGAGTCTACGATCGCTTCATAGCGCCGAACCTCGTCGATCAAAGTGCCCATGTTGCTGCCGCGAACGATAAGGCTCTTGATGATCTTTAGTTGTGGAGCCTCTTGCTTCAAAAGTTGAATTTGTTCGAGGTCCGTCTCGCCGTGGAGCTGAACCATATTGACCGATAAGTTTTGACAAAGCTCAAGTACGGCTCCCGCTCTGTGCAAATAGGTAATCAAAAAGAACGTCGCCTGGCTTCCGAGTTCAGAGACGATCGCCGCTGCGGCGTCCCTTGTCAGATCCTCCTTGTGACAGTCGAGGACAAGGGGAAATCCCAGATATCCGACACCGCACTCGATCAATAGCCTCGCCTCGGCGATATCGATCACACCAGCGACATGAATGGACCCTGAAGTCATTATCCATAGTCTCTCAACATAGACGCCAATAGCGCTGAGGCTCTTTTGAGGAAACGTGACAATATGGGGACAACGGAGACCATCCGGGGATAAATCCGACAAGTAAGGTTCGCCCACGGGGGTTCACATAGGAGCGGGGATGCGGCAGTACGATGCAATTGTCGTTGGTGCCGGCCACAACGGATTGACCTGCGCCTGCTATCTCGCGCGCGCTGGACTGCGGGCACTTGTCCTCGATCAGTATCATACGGTGGGCGGCATGGCGACGACCGAGGAGCTTACGCTACCCGGCTTCCTATCGGACGTGCACGCATTTGGCTTTCAATTCGCCAACCTGTCCCCCGTCCCGGCCGAGTTGGGATTGGCGGACTTTGGCCTCGAGCTTATTCGCCCGAAGGTCAATTACTCTCACGTGTTTCCCGGCGGCGGACATATTTCGATGCACCGTGAGCTGGAGGGGACCCTTACCAGCATCGGCCGATATTCGAAGGCCGACGCGGAAACATGGCGCCGACTTGCAGGCGATTTCGTTGAAGCGAAGGACGACATCGCACGCTGGATGAACTCTCCGCCTACCCCGCTCGCGGACGAAGTCGACAATTTGGTGCTCCGCCCCGGCGGGATGGATGAGTATCGCGCCGGACTGCAGAGCGTTCGCTCTTGGAGCGAGGAACACTTCGAGCGTGAGGAGACGCGCTTATTTATCGGAGCGTGGGCCTGTCATGTCGGTCTTTCGCCCGACGACGTCGGCGGCGGCCATATGGCCTGGCTGTTCGCATCGCTCCTTCAGGATCTAGGCAACCGAGCAGTGAAGGGTGGAATGCATCGTTTACCGCTGGCGCTCGCGGGCTATCTCCGATCTCAAGGTGGCGAGATTCGCACCGGCGCCCGCGTTGAAAAGATTCTGGTCGAGAACGGCCGAGCAAGCGGGGTGCGGCTGACCAGTGGTGATTGCATCCATCTCGCGCCCCAGGGCGTCATTGCCTCAAGTGTCGACCCGCGCCAACTCATCGTCGACTTTCTGGGCGAGGAGCACGTCGGCCGCAATCTTGTCGCCAAGATACGGCGTTACGAATGGGGCGATGCATATATGGTCATCTATCTGGCGCTTGATGCCCCTGTAACATACGAGGCCATTCCTGGTGCGGAGGCCGGTGGCTATGTCCACGCAACGCCGCCGTCCCTGGAATACTTGTCACGCATCTACACAGAATGCCGGAGCGGACATTTGCCCGCCCATCCTTTCGTTGTGATAATGAATGACTCGACGATCGATCCGAGCAGAGCGCCAGCGGGGAAGGCCGTCATGAAGCTACTCGTGCACAACGTGCCCTACGTGGTTAGCGGCGACGCAACAGGCAAGATTGCTGGCCGCAATTGGCGTGATGTGAAGGAGCCTTACGCCGACTATCTCATCGATTACCTCACAAAAACATATGCACCGGATTTGAAGAGCAAGATTCTCAAGCGAGTCGTGCATTCGCCTGTCGACATCGAGCGGCTGATGGTGAGCGCCGTGCGTGGCACGGTAACCCATGGCGCGATGTTGCCTTATCAAACCGGCTCCATGCGGCCACTGCCGGAGCTCGCGCAGTATCGTGCGCCGATCCCGAACGTCTATTTATGTGGTTCAGGCAGTCATCCAGGCCCGGGCATAACCATGGCGCCAGGCCACAACGCCGCGCAGGTCATGCTGCGACACTTGTCTGCTTAGGGTCAAACCCGGCCCAAACGGACATGTCCATATTTAGTCCGCATTCCAACTGCGGAAATGGCGGATTGATCCCGTCATAAAGCATCCATGATCTGAACAGACGCCGGTTCTCGAACGAAGGCCGTCCGCTAGGCGTGAGCGGGCCGGAAGAATCGCCTAAGAGAATCGCCTAAGATATGACAATAAATTTTCCGACGGTCTGTGTGGGGCGGGGCGCATAAGCCTTGACATAGTCAATCCGACATTGAGCGATGGCAGAGGCGTCCACAGGAGATTTGAGCCGGTGCGTTTGACAGTTCTGTGTCTTGCCATCCTTGGCCTCGCGCTCGCCGCGCTCGCGGCGGGCGTCCCCCGGGCGTTTGCCGCCGAGCAGGGGTCCGACATTCCCCCTTGGCTGCGGGCCCATGTGGGCGACGGCGAAGGAAAGATTAGCGAAGTGGTGTTGAGGCGCGCGCGCGGGCTCTATCTGGAGAAGGTGCGCGAAGGGAAGGCCAAGAACCCGTGCTACTTCGCCATGGACGCGACGCGCCCCAGCATCGTCGGCAATCAGCGCGGGCGCCGGTTCTACATCATTTGCGAGGCCGACCGCTCGTTCCGCGCGGTCTCGTCGGGTTACGGCAACGGCAGCAATCTGCGGGGCCTGGCCAACTATGCGAACGGGCAGCAATGCGCCAAGAATTTCAGCAACGCGGAAGGCTCGAAGCTCACGACCGGCGGCGCCTATTGGACGGCCGAGACGCGCACCTCGTTCAAGGGCTATTACCGCACGGGCGGCAAGCGCGTGCCGCTGGTGCGTTCCTTCCTGCAATTCGAGGGAGAGGGCGACACGGCCAACGCCCGGGAGCGCGCCATCGGCGGACACCCGGCCGTGCTGCTGCGGAACATGTGCCGCGCGAAGGATCCTAAAGACCCTTACGCGAACGAGGAGGGCTACGTCGCCTACGGGTCGTTGCTGGATTACAGCGCCGGGCGCAGCAATGGCTGCACCAGCTGGACGCCG
>Ga0315534_1003466_pt1 | contig 10155 bp, 15 predicted proteins | sample SalMarSW160240MG_FD_203094 | JGI IMG/M metagenome (GOLD analysis project Ga0315534, IMG submission 203094) | Salt marsh sediment microbial communities from the Plum Island Ecosystem LTER, Massachusetts, United States - Salt Marsh Sediment SW1602-40 ...
TACTTTGGTCTGCCATGCACCACGCGATGCCCCACCGCAGTCAACTCCCCACGCCGGATGCGCTGCTCCCGCAAAACACCATCCCTACTGCGTCGCATAGCGTGAGACGTCGTATCCCACTCATTGAACTCGCCGACCAGGTCAGCGGTTTCAGCGTCCATACCCGGTGGAAGCTGAGAGGTCACCCGGCACGAACGGCCGGTCCTGGAACAAGCTTTCTCATCATGGCGCCCTCCTTACCCGCCTTCCTGCAACATCCCTCTGCGTATCGGGATCTCGGGCAACTGCTCGACTTGAGCTTTGCTCAGCTTCAGGTGCACCTCATCGTCGCCCATGCGCCCGATCATAGAGATCGGGATCGCGATCTCTTTTCCGGCCCACAGATGTCCCTCGCGCAGCACCAGGTGGGTCACGTGACAGTTGGCCGGATCGACCAGAAACTCGTCTACCTTGCCGATGCGCCCGTCGGTGGCGTGCACCTGCGCACCACGACGCACCGCCAACTCGTGCAGCGGGATCTGCTCGCTGTGTGCCGCTACCGTCTCGACCCGGGGATCTGGAATGGAGTACGGGTAGGAATAGCCTATACCGACAGACAGGTAGTGCGGCACTGTTACCTTGACAAACTCAGTCTCGACAAAGGGCTCCATCGCTGCCAGTTCGGCCGCTGAGCAGCCGAGTTCCATTTGCTCCGGGGTCGTCTTCCCTACAACGCTGGTCGGCACCAGTCGTTCTCTGTGTGGGGCGTGTCTCTCCCGCACCACCATGTGTGTCACCTCTTCGGTAACGGGATTCATCACCAGGGCTACCGAAGTACCACACGACTTGCCCTCACAGAGCACATCCGCATGCAACGAAATCTCTACATCCGCTCTTTTTGTACGTTCAGACACCTTACCCTCCTGATACTGTCCGTTTGTCGCGCGAGCGTCCTAGAGTCCACGGACTCTCTTTTCGCATCATGCGCTCGACATCACGATAGCTTGCCACGTTCCTCGCCTCTCTCATACTCACTTGGCCTGATCCGAGAGCATTCCCCAGCGCTTCCCGCACCGTCCGCACGATGTCCGATGTTCCTACGGGCTTGCTGATGCAGCGGCGAACTCCCAACCGCGCAACCTCCTCCTGTAGTCCCTCACAGCCGTAGGCCGTGAGCCAGATCACCAGCATGCCAGGGCTGCTGCTTCCAGCAGCTTCCATAAGCTGTATACCGTCCACGTCGCACATCCTGAGATCGGTCACCATCACATCGCAGGGCTCCTTGGCGAGCTGTTCCAGGGCCTCGCGTCCATTACTGGAGCTGGCCACTTGCTATCCCTCTCCCAGCTTGGAGAAAGTCTCTCGCAGGATAAACAAGACGGCCTCGTCATCGTCGACAATATGGTGATAGTCCACAAGATCCCACCTCGTACTATTACGTCGCGCGCGACCTTTTCCCTGACCATCGCCCCTCTTGACTAACAGCCAACCAGACAGGAGGCCCAAAGACCCGTCTTGGCCAGTTCATGAGTTTCTCGGCCGGACCGGGCGGCACGGTCTCTGGCACCCCTGGGGTGACGTGCCCATTGCTCGTTTGACCGCCATAGACCTCATAATAGACGATCTCGTCCAGTAACTTGCGTGGTGTCGGCTCTGGGTCCTCAGCAGAGAATCTTACGGTGAGCAAGCTCACGATCTCCAGACAATTCGGGATCCTGAGCAGGCCGGCAGCAGAACTCATGCTCCCATCGTAACACAAAGTGGCAGTCCCAACCGATGGGCATGGTTGGGACTGCCGACGTGCCTACAATCAAAGGTTAGGATTCGGTTGGATTCCGACTCGATGGGTAGCTCCCTATCTAATCGTGGTGGAGGCGCAGGTGCCTTTCGAGGTAGTCAGATACAGCACTTGAGATAACACTACGTACCACATATGGCGCTCAGAACTGGCCCAATGGGGCGACCACGGTCAAGTGTGGAGCTACCCCCATTCGGCGGTACACCTAATATTTGATATTATTCTCTAAAGTCCATTGGACGCCGCCTCATTCGCCATCTTGGTCACTTTTGAGCCAACCTTTCTGGTGCCAGGAATCCAAATACCTGGGTTCCGGCCAAAATCTCCCGGGAACAAAGTCGGAACATTCAACAGGAAATATGCCCCCGCCACGGTTGGATTGTGCCCAGCCAAACTCGATCTCGCGATCACAGCTTGCGCAATTCACGTAAAACATGTCGTTTCCCGGGTTGGTGCGCGGCTCGTAGGTTTCATAATCTTCCGGCTTGGGAGAAGACATATCTTTGGTGTATTTGGCGAAATCCCATCGATCAGAGTCTTCTTTTTCAGCCTTCTCTATCTTTTCCTTAAATCTAAAGTGCCAGTGATGGTCAGCCTCGAGTGGGCCCCATTCCTGCCAGTTTTCACTCTCAGGCCCGGCGAGGATTTCCCAAACTCGACGAACATACAATTCATGACCGCCGCATGTTTTACAGGTAAATTCCCACGGCTGGTGTTCGTTCATAGCTATACTCCTCGTATAATATGTGTATGAGCGGTGCCAGTCCGCCGCGCGTTTGACCACGTTAAAGCGAGCAATCGGGGTGGTTTAATAGTTCTGCTGTTGTTTACGACGTTCGTGAACTTGCTGTTCAACAGCATCTAAAGCGCCAGCCAGTGTGGATTCCAACTGCTCACCTTTTTCGGTAGCTGCGATATGATCTGATCCCATATAGACGACAATTGTCACTTCGTATATGTACGATGTCTGATGTTCTTTGGCTGGCTGCTTCAAGTTAACAACCCCGCCTGAGATGTCGTTGTACCCTTCTGCCAATTCACTGAGCCGGTCTACGGCCAGGGTGTAGAATTCGTTCTCACTTTTCTTCACATCATCAATTTCATTATGAAACTCGATAGGGAAATCTGCTCTGTCCATTCTTTCCTCTCCTTTGACATCTAGGATAACGATAGCTTCTCATAGCAATGTGATTTGGTTTCTCGTGTTTCAACTGCTACACGCGGAAGCGCTTGCGCGTCTCCCCCAAAGTGCGCAGTCGCCAGGCTGAGCAATGACGCTCGATCAATAACGGAGCACAGCGGCGGCAGCTGTCCCACCCGGCACTTTTTCTGGTTCCACGGCGTAGACGATTCCACCTTTCAAGTAGGTCTGAACAGCCGCCAAGTCCAGCAGGTGCTCGTCGCCGGACTCTATTGGATCGTGTAACTCAATCTCATTTGTAACTGGATTAAAGACACCCCATTGCGGCACGCCGGTGGCGACGAACAACGTTTCAACCCGGCCATCATAGGCGGCTGGAACGATCTTTTCCAATGTGTCTGCGACTCGTTCGCTTGCCTGGCCGGCAAGTTGTTGGTAATGGGCGACAGCCTCTTCTTGTGCTGCCTGGAACAAAGGCCCAATAATGTCCCAGGCGCTTTTGTGCAACTCGTCCGCGCTCAGCAAATCAGGGTTCCCCGTGATGACCGTGTCTATCAAGTTCGGATACGTGTTGGCCTCTTTGTAGATCGGAAGCAAGTATTCGACTCCCGCCAACACGAGCGGCACCCGGTCTCCCTGAAGAAATTCCGTCAGGCCATCAGCAACAAGATGAAAGTAGCGCAGGAGATCATTCTTGGCGCTTACACTGCCACCTCCTGTCCCATGGAATATTACTGAGCCGTCCCCGGCCATTCTCCCTGCGGAACCAGAAGTGTGGAGTTGAAGACCCGCTTGATAATCGTCGGATGGTAGAACTTTGGCCAGGCTGCCACCTACCTGCCCGATGTCTACCTCGCTGACGCTATAGCGCGTACCATGCAGCAACCTGACGTCGTTCTGGCTCAACGCCAAGATGTAGAATTGGCCGTCGCCAGTGAAGAGGGGCAGTAGCGGTTTGATGTGAAAGTGGTCTATGACAACCACCAATTCCTCAAAATCCAATGGAAGACGATAGCGACGAACTCTGTTGGAAGAGAGAAAAATCGCCAGACCATCACTCTGATGCTGCCAGAAATAGGAATCCTGCAAGAGCCTGCTGGCCGGCTCGATCACTTCTTGCACATCGCGCGTGCGTACGCCCCGGGCAGATAGGTGCTCCTCAGCCTCTCTGAGCAGGTTTTTCAGCCGAATCGGATCCTGCTGGGTCTCGGCCCCAGTACGATGGGTCGGCATATAGATTGAAACACACCATTGCTGTTCTTTACGCATCAACTGTTCTAGTTCCGCTCTAGTCAAAATATCCATTTTCTTTCTCCTGGAAAACGCGCCATGTATCCCGATACTCGCCTTCGATCAAGTCCTCACCCCGCATCATCTCCTTGAGTGTGCTCATCTGCGCTTCGCGCTTGGCTCGATCCGGCGCAGACACCTTCTCATATAGAGCGGCTCTTTCCTCTTTATGAAGGAAGAGCCGACAATTGACCACGCGAGGGATCAACCCACAGCTTCAACGACTTTGTCTTTACCGGTGGTTGCCGCTTGGGTGATGTTATCTACACCATGGCTGATAGCCTCGACTGCATTGTGCTTGCCTTTTTCAAGTGCCTCTTGCCAGGTGGCGATCTGCGTTTGAGCGCGCTGGCTGGTTTCTGTGAAGCCCTCGACCGCCCCGTCTCTTAGCTCAATGCCTTTATCTCTTATTTGGTCGCGTGTTTCCTTACCCGATTGGGGAGCCAGGAATAAAGCCAGACTTGCTCCTATCACCCCGCCCGTTACAAGACCGGCAAAAAACAGCAGACCGCCGTTATGATTTGACATCGTTTGTTTTCTCCTTTGCTTATGCATATTTGTTGATATTACGCGAGCGACTCGCGGTTGCCATCGCACCACGCGTTCCACCACAGTCAGCACACGCAGCTCCGAACTTTCCCACCTTTGGGTCGCTTTGTTCTACGTCGAGGCACCTTGTTCAGCTAGCTCCTCGTACAATATGTGTAGCGAGTTTGTGAAAAAAGGGTATCCCAGCAACAATAGTCCCAGTTCGGCCGGAGCCTGCCCTGAGGTCCCGTCTGAGCGTGACGAATGGGCCGCGCCGGACCCATTTGCGAACAGGTCCCAATCCACCACCACCATGTCCGGGCGGGTGGCCGGGGCCTGGGCCAATGCGGTGGGCCAGTCGGCGGCTTCGCCAACGACCTGCAAGTTGAGATGCAACAGCATGAGGCGGAGCGCCGAGCGTTCATCATATCTTCCTACGCGAGTGTCTTGTGTTTTTCGGCCACCTCTGCAGCCAGACGATCCAGCGCTGCAAAATCGGCTTTCCTGGGATACCCCTTGCACATCACCGGTTCCAGCAGCTCCACCTTTAGGCTGGAAATCAGCCCGGCGATCTGCTCGACAGCCTTGCTGCTCCAGCCGTAGGAGCCGACGATCGAAGCGAACCTGGCCTTAGGTCGCAGGGCATTGGCCAGGCAGGCAGCATAGAACACGTTGGGGTGCGGGCCCACGTGCACCGTTGGCGTGCCGATGATGATCGTCGCCGCGTCCACCAGCGCGATCGCCAGTTTCCCGATGTCGGTCACCGCGAGGTCAAACTGATGCACGGTCACCCCACGTTCGGCCAGGGCGCTGACCATGTGTTCGACCATCCTCTGCGTGCTGCCGTGCATCGAGATGTAGGGCAGCACGACGACGTTCTTGGGCGTATCCGAGATCCAATCCCGGTACGCATCGACGATAAACGCCGGGTCGTCGTACATCGGTCCGTGGCTGGGCGCGATCAAGCCAACATCGTACCCCGCGATCTTGGTCAGATTGCGCTGGATGATCCTGCGGAAGGGCATCATGATCTCGGCATAGTAGCGCTTGGCTGCCTCGTATACGCGCGCCTCGTCGGTGACATATAGGTCGGTGGTCGCCAGGTGCGAGCCAAAGAAATCGCACGTGAACAGGATGCGGTCTTGCTGCAGCCAGGTCACCATAGTCTCGGGCCAATGCACCCAGGGAGTGTAGACGAACTCGAGGGTCTTGTCTCCCAGCGACAGGGTTTGTCCGTCTTCAACCGTGAGAAAGCGATCTGCCGGGATCGACAAGAGGTCGATCAGCATCCCCTTGGCCTTGGGCGTTGCGACCACCTTGGCGTTTCCATACCGCGCCAGAACCTGGGGGATGGACCCCGAGTGGTCCTGTTCGGCGTGGTGGGCGACGACATAGTCGACTTGTGCAACGTCCTGGAGTTGGGACAGCAGCACATCCACCTTGTTCGGATCGACGGTGTCCAGCAGGGCTGTTTTCTCGCTTCCCTCGACCAGGTAGGCGTTGTAGCTCGTGCCGTCCGGAAGCGGGATCAGCGAGTCGAACAGCCGCCTATCCCAATCCACGGCCCCCATCCAATAAACCTTCTCTCGGATCTGTCTCGGCTTCATGTGCCTCCTATAGATGATCATCGCGGTGTGAATGAGTAGAACAACCCGAGTCTTCCAACCCTGTCAACCTTGTAGCTCGCATACGCTACGAATCACGAGCGGGAGACTCACGGCAGCGGGTTGGGCAAGGGGTACCAAGCCTCAGCAATCCCTGCAACTCGCTATCTTGAGAACAGGGACTTGATCTTGCCGAATATCCCCTTGGACTCCTTTTTCTTGACCGTTTCACCTTTACGGTGCCACTGGTCCAGATCGAAGACGTACTCGTGTTGCACGGCCGTCCATCCCTGCTGGTGGGCTAACCCTGGTTGATTGAGACCCCTATGGGCATCCTTGTCAAATTCTTCCCATGCCTGATTGTAGGCCTTGCGGTAAATCTCTTTGGCTTTGTCAGGTAGCACGTTCCGAATGGTTGCGGGAAGCTGTTTTACGGTTTCGTATCGCATTCTGCTCTCTCCTGTCCACCAGGTTTCGGTAAGACTCTCTGCTCACAAGCCCCCCAAAGCCGTCCACTACCCACAGCGTAATCTCTGGGTCCGGGCAGGCGTTGTGCGCACGTCGTTGATAAGCGGATACTTGCATCGTGTTCGTGGTCCATCCTTGACCAAACCCCATGTCAATGCAAGGAGACTGCGCCGTACTGGACTCTTTTGACCAACCCGACCTCGGTATCGGCTGTAAAGAACCGGCCTGAGCATCTGATTCGGCAGCGGTGAACAGGCACCCGTCCTGGATCCCAGAGTTCCGCAGCGTCTCGGATCATCCACGCGTCTAGTCGAGGTTCACAGCACCCCAAGCAGCTTCAGCACAACAAGAATGACTGCGATGACGATCAGCACGTGCACAAAGTTGCCAACCTTGGGGAAACTGGAACTCAGCCTCGGACCGAAGGCGCCGAGCAGCCATAGCACGATCAAGATTACGACAATGGTCCACAACATGAGATACCTCCTGGTATTGATGTGTGTGTAAGCTGTGCCCGCCGCCGGTTGGTTGACCGGGTGGCAGTGGACCTAGCGGTCCAACAAGCTAAAGTCGGGTCGCGCTCAGGCTTGGGAGGTATTGAAACGTCCTCCAAGACTCTCTTCATTCATGTCTAGTTCCCTTTTGCAGCGACTGACTCTGTTCCGAGGAGTTCCTCGAACAGAGACCGGTAATGAATCATTGCCTGCCTCAATTCTTCAGTATCTGCCTCACGCTGCTCGTTTTTGACCGCGATCTCCCGCGCAGCGCGGTAATTGCTCACCAAAGCAGGGTAACTGACAGAGATATCGGCCGCCCGCTGCTCGAAATCGGATACTGGATAGGCACGCGTCCGCATGACTTGCGAGATCAGATGGTCGGCATCTACGATCGCCTGTCCCGGTTCGTCGACGAACTTGGCTTGGACAGCAGCCCAATCCGCCACATAGCGCCCGCGCTCGCTTGCAGAAAGTGGACGAATCTCCAAAGCCTCAACATGCTTTCGCCGTTCCTCCAGCTCTGTTTGTGCTTTCTTCTCGCTACCCGTGTCCTGCACAGTGCGATCATACTCAGGTCCCAACCGATCATGGAGCCCCTCCGAACGTCTACGGCGAGCAAAAACCAGACCTAATATGGCGCCTATTATCACCAACACCACGACAACGGTGATAGTCAGATATGTGTTATTCACAAGACACCTCCTTTATGACCCATGGAACAGCTATTGGAAAAACTGCTCACATATTCAGTGAAGGGCCGTCAGCGCCCCCGGAAGAGGAGCTTGAAGATCGCCCGCAGGATAACGGCACTCAGTAACGACATGAACTTACCTCATCAAGGTCCTTAGCCCGTGTCTCGGGGGCGTCGTTGCAGGAAACTATTCTTTTGCGGACCCTAAGGCTACCATCCAGGCGTCTCGCAGGTGGCCAGATCCCCCGTCTGCAGACCGTCCTTCAGCGCCAGCTGCCGCTGCTCGGACGATCCATGGGTCCACGACTCGGGCGAGACGTAGCCCTGCGTCTGGCGCTGGATGCGGTCGTCGCCCACGGCAGCCGCGGCGTCCAGGCTCTGGGCGATCTCCTCATCCGTCAACTGCGTCAGGTAGCCGGTTTCGGTGGCGTGGTACGCCCAGACGCCGGCCAAGCAGTCAGCCTGGAGTTCAGTCTGAACTGACGCGCTCTGCGGCCCTGTGGCACCCGAGCGACCCGTCTCGTCCAGCGCACCGAGGAGGTTCTGCACGTGATGACCATATTCGTGAGCCAGCACGTATGCCTCGACGAACGGGCCGCTCCGAGCGCCAAAGCGCGTCTGCAGTTCGTCGAAGAAGTCGAGGTCCAGATAGACCATCTGGTCGCCCGGACAGTAGAACGGCCCTACCGCAGCGGTAGCGTATCCACATGCGGCCTGCGTTGACCCCGTGAAAAGTACTGTCTTGGCTGGGGTGTACTGACCCCCCTGGCGAGCAAATTCGTCGGTCCAGAAAGCCTGGATGCTGTTGACGAAGCCCACGATGCGGCAATCCTGACGGGTATTCGCGTCCGCTCCCGTCCGGCACTCCTCCTCCAGGATGTTGATTTCGCTGGCGCTCTCAGTCGATGCCGATGGCGCTTGCCCAGTCAGGTTCGCCAGGTCGCCAGGGTTCATGCGCAACACCATCGCCACCAGCAAGATCACCAGGCCGAGTCCGCCGCCCCCTACGGTCACCGCAGTCACCACCCCCCGGCCACGCCGGTCTTGAACCTGGGAGGTATCCAAGCGGGATCTCTCGTTGAATGGCATTGGTCCTTCCTCCTCTCCTCTGAGCATTCTCTAGCGTATCCGGCGGACAAGACGGACGACCGCCAGCAGGGCCGGCAAGCAAAGCTCCTCTGGTTGATCGTGCTGATACCAAACAGAGGGGTCAACACGAGGCCAGCTATGAACGCGCCAACGACTAGGCCGCGCCAGACCCCTTGTCCAATCGTCAAAGGTTCACAGCACCCCAAGGAGATGCAATACGACGAGTATGACCGCGATGACGATCAGCACGTGGACAATGTTGCCGACTTTGGGAAAACCGGAACTCACTCTCGGACCGAGAAACCCAAGCAGCCACAGAACGACCAAGATCGCGACGATAGTCCATATCATGTGATTTCTCCTTTTGAACGGTCTGCCTACCCAGTGAAACCGACCCTGTGAAAGATAACCTTGTTGGCCTGCGTAGGGCCGCGCTCGTGTCATCTTGTGCCAGCGGCCCTGCAGAGGCACTGCTGACCTTAACCATTGCGTCGGAGGCGCCCCCTACCCCCTATCATGCGCAATATGAGGATCAACAATATCGCTCCGACGAACGCAACCAGGATCGACTGCCAGTTGATCCCCGACATCGCACCACCGATCTGGAAAAAGTAGGAAGCAATCCAGCCTCCCAACATTCCGCCAAGCACTCCGATGATGATGTCGCCAATCAAACCATAGCCACCTCCCCTCATGACCTGTCCGGCCAGGAAACCGGCGATCAAACCAACGATGATCCAGGAAAGTAGACCCACTGTAACCTCCGGTCCTTTTTTCAGGTTTGTCTGTTATGGTCGTGCGAAAGGTGGTGGATCCCCCTGGTGCTCCTCACCGGAGGCTTCCCCGTGTCCGTCAGCCTGAGACGACCTAGGCTGTTGCTCTAGCCCAAGTCGCGAAACGACATATACAGATCAGATAGGCCTTCCGTTCACTTCCCTCCCTGGACACCCATCCCGGCCCGGATGGGCCGGTGGTGTCATCAAGCAGCAACGCTTCCGACCGCAGCGCGCAGGCGTTCAACTACCCGGTCGGGCATCTCGCTTTTGCTGATAAAGGCATCAGCCCCGGCC
>Ga0315534_1003468_pt1 | contig 10143 bp, 6 predicted proteins | sample SalMarSW160240MG_FD_203094 | JGI IMG/M metagenome (GOLD analysis project Ga0315534, IMG submission 203094) | Salt marsh sediment microbial communities from the Plum Island Ecosystem LTER, Massachusetts, United States - Salt Marsh Sediment SW1602-40 ...
TGTGCCCCTTGCCGAGACCATCGCGAAGCGCGTCGCGCTCGGTGACGGTCCCTCGGAGAAAGGTTCCACATGAGAATCGCTATCGGCAGTGATCACCGGGGTTATCACCTGAAGGGTCACCTCGTCAGGTTGCTGCAGCAAGACGGACACGACGTGGTCGACGAGGGGACGCACGGTCCGGAGAGCTGCGACTACCCCGACTTTGCGTCGCGCGTCGCCCGCAAGGTCAGCCAGCAGGAGGCGGATCGCGGTATTCTGGTGTGCGGCACAGGCATCGGCATGTCGATTGCCGCCAACAAGTTTGCCGGCGTCTTGGCAGCTCCGTGTTACGACGAACTGACTGCCGAAATCAGTCGCCGCCACAACAATCTCAATGTTCTCTGCCTCTCTTCCGACATGACCAGTGAACGGCACGTGGATCAACTGGTCCGGACATGGCTTCGCACCGAATTCGAAGGCGGAAGGCACGCCCGCCGCATGCATAAGATCGAGCAGATCGGCGGGGCCCGCGACACGCCTTCATCGACGGCCTCCCGGGATGCGTAACCGCGCGCGTGTACGGCGGGGGACCCGGCCCGTCATGCGGTTTCGTGCGCGAGCAGCTTGAGCATGGTTTCGCGGAGTTGCCGCAACTTGATGGGCATCGTCATGGTCACGCGGCGGTTATCCGTCGCGGCCTCGTCCTGCCAATCGCGATGGCGTTCGTCCAGCAGTAGGATGGCGGGAATGTGCTTGGTGTCGGCGGATTTGCACAGATGATTGAATGTCGTGAGCGTTGATTCTCCGATGGATCCGCTGCTCAGCACAATCAGGTCCGCCACGTTCGGGTCATCGTAAAACCGATCCAGGGCCCGCTTCGGATCGCTTGTTACCAGCACCCGATAGCCGCGACGCTTGAGTTGCTTGCGAAACAGGTCCTGCAAGCCGGCATCGGCTTCGACAACCATAATCGTGTGCGGACGACCGTGTGGATCGACGCCCTCGTTGCGGGCGCTCAGCTCGGCCGCCCGGGGCTCGTGCTCGCCGGCGGCCGTCGCCGACTTGGTCAGCCGGGAAACGACCTGCTTGAGTTCCGCCACCATTTCGCCCGGTGTCTGGTAGCGGCGTTCGGGATCAAATTCCAACGCCCGCTTCACAACCAACGCAGCGGCAGGGGGTACCTGTGGGGCTGCGTCCGGTAACGGCGGAATGTCGCGAAAGCGCGATTTGCTGAGGCGCTGAATGGGATTGCGCGTTTCGACCAGCGCCGGGCGGCCCGACAGGAGATGATAATAAATGCAGCCCACAAAGAAAATGTCGCTGCGCGAGTCGTCCTTCCGAACTCCGGTTCCCCGTTCCAGCCCCGCGTAGTCGATGGTCCGCGGGTTTGCCAGATCGGCCAGGGCTTCCTCACTGAGATTCGTGTCGGCACCGGCCAAACCGAAATCGACAAGCTTGGGCTGCCCGCGGCTGGATACCAGAATGTTCGAGAGCTTGATATCCCGATGAGAAATCCCCTTACCGAAGGCGTAGTCCAGCCCACTGGCAACTCCCAGAATGAGTTGCGTGGCTTCCAACGGATGCATCACCTTGCGAATCTTGATGAATTCGCGCAGATTTCTCCCTTCCACGAATTCCATCACAATATAGTGCGTCATCCCCTGCGAAAAGACATCGTAAATCGGCACGATGTTGGGATGCTTCAGCGCCTGGCACAACTGGCCCTCGCGATAGAATCGGTCCGCCTGTTCGGGATCATCGCTCCAGCGTCGCCGCAGTACCTTGACGGCGACGAGCTGGTTCGTTTTGCGATGGGCCGCGCGATATACCCGTGCGAATGTCCCGCTGCCCACCATATAGTCGACCTTGTAATCTCCGTAGAAAAAACCGGTCCGGAAATTACTGAGAAGGCGCTCGAGCTGAAAATTCGTCAGCAGTTCACGGCGCAAGAGTATCTGCTGGAACGCTGCGGAACTGACGTTCCGCGTACCGGCCTGGGCCCATACGTCACGCAGCTGTTCCTCGCTGACCAGGTCCAGATCCAAAGCACGCTGCGCCAACTGTTCCGCGGACATCTTGGCCATGGCAGAGCTTCATCCCCATCCCAGCCGTCACGCCAACCACCTGACACCACCCCCCAGGTGCAAGCGAATGGCTTGTCTCGCCGAGGCCGCATTCCCACGCACGGAGGTCGTCGCGCAGCGGCACCGCGCTCGTGGTGACCAGCCTCGGTACACGGGAGCATCAGAGTGCCCGGCAGCACGAAACGCCACCACGCCGGCCCCGGGGCCGCGGAGGACGAACATCCTGGCTGCCTGTGAATCCGCCGGCCGCGAAGGGAGCCATCATCGACGGGACGGCCGCCTCAACGGATGCCACCTCTCTCGTGTTCCGGTCGTGCCCGGTCATGGGCGCTGAAAGCCGAGCGCCGATCGTCCGAACATCCCTGTTTAATGTATTCCAGCCGGCGCACAGCCGCAATCCGGACCCGGACGCCGACCGGCCCCCACTCCCGCCAGGCAGCCGACTACAGCGTGTCTTCCTCGAGTTGGCCGCGGTATTGATCACGTTCGCGACGCGTCGCTTCCAGGTCGAACAGCAAGTACTTCATGTCCAGCCTCAACTGGCTCAATGCTTCTTGAACCAAGGCCAGGATTCGCCGCCGCCGCCGTGTGGCCTCCATCACGCCGCATACCACCGGGGCGATGGCCTGCCGCTGCTGATCGGGAAGGCCATCGACCGCAGCCATCAGCCGTTCGACGTCCGCCGGAAGCTGATCTGGCCCGACAGTGCCGATTCGTGATACTTCTGACATGGTGATCTTCTCCTTGGGGGGGGTTCATTGTCGTGACAACTAGGAGCACGCCTCGTGCCCGAGAAGACCGCCGCGTCCGAGAATTCTCACAAACTGTTGTCAGATAAAGACTTGGCAATTGCACCTGGCGAGCCGATCGTGTGACTTCGATTCACGCCGGAGCAGGCAATGCAGCAGACGCACTGACGCAAACGGTTTTTATTGTTCAACTTAGCAATATCCGAGGGCCCTCCGCACGCGTCGCCATTAAGCATCACGATGATGATCAAACCCGTCATCCTCCGGATATTTCGAGGCTCCAGGGCTGGCGGGTTGGGAGATCCGTGTGCAGGTAGTCGCTTCGGATTGGCGACCAACGACCTGGGCGGGGAAGCATCCGGTGGTGAGGAAACCCGTCTGATGCCGCATGGAATGTGGATCAGCTTGCTTGTCCTGTTGTCGGCGGTCCGGCTTCACGCGGCGGTTCGCTACGATTTCGATGGATCTGACGTCTCCTGGCGGCCTGCCGGAGGGGATGTCGGCTACCGCCTGTTGGCCCATGCCCGGGTGGGCGGTTCGCAAGCGCACGACGGCCAGCGCTGCGAGCACCTCCGGTTCACGGCCTCCAACGGTTCGGCCCTGTATTTTTCCCATTTTGTGCAGCCCGCTCGGGTCATCGACGAATTGCGTCTCACGGTATGGGTCCGTTCCGACCGGGCTCCGGTCCGACTGCTGGCCCGCATCGTGTTGCCCAGATCCAAGCATCCGGAAACCGGGCAACCGCATACCGTGCTGGTTTCAGGCCCGCGACTCGACCCGTCCCTGGGGTGGCAACCCCTGGAGCTCGGCGGAGTTCCAGAACAGTTGGAGCGAGAAGTGTGGACGTTGCGCGGTCGCTTCCGTTCGTCGGTCGATTCGCGCGAAGCCTATATCGACCAGGTCGTCCTGGACCTGTACGGCGGGCCGGGCCCCACGTCGGTCTGGATCGACACGCTCGAGCTGACCGGATTCGTCCCCCAGAGCACGGACGACAGCGGCGTTTCCGATGCGGCGCCCGTGGACGTCGCGGGCGACGAACCGGGCGATTCCGTGCTGCATCCGCGCCGTGACGGATCCATTTTCCTCGTCGAGGACTGGCCGATCCTGCCTCGCATGATCCGGTATCGGGGCGAACCGTTGAAGTTACTTAAGGGTTTGGGGTTCAACCTCGTGCAATGTGCGTCGTTTCCATCCGCGGACGTGCTGGCCGAAGCACGCCAGGCGCAGGTGGGTCTGGTGTGTCCCTGCCCGCTTGGTTCGGAGGCCGCGCCGGGTCGAGCCGCGATGAATCCCGTTGTGGCCTGGCATCTGGGAGATCCTCTGGCGGGCCCTCAGTTGGACGAGATCCAAAATGCCGCGCGCCGAATTCAGCGCGAAGATCCCCGTCCCGACCGCCCGATGATCGGGCGCGCCGTCGCCAAACACCGCGCGTACAGCCGCCTGCTGGATATTCTGCTCACCGGTCGGGATCCGATCGGTTCGAGCCAGACATTGGCGGAGTATGCCAGGTGGCTCAATCACCGCCCACTGCTGGTGCGACTCGGGACGCCATTGTGGGTACACGTCCAGACGCAACTGCCCGAGGCGATCCTGAAGCAGCGCGCCGCGCTGGGGTTTTCCGGCACGTCGTCGCACTCGGTGGATCCGGCGCAGATCGAGCAACTGGCATGGATTGCCCTATCGACCGGTGGCCGCGGTTTGGCCTTCGACTCCAGAACCTCACTGGGCGGCCGCGATCTCGAAACGCGTTACCGCGCGCTGGCGCTGCAGATGCTCAATTTGAAATTAAAGCTGGTCGAGCCATGGCTGGCCAGTGCGTCGCCCGAGGCTCACATCCAGGCGGTGGGCCCGGTCGACCACGGCACCGCGAACGTCACAGCGGCCGTGCTTTCGAGCCGGGCCAACCGGGCACGGATCCTGTTGCCGATCCGCTGGGAGCCAGCACTGGGCAACGCGGCGGGGTCTCGGGGCGATGGTCCCGTATCGTTCGTCGTTCCCGCCGTGCCGGAAACTTACGAGGCTTACCTGGTCACGCCCGTCGCGCTGCCGCGGCTGCCACGGGAACGGGTCACCGGCGGCGTGCAGGTGACGCTGGATTCCTTGCATACCACAGCGATCATCTTGCTGACACAGGACCCGCTTGTCGAAACGGATATCTCGCGACGAATCGCCCGGCAAAGGAACCGCGCCGCGCGGCTCGGCCGCGACCTGGCCGCGATCAAACTGGAACGGTCCGAATCCGTCGAGCAGCGGCTGGGGGGCTTAGCGGATAAAGACGAGCTGGCGTCGTCGCTGCTGGTCCGGGCCCGCGCGGAACTTGCTCGATGTGACGCGATGCTGCAGGCCAGCAATGCCGTTCGTGCTTTTGAGCACGCGGAAAACACGTTGGCTCTATCGAGTAGTTTTTTCTCCACCTACCGGAATCGAGCCGCCGATCGTGGGAACCAAGCGGTGTCCAGCCCGCTGGGGACCGCTGCCGCTTTTCTGGCGGATGAACACCGATTCCGACAACGAATCGCCGCGGCGCATTTCGGCCCGAATCGCCTGCAGGGTGGCGACTTCGAAGCGCTGACCTCGATTTTGCACGCGGGTTGGAAAAACGAGCAGTATCGTGAAGAAGGCGTCGGATCGGCGGTCCAACTTTCCCCGTCGCAACCGCACGGAGGTAGGTTTTGTTTGCAACTGCGTGCGTGGCCGATCGAACAGCCTCACGAATTTCTCGGTTCACCACCGGTATGGGTGACAACACAGCCCGTGCACGTCGCGGCCGGCGATATCGTGAGGATGCACGGTTGGGTCCGTGTACGAACTCGCGTTCGCGGCAGCGTGGATGGTTTGATGGTCGTCGATTCACTCGGCGGTGAGACGCTGGCCCCACGGTTCACTTCCACGGCGGGCTGGCAGGAGTTTACGCTCTATCGCGTGGCGCCGGCGGCCGGTTCCGTGTCGCTCAGTCTGGTATTGACGGGTTTGGGCGAGGCGGAAGTGGACGACGTGAGCATCGCCACGCTGCAGCGTACCGATCCGCCCGCGGCCCTCGATGCTCAGCGATTACCCAGGCCCGTAGCGGCGACGCCCCGGTGATGTCGCCCCGATGACGGTGCGACAGCGCCGGCTTCCGTGGGGCAGTGTGAAGCGCGCCAACGGAGATGTCCTCGACACCTGTGGGAACGACTGGCTTCCAAGCAGAGTCCGATTAATCCCACCACCACTGCAGATCGTCCAGCGCCGACATGTCGACCGCGCCGCGCGCCGCATCGACGTGGCCTTGTTCGTCGGGCAGCAAGCGATCGGCATCCAGCGCCCGGTTCGGACGAATCTGCACGCCACCGCCGATGGGAGTCATCAACCGATTTCCTTTCCACAGGCTGTTGACGGCGGTCTCGGCAAAACGCGGTGCGGGAAGGGTTTCTACGGGCAGGATCTGTTCGTCGCCCAGCACACCCAGGGTCCAGGCGCTCTGGCCATAATAGTCCTGCTGCTGGATGAAGGCGGCCGCCACCGCCAGATCGATCATACTGCGCAACTGGGCAAAGACAGGGGCTTTCGCGGCCAATTCGGGATACTTGCGCGTGAATTCGCCGACGAACATCTGGCTGGCGCGATTTGTTCGTCGCGCGGACGATCGACCGCCGTCCTGTCCGACGAGTTCGCTTTCGCTGATTAACTTGACGCCCAGACCCACAAGCTCCATGGCCATGGTGTCATCGCTGACGCGGACACATTCGTAGTTGGGGACGAAATACCATCGTTCCAATGCGTTGCGGCCGACAGCCGCTGGATTGGCACGTTCCACGTAGCTGGCCAGTTTGACCGGCGGCTGCTCCAACCCGATTCCGATCAGCTTCATGCGGTAATCTGCTTCCACGAGCACCTGGGCAAAATGGCTGCTGGCCGGGACGCCGCCAATCGTCACTTTCTGCGGGCCGAGGCTGTTGCGCAATCCGGCCACGATGAATTGCGTGTCCGACGGCGTGGCCCGGCTGCCCACGCGACGCAGGAACTGCTGCATGCGAGCCAGTCCTTCGGCCGTCGGATCGATCGAGCAGTAAATGGCCGGTGTACTCGCGCCGCTCGGAGGAAAGGCTCGCACAGCGACGAGCAAATCTTCGAGCAGGATGGTGGGCCGGCCGCTATCCAGACCGATGGTCCGGCCCGAAAGGTCTTCGCCCCATCCTTCGGCCGGGCCGGCCAGGACGATGTCGCGCGTCTGGGGATAGTAGAAGACGTATTGGATGCGTGTCAGTCCCGCCAAACAGCGCATGCTATCGGTCACTCCGGCATTCCTCTCGAGCCGGTCCCGGATGGCGGCTTCCAACCGGACGAGCGATACTTTGCGCAGTCGACTGACGTGGGCGACGTCTTGCTCGAGTGCCGCGCGGGCCTCCAACAGGCGTTGTCGAGCCAGTTGGCCGGTCGGATCTCGAAAGTAGCGCGTCCGCAGAACGCCGTCGGCATCGATCACCACGCCGGAGCCGCCTTGGGATCCAATGGTATTGCCGCCCGTGGTACCGCCCCCACCGAGGCCGCCACCGAGCCCGCCGCCACCCCCGCCGAGTTGGGCTTGGGCGCTGGAGCCAAGCAGCAGGACGGTCGCGGTCAGTGCCGCGCATGTCCACGCACACTGTCGGAATCGGCTGACGACCATGACGCATACCCCTTTTCTGGAATTGGCGTGTCCGGCGTGCCGGCCTGCGGCCCGCGTTGGTGTGGTGGAAACGCAGGCAGGTTCTCTGGATCGGTGGTGGAACCCGGTGACAAGATCGATCGATCGGCCGGCAACGTTACTCTTTCGATCTTAATTGGCCGGCTGCACGGCAGCAAGGAATTTTGAGGGGGCTCGAGGCCTGGACGGCGGATTTTGGCCGGTTTTCCGAGGGCTCTGTCAACGGGTACGCCTCCGCGGGCGTTTTTGACACACTCCGGCGCAGGGGCTATGCTCAAGCGGCATTGCCAGAAGCTTTTCCGCCGTTTTGCTGCCCTGCCCGTGGGCGGATGCCACATCTTTTGTTCGGCACACTACCCACGCGGCGACCCAAAACAATCCGGGACGATGACCCCGCGAATCTTTCCACTGCTGCGTTTGGCGCTGCTTGCCATGGCAGGCGTGGCATCGTGCGCGCCAGGCGAAACGCGGGCCGGCAATCGGTTGCGACTGAAATTTACCGCCGGCGCGGAACTTCGGTACACGCTGACGCAGGACACCACGATTACGACACCGTCGGGGGAAAACCTTCAACAGACATCCGTTACGCAGGCTACCGACATCGTGTGGCGGGTCGAAGCCGTTGACGACAGCGGCAACGCGCGGATTCAGCAGAGGTTTTCCCGGATGCGTTTGAAAGTGAACGGGCCCGCGGGCATCCGTTTCGAAATCGATTCTGCCGATGATCGTCCGCCCGAAGGTCTGGCGCGTTCGATCCATCCGGTTGTGCAGGCGCTGGCACAGGGGACGTTTACGCTCCTGATGACGCCGCGCGGCGAAATCTTGGAAATTCATATGTCGGAAGACGTATCCGCAGCGCTGCAGAAAATTCCCGGTTCCTCCATGCTCGGGGATATGGCCAAAAAAGAAGGTCTGACGCAGATGATCAAACAGGCCATGCCCGTATTTCCTGAAGAACCCGTGGAGAAGAACACCACCTGGAATTCGGCGTTCTCGCTGAAGAACCCCATATTCGGTCAGCAGGTCGTGCGGACAACCTATCGGTATGAAGGCGAGGAACAAGTCGACAACCGGAAACTCGACCGGATAGGCATTCAGGTCGTCATGCAAATCGAACCGGATGCCGCCGCGGCGCCCGCCGCCATGAAAGTCATCGAACAGGATTCCTCCGGGGCACTGTTTTTTAACGGAACCGAGGGGCGTGTTGAGTCGTCCCGGATCACGCAGTCGATGCGGATGCAGATTCAAGTCGCGGGCCAGGCGATGCAGCAACAGATTGAGACCCGGACCAGGCTCCATGTGACGCCCGTGGAAGACCCATCCAGCGAACCGTGAATTTCGTCGAATGGCGCGCTCACGGGGACAAAGTCTTTCGCCGGGAAGGAAGGACGAGATTGAGAGACCTCCGGTTTTTTCTCCCAACCGTGATCGTACGGATGCCCCACGATCGGTGGGGGCAAGCGCTGCTCATGAAGGTGTACCTTCTCGCAGCCACGCTATGGGTCGTGGGTGCCGCGATCGGCGCGGACGGTCGATCGTGGATGGCCGGCACCGCCAGCGAACGGATCACGCCCGCCGCACCGATGTGGATGGCCGGCTACGCCTCGCGTGATCGACCGGCCGAGGAGACGGTCAGCGAGTTGTGGGCCAAGGCGCTTGTGCTGCAGGATCCCGGCGGACACCGCGTGCTGCTGGTGACGATGGACCTGATCGGCATCGACCGCGAGCTGTCGTCGACCGTTTGCCAACGCCTGGAACGGGAACTCGATCTTGCCCGGGACCAGATTGCCCTGTGCGCGTCGCACACGCACAGTGGCCCCGTGGTGGCACGCAATCTGCGGCCGCTCCATTATTTCCTCCTTGATGACGTTCAACGAAATGCGATCGATGACTATGCCGCATCGCTTGTCGGTCAGATCAGCGGCATGGCCGCTCGCGCCATTGCCGGGCTGCAGCCGGTAGAATTGACGTGGGGCAGCGGTACCGCGACGTTTGCCGTCAATCGTCGGGAAAACCGCGAAGCGGACGTTGCGGCGCTTCGCAGGGAAGGGAGACTTCGAGGGCCCGTTGATCACGATGTTCCCGTGCTGGCGGTGCGGCAGGCGCGTGGCCACCTGCTCGCCGTTGTTTTCGGTTATGCATGCCATGCGACGGTACTTAGCGGGTATGGCTGGTCGGGGGATTACCCCGGATTTGCCCAGCAGGCGCTCGAGGAGCGGTACCCGGATGCGACGGCCTTGTTCTGGGCAGGCTGCGGAGGTGATCAGAATCCATTGCCTCGCAGGTCCGTCGACCTGGCACGCGATTACGGACGGAGACTGGCCGACGCCGTCCAGGCGGAGTTGGACCGGCCGATGCACGCCATTCGCGGCAGGCTAAAAAGCCGCTATGGCGAGATCGATTTGCCGCTGGGACCCTTGCCGTCCCGAGCAGACCTCGTGGAGCAGCGCGAAGATGACAACCGGTACGTCGCGTCCCGGGCCAAAATGCTGTTGGCACGGATCGATTCGGGCACGGAGCTGGCAACCTCCTATCCGTACCCGGTGCAGACGTGGAGCATCGGCAACGACGTCCTCCTGGTACTGCTGGGTGGTGAGGTCGTCGTGGATTATGCCTTGCGGCTGAAACAAGAGTTATCGGGGCACGCCACGTGGGTCGCAGCTTA
>Ga0315534_1003470_pt1 | contig 10141 bp, 9 predicted proteins | sample SalMarSW160240MG_FD_203094 | JGI IMG/M metagenome (GOLD analysis project Ga0315534, IMG submission 203094) | Salt marsh sediment microbial communities from the Plum Island Ecosystem LTER, Massachusetts, United States - Salt Marsh Sediment SW1602-40 ...
TAGCGAATGTTATTAAAACCGCAACAGCAATAACTATAATGGTTAATATCTCAGGAATCGATCCAAAATTCGGAACTCCAGAAACTACTAATAGAGCAGTAGCATTAGCGATTGTAGCAACAGTTATCCAGCCTAAATATATACTAAATGGAGTATGTATCCACACTTTCTCACCCTTCTCTACTTCAGTCTTGCCTATGCCTAACCTTATGTATATCATTATTAGGGTAAATAAAATAGCAATCATAACTATAAAAGAAAGGGGTATTAATCTGAAGTGCCACATAAAAATCCAAACAGAATTCGCAATATTACTTAATATAAAATAATAACCGACTTTATTTAGAAAACTCTCTTCAATCTTGTTAGATTTAAAAAGATCTCTTGCTTGATAAATTGAGAATCCTGCTAAGAAAAAGTAAATAACGGCCCATATTGAAAAAGTAAGACCTATTGGTACGAACAAATTAGGTATTAAATCAGATAATTCACCAGTGTTGTATCCACCAAGCTCTAATCCAGCTGCTGCATAATTAATAATCACAGTCGCAACAAATGTAATTAAATTTGCCCATTGTAGAAATTTCTTATTTATCATAGTTTAAATCACATAAAAATAGATTTCATTAACTAATATTAAATTATTAAGAATATATAGCTTCTTCTTAGAATCTATAAATTATTGTAATGATTCGCATAAAATTAATAAGGATTCTAATTAAAGAATTTATAAATCTATTAAAAAAATAAGTGGTATTTATGGGAATTGATGTAAAAAAATTAAGAGAAGATTTCAAGGAACCGTACGAACTAGTTAATACTTCTGATGGAAAAATCTTGTTTTTAAGTGCTTGGATGCCAAAAAAAAAATCAGATACAGCCATTCTGATTTTACACGGAATTACTGCGTATAGTCGACCTTATGACTTTATTGGCTCTCAATTATCAAACGCTGGTTATGTAGTTTACGGGTTGGATTTACGTGGACATGGATTATCTGATGGTAATAGAGGAGATTACCCTTGTAAAGAAAGGCTTATCTTAGATCTTGGTGAAACAATAAGTTTCATAAAAAATGATCATGAAAAATTGATCATTCTTGGTCATAGTTTAGGAGTTGTAACGGCACTTATCGCTTCAGTAAACTATCTTGAAAGTATAAATGGCTTGATTCTGTTGAGTGCAGCAAGGACATTAAGACCTGGAGTATACCCTAAAATGAAATTTACCCAGAAGGTGAAAATTTTGTTAAGCTCAATTATAAAACCAAGCAAGACAGTGATATCTTACCAAAGAGATGGAATGCTAGGCTTAGACGATCCGTTGTTTAATTTTAAATATACATTTCGCTTCATGAAAATTTTAAATGCAAACGATATTGCTTTTCCCCCAAATTTAAACATTCCTATCTTGCATGGCGTTGGTGAAAATGATGAACTTTTTAGTGTTGAATCCGCTCGCGCTTTTTTTGATGAAATTCCAAGTAAAGATAAAAAATTCATCATTTTACCCGGTGCGAAACATGCCGTTTTTCCAGATGGTTCTTTGACTGAAATTATTGATTGGTTGATTTTAAATTTTAAAATAACTTGAAAATTCAAGGATTGAGAAAAAATGCTTGAATTAGCTCATAATAATGCACAATTGGTCAAACGAATGGTTAGAATTGCAAAAGAAATTGGTAGAGAAGTCGCTACTGTTGATGAAGCTAAAGAAATATTAAGAATAAAAAGATAACTTTTTTTATTTATAACTTCAACTGTTAAACTCCGTATTTCTTAGTAGCTTCAATCATCCATTTGATATTTTGATAAGTCATATCTGGATAGGAATTAGAGAGGGATAACATAGAACTTCTACCGCTACCAAGATTTCCAATTACGTATTTCACAGTATGATTTTAATAATATAATAAGAGTTGAATTTTTAGGAACTATTTTATCTGAGAAAATTATTCCAAAACCTCCACCTACTTTGAAAGCACTCACCAATATGTGAATATTAAAAAATTTAGGCTGTGGTATCAAGTCATCAATTTGGAACAGCTCGCCCGTTTTTAAGACTTTCAAATATTCACCATATATCCCTGTTTTCTCAATACCCGGAGATACCTCAAATATATTTTTGTCAATCATATTCTCTTTGCTCATGCCTGAATGACATTAATTTCTAAACTCTGCTTTTAGAATTGAGAAGTAAAAAGTAGAACCTTTTCCTACTTCCGATTCCACCCATATTTTACCCCCGTATTGTTCAACAATTTTTTTACATATAGCTAATCCTATTCCAGTTCCATCATATTCATTTTTGTTATCTAAACGCTGAAAAATGATAAAAATTCGCTCAAAATCTTTTGGGTTAATCCCTATCCCATTATCGCAAATAGAAAACACCCAATAATTATTATCCCGTTTTGCTGAAACCCGTATTTGAGGTGACACTTTTCCATGAAATTTTATACCATTTGAAATTAAATTTTGAAATACTTGGATTAATTGATTTTTATCAACAAATAAACTAGTTAAAGAGTCGTAAATAACTTCAGCATTAGTTTCATTAATTAATTCTGCTAGATTATCAATTACATCCTTTAAAACATCATTTAAGTCAACCTTTCCAAATTTCTTGTAAACTTTTCCAATTTTTGAATAAGTTAATAAACTATTTATTAAATTTTGCATTCTTGAAACACCTTCAGTAATAAACCTGATAAAATCATTAGCATCTTCATCTAATTTATCTTTATAATGTTTTTCTAATAGTTGAGCAAAACTTGAAATCATTCGGAGAGGTTCTTTTAAATCGTGAGATGCGATATAAGTGAATTGCTCGAGTTCGGTATTAACTCTAGCTAAATCTTCTATAGATTTTTGAAGTAATTGTTCTGCTTTCTTGCGTACAGTAATATCAATAGCAGCACCTTCAATACGATTTTCTTTTAGATTTGTTCGAGCTGAGATACTCGCCCAAAATGGAGTGCCATCTCTTTTGCTAACTTGTATTTCAAAATCCTTTATTTCATTATTAATATGGATTTCTTCTAATATTTCAAACCGTTGATGAGGATCAACATAATGTTCCGTGGCAATATAATCCGTTAAACATTCTTCCCGATTGTTATACCCAAATAATTTAGCAAATGTTTCATTGCATTCTATAAATTTCCCATCGCTAATGCGTGACCAGTATAATCCTACTTGCGCATTATCAAAAAGATATTTATATTTTTCTTCAGATTCTTTTAATTTTTGTTCGGCAATTTTCCTATCCGTAATATCCCGAACAAGACCATAAAACCCAACCTTATTTCCTTCAGAATCGTATATTAAATCAATTAGTCCTTCAAAATAAATAAGTTTCTTCTTAAGTGTCATCAATTTAGCTTCATTTGTTGGAGGCCAGGGAACCCCTGTTTTATAAACTTGGTTAAATAGATTAAACAAAACTTCACATGACTTTGCATCAAAAAGCGAGTGATAATCCTTTCCTATTACTTCTTCCTTTGAATATTCTATTGTTTTATAATATTCAGCATTGGCATACACATGTTTTCCCCTAAGGTCAGTTTCATAATATATCTCCATCATATTTTCGAGAATGTTTCGATATTTCTCTTCAGATTCTTTTAAGCGTTGTTCTGACAATTTTCGCTCAGTTATATCTCTTGAGATTGTAATCGCTTTTACTAAACCATTAGAGTCTTTAAAGGTTCTTCCTTTAGTTTCTACCCAAATATATTTTCCATTTTTGTGTCGAAGTCTTAATTCGCCCGTTTCTTCGCCCTTTTTAAAAACATCTTGTAACACTTTTAAGGCTGTTTTGGTATCTGCTGGATGCATAATGTCGTGTAGCGTTTTTCCTAACATTTCTTCGTTAGAATAACCTAATATCTTTCGATATGTATGTTCATTTATGTATTCGTGTTCAAATTTGCTATTTAGAATGGCGATTAAATCATTTGCGTTTTCTGAAATAAGACGATATTTCTCCTCAGATTCTTTTAATTTTTTTTCATTTGTTTTAATTTTATTGCTTTCCATCCTAAAATTCAAACCCTTTTTTTTCCTTATTCAATAGTATTTTACCTTTTTTCATTATTGAAAAAATAATATTTCGTTTTTATTATATATTAAAAGTTCAAAAATAAAATATTTCGTGTTGATTGGAATATTTGCTCTTGTTAATAGTGTGTTATTAGGCTTTTTTTATTTTTTATATCATTTTCAAGAGCTTTCATATTCATAGTTGCTCTAATATTTATAAGCTTTTTTATCATTACATTTTCTAAGTTAGATTATTGAAGATTTATTTCAGGAGTTAATATGTTATTCAGTGATAACTCTTATGCTTGAATGGTATAAGAGAAGTTACTACTGCCGATGAAGCCAAACAAATTTTAGGAATAATATAAAAATTGTTAAAGTTATTCAATATAACTTATTTTTTTGACATTACTGTAATCTTATACTAACATTTATTAATTGATGTTAGATCATAATATATAGCACTATTGGGAGTGATTTGATGAATAGAAAAAATATAACTTGGTTTGGATTTAATTTAACGCAGAAACAATCTGTACAAATATTTATTTTATCAATTGTAGGACTCTTCATTTCAGTATTTTTGTTAATGACGATCTTGTCCTCTTTACTAATGAGTATCATATATTATGTTCCTTATTATGATCCTTATTATTATTATCCAGATGACTATTTTATGATTCAGATGATTTTTGGCATGCTTCCTTATATGTTTATATTTAGTGTGACATTTTTTTTGAGTCTTTATTCCTTGATTCGATGCAGAAAAATTGCTAAATACTACTCTACCTTAATAGATCCTTTGTTAGAACCGAAACCAATTCCCCGCTATACTGAAGTAAGACCAAACTCTATTGCCCAATTTTGTTCTAACTGTGGAGAATTGATGAGAGGTCATGAGAAATTTTGTACTAATTGTGGGCATCAAACAGGGTATTTAAAATAAAGAAATAGAGGAATTCAAATCTTACTATACCTTAATCTTTAAAATCAATTAAAAAAAAGAAAAAAATTTTACTTTATTTAAGCTCGGATTTTTTTAACTTCTTCTCTAATGCGTTCAAGTCTTTCTCCATGTAAACCATAAGATCTCATAGCTAGAAGTCCAATTACAAGTGCGATTGTAGGAAAGATAACCATTATAGCTTTTAGACCTAATATAACTAAAAATTCATCTGAAGGTAAGGGATCAAATTGTTTGTCCCAACCAATATTTCCGAACATAAATCCAATAGTTAAAATGACTAAGATTATTGAGATTCGATGAATAAATGCGTTAATTCCATAATAGCTTGCAGATCGCTTAACTCCGAATTTAACTGCGTCTTCGTCTATAACATCAGCGTGTAAAATGTCTACATAAAATAATGCTCCCGACAATGGAAATCCTTGAAGTGCTATAAGAAGAACAAATGCGACTTGAAACGCTTCTCCAGTTATAAATAAGAATGGAAACAACGTACAAATCCAAGTTACTAATGTTATCATGAAAGCTTTTCGCATTCCGTATTTAAAGCCAAGTTTTTTGTGAATTGGCATGACAAGTGCAGCAATGATAAAAGCCAACATTAGCGCTATCCCAACGATAAGCGAACCGCCCCCTTCAAAAAGAGAGCCTCCTATAACGAATTCAGCGTAAATGGGGATAATCATTGGTAAAATGCTAAAACAATACCAGACTGCGGTGTTCGCTACAACAAACTTTACAAATGTTTTATTTGTCAATGTAATTTTCATCGATTGAATAAACGATGGTCTTTTTTCGAAATCTTCCGTTATTTCTACTTTTTCTACAATCCCCTTCAAAAGAAACGGTATTGAGATTATAAACGTAAAAACTGCTACGACGATCGCCATCATAAAATATTCGCTTTTAGCGATGGGAATTGCGGCGTCTGCTGGAACATAATCAGAAATAAATATCATCGGAATAAGTGAGCTTAAAATTAAGGCAACTACGGTTAAACCTTTTATAAATAAATTAGCAGAAGCTCTCTTTTTCTCATTTGGGAACATTTCTGGGAAAATTGCGTTCACATTTACATCAAACATCGTATAGAATAACTCAAAGAGAACAATCGTAGTTAAAAAGTAAATAAACTCAAGCATTTTATCACTTGTAGTGAATGGCACATAGAACATTAAAATTACCATAACGCATAACGGAATTATCGAAATGAGTAGATAAAACTTTCTTTTACCCCACTTTCCTCTATGTTTAGTCCTTTCTGAGAGTGCTCCGAGCACTGGATCGTTAACTGCGTTCCATATACCCCAAATAACGTATGTAATTATCATTAAAGTCAAAGGTATTTTGACGACTGTAAAATAGAAGGTAAAAATCAAGAATTGAAAAATTTGGTAAGTAAGCTGATCCGGAAATGCACTAAGCCCAAAAAGGAATTTCTTCTTAAATGTTAATTTCTCTTCACTCATTTTTGATACCTAGATTATATTTAAATTTTAATTAAATGTGATCACATTATATTTTATTTAAAATTATGCCTAAATAAAGTTAATATAGAGCTCTTAAAAGTTTAACCCTGAAGCTCTCTTTTAATCATATTCAATTATATTATATCTTACATCTAAGTTTATATAGAATTAATTTGGTTAAAAATTATAAACAATCTATTTCAAATGCTGTTTTTATAAAAAATGAAACAAATATATTAAAACATAGAATTGATACTTATATTACAAATATTAAAAAACTAATTTAAGAAAAAGAGAAGAAAAACTATGAAAATTATTGAGATTGAAGGCGTTGGGGAAAAATATGCAAAGATTCTAGAAAAAGCTGCAATTGCAAATGTTGAAGACCTAATACCGTTAAAATGGAGTGAAATTAAAGAACTTGCTAAAACAACTAGCATTTCTTTAAAATTACTTGAAAAATGGCACGATCAAACAGAATTAATGGTAATTAAAGGTATTGGACCCGAATATTCAGAAGTTTTAAACAAAATTGGTATTGATTCTGCAAGAGAACTTGCCTATCGAAATCCTAAGAATACTTTAGATAAAATTATATCGTTTGACAAGAAGCAACCTGATGTTATTAGAAAAATACCAAAAGTTGAAGAAATTGAAGGTTGGATTAGCGAGGCAATGGAAATCTATAACGTGCAGAAAACTAAGACAAATCCTAAGGAAACCCCGATTATTGAGATTGAGGGAATCGGTAAAAAATACGGAAAAACTATGGAAACCGCAGGATTTCTTGATGTTGAGAGTTTAATAGGATTAGACAGAGATGGAATTAAAAAATTAGCAGAAAAAACTAAGATATCAGAAAAATTAATAGATAAATGGGCAGAACACGCAGATTTAATGAGAATTAATGGTGTCGGACCTGAATATGCTGAACTAATTAATGAAATTGGAATTGACTCAGTTAAAGAATTAGCTCAACGTAATCCAAATAATACTCTAGATCGCATGATGAAATTAGATAAAGAAAAACCTGATATGTTTAGAAAACCTCCAACATTACAAATGATAGAAGATTGGATTGAGGAAGCTAAAAAAATTAAATAAGTATTTCTATACCACATTTTTCTTTTTTTGGTAATTTGTCTTTAAATTCAAAGAAAAATTCAGGAATTTTAAAATAGATAATTACATAAAACATAATTATTTCTATATGCTAAATAAATAAAGGAGTTTACTTAAAAAATGACAGATTTGAATTTAGAAGTAACATATTTTGAGAAGAGTGGATCTCAAAATACAGAGAAGGCTTTGAAAATAGCAAAAAAATATGCAGATCAGTTTGGTATAAAGGATATCGTCATTGCCAGTACCACAGGAACAACTGCTGAAAAAGCTGCCGAAATTTTTAACCCAAAGGATTATAACATAATGATTGTGACCCATGCCTACTATTTTGTAAATAATAAAATAAGACAAGAATTTCTGGAAGAAAATATAAATAGCCTTAAGAAACTTGGCTTAAAATTTCATATTGGGACACATTCAATGAGTGGCATTGAAAGAGGAATAAGATTGAATAAAGAAGCTTGGCAATTTGTTGATTTATTAGCTAAGATGTTAGGATACCACTTCAGTCAAGGAGTTAAGGTATGTATAGAGATATCGGCTACAATTTGCGATGCAGGACTAATTCCCGACCTTGAAAGAGACATAATCGCAGTAGGAGGTACTGGTAGTGGTGCTGATACCGTTTGTTTAATTAAACCCGCTCCAACGAGTGACTTTAAGAATCTTAGAGTAAAAGCAATCTTAGCCAAACCATTATAATTAAGAAATAAAGAGCAAAATAATTAAATAATTTCACAGTATGGGTTTTTTTGGGGCAAAAAATAAGAAGTTGCTAATATCTCTTTAAAAAAAAGAAAAAAATAGGATTTCTATTTTTTAATGAATTTTCCTGACATATCCCTTTTGTCTAAGTATAAAGAATAAAATAAAGAATAATTAAATAATATTTAATTTTTTCCCAACTTTTTCAATTGAACTAAGTGCCATGTTTAAATCATCTTTTGTTAATAATGCATTCATCTGAACTCGAATTCTAGAAAGTTCTCTTGCGACCATAGGGAAGACTATTGGTGTGCCATAGATATTTTCTTCTTCGAACAGGAGTCTTGCGAGTTCTTGAGCTTTACCAGGATCACCAATAATCAAAGGAATGATTGGTGTTTCTGATCTTCCAGTGTCGTATCCCATGTTTTGAACTTCTTTCTTGAAATAGTTAGTGTGTTCCCAGACTGCTTTAACATGCTGAGGTTCGTTTTCAACAACTTCTATCGAAGCGATGTTAGCTGCTACTATTCCAGGTGGGTGCGCTGTACTTAATAAATATGTTCTACTTTTGTTCTTACAGAATTCAATTAAATCCTTAGAACCTGCAACTGTACCGCCAAATACTCCGAAACCTTTGCTCATTGAGCCTCCTTCCACATGAACTTTTCCTTGCAAATTGAAATGTGCGACTATCCCTTTACCTTCTCCAAGAATGCCTTCGCCATGGCAATCATCCACGAATATCATCGCTCCATAGTCTTCTGCTACATCTACAATCTTATCTAAAGGAGCCATATCTCCATCCATGCTAAAGACTCCATCTGTTATGATACAGATTCTTCTTGCTCCATCTTTTTCAGCTTCTTTTAATTGTTTTTCTAAATCTGAAATATCTCTATGTTTATAAATAACCCGCTTCGCACCAGACAATCTTACACCATCAATAATAGAACCATGGTTTAATTCGTCTGAGACAACTATATCGGGCTTTCCAACCAACATTGGAATTAATCCCGAATTAACTGCAAATCCTGTCTGACATAAGAGCGATGCTTCAACTTCTTTATATTTAGCAAATTTTTCTTGAAATTCACGGGTTAAATCAAAACTCCCAGCAATTACTGGAACTGCCCCTGCTCCTGCCCCATATTTTTTAGTAGCGTTAATTGCTGCCTGAATAATTTTTGGATGTGTAGCTAATCCCAAATAATTATTTGTATTAAGCATCAGTACTTCTTTTCCATTTACAATACAGTGTGGCTTAGAACCTCCTTCTAAATATCGAATAACCCATTCAAGGTTGTTGCCTCTCAATTCGGTCATATCCTCCTTAAGAAAAGCAACTGGATCTCTCTTCATATCTTCATATCACCTTAAATTTTTTTGAAATATGTGAGTAAATTAATAAATTAAGTCTATATAGAAACCTATATTAGTTTTTCCTATAACAAATAAAAGGGTTTAAAGTGGGAGAAAAATGGATAAACCTTTTTTAATTGGGTGACTTATGAATGTCATTATATTTACACAGATTTATAAATATGATAATTGATGAATATGAGTAGAAAAATACTTGTAATTGGTTCGGCCGGGCAGATAGGATCTGAGCTTGTTCCAGCGTTAAGAAAAAAATACGGTGGAGAAAATGTTATAGCCACTGGTAGGAAAACACCACTTCCCGAAGCTATTAAAAAGTCGGGACCAGTCATCTATTTGGATGCCTTAGACAAAAATTCTATAGCCAAAGTTATTTTTGATTATAAAATTGATACAATCTTTCACATGGCTTCAATTTTATCAGCTACGGGAGAGAAAATGCCTCAAACAGC
>Ga0315534_1003472_pt1 | contig 10136 bp, 9 predicted proteins | sample SalMarSW160240MG_FD_203094 | JGI IMG/M metagenome (GOLD analysis project Ga0315534, IMG submission 203094) | Salt marsh sediment microbial communities from the Plum Island Ecosystem LTER, Massachusetts, United States - Salt Marsh Sediment SW1602-40 ...
ACCTAAATTTTAAGATTAAAAAATATAATTGTATGAAATTTTTATACCTTGTGAACTTTATTCCTTCCTTTAGCCTTTTATCATTATTTAAAATTAACAAAAATCCTAAGGTTCATATATATTAGAATTTTTTACTTCGGTAGGTAATTGAAGGATTATTAATTATGCCGAAAGTAAAAGTAAATACAATGAATATTTATTATGAGATTTATGGTACTGGCTCTCCTTTATTAATGATCCTTGGTTTAGGAGCTAATATTACTTGGTGGGGTAAGTATTTCATCAAAGGATTAGCAGATTATTTCAAAGTGATTGTGTTTGATAATAGAGGAACGGGACAATCTAGCAATCCTAAATCTCAATATACCGTCAGAGAATTAGCAGATGATGCATATAATGTATTGAAAGCTTTAAATATTGAAAATACTTTTGTATTCGGGCATTCAATGGGAGGAGGTATTGCTCAAGAATTAGCAATTAATTATAGTGGTATAACTAAACTAATTTTATGTAATTCTAATTGTGGGAGATCAAAATCTATTTTAGCATCTCCGGATGTTTTACAAATAATTGATAAAACGACATCGGGGAGAGCCCCAATTGAAATTGCCAAGGAAAGCTTAAGAATATTTTATTCACCTGAATTTATAAAGAATCATCCTAAACTTATTGATTACGCTGTTCAGAACATGGCTAAAAGCCAAATGCTTCCAAGAAATTACGAATGGCAGAGGAACGCAATTAAATCGTTTAAAACCTGCGATAGATTAAAAAATATTAAAATTCCAACTATTATCATGCATGGCGCGAAAGATGTATTGATACCACCACAAAACGCCAAAATTCTCGCTGACTTAATCCCTAACGCCCATATAAAGATGTTTGCTGAAAGTGCTCATGCTCCCTATGTGGAAGAACCAGATGCAGTTATAGAAGCGATAGTTGAATTCCTCCTATAAGTTCTCCATTAATTAGTATACTCCACATTAATTTTTATACCAGAAATTATAATATTATATTAATCTTAATTTAAAGTATAGTAAAAAAGCGTTTTTAAGTTAGAAAAATGTCAAATGAAGAACCTCAAAAGAGTAATGGCAAGGACAACGAAGACCTTCCTCGAAGAAAGGTTCAAACAATTACGGTATATCAGTTCAACGATGAAGTAGGAGATTTCGAAGAACTCATTATGGATCCTGATATAAAATTGCATGATTTATTGGATGATGATTTTATCCTTTTGTTTGTTGATCCCCAGCATAATAGAGTTTGGTTGTGGCATGGACATAACACGACAACTCGAATGAAATTCATCGCAGCAAAAACAGCACCTTCAATTCGGGACAAACACGGTATTGCTTTTAAGCTCACAGCAGTTAACCAAGACGACGAGTCCCAAGGCTTTAAAGTGATGCTTGGTCTAGAGCAAGAATTAGATTACGAAAAAGGTCAAACTGGACCCGCGTATGAAGGTACAAAAGAAGATCTTGAACTTCTGAAAACTTTATCATTAGAAAAAATACTTCTACTCCTCGAAAAAGCTGGAGTTCCTGAGGGATTGGAGCGAAAAATGGTTATCGTGAAAAATCAAATCTATGGATATCGAGAATATGATCGAAATTACTTAGGCTCAGTAATTAAGGAAAAGCAACTTTTCCCTTTAAAAGAAGAAATTGAGGATGGAGCCTATTTGGCAGATAATTATATCCCTAGAATGCTTTTTTCATATAATAATGTAGTTTTAATAGAATTATTAGAAAAAATCGAAATAGATGATAGTATACAAAAGAAATCATTGAAAGATTAGATGCTTGAAAATGAGTGCAAATAGGTCAAATCAAAACATTAGACACAGAACCTATATAAAAAAAAAACAAAGAAGACTTACGAGGAATTCATTAATAATAATAGCTATATTATTTCTTAGCGTTATTATAAGTATCGTCATAACAATTATCGCATTACCTTAATTTTGTTAGTAATTGTTACCTACATTCGTAGATTAATTAAATCACTCTAAATTATTTTTTCTTGAAAAATGAAAATAAAACGAATGGATTTTATATTCTTTATTATTTTAGGGATAATTACAATAATCTCTATAGATTTTATAATAAATGAACCTCATCGCGTTTTTATTGAAAATATTTCTAGTATCCCTCCATTTCAAGATCTCGCTTCAGGGTTATTAATAACATTTTTAGTGTGTTTAATTGGGAATTTATTACCAATTCCCACCCCTTATACATTTGTGGTATGTTTTAGCTCGTTACCATTTCTTCAAACAAATCTTTTAATTCCCGTAATTGTAGCACTTATAGCTAGTTTAGGAAGTTTAGGCGGAGAACTAGGAGGATATTTTGTTGGAAGAGGCGTTTCTGCATTTATTTCTGAGGAACAGAGTCAGAATTTGAAAAAATATCAAAAATTCTTAATTGAACATCCAAAAACTGCTCCTTTCATGATTTTTTTATTTGGTTTTACTCCCTTAAATGATGATTTCATAATAATACCTCTAGGAATTATTAAATATAGTTTATTAAAGACAATTTTTTGGTGTTGGTTGGGCAAGTTGAGTTTGATGTTAGTATTTTCGTATAATATTATAAACATTTGCAGTCTTCTAGGAGGGGAAAATTGGATTTTAAGTATTATTTCAATGTATTTGATTACGATTATACTATATATAATTATAAAAATAGACTTGTTAGAATCTTATAACAAGCTCATAGAGAATTTTTGTAAAAAAAGGGAAAAAAGCTAATTTCTCCATTTAATAATATTTTGAATGATTTATTTTTCTTCTTTAATTTCTATACCATCAGTTAAAGTAACGCTATCAACCATTAATCCTTCTGCTTTTCGGTAATCGTCAAAAGTTCTAGCTTCAACTTTTTTCATGTATTTCAGGAGCTCATCTTCCACGTTTTTCTCTAATTCGGTAGGGTTGTGTGCTTCAAGAATTTTATCGACTTTTTCTCTGGCTCTTTCAATAATATTTTTTGCTCCCTTCTTCTGCCATGTTGAACGCCTGGACCTATCAGCCAATCGTGGCATGTACAATTCTGACTTCATGTGTTTTCGAGTGTGTGGTTCAGCAAGAAAGTTAACACCTTTTTTATCACTCGTAGCGACTTTTTTGATTACATCTATTGCTATCGTATCATCGTTCACTTTTATTCCTTCCATTGCTCTTTTTACCATACCAACTAAGTCATCATCAATAACTAAAAGCTCTAAAGCTTCAACTAAAGTTGCTTCGTAAGTACCTGCGCAAGTTATATAGTTTACTCCAGCTTGAGCAGCGAGCATTAATGTTTGAAATCGTTCATACCCATTTTGTAAATCCAATAATTTAGAATCAGTCCCAGCTCCAGGACCCCGGGAGGGGATGTTGTAAAATCGCGCTAATTGCGCAATTCCAGCTGTAATCAAGCCCATTTCTACAGAACCCATAGCTGAATTCCCTGAACGCATATCTGTAACGTGAGAAACAGTACCAAAAAAAACTGGCGCCCCTAGATTAAAAATTTGAGATACGACAGCACTACCTACAATTTCAGCGTTTGTTTGTGTTAATAAGCCCGCTAAAGTTACCGGTGCTGAGGCTCCTGCTAATGCTTCTGGTGCTATGATTGTTGGTTGTTTGTACTTTGTAAATATCGCAAATCCATTTGTCATGATTTGAGGCAAGTGAAGAGGGCTGGTAGGATTCATAAAACCTACGAATCTTGGTTTTTCGACTAACTCCTCTTCCCCGCCCACGATAATTGAAGCCATATTCATCATATCCTGCGAAGCTAATCTCCCTAAGCATCCCAAACCATACGGTTTTTTTGTATTCTTAACCCATTGGTATATACATTGAGAATGAATAGTTATGTAAGACACATCATTAGGCCACACATCAACGTGGGAGCACATGATGTTTTCTAAACTATCAACAATTTTAATTTGTTCAATAGTATCTGTTAAAACTGTTTTCCTGACTCCTTTTTTATTCGTTGGGTCATATATTTTTACGGGTGTTCCGATAGTTGCGAATTGAGTGCTATTTGTATTAACTTCGAACGAGAAAGAACCGTCAGGACCATGTAGTTTAAATGAATCTGGAACTGTTTTTAGTTGTTCTTTTACTAGCGATTCAGGGAATTTAACAAAGTGAGATGAGTCATCTACCATCGCTCCTTTTTCTTTTAAGATATCTCTTGTATCTTGAGCATCTACTTTTATACCTACTTCCGATAACAAAGTCATAGACGCAGAATGAATAGCTTCAAGTTCGTCCTTCGAAAACACTTCGATTTTTTTTAATTTCATTTAATATTCACCATTATTTACATTAGACGTTTTAATAATTCTACAGCTTCAATCGCATCATCAGCCCATCCATCAGCGCCAATTTTTTTGGCCCAATCCTCCGAAGTAGGAGATCCACCAACGATAACTTTATATTTATCTCTTAACCCTCTCTTCTTAAGCTCTTCTATAACTTGTTTCTGAAAGTCCATAGACATTGTTAAAAGAGATGATAATCCGATAATATCCGCACCTACTTCTTCTGCTTTTGATATGAATTGATCAGCTGTAACCTCGACTCCTAGGTTATATACTTCAAATCCATTCGAAAATAAAAAAGATCCGACCAAATCCTTTCCAATACTATGCACATCACTTTCTACAGTTCCTATAACAACTTTTCCCATCGTCTCCTTTTCCTCTCCAGTAGCTCTAATTGCAGGATCTAAAACTTCATCTATCACCACCTTTACAGTTTCAGCAGAGCCAATGAGTTCTGGAAGAAATATTTCTTCCTGTTCGAATTGATCTCCCACAAATTTCATAATATCTCCTATAATTTTTAATAAATTAGGAGCCGTTGCTTCGTTATTTTTTAGGATTAATTGACAATATTCTTTCAATCTCTCTGTCTCCCATTCGATGACGAGTTCTTTTATTTTATCTTTAATAGACACTTTCTCTACAACTTGCAAATTATAATTTTTGTATTATGATATAATCATTTGGAAAAAAAGTTTTTCATAAATCATTGGTTTATTATAATAAAATGTTCACCATCTTTAATTTCGGGAATGTAATAATATGAAGTTAAGTAAGCTTGAAGTTTTGGAAAAAGAAGAAGTTGAACTCTTCCATGAGAAGACTCTTTATTTATTAGAAAATGTTGGCATTAAGGTCGAATCTGAAGAAGCTCGTGATCTATTGAAAGATAATGGAGCAGTTGTGGATGAAACTTCTGAAGTCGTAAAGTTTCCTGAGGAGTTAATTATGGAACAACTTAAACTTGTTCCGGACAACTTTAGATTGTGGGGTTCTGATGGATCATTCAATTTTGAAGTGAACACAAAAACCACGAATTTTGCTACCGTTGGAACTCCTGTAAAGATTTATGACCCAACGAATAAAAAAGGCGTTCGTAAAACTGTTTTAGACGATACTATTAAGCAAATTCGAATTGTAGACACTCTAAAAAATATTGTGTGTTCACATGTTGATGTGTGGCCAAATGATATTCCCTATTTAGAGCTACACTATCACACGATTAAAGCGTGGGCTACTCACAGCACGAAACCTTACGGTTTGGGATGTTTGGGTCGAGTAGCCTCCCATGATATGATGAACCTTACCTCTATTATTGTAGGAGGAGAAGAGGAATTAATTAATAAACCCCGTTTAATAGGGTTTTTTAATCCGGTAAGTCCTTTAATCTTAAATAAGCTCCAACTTAATGGCTTATTTGAATTTGCAAAATATAAACAACCAACAATTATAGCACCAGCTGCGAGTGCGGGGGCTACAGCTCCAGTTACGCTAGCAGGGTTACTTATTCAGTCTAATATGGAAACTCTTTCCTCTATCGTTCTAACTCAACTTATTAATCCGGGGTGTCCAGTGTTCTATTCGACTATGAACGCCCCGATGGACCCTCCAACGGGAAATGTTGCGTGGGGATCAATTGAAACAGGACTAATCACTATTGGTGCAGCTCAACTAGCGCGGTTTTACAACATCCCATCTCGGGGTCCTGGTTTAGTTACTGAGTCGAAATGTTTTGATCTACAAAATGGGTTTGAACGGTTTATGACGCTGTTTTGTTCAGCAAACGCCGGGATTAACTATATAACTTGTGCTGGAACTTATGAATCTTCGCTCGCAGAAGCGTTAGAATTATTAGTTATTGACGATGAGTTGATAGATGTTATAAAAAGAGGATTTGACGGCATAAGAGTTGATGAAGAGAGTATTGCTGTGAAAGAAATAACTAGAGTAGCCACTGAGGGGAAGAACTATTTAATGTTAAAACACACCGCAAAAAACACTCGAAAGGAGATATATGTCCCAAAATTAGCGGATCGAGATCGTCGAGGTATCTGGCAGAAAAATGGTTCAAAGGATATAATAGATAGGGCAAAAGAAAAGGTTGATTCCATACTCGAAACGCAGAAAGGGCCAGGTATATCTAAGGAAATAAATGACAAGTTACAAAATTACTATAAGATAATATCTGCGCGCAGTTACGATGATTTTCGTAAAGCTGAAGGAATGAATGGAGCTACTGCCCCAAAAATAATTAATGGATTGGAGGAATGAATAATGAATGACGAGAATAGACAAAAAACAATGGATCAAAAAAATAAAGAATTACGAGAAAAATGGGATAAATTACATTTTGATTCTCAACAGGGAAGAGCTGGTGAAGACCCATACCCTACTGCATCTGGAAGCTTAAGAATCCCATTATATGCAACAAAATCATATGCGTATTCTTCGTTAACAGAATTATTAAAGAATCATTACTATTACTCGAGGACAGAAAATCCAACATTATATGCTTTAGATCAGAAGCTTGCTACTCTTCACGGTGGAGAATCAGCAGTGTCTGTAGCCTCAGGTATGGCTGCAGTACATTTAGCATGCTCAAGTGTATTGCAACAACGCGTAGAGAGAGCTAGACCAAAAAAATTAAAAGCTTTATTACCTCAAACCAATCCCGATTGCATTCCAAATGTAATTATTCATAATAATCAATACACAGGAGTGTATCGATTGTTGACAAAAATCTATCCACAAATCGGAGTAATGACTAAAATTGTTGATCTAAGAGATCTAACAGAATTAAAAAACGCTATTGATGAAAATACAAAATTAATTTTTGTAGAAACTCCCTCTAATCCAAATTTAGATGTATTAGACATTCAAAGATGCGCTGATCTAATTCACGAAGTAAATGGAAAATGTATCGTTGATAATACATTTGCGTCTCCAGCGTTACAAAAACCATTGAATTTCGGAGCTGATTTAGTAGTAGAAAGTTTAACGAAATATGTCAATGGACACGGCGATACGTTAGGTGGTGTGATCATCGGTCCAAAAATAGAATTGCAAAATATTAGATATTTTTGGTTAGAAACGCAAGGAGCAGTGATGAATCCCTTTAGTGCTTGGCTTATCTTAAGGGGTTGTAGAACGCTTAGTTTAAGGATGGAGCGTCATTGTTCAAACGCATTAAAAATAGCCAATTATTTAAAATCACATCCAAAAGTAGCAAAAGTGATATATCCCGGTTTAAAATCTCACCCAAACCATGAAGTTGCTAAAAAGCAAATGAAAGCATTCGGAGGTATGATTGGTTTCGAATTGAAGTCAGTAGAGAGCTGTTACAAATTCATAGATTTATTAAAACTAATTAAGGTTGGTGTTTCCCTCGGAGATACTACATCTTTAATTGAATATACATCAGTTATGACTGGAATCGATCTCGCTTCGTGGGAAAAACGGAGAATGAACATATCAGACACACATTTCCGATTTTCAATAGGTTTAGAATATCCTGATGACTTAATTAATGATTTAGAACAAGCATTAAAAAAAATATAAAAAAAAAGAAATAAATTAAGAAGACCTTACTTTCTCCATTTTATCTTTATGTAATTCGGCAAGTTTTTCTTTCATTTCTAATACTTTCTTCTTTGAGAAGGGATAGAAATATAGACAAACTAAGGAAATTCCTAAAGCAATTGCAGGTATAATTACAAATAAAAATCTTAATCCAAATATCACATCAACTCCCGGATTTGGAACATATTCTTCCCAACCAGTTTCAGTGAAGACAAGACTTATAGTTGTAATTGAAAGAACCATTGAAAGTCGCATAAAGAAATTAGCAATACCAAAAAAACTTCCCTCTCTTCTGACACCTGTTTTTAACTCGTCGTCGTCGACGCAATCTGCAACGATGTACCAGATAAAGTATAACATTCCTCCAAAACCGATCCCCATTAATATTACTACTATAATTGCAGGCATATACGAAGATATAAAGAGCATAGGGATGGTTGCTATCACATAGGCGATTATCGAGAGTCCATATCCTAGTCTTCCCCCTATTTTAACATCTATTTTTTTCCATAGAAACATTGACACAATCCCAACGATATACAATAATCCCATGAGGATTGAAGTTTCGAATGCTGAAGTAGTTCCAAGGACTTCTGCAGAGAAAAGTGGAACGATAGTAGCGAGCAACAATAGGATATACTCATATAGGAAGAACATTATAATGTAGAGCACGAATCCTTTGTTTTTAAAGGTGTGTTTTAAAGATTGGAAGTAACTAAACCCTTGTTGGTAGTCTAATTTAAATTCTTCTCTTTCTACTGCACCCCATTTAAGGAAGACTAACAGTGCTACTCCAACGATTATAGCAGTAACAATCCCGTTCATCAAATACCCATCTCTAGTGGTCTGATCTCCGATAAAAATACCTGGAACGAGTGCTGCTAAAATTAAACCGATAGCCGCTAAGATTTGCCGTATTGTGTTAACTTGGGTTCTTTCTTCAACTGTAGTATACAATTCTGGAAATAAGGAATCGGTAGGAAGTGCAATAAGAGTATAAGCAGTATCGTATATTAATAACATAATCAGTAAATAGAAGAATTGTGCCATTTCACCACTAAAAGGTGGTAGCCAGATTAAAATCTCTAAAACTAAAACGGGGATTAGCCCGACCATAATATAGATTCTTCTTCGACCCCATCTAGAATGCGTTCTGTCGGAAAGGTATCCTATTAATGGATCATTAACTGCATTCCAAATTGTCCAAATAATGAACGCTCCTCTAATCAAGTTCACATCTAACTTTACTGCAGCAAAATAAAAAGTAAATACCCACAGGTTAAAAGCACTGTTTATAAACCATTCTACGCCATTTCCTAAAGAAAAACTCCATTTTTGACCTTTACTAAATCGTGTACTCATTTGAAACAACCTTTTTTAAAATTAAAATTAATGGTGAATTAAATTTTCAGTACTATTTTAAATTGATTATAATACTCACTAAAAAGAGTTATTTGTGGATCGGCAAAACTCTGTATGGTTAATAGTTACGCTCGAGAATATTTCTCTATGATGTAGTTTTGTAAAGACCAAGCATATTTTTCAAGATTTAAGAGTAACACTTTTTGTTGAATTTCTCTTAAATACGGCACATCTAAATTCTCAAATAAATGTTCTAAATGTTCAATAGTATCAAAAATATTTACGATTGTTTTCCAATCTCTTTCCCATTCCTTATCTTTTAGTTCTAATTGATTCATTATAGGAGATAATAAATTTATAATTATTATTATGATTTCTTTATCAATTCAATAGGAACTTAGATATAAAAATGTTTAGATATATCCAAATTAGTAATTTAATTATTAATATCGATTAGGTATACAATTGAAAATGTTTTTCGACTAGTTCTTTTACATCGATAAATTCAGAAATATTGATTAAACGATTTAAATCTTGGATATCTAATAGTATATTTTTGTATTTACTATTGAAGTCGTTCGAGAAATTTAACATAAGGTCTTCTATAATATCATTTTTTTGATTAGTGATAACCACTAAAGCATATCCGTAGTCATTTTCATACCTAACAACGATATCTGCTTTCTTTGTTTGGATCACATCGATTTTATCAGTTTTATCGATGAACTCGTTAAGTATATGGTTTAATCCTATAATAATGGTGCCCCATCTTGCTGACTTGATTTTGTAATCTGTTGCATTATCAAAATTATATGAATAAAGCACGATCCCAGATTTATGGTAAATATTTACTG
>Ga0315534_1003473_pt1 | contig 10133 bp, 10 predicted proteins | sample SalMarSW160240MG_FD_203094 | JGI IMG/M metagenome (GOLD analysis project Ga0315534, IMG submission 203094) | Salt marsh sediment microbial communities from the Plum Island Ecosystem LTER, Massachusetts, United States - Salt Marsh Sediment SW1602-40 ...
GGAAAGTGGAAATCTTAGATCCTATACCAGAATATTTAGAAGATTTATACAAACACATTAATATTAAAAAAAGGAATAAAAAGAAAATTCGAGTAGTTTTAGACACCGGTGCTGGAGCAGGAGGAATAGTTACACCTAGATTGCTAAAGGATTTAGGTTGTGAAGTAAAACTCATTAATGATGAAATGTATTTAAATGATGTATTTCCTCGAGGAATTGAACCCATCGCAGATAACTTGCATGATTTAATAATGGAAGTATGGCAAGGAAAGTATGATATTGGATTTGCTCATGATAGTGATGCTGATAGATTAGCAATTATTGGAGAAGAAGGAATTTATTATTCTGAAGATATTGGTTTGGCACTTATCATGGAGTTTTATCTTCAAAATTTAGATAATAAATTTGAAGATCTTATATTTGTTACAAACCTTGCATCATCATTAATGTTTGAAGCTATTGCTGAAAAATATGGAGCAAGAGTGATAAGAACTTCAATAGGAGAACTATTTTTAGTAGATAAAATGATAAAATTAATAGAAGGAAATATTTCTAAGAAGAGTTTTATTTTTGGTGGAGAAGGATCATGTGGAGGTGTAATATATCCGTTATTTAATAATACTCGAGATGGAATATTTGCTGCTGCAAAAATTATTGAGATTTTAGCTAATTCAGGAGAAAAACTCTCTACATTGGTATCGAATCTCCCTAAATATTATAACTATCGAGAATATATAAAAATTCAAAATATTGAAATTAGCAGCTTAATCTCCCAAATAAATGAGGAATTATCTAATGAAGGGGAAGAAGTATCTCAAATTAATAATGATCTTAAATTTGGGAAATCTAAAGAGTGGTTTGTCCTAATCCATCCTTCTAACACTGAACCGATTATTCGAGTTATATGTGAAGCAAAAAGCTCATCTTTAGCAAGGATTTACTGCCAAACCACGGCAGAGCTGGTAAAATTAGTAATTTCTAGATTTTAATTAATTGATATGCAAGAATAATAAAGTAACAGTTTAGAATCTAATAGTTTATAATAATTCTTTTTTAATTTTATCCGCAATTTTAATTCCAACAATTTTAACAATCTCATCAAATGAAGCTTCCTTAATTCCTTCCACGCTTCCGAAATGGACTAATAATTTATTCCGGGTGGAGGGTCCAATGCCTTTTATATCATCAAGAATAGATCTTTTCATTTTTTTTTCTCTTTGTTTTTTATGATGTTTTATTGCGAATCTATGGGCTTCATCTCGTATTTGCTGAAATAGTTGTAATAATTGTGATTCTAGAGGTAATCGAATGGGATCTTTTCTATTTGGTAAAAAAATTTCCTCAAATTTTTTTGCTAATCCTATTATTGGAACATTTTTAATTCCCAATTCACTTAGAACAGCGATACCTGCATTCAATTGTCCTTTTCCCCCGTCTAATAATATTAAGTCAGGTAATTCTAAATGCCGCTCTAATATCATCGAGTATCTCCTCATTAATACTTCTCTCATCATAGCAACGTCATCAGGGGTGGATTTTGATCTGATGTTATAATGCCTATAATTCTTTTTATCCGGTTTTCCTTCTAGAAAGCAAACCATTGAGCCAGTAGCATCCGTTCCTTCAATATTTGAAATGTCAAATCCTTCAATAATCCGAGGTATCCGTGGAAGTTCCAATATTTCTTTTAACTGTTCCAATAATTCGATTCGGAGGTTTCCATCCTCTAACTTAATTTCTTGCATTTTAATTTCTTGTTCGACAATAACTTTGGCATTTTTCCGAGCAATTCTTATTAATCCAAATTCTTCATCTTGAGCTATTCTAATTTGGAATTCTCTCTTGGATTTCATTAAAACATCCCTAAATATTTCAATTCCCTCATATAATTGTGGAAGAATAATAGTAATTGGAAGATTGGGATTAGTGGATAGATAATATTGTTCCATGATAGAAGAAAACATCTTATTTTTTTGGATAACCTTTTCTCTCAAATCTATTGTAAAAGAACTTTTATTCATGATACGCCCTTCTCTAATGTGCATTATAGTCATTGCAAAATATTTTTGTTCATCATCTGAATAATATCCCAAGATATCCTTGTTTTCTTCATTTTCAAAGATTACATTTTGAGATGTGGTTGAGTTTTCAATTGCTTGCAATTTATCTCTCCAAAATGCAGCTGTCTCAAAATTCTTAGATTCTGCAGCTTTTTCCATTTTTTTCTGAATTTGTTTTTTTAGTAAGTTCTTTTCTCCCTTAAGAAATAATTCTATTTCCATTATATTTTCTCGATAATCCTTAGAAGTAATCATACCTATACATGGTCCGGGACACAATTTCAATTGATAATATAAACACGGTCTTTTACTTTTAGATAATTTCTTTTTACACGAACAATAGGGAAATGTTTTACGTAAATCACGAAGAATTCGTATTATTTCCTTTTTATCTGTATATGGACCAATGAATACTGTGTTTTTAGGATAATTTTCGGGATTTCGTACTACTCTTATTCTTGGAAAATCTTCACCGTAAAATATTGCAACCCAAGGGTATGACTTAGAATCTCTCATAAAAACGTTATAACGTGGCAGATAATTCTTAATTCTAATGTTTTCTAAAATATATGCCTCTTTTTCATTTTCAGTTACAATGTATTCAATTGAATCTATCTCTTTTACTAATTCTTTAATTTTCTCTTCATAATAAGGATCATTATATGATGTTTTAAGGAAATAGGATGAAACCCTTTTTCTAAGATCATTAGCTTTCCCAATATATATGATTTTACCCTCGTTATTTTTAAACGTATAAACACCTGGTTCATTTGGGAGACTTTTTCTTTGTAGTTCTAGATTATTCATATCACACTTTAAGACAATTCCTTCACATATTACATTTATTTTAAAAGGTTTAGTATTTAATTATTATAGGGAATAAATTTACTAAATAATATTTCTTATAATTAATAGAAGTATGAAGAAATTAAGGATTTGTCCCAATTGTAAACAACCTAAGCTAAAAATTGCACTTAATGTATCGGGGTGGTTATCCCCAGATTATTTTGAATGTAAGAATTGTGGTTATTTAGGTTCTTTATACTTAGAAATAGATCCTAATGGAACAATTTCAGAAGATGAAGAAAAGAATGTTGAGAGGTAATATATCATAGAGCAATTATTAAAAGACACTGAAAGAATAAGTTCCTTAGAAATTCAAGGAGCCTCAAACGTCGCCATAAGTGCCATTCATTTTTTATGTCAATACGCGAAAAGAATTGATTGCTTAGATTTGGACAAGACTATAACAAAGTTACATGAAGCGAAAAGATTGCTGGAAAGCACAAGAGTTACCGAGCCTGCAATGAGAAATGGACTTAATTATATTATGAACAAAATAGAAAAATCTAAAAATGAATTAGAAGTAAAAGAGATTCCAGCAATTATTGAAGTTTTAAAAAATGAATATAAATCAATGTTTCAAGATTCTAAGAGAAAAATTGCAGAAATTGGGGCTAGAAGAATACCAGATATGGAGACTGAAGATGATTTTATCGTAATGACACACTGTCATAGTTCAGCTGTTACAGCAATATTATTAGAAGCAAAAAAACAAGGAAAAGATAATTTTAAAGTCATCAATACCGAGACACAACCTCGTTTACAAGGGAGAAAAACAGCAAAGAAATTACTTTCAGCAGGAATAGAAGTCATTCATATAGTGGATAGTGCAATGAGATGGGCAGTGAATCACTTTAACGTTGATATGATAATTGTGGGAGCAGACTCTATAACATCAGAAGGTACTGTTCTTAATAAAATAGGGACGCGCCTTTTAGCGCTAGTAGCTCATGAAGAACACGTTCCTTTTTATGTAGCATCACAGTTATTGAAATATAATCCCGATACTAATTTTGGAATCTTGGAAAAGATTGAAATGAGAGAACCTAAAGAAATTTGGGATTATAAAAGTACAAATTTAACAATTTTAAATCCTGCTTTCGAAACCGTAAGTAGGAGATATATTGATGGCTTAATAACTGAAGCAGGTATATTTGCAAGCAGTCACGTGCATAATAATTTTGCGAAACTATATCCTGATTTAATTAATTAAAATTATTATAATTTCCATTTATTTAACGCTCTTTTTAGCTCATTATGTGTTCTTGCATATTCAATTAAGCTAATTCCTTTAAGAGTAGCTTCAACAGCCTGCCGAATAGCTTTTGCTCCAGATAATGTTCCATCGGGGTGACCATGACAACCCCCACCGAATTGAAATACCATATCTATCCCTAGAAGTTCAATTAGGTCTGGAATGTGTAAAGGACTTAATCCTCCTGACGCTACAGGTAGTATCGAATTGATTGATCCCCAATTTTGAGGTAATAGGGTAATATCATTACCTTCAATCTCTTTTTTGGTGATAACATAATTAATCTCTTGAACTTCACGTTTGTCTCCCTCCATTTTACCTACAATCGTTCCTGTATGCAATTGATCCATCCCAATTAAGCGCATAATTTTTGCTAGGGAAAGCATTGTCATTCCGTGTTTTTTGTTTCTAGTAAGTGCTGCGTGCATTGCTCTGTGTGCATGGATCACCACATTTTTATCATCAAGGTAACTTCTAATTTCTTGCAGAGCTGAAAATCCTACTGTTAATATATCTAGCATGATATATTCTCCTCCATTTTCTATAACAATATCTGCACGTTTTTTCATAATATCTACCCTAGCTGTGATATTTGGCATGTATATTTTTTTATTGTTAGTCTCCTTCTCAACTTTATCTCGAACTTTTAGGGTTTCAATAATTCTTTTTTGAAATGTGTTGAATTTCATGCTGGTTAAATTTTCATCATCTTTAACTATGTCTAAACCCCCCATCCACGCATCTCCACAAACGCGGGCATGTTCAATCTCATTTAAACCAACTTTTGGTTTTACTATTGTTCCTAATAAGGGGCGATTTTCAATATCAAGGAGTTTTCTAATTCCCTTAATACCAAACTTAGGGCCATAATGAGCATCTATCATATTTTTTGGAAATTTTACGTCAATTAACCTCAGATTTTCTATAACTTTCATTCCATAAATATTTCCTGCGATCGCACTCAGAATTTGGGGTATATTATCTAATTCAAATAATTCTTCTGGATATGCTATTTTAATTATACCATTAACTTCATTTATATAGAAGATTGAAGGCTTCAAACGTTTAGCAATGTCGGAGGATAAAGTGGATATTTCAGTCCACGTTCCAATAGAGCTTTCTTTTGCAATTTCTTCTGATGCGCTTTCTAAACTTTTGCACTCATGAGATTTTTCAACGTAATACATTACTACAAGGTCTTTTTCAGTTGGTTCGTAATTTAAGTTAATATAGTCAACCATATTATTCAATCAATTTATCTTCGCATATTTATTAAAGAATTAAAAATAATTTCACATAAATGTTTTACCTTTACTGAAAATAAAATGAAAATCAAAAAAATTTTATAGAATCATAAATTATCTACATTGATTGTTAATGAGTGAAACAAAAACTATTACTATCAATATAAAAGCTAGCGAAACTACCAGTAAATGGAAAGATGAATATACAAATGATTTAATGAGATCTATCTCTGAAATGCTTCCCCATATAGATGTAAATCGTAAAGGAAACGATTTAGAATTAACTACCCCCATACATCTTTCCAATAGGGCAATTAAACTCAGAATAAAAAAATTCTTACATCAAAAAGGTTTAAAAGATAAATTTAGACCAGTATCATATAAAACAGATGATAAAATAGGATACTCAGTTCTTGAGAAAAAAGTAATAGAGTTATCATATTACTAACAATAACTAAAACTTAACCTTATTTTTCTGTCCCAAAGTTAGAGGAATGGGAAATCATATTATTATGTTATTGAACTTGGTTTTGGAGTAAAATCACGCTCACTTGACCTGAACTGGAATGACTATTTGAATACTTCTTGCATTTCGTGAATAAGAAATCATTTTAGGTTGTATATTATGAGCTTGGTTTATTCAATCTTCATATTAATTTTAGGTAATGAGCGCTTACTTGACTCGTATAGGGTGATACAAATATAATATACAAATATCCGAAAATATTGCTAAAAACAGTTGGTTAAAAGAAGGTGCTCTTGGGGTTGAACAATCATCTCACACATTTAAATTTATAATATCTTTTTTTAATTCTTAAGTAGTTCTCGTCCAATTACTTTTAATTATGCCCAGAACTGCTGGGTCTGAAATCTCTGCAGGTTTTTTGGTTTCGGTTGGTTCAAATAGTTTTTTAATAGCAGATTTGATTTTTTTATACCTTTCTTTTCTATTCATTTTTATTTTTCTCCCTCTTTACTCAAATTAGTAAAAAATAAATTTTCCTAATATTATCTAATAAATCAACTATATATGAATTATGACGAATTCCAAATCTAGATGTCTATATTCTTTATAGTAATTGTTTAACCTTTAATAAATATCATTTCTATATTTTAAGTGTGATTTATAAATTAAATTCTGTTAAATCATTAGATGACATATTAAGGTGTATTAATCTAGCAAGTTTGCTTGAACTTTCTGGATGGCCAAAACCGGGTAATGTGCATAGATTAAAAGATTTTAAATCCACAAGATTTGAGCATTTTTTAGCAGGAATAGCGGCAATACAACCTAATTTCAGATCATTTTGCGAGAGAATTTATGAAGATCTAGAAAATAATGAAGCTGATTATAGATTCATTAAATTAGGGCAATTTTTTGAATCTGCATCATTTCAAATGATGCAGTGGCAAAAAGGAGGTAATGTTTTGTTAGGGCATCTCCTTATTTTAGCACCGCTAGCAGCAACAGGAACTATTTGTTTCAAACAAAAATTAAATAATTTTTCGAATTTTAACAGAGTATTAAAAAAAATCATAAATGATACTACAATAAACGATACTATTTCACTTTATAAAGCAATTAAGCATTGCAATCCGGGAGGTTTGGGTAAAATAGACAAGTATGATTTAAATGATGATAATTCAATTAATGAAATTAAAAACGATAAAGTTACATTAAAAAAGATTTTTGAACTTTCAAAGAATTATGATATGATAAGTAGAGAATATTCTACTCACTTTTCAATTACTTTAACAGAAGGATTACCATTTTTTTTCAACACCTATGAAGCCTATAAAGATATAAATATTGCCACGGTTAATACGTTTTTAAATGTTCTTTCTAATCATCCTGATACTTTGATTATCCGAAAATCGGGGTTGTCTAATGCAAAAAATGTATCAGAGGCCGCAGATCGGGTCTTAAGATTAGGGGGGATCGCCACTAAGAATGGTCTGAAATCTGTCATGAAATTAGATAAAAATTTGCATTTTAAAAATGGTCTAATGAATCCAGGAACAACGGCTGATATAACAGCAGGGATCATATTTTGTGCCTTATTATTTGGTCTAAGATTTTAATTCAAAAGCGTAAATTTTTTTTCTTAATAATGCCATAAATTTGGTAGAAGAATAAAAAGGTGTATTTGCTTGGAATTTTGTGATGAATGTGGAGGGATGATGGTACCCTCCACTTTAGATGGTCAAAAAGTATTCAAGTGTAAATGTGGTTTTACAAAACCTTTTCAAGAGGATAAATCAGAATCATATAAAATATCTACCAAGATCCAGCATCCGATAAGGGAGGAGGTGACATTTCTGACAGATGTAATGGATTGGAAGGAAAAAAACTTACGAAGCTCTATCAAAAATTTTAAATGTCCAAGATGTGGCTACGATAAAGCACATCTTGAAACGCGTCAAACAAGAAGTGCTGATGAAGGAATGACGCACTTTATCACGTGTTTAAAATGTGGGAAAATGAAAAAAATTGGCAGCTAATCAAGCAATAACTTATTTAGAATTTCTTCTTTTTGATGACTTTCCGAAAATGTAATTTTTATTCTTTTATTCGAATTTTTCATTCCTGAAATAATTTGGAGTTGAGAAATGCCTACTTTTAATTTCTTTTTAATCAAATTTAATAATTCAATATTAGCTTTATTTTGTTTAGCTTCTGAACGAATTGATATTAGGATTTGTTCATCATTTGTACTTGGCTTAGCGATAAATTGTCTTTTGCTGTTAGGTTTAATTTTAATACGTATGATAAAAACAAATTCCGAAATCATTTCAATGAAATTCATTATTCAACTAAAGTTCTAAAGAAGATTATCCACATTTTCTTTTAGTTTATTATAGGAGGGAATTGATAATCTTAAACCTCCAGCTAATTTATGACCTCCTCCCATTCCTCCAAAATTATTCCTAATTTTTGAAATGGCGTTATTTACTCCATATCCATCATGAGATTTTAAATAAATCCTTGAACACCGAATACTAAGTTTCATCATCTGTGTCTTCTTTTCAAGACCTCCTAAGAATAACATTTTATTAGGATTTAATAAATCATTAACAGTGCTAAAACTTGCTGTATCTGACCAATTACTTGGAGGAATCTTTCCATTTCCCGCATCAATAAAGATTGCTTTTTTTGTCTCAACGTGAGGGAGCTCATTTGATAATATTTTTAAATTAGACGAAAGACTGTTTATATATTCTAAGAAAATTCCCTGTGCATATCGAGTTATTGAATTTTGTTGAATCATTGAAAGAGCAGCACTTATATTTTTAAATGAGAGGATATTGAGTAATAATGCGTGTTCAAAAGCATGTTGTAATAAACCTTGTTTTTGGGGGATAATGGCATAATTTCCCTTAGAGACATGAGTTTTAATTTGAAGTGAATTAATTTCTGTAGAATTTAAATCAACGATCTTCTTATTAGGATCTATATCCAACTCACTGAGTAATGATTTTATTTTTTGTTCATTCTCTCCCCCATAACCCTTTACAAACGGTAAAATGCTACGTTTCAATCCATTTTTTATATTATCATTCATAGCTCCAAATAAAATCAGACCCTCCTTGTCTTGAATTATGTCTTCATTAACAATTTCTTCATATATCTCCTTATTAAATGATTTTAACTTATCCATAGATCTAAGTGAATCTCCAGCGATACCAATAATAGTTAACCATCCTTGTTTGATAATTGCTGGTTTAATACGTTTAGCAAACATGTGTGTTAGTGTAGCTCCTGCTATATGATCGAGTCCATCATACCCATATACAGTAGGATTCACAAAAAATAAATTCTCGGGTAGATGATCAAGATCAACCTTATTATCAACTTCATGATGATCAAGAATATAAAAATCTTCCTTTCTTGAAGATATAATTGGAATTAATTCTGTTAATGAAGAGCCTACATCAGTAAATATAAAAGCATTTTTACGTTCATGGCTTTTAGGTAAAATTCCTTTCAGATATGCTGCCCAAGATGATGACCTGTTGTATATAAAATAATCTTGTTCCAAATTCATTTTATGAAGCAAGTTTTGAATGATTTTTAACGAACTTATTCCATCAGCATCATTATGAGTAATAGCGATTATATTATTATAGTTATTTTTGGAATTATCGATAAATATATCAACTGCATTATTAAGATCTGTCAAGAATTTATTTTGATTTGGTTTTATATTCATTACCTTCAGTTATAATAAAAATTCAAAATACTTAAAGTATAGAAATGGTAGTTTTAGCTGATTATATATTCAATTGGATACACTATAGCTCTAATATTAATTCATTTCATCCTATTCTATCCCTAAAAGAGGTTTTAAATAAAATATAGATAAATTCTATGAATATAAATATTGCTATAATATCTAATTTGATTAAAAATTGATGTTAAAGTTAAAATCTTTGGAAAAATTATTTAATTTGATTTAATTTATACTTTTAGATATTATAACTGTAGAGAATTATGATACCTTTACGATACAAGAAATATCGGATAATTTTGATTTTATTCATATTATTATTAATTCCAATTCTAACAAGTTATATTTTTGAGGATAATAAATTTTATCGGATTGAGAATTCTGCGCAAGAATTACCGAATCCGCTTGCCTTTTCAATAGAGGATTATGAACCAATTTTAAAAGATGGTAGCCAAAATCTCGGTAACATCACAGTATCAAATCTAATTTTTGATGAGAAGGG
>Ga0315534_1003475_pt1 | contig 10131 bp, 9 predicted proteins | sample SalMarSW160240MG_FD_203094 | JGI IMG/M metagenome (GOLD analysis project Ga0315534, IMG submission 203094) | Salt marsh sediment microbial communities from the Plum Island Ecosystem LTER, Massachusetts, United States - Salt Marsh Sediment SW1602-40 ...
TACGTGAAGACGCTTCTGTTCCTTGACTGTCAATATCACCTCTTTGTCCATAAGGTGACATTTTCACAGAACTATTCATACATGACATTTTCATTGGACTATATCACCGGGAGAAAAAATACTTTGACGCCTGAAATCCAAGGTGTTACAATCCATTGGTTTAATACGGAGGTTATATACGTGGCAAAACGCACAACCGGCATCGTTCGCTGGTTTGACGGCTCAAAAGGATACGGTTACATCGATGCCGAAGATGGGGAAAACGTCTTTGTGCATTACCGGGATATCGTGGACGAAAAAACGCCCTTCTTATTGCAAGGTGAGCAAGTTGTATTCTTCCTCGAAGACACCATCATACATGGTCCTCAGGCAACGGACGTAACCCGACTCAACTAGATGGTCATAATCCTAGTATGCCCGTCTACCCCGCTCGGTATTTTACCTGACGGGGTATTGTCACTTCCCTCCACGATTAATCACGATACTACATAAAGGAAAGAAGAAATATGGCAAGTAAAAAATTGAAGTTGATTCCGCTCGGCGGATTGGGGGAAATCGGAAAAAACATGATGGCCGTCGAGTACGGAGACAACATCCTCATTATCGACACCGGGGTAATGTTCCCGGAAAACGACATGTTGGGGATCGATTACATCATCCCCGACTTTGAATATCTGCTCGACAAGAAAGACAAAGTGCGCGGCATTATTATCACGCACGGACATGAAGATCACACCGGCGCAATCCGGCACGTCCTGGATGAAATCAATGCTCCTATCTACGCCACCCGGTTGACACGCGGCCTCTTGGAGGTCAAGCTCAAGCGCGGTGGTAAACCTAAAAATGTAACGCTGAACACAGTCCGGGCGGGTGATGAAGTACAGGTCGGACCGTTTGGCGTAGAATTCTTCCACGTCTGCCATTCCATCCCCGATGCAGTCGGTTTGGGCATCACCACGCCCGCGGGGCTGATCGTTCACTCGGGTGACTATAAATTTGACCACACGCCTGTCGACGGCTGGCCGACGGATTTTGGCAAGCTGGCCGAGTTCGGCACGCGCGGCGTACTCGCACTACTGGCAGATTCGACAAACGCAGACGAGCCGGGTTGGACGCCCTCGGAAGCGGTAATCGACCCGGCTTTCGACAAAGTTTTTCAGCAGGCGGAAGGAAGAATTCTTATCGCCTCCTTCGCCTCGCTCATCTCTCGCATGCAGCAAGTGGCCAACACTGCCGCTCGGTACGGCCGTGTGATGTCCTTCGTCGGCGCAAGTATGATCGAAAATGCCAAAATGGCTCGTAAACTAGGGTACTTAAACGTTCCGGATGAACTTATCGTACCCTTGGACCATGCGTTGAATATGAAGGCTTCCAAAGTCGTCCTGATGTGCACGGGAACGCAGGGGGAACCTTCCTCCATACTGGGCCGTCTGTCCATCGGGAAAAATCGGCGTTTCGGCCTGCATTCCAAGGATACAATCGTGCTCTCCTCCCACCCGATCCCCGGAAACGAGGAAATGATCAGCCGCACGATAAATCGTCTTTACCAGGGCGGTGCGGATGTGATTTACGACCCCATCGCCCCGGTTCATGTTTCGGGGCACGCCAAGCAAGAGGAGATGAAACTGCTCATCCAGCTAGTGCGTCCGGAACACTTGATCCCCATCCACGGCGAACTGCGCCACTTGAAACAGCACGCCGCATTGGCGGGCGAACTCGGTCTTCCGCAGGAGAACATCGCCGTCATCGAGAACGGTACGATCGTCGAATTCCAAAATGGCAAAATGAAAGTAGGCGACCGCATCCCGGGAGGCTATGTGTTCGTTGATGGAAGTGGCGTCGGGGACGTTGGGCCCGATGTGATGCGAGAGCGGGAAGCTTTGGGCCGCGACGGTTTCGTACTCGTGCATATTGCTTTCGACTGCAAATCGGGCAAAATGCAGGGCCGACCGCAGTTAATCACCAAAGGATTCGTGTTCGTACAGGATGCCGAAGAATTGATGACCGAAGCCCGTAATCACATCGAGAAGTTGATCTCGGAAGATAAGCGGGGGGATATCGAAAGCAAGATCCAGAAACACCTGGAAAACTTTTTCTATACAGCCACCAAAAGACGGCCAATGGTTTTCGTATTCACCTCCGATGTGAATTGAGCTCTCGCAACGAGCCAACCTGCGTCGAAACCGGTGTTGGCCCCACCCCGTTGATCGTGGAATTCGACACGAATTCGGGACGGCTCTCGATCGAAACCACCGCTGCGTGGTTCTTGTTGCATTCAACCCTGCGCAGAGTATAATGCCAGCGATGACCAGAAAATCCCGAACCCTATCGATTACGCTTTCGGTTTGTACGTTCGCCCTGGTTGGCTGCAGTTTGATCAACAGCGCACTGCCGACGGCCACACTGACGCCCTCCCCTCCGACGGCGACGCCCGAACCCGCAGCGGCGATCGTTAATGGCGAAGCGATCCGACTTGTGGATTTCGAAGAAGAAACCCAGCGATACGAGGCAGCAAAGCTTGACGCTGGCATCGACCTTGCAACCTTGGACGATTACAGAAATCAGGTGCTTCAGGCACTCATCGATCGCAAATTGCTCGCCCAGGGTGCTCGCACAAATGGCATCCTGATTGAAACAAGCACTCTGGACGCAGCCGTTCAGAACCTTGCAGTGGAATTGGGCGGTAACGAAGCGATGGGTGTTTGGCTGGCAGAAACGGGGTATAGTGTGGAAAGTTTCAAGCTTGCGCTCGAAGAGGATATGCTTGCGGCGCAAATGGTTGAACGTATCCTGCAAGATTTGCCCGAAAACATCGAGCAGGTTCATGCCCGCCATATACTCCTCGCCAGCAAGGACGATGCGCAATTTGTGTTGGACCAACTCGCCGCGAATGCAGACTTTGGAGCCATGGCCCGCCTGTACTCTCGCGACTCGAGCACACAGCCGGATGGCGGAGATCTGGGGTGGTTCCCTCGCGGAGGTCTGCTTTTCCCCGAGGTTGAAACGCCTGCGTTTGAACTCCAGCCAGGCGAAATTAGCGGAATCGTAAAAAGTGATTTGGGGTATCACATCGTGCAGACCCTCGAAGTGGGCGAGCGCCAACCTTCCCCAAACGACTTGCGAGACATGCAGGAACAGGTTGTGGAGGATTGGATCTCCACCCAACGCGAGTCTGCCAACATTGAGGTCTTGATCACACCGTAAAGCGGTGCGAGGAGGCAAGCCATGATGGAAAACGAATACGAGCGACGCCCAGGAATGAGCTTCTCGGGCTGCAGGCGCATCGTTTTCAATATCCTCACCGTTATTGTGCTATTGACGACGGTGGTAGTGGGCGTTGCGCTGGTCGCCGTTTTTGTCAACCCCTACCTTTCGATCAATCCCTTTCCCCCACCAACCATCCCGCCCACGTTGGGATCCCCGACGCCAACGCAGACACCGGCCAGAACGCTCCCACCAGCCTGGACCGCGACTCCCACTGAGGACGGTACGACCGAACTGGAAACGACCCCTTCGCCCACCGAAGCCCCGGAGTCCGCCACAGCAACCATCACGGAAACTCCGGAAGAAGAGGCGGAATATCCTTTCGTCCTGCAGGTCGGCAGCCCGGCGCCAATCGAGAATTTCATCAACGGACAGGCATGCGACTATTTGGGCGTTTTCGGCCAGGTATTCGATGAAAGCAGTCAACCGATTCTCGAATTAACCGTGCACCTTAGCGGGGAACTCGAGGGTGTCGGCAAGATCGATCTCTATGCACTAACCGGAAGTGAGCCGGACGCCGGACCCGGGGGTTACCTCTTCAACGTGGCTACAGAGCCGATCGCCAGCAGCGGCACGTTGTGGATCCAGTTGGAAGACGGGGACGGCAACCCGATTTCCGAACAAGTGTACTTCGATACAAGCGACTCTTGCAGCGAGAACCTGATCCTGGTCAATTGGCGTCAGGTTCGATAAGCCGCATGCTGAGTAAAGAAATCCAGCCCCCTGATCCGGCTTACTGATCAGGGGGCTGTTGTTTGTGATTCAGATGACCTGCCAGCTAACCACGCAGACGATTATTTCATGCTCCCGGCCAGTGACCGGCAGACATGATCAACTTCCCTCTCCGTCATGATCGATGAAAACGGCAAGGCCAGACTACGCCTCCCCAGGTCCTCCGTCACCGGAAAATCGCCAACGCGATAATCGAAGCGTTCCACAAAAAACGGCTGTGTATGGATGGGGACGAAATATGGGCGGGAAGGAATACCTGCCGCAGCCAACCGCTCGACGAGACTGTCCCGCACGACGTCAGCGGCCAAACGCACCACATAGACAAACCAGCTGACTCGCGTGGTGTTCGGACTCAGATTCGGCGCTTCAACGCCGGAATTTTCTGCCAGGCGTTCTCCGTACCAGTCAGCCACACGGCTGCGTTTTTCCAATAACTGCGTCAACCGATCCATTTGCGCGCATCCCAAAGCTGCGCTCATTTCATCCAAACGGTAGTTATAGCCCAGGTGTGTATGCTCGAGCCACGTGTCACCCGGGGCGCGTCCCTGGTTGCGCAGTGCACGGCAAGTACCCGCCCATGCCTCGTCCTGCGTAACGATCAGTCCGCCTTCGCCCGTTGTGATTTGTTTGTTGGGATAGAAGGCGAAAACGCCGGCATCCCCCAACATCCCCGCCGGACGACCCTTGTAACAAGCACCGAGGGCCTCACACGAATCCTCGATGATTACCAGGTCGTTCTCCTTGGCGACTACGTTGAGGGCATCGTAATCAGCCGGCTGACCGAAAACATCCACGGGCAGGATAGCTTTCAGACGCCCGTCGCTCTGCGAGCCCTTCCTCGGCAGCCAGTGCGCGGCCGACGATCCGCCGCGTAAAAGATCCTGCGCAGCGCGTGCAACTTGCGCCGGATCGATGTTGCCCGTGCGTGGATCGACGTCGACGAACACCGGTGTTGCACGCTCGTAAAGAATCACGTTGGCCGAAGATATGAACGAAAACGACGTGGTGATCACCCAATCGCCGTCCGTTATGCCTGCGGCGCGTACGCACAAATGCAATCCCCCGGTTCCAGAACTGACGGCGACGGCGTGCTTAGCCCCTACGTATTGCGCCACAGCCGCTTCGAACGCTTCGATCTGCAGCCCCATGCTCAAACGCGGCGTACGCAGTACCTCCAGCACCGCTTCGCGTTCTGCGTCTGTCAGGTCCGGCGCAGACATGCCGATCGAAAACGTAGATCCGCGCTCCTCAGTCAATCCGACAACCTCCATTCAGAGATACTTCGATGAGGGTATCATCCATTGTGTTTCGGTTCCGGCCAAACCGCGCCCGCACGCACAATGCCGTTCGCAGGCACATCGGCCTTGACCACCGCACTGTTTCCCACCCGTGCACCGGCACCGATCGTGACGTTTAAATTGAGTGTGGTGCCCATCCCGATCAACGCCCGCGCTCCAATTTCCACACCCCCGGCCAACAACGCACCCGGCGCAACGTTGGCGTAATCCGCGAGGCGACAATCGTGCGAGACCACCGCGGCAGTGTTTACGATCACGCCGAAGCCGATTTCTACGTCGCTCCCAATGTAGGCGTGTGGAAATACCTGAACGCCTTCCGCAAGCTGCGCACTTTCTTCGACAAACGCCGTGGGGTGAACCAGTGCAGGGCAAGCAAAACCAGCCTGGCGCAGCCTTTCGAACACCCTCACGCGGCTTTGCATGTCGCCGATACCGCCGACTGCGTTTACGGCGCGCTCAAGCCCACGCTCCTTCAGCGTTTCGAGCAATTCAGCACCACCCAAAACCGGGACGCCCATGACTTGATTTTCTGCTGCAAGACCATCGTCCAAAATTCCCACGATGTTGAACATCCCAAGCTTGCGAATCAAATCGATCAACGCTTTGGCGTGGCCACCGCCGCCGTATACGACGATCGACTTCGAATCAATTTCCAGATTCGGGATCGCAAGCGGCGTTTCACGCTGCGCATAACGGCGTACGACGTCCTCGGTAATCCAGGCATCGCCCGGCAGGGCGTCCAAATCTACGCCCAATTTCTCGGCCAACGCCATCGCCGGCTCGGTGATGTGTAGATCAAGACCAGCCGCTGCCTGCTTCGATTTCGCTTCTTCCGCAGCAGGTGCTTCCCACTCCAGATCATCAGCCAGCCAGCAAAATACTTCTCCCGCCACAACTCGATCGCCGACGGCCGCACGGATACCCACGACGTAACCATCCCGCTCGGCAACCACATCAGCGGTCGATTTCGTGGTCTCCAGGGTGCAAAGTAAATCGCCCGTCGAGATCGACTTACCCTCTGAAACATGCAGTGCCGCGAGCTGCGCCTCACGTTCATTGGGGTTCAACAGCGGCACACGCACTTCAAATGCAGTCGACATCACCCGCATCTCCAATAATAATCAAAATAGAGAGGACGTACGCATTCTTCGGTCGATCCATCAAACAGCCAACTCCAGGGCCATGTCCTTGATCCGCTCAACCGAGGGCAATACCTGCGCCTCAATCCGGGCTGCGGCAGGAATGGGCATGTCCAACGCAGCGACGCGGCCCACCCGTAAATTCGAGGATACCGCTTCATGCAAGCCTGCCGACACTTCCGCACCCCATCCCATCGTCTGCGTTCCTTCTTCGATGACCAGCACATGACGGGTTTGGGATGCACGCTGGCACAGGAAATCCAGTTTGAATGGGCTGAGCTGGGTGGGCACAATCAGCTCAGAAAAGATTTCCTTCTCTATGGCCAGGCTGCGCATGGCATCTCGCGCCAGAGTCGCCATGTAGCCATAGGCCACCATCGTCAGACGCGTTTCCGGTGAACCGCGTAACTTTATGAAATATCCGGGATATCCATTTCCTTGCCGCTCGATATCGTACGCCTCCGCGTTATCCAGGGCCAAGATGGTGCTGGGATAGAGCAGTTTATGTTCCACCAGCAGCACCGGATCATTGTCATCGAATACAGCATGATGCAGCAACGCGCCGGGATCATCCAAATCGGATACGGCAACCACACGCAAGCCAGGCGCCCCTAGAAAATGCTTTTCCAACGTCTGGCTGTGTGTCGGCCCATAGCCACGGCCGCCTCCCATGGGAGTGCGCACGACCAAAGGAATCCGGGCTGCATCTCCACTCATCCAACGGATTTTCGCTGCGTGATTGATCAATTGATCGGCAGCCAGGGTGACAAAATCCCCGAACATGATTTCAACCACCGGACGCAGACCGCGCAACGCCATACCGATACCTACACCCACGATGCCCGCTTCCGACACCGGCGTCGTGATCACGCGGTCCGGAAATTGCGTTGATAAACCCGCTGCTAATTTAAACGCACCGCCATAGGGATCGAGGATGTCCTCTCCGAGAAAATAAACTTCGGGGGACTCCCGCAGACAAGCTTGAAGCGATTCGTTCAGGGCTTCCCGCACGGTCGTCATGCGAGCTCATCCAACGGTGGCGTAAGGGTTTCCGCAGCGGGAAAGGGATCGTTTTCGGCACACGCATAAGCCTCGTCTACTTCGGCCGCCACCGATTTCTCAATCTCGCCTTTCACTGCCTGCTGCACCCGCGCCGCAGCCGCCTTTAACGGATCGCGCGCCCGATACCGTGCGATTTCGTCGGGATCACGTGTGTCGTCCCCTTTTGAATGTGGTGCGAATCGATAGGTGTGCAGAATCAACGCATGCGGGCCTTCACCAGCGCGAATCGAGTTAGAAATATCTTGAGCGAGTCGCATAATTTCAAGCACGTCGTCTGCTTCATGCGCCAACGTCGAAATACCAAACGCCTCAAACCGGGCGCATATATCGCCCGCCAGATTCAGTTCCACGGGGGTGCTCTGCGCGTAGCGATTGTTTTCGACGACAAAAAACAGCGGCAGACGCCAGAGTGAAGCCATGTTGATCGCTTCGTAGACGACACCTTCACCGAGCGTTCCGTCACCGATGAAGGTGTATACGAGCGCATTGCCCTTCTTTGCGGCTTCTGCAAATGCCATGCCCACTGCGATCGGCACCGTTCCACCGAGAATGCCGTTGGCAAAGAAATTCTCCCACTTTATGTGCTGGCTGCCGCCACGGCCCCCACAAATCCCCGTCTCGCGGCCAAGTAATTCTGCAGCCAATGCCTGCATCGAACCGCCGTACGCTAAGAAATGACCGTGACAGCGATGGTTGCTGACGACGACATCGCCCGCCTGCGACGTCGCTAAAACCCCCACGGCATTAGCTTCCTGACCGATATAGGTGTGAGTCGTGCCATATATCTGGCCGCTGGGGAACATTTCCAACAATCGTTCTTCAAAAAGACGGATGCGCAGCATCTTACGGTAGAGATCTGCGTCATTTTGGGAAGACTTCTTCATCCGAATGCACTTCTTTCCGACACTTCCCCTCACCGGGCAAATCGGGAAACAGGGACATGATAACACAAGCCCGAAATTGCAAAAACAATAAGCCGCCCGTTGAAAAGGGCGGCTTCAAATTTCCGATTGGCTATAATATTACCAGGATTGCATATGTTTCTTTGCGAAATCAGCGGCTACGATTCGCCAGGCCTCGTGATCTCCTTCAGGAGCGCTCGCAACGGCGAAATACCGCGTTTTCCCCTTTGATTCCTTGGATTCGATCCTCCAATTTGCGCTCGTGAACTTTGATTTACTCTTGATATCATAAAACTCAAGTGGTTCCTTCACTGTCCGCCTCCTCTGCAGTATGGTTGTGCCGTCAACGTTCGCACACGGCCCTATCTTATCCTCTCTAAGTGTACCCTACAAGTCAAACTTTTGTACGCCCTATTCGACAAACCCCCAATCAGGCCTTCCTAACTGCCAATCCACATGCATTGCAAGAACATTGCTATTGGTACAGCGTTTCATTCACCGTCCCGGTTCCCCTTGAATTCCTCCGCTGTAGCGTGTCCTAGCTGGCTGATCCCCTCCCGCTTGATTACTTTCCAAAAATTCAAGAACAGGATTTTCAGGTCAAGATGCAGCGACCAATGGTCGACATACCAAACATCGCGTTCAAATTTTTCATTCCAGGTGATCACGTTGCGCCCCCCGATCTGTGCCCATCCGGTAATCCCGGGCAGCACCTCGTGGCGCCGCGCTTGTTCAGGGGAGTAGCGCTCGAGATACTGCAATAATAACGGCCGCGGGCCCACGAGACTCATCTCGCCGCGTAAAACGTTGAACAACTCCGGCAGTTCGTCGATGCTGGATGAGCGCAGGAAACGTCCCAATTTTGTGAGTCGAGCTTCATCCGGAAGTAGATTGCCTTCTGAGTCGCACGCCTCGTTCATCGTTCGGAATTTATAGATTTCGAACGGCACTGCATGGTATCCCGGCCGCATTTGCCGGAAGAGTATCGGTGTTCCCAAACGGATTCGAACGAGCACAGCTGTAACCGCAAGCAGCGGACTTATCACGATCAACCCGGGAATGGTCAGGACCAAATCGAACAGCCGCTTTCGTAACGGCATTCCAGGAATGACCAGCGGTACGCTCATCGTAGGTCAATGCACTCCTTCTCGCAAAAAGACGTCTTTCATAGGTCACCCGGCAATACAGCGACTCAATCCGAGCAGTCGGCCTATTCCCCTTCAGCTTGGTTCGCTTCGCGGCAGACATCCACCATCACCGTCTGCATCTCGTCGGCCAAAATCCGGCGATCGAAACGCTCTTCTGCGCATTTTCTTCCAGCCTTTCCCATGCGCCTGCACAAATCAGGGTCAGATTTGAGGACCTTCACGGCTCCCGCCAACGCTTGCGGGTATCCCGGCCGGACGAAAATCCCGGCGCCAGCCTTCTCCACCACAGACCGGATCACGCCGTCGATGGCCAACAAGATCGGACGTCCGGCGGCCATGTAATCGAAGACCTTATTGGGATAGGTGGTTTTATAAGCATCAATGGGTTTCAATATGGCGACACACGCATCCGCAGCGACCAGCGCCTCAGCGATTTTGTTCTTCGACATCGGCGGCAGGAAATATACATTCGAAAGCTTGAGCGCAGCGGCCTTGCTCATCAAGGCACTCTTTTCTTTGCCATCACCGATCAGCACAAAAGCCACATTTTTCTGATCCCGCAAGCGATCGGCTGCTCCGATAACCA
>Ga0315534_1003476_pt1 | contig 10127 bp, 8 predicted proteins | sample SalMarSW160240MG_FD_203094 | JGI IMG/M metagenome (GOLD analysis project Ga0315534, IMG submission 203094) | Salt marsh sediment microbial communities from the Plum Island Ecosystem LTER, Massachusetts, United States - Salt Marsh Sediment SW1602-40 ...
CTCCCAGATAGGAAGACCCTCATCATTTGTTTTGGAATTCCTTTTTACAGTTGAACCATTATAAAATCCATCGACAAAAAAATTGGCTGAAGAACTGATTTCAAATCCCAGGCCAGCGGTCGCCTGCCAGCCGAATCCGTTATAAAATCTGGTTTTATGAGTGTCAGTAAAATAGTTATCCACTTTATTCCAGACCATTTCCCAGCCCAATCCGGCAGAACCACGAAAGTAAATCGGACTTTTGAAAGCTATAGGATGTTCATAATTCAATTTTGCGTAGAGAGGAAGTATACGTGTTTTATATTCAAGATCAAGCTGGTTAACTGTAGGGGTAGTGCCACCAAATTGGATGTCACTAACCTTGGTAATTTTCTTATATCCCTTCTGAAAATAATTGATTTCAAAACTCCAGCTTAAACTTTCGTCTATCATCCGACCCGCATTTATACCGAAAAGGTAACCATGATCTGTGTCTTCAGGATAGAAATAGCCTACTTTAAATTCAGTAAATGGTGCCCGGGAAAATCCCGGTTGAATAAACAAAACCAGAAGCATCAAACTGAGTATAACTTTTTTCATCTACCATTCTCCTTTCAAATACACTGCAAAATTTATATGTACAGCTAACCAAATGCAAATCAAACAGTAATTATCCGGACAGAAATTAATTGAAGATTTACTTTTTCAGATGATGGAATACTTGTCTAAATTTTTCCTGCCTCCAAAGGTCGGTTTCTCATTAATTTTATTGTCAGATCCGCCGATGATATGATAAATTTCTGCGAGTTGTTTTTTATGAGGCAGATGGCTCTATTGATGAATTTATCAGTTTTTTACCAACATTTCGGACTGTTTAAATGCCAATCTGATCAAATTTTCCTCTTAAAAACCGGTTGCAATTTTGAGTTTTGGGTGTTAAAATTCTTTCGAAGAATCATAAAAAACAAAGTTTTAACCATGTCTGAATTTCTATATCCTTCAATGATCCAAATGATGATAAAAAAAATTAGAATAAATAAGGTACATAGGTGTATGAATGGAGTACAAATGGGTTCAAGATTGCGATTATAATGAGGAACTTGTAGATGAAATTGCCAAGGAACTGGCGGTTCCCCCGATTATGGCCCGGATATTACTGAACCGTCAAATCGATTCCTTTGAAAAAGCCCGCAATTTTTTTAGACCGGAATTAGAAAATCTTTACGATCCGTATCTGATGAAGGATATGGAAAAAGCAGTGGATCGGTTGCACCACGCGCTTCATACCGGAGAAAATATCCTGGTTTACGGGGATTATGATGTGGATGGTGTCTCGTCCGCCGCACTGATGTATCTGGTGCTCTCCCGGATGGTAGGGTCGAAGGTCTCCTACTATATCCCGGACCGGATGACCGAAGGGTATGGATTATCCTCCAAAAATATACGTGAAGCCGCCGAGAATGGGGTTAATCTGGTTGTAACGGTAGATTGCGGGGTAACCGCGGTTGAAGAAATTCGTCTGGCCAAAGAACTGGGGATGGATACTATTGTGTGCGATCACCATCAGCCGGCGGAAGAATTGCCACCGGCTGTTGCTATTCTCGATCCAAAGCTTCCCGATTCCAATTACCCCTTTAATGAGCTGGCTGGTGTGGGAGTGGCTTTCAAGCTCTTACAAGGTCTGTACAAAAAATTGGATGTTCCGGAAGCAGAGCTTGATGAATATCTGGATCTGGTGGCCATAGGCAGTTGTGCTGACATCGTCCCCCTAATCGATGAAAACAGGATTTTGGTGCGGCATGGAATGGACAAGATAAATTATAATCCGCGATACGGTGTTCGTGCGTTACTCGAAAGTTCCGGTTTGGCGAACCGGGATATTACCGCGGGCTTGATCGTTTTTGTCATGGCACCCCGTATTAACGCAGTTGGGCGGCTGGGAGATGCCCGGCGTGCGGTTCAATTATTTTGTGCCCAAACCTTGCAGCAAGCGCGAACTGCGGCCCGGGAACTGGAAAAAGAAAATCGTCTGCGCCGGGATATTGATGAAGTAACATACAAAGAAGCTCTGGAGATTGTAGAGACAAAGCTTGATCTGGAAAATGATAAGGCATTCGTTCTTTACAAAAAAGACTGGCATCCGGGAGTTATCGGAATTGTTGCCTCGCGCATTGTGGAGAAATTTTACCGCCCAACCATCATGATTACTGTAGTAGATGGCGTCGGTAAAGGGAGTGCCCGCAGTGTGTCTAATTTTAATGTCTACCAGGCAATAAAGGAATGTTCTCACCTGTTAAGCGGATTTGGTGGACATAAATATGCTGCCGGTTTAACGGTAGAGGAAAAAAATATACCTGCTTTTGTAGAATGTTTTAAAGCAGCAGCCCAAAAACATCTTACCCAGGAAGATCTGCTCCCCAGCATATATGTGGATGGAGAAATTGATTTACCTCAATTTACCGAAAGATTTATCAGACTTTTAAAACTATTGGGTCCTTTTGGTCCAATGAATATGCGCCCGGTTTTCATGAGCAGGAATGTTAAGGTTTTGGGAACGCCTTCCATTGTTGGGCAAAACCATTTAAAGTTAAAAATGGAACAGGACGGATCTGTTTTTGATGCCATAGGTTTTAATATGGGAGATTATTTGGAGATAGTTCAGGCAAATAAAGGAGTAGTGGATTGTGTCTATGTCGTCGAAGAGAATCGATGGAATGGACGCACCCAGGTTCAACTTCGCCTGAAGGATATTCGATAGCCAGAAAGTGTTAGTTTATTATGAAAGAATTTTTTGAGAATTTAAAAGAGATCAGGAAAGCAAAGGGATTAAGGTTAGAAGATATTGCAAAAAAGAGTCGCCTACCCGTAAAATATCTGGAGGATATTGAGGCCGGCCGATTGGAGAATTTACCACTTGGGTACGATCGGATTTTTTTCAAACGGTATCTGGTGGAAATTGGCGAAAATAAGGAGGAGGTTTGGAGGGATTTCAACCTGTTTTTTGGGACTGGTCCCCTGGAGAAAGATGTTCCCTATTCCTCCGACATTCCCAAGCCCGAGAGACTATATGAAGAAGAAACTGTCAACGATAAAGGGACTGAGCCGCAGGAAGAGGAAGAGCCAAAAAAATCTTCCTTTTTCCAGGAATTGTCCCTGCGCTGGAATCTGGATAAACTTCACCGCTATTTTTGGGTGGCGGTGACGATCGTGGTCCTGGGGGGTGTTGGCTATTTTGCTTATAAACAATTTTTATTTGTCAAGAATAGTCCGCTGGAAGTCAAAGAAGTCACCGTATCGGATTTTATTGAAGAAATGCAGAGACAGGATAGTTTGTTAACACCCCAGTTATCGGAAAATACTGAGGTAAAACCTGTGGTTGGTAACGGGGTAGATGTCTGGATGAAATCGGTGGAACGGACCTGGATCCGGGAAATCCGGGACGGCAAGGATACGGTAGACTATATTTTACCCAAAGGGTTGGAAAGAGAGGTTAAGGCTCAGGAATCCGTGCAATTAATGCTGGGAAGGGCGGATGGTGTTCGCCTGTGGTTGAACGGGGATAGCCTGGGAGTGATGGGAAAGCCAGACGAAGTCGTGCTCAGGTTAATTCTGAAAAAGGGTGGAATCGCCGAGAAGCGTTTGAAGAAAGCGACCAAAAGAGAAGAACCAAAACCCGACTCAACCAGTCAGACAAATTGAATCGGCAATAAGAAATTTAAGGTATGCACCTCCAGGAATTTTGAAATGACCCGTCTTTTTGTTTTATTATTGGGAATAATAATTGTAGCCTGTTCCAATCAAAATAGGCTATCTCAGCAACGATATCATATTGAGGAGTCTAGGGGAAGCAAAATTCTGGTGGGAGAGGTCACCCCGGACATTTTGCTGAATCAACTGCCGGATTGGAAGGAAGAATATGATCTGTTTAAACCGGATCCGGTGACAGTCGGAAAATTTTCCAACATTGCCAGACCGTTTCAGATTATCTGTGTATTGGGTACCTGGTGCCCCGATTCCAGAGTGGGTGTACCCCCGTTTTTAAAAACGTTGCATTCGGCAAACAACTCGAATTTGAGTATCACACTATATGCGGTTGACCGGAATAAGCAGGATCCGTACGAAACTGCCAAGAAGTATAATGTCGATCGTGTACCAACCTTTATTGTTTTATCCGGAAATACGGAAATCGGGCGAATGGTAGAGTTCCCCGAAATTTCATTTGAAACTGATTTTCTGAATATTCTGGAGACAAGCGGACTTGTGGAAGATTAATTGATGGGAATGGATTTCTGAATGCTTATGGTTTTATTGACTGCTTCATTGGAATGAATGGTTTTATATTGACTGCTGATAAATATTTTAAATTATTTTTACTGTTTCTTCTTTTTTTGACACCTGGTTGGCTTTATTCTCAAAGCAATTGGAATCAAAAATCGATAACGGCTCTCCATGGTGGTGTTGCCAGTGCGGATAGTCTGGCCTCAAAAATTGGCATCAATATCCTGCAAAAGGGTGGGAATGCCGCAGATGCAGCAACGGCCGTTGCCATGGCTCTGGCGGTAGCATATCCCCAGGCGGGGAATCTGGGGGGTGGGGGATTTCTGGTTCACCGCTCGACTAATGGCGAAATATATGTTCTGGATTTCAGGGAAACTGCCCCTGCTGCAATAACGCCCGAAGCTTATCTGGATGAGAATGGTGAGGTTATTCCAGGTTTGAGTCAGGTTGGCGGATTGGCAGTGGGTGTACCGGGCACAGTTCGCGGGTTTTATCAATTTCACCAAAAATTTGGGATAATTCCCTGGTATGATGTGTTGGAGCCTTCTATTGAGTTGGCAGAAAATGGTTTTCCTGTAGGATCGCAGCTGGCCGATGTGTTGAAGGAAAATGAAAAATATTTTAGAAATTTTCCCTCCACCCAATTGATCTTTATGCCCCATGGTAAGATTCTGGAAGAGGGTGATATATTATACCAGGATAATTTAGCCCATACCCTCAGGGAAATTGCGCTTCATGGAGATGAGCCATTTTATGATGGTGAAATTGGTCTTGAGATTGTCAAATCAGTTCAGATGTATGGCGGAGTATTATTCATGGACGATCTGAATAATTACCAGCCCGTTGTCCGCGACCCCGTTGTTATCAATCATAAATCTTACACTGTATACGGAGTATCCCTGCCCGCCTCTGGTAGTATTTTATTAAGTGAAATTTTGGAAAGCCTGAAATATACTGATCTGGATCGATATGACTTGAACACTGCCGGCTACATATCACTCCTGGCGGAATTAGAAAAAGTGTATTTTGCCTTTCGGAATGAATACCTGGGCGATCCGGATTATACGGAAATTCCATTGACTCAGCTCCTGTCTCCCACACTTGCCCGGAGAGTTTCGGAAAGTGTGAAAGTAGGCCATCCCATATCCATATCGCAGTCCTCACTTGCTGAATTGTTGAAAGAAAGCGAAGAAACCACCCATTTTTCTGTGGTTGATTCTTTAGATAATGCTGTATCGGTAACCTACACCCTTAATGATAACTTTGGCGCTAAATTGGTGGCCGGTTCAACCGGAATTTTGCTGAATGATGAAATGGATGATTTTACCATTAAACCGGGTCAACCGAATATTTATGGCCTGGTCCAGGGAAAGGCAAACCTGGTTGGACCGGGGAAACGCATGCTTAGCTCCATGTGCCCGGTGATTGTCACAAAGGAGGGCGAGCTGGTGGGTGCGCTGGGATCACCCGGTGGTCCTAAAATTATTACCGTGGTGTTGCAAATGCTGTTGAATCTGATTGATCAGGAGATGACATTGGATATGGCCATTAACGCCGGAAGATTTCATCATCAGTGGATACCGGATTCAATTTATTATGAGAAGGATAGATTCAGTGAAACGGTTTTGAAAAAATTGGAACAGTGGGGATACGGATTGGTTAAACGGGATCGTATAGGTGATGTGCAAGCCATCTGGCGCGGAGATGGCGTCTGGCAATTGAGCTCCGATCCCAGAGGAAATGGTTATCCCCGGGGCTATTAAGGAGCAACTATGAAAAACGAAAGTTCACAAAAAGACGCTCAAAAGGAAGAGAAAGAAAAAATGGTTGAGAATTATTACAGGAAAATAATGAGAATTCTGGAATATTATGTTTTACTCTGCTTTATTATGATCACTTTTATTCCATTACTGGACTTCAGCTGGGTCCAGCCCTTTGTAAAATTTGTTTACCTGACGGGTTTTCCCTTATTGATCCTTATATTTGCCATCAGTTTATTCAAAGAACCGATATTGGCCATTGTTCTTAAATTTGTGGAAAAATAACCACATTTTCCTGGTAAATTGGTCCTTCAAGGAAGAAAAGAATTTTAAATAAAGATTGTTCATTTGGTTACCGACAATACGAGCTGATTTGAAAAGGCAGGTACTGTGATAAAATTTTCTGAAAAACGTCTCCGAGAGATTGCCGACAAAGCACATCAGAATCGGATTGTTGTCTTTGGCGATCTGATGGTGGATCAGTACCTGTGGGGCAATGTTACCCGGATCTCCCCGGAAGCACCGGTCCCGATCATAAATATTTCATCTGAACAAATTCGCTTTGGTGGAGCTGCCAACGTGGCCTATAATATTATTGGATTAAAGGCCAATCCACTGTTGGTAGGCGTTTTGGGAAATGACCGGATGGGTAATATTTTTCAGGATATGTTGAAACAGAACAACCTGTCCAGCGAGGGAATAGTAGTGGCTCCGGATCGACCCACCACGGTAAAAACCCGCATCATCGGGAATAATCAGCATATCGCCCGGGTGGATCAGGAGTCAGTCGAACAAATATCCTCCGATCTTCAGGAGCAGCTATATAAAATTTTTGTCTCCCATATTGAAGATGCTGCGGCAATTGTCATCGAAGATTATAACAAAGGTGTGGTGGCACCACAATTGGTTGGCCACATTTCAGAATTAGCCTCGCGAAATGATAAAATTGTCACGGTAGATCCAAAATTTGAAAACTTTTTTGCTTTTAAGAATATTACCGTATTTAAACCGAATGTAAAAGAAACCGAAGAAGCCCTGGCCATGAGAATCCGGGATGACGAGATGCTGATAAAGGCGGGAAATAAATTATTGTCGGTTCTCAATGCCAAAGCAGTTTTAGTGACCCGGGGCTCAAAAGGCATGGCGCTTTTCGAGAAAAACGGGGAGCATGTTTTCGTAGGAACCCAGGCACGCAAGGTAGCCGATGTTTCGGGAGCCGGTGATACGGTTATCGCCACCCTTACATTTGCACTGAGCGGTGGAGCCACCATTAAAGAAGCGGTGACGCTGTCTAATTATGCCGCAGGTATTGTTTGTGAAGAGGTTGGGGTGGTACCGGTGAATCTGGATAACTTAATTGAAGTCGTTTTGCAGAAACAAACTTCTAAATCTGCTTAAATAAAGAAAAAGTAAATTTTTCCTGATGGTAGAAGATTGTTACAAGATAAAATAAAAGTCTTATCAGAATTGATCCGGATCCGCAAGGATCTAAAAAGAGAAGGCCAAAAGGTTGTCTTTACAAACGGGGTATTTGATATTTTGCACCGTGGCCATGTGGAATATCTGGAAAAAGCAAAATCGCTGGGGGATGTCCTGATGTTGGGACTCAACTCAGACGCTTCGGTAAAAAAGATCAAGGGAGAAGACCGGCCGGTGATGGGACAGGAAGACCGGGCCATTGTTCTGGCGGGGCTTTCATCGGTGAATTATATTTGTTTGTTCGAAGAAGAAACGCCGGAAAATCTCATCCGGGAGTTAATTCCGGATATTTTAGTAAAGGGAGGGGATTATCAGATCGATGATATTGTAGGACGGGAGACTGTTGAAGCAAACGGTGGAAAAGTTGTCACGATTGATCTGGTTGAAGGTCAGTCGACAACTTCGATAATTGAAAAGATGGTGAAACTGGCAAAGAAGGGGTAAGTGCTATATGGTAAAGTGGCTTGTTTATTTGGTTTTTGTTGTTTTGGCGTTGTCCTGCTCCGGGATGCGCAATTTAAAAGAAAATCCTGAAAACAATAACATGAGTCAGGTTGCTGAGGTCCAGCAAGATTCGCTTTCTTTGGCCAAGTCCTATCTTCAGCTGGGGAAAAATGCCGAGCAAATTGGTGATACGCTTGGTGCGGAGTATTATTATGACCGGGCCATTACCATATCAGCCAAACTCCAGCAAAAAGCCGGATCGGAAATGGATTCTTCCAGCCAGAATGTAATCGCTGAAATATCGATTGAATATGCCCGCTATCTGGCCAGATTAAATGGTCTGGAGACCGATACCCTGGCAGCAGCCAATGTAATGGAAATTATAAATGAGATGGAAGAAGATTCGGCTTCTGCTGGTGTCGATACCAGTGTAGTTACTATTGAAGATGTTTTAGGTGAAAATCAGATTCTGGCCATACCGCTGGTTCTCAATAAAAAGGTAGAAAATGCCATTCAGTACTTTCAAAACCGCGGCAAAAGAGTTTTTACCAAGTGGCTGCAACGGAGCGGTTGGTATGAGGATATGATTAAGAAAATACTCAAGGAGGAAGGGGTACCGGAAGAGTTGTTTTATCTAAGTATGATTGAGAGTGGTTTTAATCCCCATGCCCGTTCCTATGCCCGGGCGGTGGGTGTCTGGCAGTTTATTCAAAGCACCGGTAGGGCATATGGCCTGGACAATAGCTGGTGGTATGATGAGCGGCGCGATCCGGAAAAGGCAACCCGGGCAGCAGCCCGACATTTGAAAGATCTGTACGAACGGTTCGGAAACTGGTATCTGGCCATTGCCGGATATAATTACAGCCCCGCTAAAATTGAGCGCCGTATGAGACAATATAACGTGGATGAATTCTGGGATTTGCCCCGCTTACCCCGGCAAACTCGCAATTATGTTCCTACTTTTATTGCGGCAACCCTTCTGGCCAAAAGTCCGGAGAAATATGGTTTCTATGTTGATCCTGAGCCACCGATTGAGTACGATACGGTTAAGGTCAACGAATGTGTTGATCTGAATGTGGTCGCAAAATGTGTTGAAAGCAGTTTTGAATATCTGAAGAAAATCAATCCGGCCCTGCTTAAATGGTGTACACCACCGGATCAGGATAGCTGGGTGCTGAATATTCCCAAAGATACCCGGGAAATGTTTCTGGAGAATTATTCCAGGGTGCCGGACGATCAGAAACTAACCTGGATTCATCACCGGATCAGATCCGGGGAAACCCTTTCCCAGATTGCCCGGAAGTACGGGGTGACCGTTACCGAAATTAAGCGGTTTAATAAAATCCGGGGAAGCTTTATCCGTGCCGGCCACAGCCTGGTCATACCGGTTCCGCAAAATAAAAGTTATGCCCGTCAACTGGCAAAAGAATCCTCGCGCAGTTACTCCTCTTACAAACCCCGGAGCAGACCGGTTTCGAATGTTCCCGGAAGGGATAAACTGGTGCATGTGGTCAGTAAAGGGGAAACTCTGTGGGATATCGCGGTGAAATATGGTGTATATGTTTCCCAAATCCGTCGTTGGAATGGACTAAGCTCTTCCAGAATTATTCATCCCAAGCAAAAACTGAATATCTGGCTTCCCAAGAATTCGGAACAATTGGCGGAAAAGCAGGATGAGCCCACACCAGAAAAACTGGTAGTGAGCGATAATGCAAAGGCTGCTTCCAATGGAAAAACGGTGGTCTACACGGTTAGGCGTGGCGATACCTTGTGGGATATTGCTTCACGTTATGGGGTGAGCATCCGGAATATTAAAAAATGGAATAATCGCCGCAGCAACCTGATTAAACCGGGTGATGAACTAAAAATAATTACAGCGCAATAAGACAAATATCAGGCAGTTTTAAAAAATTACTCCAGAAAACTTTGGATAGATAATTCCAGGTATTTTAAAAGTAGATTTAAACCTCCCCGTTTTTAAGTGCCACAGAAATGAAGCATGAATTTATAGATCATCACCGCGCCGGCACCAGTCTGGTCCATCTGGCCGATCCCCGCCTGAAACTGATTATTCTGATCAGTTATGTATTAACTGTGGTAATTATTCCCGATAAATATTTGAGAGTCTATGCCGTCCTGGCTGTTATTCCGATCCTCATGGCCCTGCTCAGTGGTGTTGCCCTATGG
>Ga0315534_1003479_pt1 | contig 10122 bp, 8 predicted proteins | sample SalMarSW160240MG_FD_203094 | JGI IMG/M metagenome (GOLD analysis project Ga0315534, IMG submission 203094) | Salt marsh sediment microbial communities from the Plum Island Ecosystem LTER, Massachusetts, United States - Salt Marsh Sediment SW1602-40 ...
AGGCCTGTACCCGAGCTCCCTCTTGGCTCTCTCGCAGCTGTAGTGGAAATCCCGACTCGCCCTAGTCACACGGTATGTGGTGAGAAGGGGGGCTGTTTTCCGGCGCAGCAGCTTGGCAAAGCCCTCACTCACATAGGCAGCAGTTAGAGCGAGGGAAGCGGGGATACTCCTTACCTTGAGGGGAACGTCGAGGGCCGTAGCAAACATCCGTGAGAATTCCATCCAGCTCACAGATGCATCGTCGGTGATGTTGTATATCTTTCCGCCTGATGGTTTCTGTAAAGCCAGATACACGGCAGCGATGATATTTCCAATGTATGAGGGAGTGAAGACAGCTCTCCCCCGGCTCAGGACAAACCAGCGTCCGCGCATTATAAATTTGGCAATGTTGAAGCTGAACTTCCAATCCCCCGGCCCGTATACCGCCCCTATACGCAGTACGACGACTTCGATGCCGCGCTCTTTTCCCTCCGCCAGAGCGACCCGCTCCCCCTCCCGCTTGCTCGAGGAGTATTTCCACCGTAGTTCTTGATACATATTCTCCGTCATGTTGCGGATCCCGTAGCCGGCTGCATTGAGCGTAGATATGTGAACGACTTTCCTTACCTTCGACCTTTGAGCGGCCTTCAGAACAGTCCGCACACCTTCGACATTGTCGCGGTGGAACTCCTCTGCGCTGCCCCAGTCCGAGACCCTCGCCGCGCAGTGAACGACCGCCTCACAGCCCTCCATGGCCTGGGCAAGAGAATCCTCCTCCCAAAGGCTTCCATATCGAAGCTCGGGATTCAGGCCTTCCAGGTTCGAGAGGTCGCTGGTCTTCCGCACAAGGCCGATACATTCTATTCCCCTGTCGGACAGGCCTGAGAGGGTCGCCGATCCGACGATCCCGTTCGCTCCTGTTATCAGAGCTTTCATGGGGGCAATCCTAGAGACTACGCCCCGCCGCGTCAAGAAGCGCATTTCTTAATGTAAAGATAAGGAATCACCATGGCCGAACAGTATAAGCCCAACATCTTTTTATACTGTATGGCCGCGTTGACACCAGACCGGTTTTCCGATACAAGAGCCTATGAAAGCCCTTGTTACCGGCGCGGCTGGCTTCATAGGAAGACACCTCTGCACCGCGCTGGTGGAGGGGGGACACGAGGTCACGGCGCTCGATCGGAAGATCGATTCGAGACACTTTCTGGATCCCGTACGTCTCTACGAGGCGGACTGCACGAACGCGTCTGATCTCGAGAAAGCCCTAGAGGGAATCGATACCGTGTTCCATCTGGCCGGAGTTAAAAGGGCGAAAAAAGCATCGCTGTACCACGAGGTCAATGCGGGAGGTACGTCGGCGCTTTTAACCGCCTGCGAGAGGCGGGGGGGAATACGCCGTCTGCTCTTCATCTCCAGTCTGGCGGCGTCCGGACCCAGCGGTCCGGATCGACGACTGCGGGAGGTGGATGAGCCGAAACCGGTCAATGAGTACGGCAGGAGCAAGCTTCAAGCGGAGAAAATTCTGGCCGGCGGTTCCGTACCGTGGACCGTGATCCGCGCCCCCGTCGTATACGGCCCCGGGATAAAGGACACCATCTTCCTGCTCATCGGACTGGCAGCCCGACATATCCAACCCGTTATCAGATCGGGGAAGGCCAACTTCATCTATGTCGGGGATCTCGCGAGTGGTCTCATAACCGCGGCTGAATCCCAGAGATCGGAAAACCGTCTTTACTACCTCGCTCATCCCCGGGTCTACAAATGGAGCGAGATCCACGATACGGTACGGGACATCGTTGGAACCTGGACGGTCAGGATCAGGCTCCCCTTTATCGTCCTGACAACAGTGGCACGTATTGCCGACGCCGTTGCTACGCTGAGCCGTGCCCGTCTGGCCTTCAGCCAGAGAAACCTCGAAGATATCCGCCACCCCTACTGGACGGTGGATGTTAGCAGGGCCAAGAAGGAGCTCGGATTCGAGGCGCAGGTCGCTCTGAAGGAGGGAATAAAAAGGTTGTTCGAATGGCAGAAGACAATAACAGCGGTGTGAGCGGAAAACCAGATCGGGCTGTTGTGGTGACCGGCGCTTCTTCGGGTATAGGACGGGCTTGTTGTTTGCACCTGGACTCGGTTGGATACCGGGTGTTTGCGACGGTGCGAAAGCCGTCCGACGGGGAGCACCTTCAGGAAGACACTTCGGGGCGTATCGTTCCCGTCTTGATGGACGTAACGGAGCCGCAGCAGGTCAGGGAGGCCGCGACTTCCGTCGATCAGATGACCGGTAAAACGGGGCTCAAGGGCTTAATCAACAACGCAGGTATCGTGATTACCGGCCCGCTTGAGTTTCTGCCGATCGAGGAGCTGGAGAGACAATTCTCGATCAACGTCACTGGACAGATCACCTCCTCACAGGCTTTTCTTCCTCTCCTGAGGAGAGGAGGAGGCCGCATCATCAATCTAGGTTCGATAAGCGACAGGATCGCCCTGCCCTTTCTTGGACCCTACGCCGCCTCCAAAGCCGCCCTGGCCTCTTTGTCCGAAGCCCTGAGGAGGGAGCTTCGCCCCTGGCACATCCCGGTGTCCCTCATCGAGGCTGGCAATGTCCAGACTCCTCTCCGGGAAAAATCCCTCGCTCTAGCTGCCGAGATTATCTCTCAGCTTCCAGAAGCAGCTGAGAGTTTGTACGGACCGGCCTTCGAAAAGCAGATGAATGTGCGGAGAAAAATACAGGCTGCCACCACGGTGGAAGAAGCGGCTCAGTTCATCCGCCGCATACTGGAGACCAAGCGGCCGAAACCGAGGTACCTTCTGGGCAGGGACGCCCGCTTTGCGGCGGCGATGGCGAGGCTGGTTCCCAAGAGAGTTCTCGACCGTATTCTGGGACTTGAACTGCCTTGAGTGAATGTTTCCGTTCCGAGGAGGAATTCCATGAGTGATTTTATGAGCCTGGTCAGGACGGCCAGCTCTCCACAGGACTTCTACCACGCTTTCAACCGGGTTTACGAGAAATACGCCGGAGAGTATCTCATGCTGCACTACCCCTTCTACCGGGGCGTGAAGGAGGATCTTTTACAGGCCCAGAAGAACCTGGTCGACTACTGCATCCGCCAGGTGCTGCCGGTAGCCAACCAGACGATGCTGGACGTCGGCTGTGGGAACGGCATCCAGGCCATGTACGTCTACTCGATGTACAATCCCGCAAAGATGATCGGTATCGATCTCAATGAGGAGAGCATTGCCATTGCCAACATCGAAAGGGACCGCCGGAAACTCTCGGAAGTGAGCTTCCACGTTGCCAACGCCCAGGACATGTCCTGCGTACCGGACGGTTCCATCGATGTCCTCATCAACATTGAAAGCGCCATGCACTACCCGGACAAGACAAAATACCTCGGGGAGATCCACCGCGTGTTGAAACCAGGCGGCCGATTCGTGATCGCCGATCTTCTCACAAAGAGAGACAGGAGGAAGCCCTGGGAAAAGCGAATGGTGCTGCACCACTGGAATCTCGCCCGCTACGAGAGGGAACTGGAAAAATCACCCCTCATACTTCTCTCGATTGAGGAGATCACACCCCACGTGGTCGGAGGTTTCCGCATGAACCGCTACTGGTTCGCCAACCTGCACCATCGGCAAGTTGACCTGATATGGAAGATTCTGATCCGCCTGTGGGCCAAGGGATTCGTCCTCTGGATGCTCTACCTCTTCCACTCTTTTCGAAGCTACCACCTGTTCGTCGGGCAAAAGCGTTCGGCATGACGGCCGTCGAAGAGGGTCGACCAGTTTTGCCGACCCTCGCATCCACTGTTTCCGCTTGCTGCTGCTCTACGCTACTGGGCGACGGCGCCCGTCCGAATCTTTCCGGGACCCTCTTGGGTCTAGCTCATCAGCAAATCCACCTGTTGGTTTCTGGGCAGGATGACCTGGGCAAAGGATCCCACTTCCCCAGTCTGTACATCGATGACCCTTGCGAAGATCACCACGGAGCTGGTCATCTCTATTAGTGACCCGGTAACGATGTAGTTGGCAGCCAGGAATTTACCGACCTCGATCTCCGCCTGGGTGTCGCTCCTGCCGATCTCTACCACTTCGTCGAGGGGTAGAGAACCGTGGCCGCGGCGTCGAAGACCACGAGGGATACGAAGTCGAACGACCGCACCTTCCCGAAGAAGATGTAGAAAGACTCCTTGACGCAATCCATCTTGTCCACATTCTGCATGGAGCCGCTCTTGTCGATCACGAAGGCGAGGTTCATCGGCGGGAGGCTTTCGAAACCCAGATCCCCGCTCTGGACGCCGCTCCCAAAGAGCCCCCACTCCAGGCGGCAGCTGCGGCCACAAGCAATAAAACGACGGTTATCAGACTTTTTGTTTTCATAGAAAAGAATTATGGGATGGATGTGGGGTCAGGCCGGCCACCTAAGTTGATCGGATACGGTAGGCCCCTCAGACCGGGTTCGAGGACTCCGGTGAGTTTCCGTCTCTCCAGGAACTACTCAAAGCTGCCCTTTCACAACCGTTGGTATAGTAGATCGAGGCAGCGGCTCAAGACATGAATGAATTGAGCTCTAGATAGATTCTGAATCTCAACCGCAAAGGGTTCCAGCGAAACAGGACCCGAATAGCCTCTCTGCAGCAGGAAAGAGATCTGCTCCAGGTTTTGAAAACGATCGGCCTCTGTGATCAAAACACGATGCTTGTCCCTGTATCCTTCCATTGGAAGGTCGGCCTCCACACCGGAGGCGTGGATCAGACCGATAAGTCCGATATCAAGCTCCGCCCCGAGCTGTTCAAGGCTGTCCGGTCCGATCGCATGATGAAATGTATCATACACCAGGCTGTAGCAGGATGCCTGGGATTCCCTGATCGCCTCCTGAGCGGTGATGAGCGAAGCCAGGGAGGATTCTGCGAATCCGAGCGGTTCTACATATCCCCTCACTCCGGCGTCGGCAAACATCGGTTGATAGGACTGAAGGCATCTTACGGTTTCTTCGAAACTTTGTTGCGGTTCTCTTCTATCGTGTTTGTCGTTCAGCGGACAGAGAACAATCGCCGGACAGTGAATGGCTGATGAAAGTTCAAGGAGATCTTTGAGCTCCTCCATCGCAGCGGGGAGGTGGCTGAGCAGGTTGAATTTCTGGAGTGCGTTGATCGAAACGATTGAAGTACCATATCGATGAGTCAACTCACGTACCTGCTGCGGTTCCATCCCGTCGGCGATCCGTTGGTCGGGAAGATCATTACGCAGTTCCACCATGGACAGACCGAGCTCCGCCGCCAGCGCTATAAACCCCTGTAAATCGAGATTCGGATAGATAATACGGTTCAGTGCTACTCGTGTCGGCCTCAACATGGACGGCTCCCCTTTCCCTGGTAGATCCATAGCCTAAAGTCTACCCAAATCGTCAGTCAAGACAGAGGCAAGGAATTCTGCCCGGGGCATCCGCGGATTGTGCCGGACAATCCGTGGACAAATCAATAAAAACTTCGGAAATAGCCTTGACAGCGCGTTCCTCCGGCGTATGATTATAACCCTACAGATAAAGTATCAGCATAAAATGTAAACGTTTGCATTGACTGCTGGCAAAAAAACATCAAGGAGGTGTTTTATGAAACGTTTGTTTCTGGTGCTTCTGCTCGCGGCTCTGGCCACGGCGGGATTCAGCTCCCCTGTGGCAGAGGTCCTGCACATGTACACGGCCTTCGACACCGAAGAGGCCCAGTACTACATCGAGGCTTTCGAGGCGGAGACCGGCATCAAAGTCGAGTGGGTGCGCATGTCTTCCGGAGAGGTCCTGGCCAGAGTTGAGGCGGAGGCCAGCAATCCCCAGGCCAGCGTCTGGCATGCGGGGTCTAACACGTCCCACATCAACGCTGCCAGCAAAGGTCTGCTGGCGCCCTACCGCCCTAATACCGATTTCCAGCTCCAACCGCAGCTCCACGCCGACGATTGGGCCTGGACCGGCTTCTATACAGGGGCGATCGGCTTCATCAGCAACAAGGATTTCCTCAGCAAAAAAGGCGCAAAGGCTCCGACCTCCTGGACGGATCTGTTGAATCCGGCCTTCGCTAAAAACGTCGCCCTAGCCTACCCCTACACATCCGGCACGGCCTACACGACCTACGCCACCCTGGTGCAGATGCTGGGCGAGAAGGAAACCCTCGACTGGTGGGCAAAGTTTGACCAGCAGAGCGTCTTTCAATATACGAAATCCGGGACGGGCTGCATCCCCATGGTAGGTCTGGGAGAGGTTGGCGTTGGCATCGCCTTTTCCCACGATATCGTAGCCAAAGGGATAAACGCGGGCTACCCGGTGGTCATGACCTTCCCGAAAGAAGGAACGGGTTACGAGGTCGGCGGACTATCCCTGATCAAGGGCGGACCCGAACCGGAGTTGGGCAAGCAGTTCATCGACTGGTGTTATACCGTGAAAGCGCAGAACCTGTTCCAGAAGTACAGCCGGCTGCCGGTAAACCCCAAAGCCACGGTGGCTCCGGGAGCCGTAACCATGGATCAGGTCAAGCTGATCGACTACGATGCCATCTGGGCCGGGGAGAACAAGGATCGCTTGATCGAGGCCTGGAGGGATCGGATAGGAAAATAATCGGCGACAATAAAATCTGATAGAGATCCCTGCCCTTCACTCTTTGAGGGGCAGGGATTTTTCTCTATAATCCAATTGGAGGCAGCGAAAGAGAGAAGATGAACGTGTCCACGCGCCGCACCAGAGAGATCATCGCCAGTATGCGGATTATCTGGAAGGAGCCCCTGCTGCTGGTGGCAATCCTGGCGATCTTCTACTTCCTCATCCTCTTCGTGGCTTTTCCCATATTCCAGGTCTTTCGCTACAGCCTGGTGGTCGACAAGCAGTTCGATCCATCCAATTACGTGGCTGTTTTTTCGGCCCGCTACTATTACCAGCCGTTTCTAAACTCGATTCTGCTGGGGACTATTACCGCCACTACCGGTTCGATCATGGGCTTCGGCTTCGCCTACGCCTTGACCCGCACGGCTCTGCCCCTCAAGGGATTTTTCCGCCAGACCATCACCTTTCCCATCATCTCCCCGCCTTTCGTGGTTGCTCTTTCCGCAATCCTTCTATTCGGCCGTGCGGGGAGCCTTGCACCCATCCTGCAGCGGATCATCGGGGAATACTCGATCTACGGCCTCGGTGGACTGGTCTTTGTAGAAACGATCGCCTACGGTCCTACGGCCTTCCTGGTTCTTTACGGCGTGCTTCAGGCGATCGATCCCGCCCTTGAGGAGGCCTCCATGGATCTGGGCGCCTCCCGAGCAAGGGTTTTCACCACCGTAACCCTCCCCCTGGCCGTCCCCGGGATCGCCAGCGCCTGGCTTCTGGTGTTTATCCAGAGCATGGCGGATTTCGGCAACCCGATGATCATCTCCGGAGATTTCAGGGTGCTCTCGGTCCAGGCTTTCCTCCAGATCACGGGGATGTACGACCTGTCCCGGGGTGCCACCCTGGCGGTGCTGCTGTTCATCCCCACCACTGTGGCTTTTTTCCTTCAGAAGTACTGGGTTTCCCGGAAAAGCTACGTGACGGTGACGGGCAAACCCACTGCGGCGACGATCAAGCGCCTGGAGTGGTACATCAAAGTGCCGGTGTACACCCTCTGCATTGTCTTCACCGCTATGGTGTTTCTCCTCTATGGAACGATCATCTACGGTTCCTTCCAAAAACTCTGGGGTGTCGACCGTACCCTTACGTTGAACAACTACGTTCAGATGTTCCGCGTCGGTAAGGACTACATCATCGACTCTTTGAGTCTGTCCACACTGGCCACGCCGCTGACCGGTCTGCTGGGAATGTTCATTGCCTTTCTGGTAGTCCGAAAGCGCTTCATCGGGCGGGGGGTCATGGAGTTCACCTCCATGCTGACCTTCGCCGTGCCCGGAACCGTGGTCGGCATCGGCTATATCCTGGCCTTCAACCAGCGTTCTGCCCTGTTTCCCTTCATCCTCACGGGAACCGGCTGGATCATCGTGCTTTTGCTGATTTTCAGGAACATGCCGGTGGGTATCCGTTCAGGGATAGCCGCCCTGCAGCAGATCGACCCGGCGATCGAGGAGGCTTCCACGGACCTGGGCGCGGACAGCAGCACGACCTTTCGCAGGGTCACCCTGCCGATGATCGCGCCGGCCTTCTTTTCCGGCCTGGCCTTCGGCTTCGTAAAAGCTATGACCGCCATCAGCGCGGTAATCTTCGTGGTCTCGGGGAAGTGGAACTTGATCACCGTGGCCATCCTCGGTTTTGTGGACAACAGTCAGTACGCTCCGGCGGCGGCCATGAGTTTATTGCTGATCGTCATCGTCATGATCTCCCTGGGCATCATTCAACTGGTGGTGAACCGTATTGGACAGGGCGTACGCACCACCACCATAATCGGGTAAGGAGTCGGTATGAGGGAAGACTATCTGATCCTGAACGATCTGGTGAAAATTTTCGGCGGCGCGAGGGAATCCGTGGTTGCCGTGGATCATGTCAGCCTTCAGGTGCGGGAAGGCGAGCTGGTTACGCTGCTGGGACCTTCCGGTTGCGGCAAGACCACAACCCTGCGGATGATCGCCGGCTTCGAGTTTCCGACCTCGGGCGACATCCATCTGGACGGCGAAAGAATGAACAACGTTCCGCCCAACCGCCGGCCCACCACCATGGTTTTTCAGAACTACGCCCTGTTTCCCCACATGTCGGTTGCCCAAAATATCGCATACGGGTTGAAGATCCATCGGGTGGCGGGCAGACAAATCAAGGAACGGGTTGAAGAGGTGATGCGCCTGGTGGGCCTGAAGGGGATGGGCGGCCGTCCACCGGCACAACTGTCCGGAGGCCAGCAGCAACGGGTCAGCCTGGCACGCTCATTGATCATGGAACCGAAAGTGCTTCTGCTGGACGAGCCCCTTTCGAATCTCGATGCCAAGCTGCGGGAATCCACCCGTATCGAGATCCGCAAGCTCCAGCGCCGGGTCGGCATCACTTCGGTGTACGTAACCCACGACCAGGAGGAAGCCATGACCCTGTCAGACAGGGTCGTGATCATGAACGAAGGACGCATCCAGCAGATCGGCACACCCTCGGAGATCTACTCCCATCCGGCCAATCGTTTTGTTGCGGATTTCATAGGCAAAGCGAACTTTCTGGACGCCAGGATCGCCGCCGTCGACTCACCGACAGGCCTGACATTGGATGTCTACGGGACGGACCTGAAGGTGTCCGCCGCTACCGAGAGCCTGGCGGAGGGCATGAACGTGATCGTCGTGGTCCGACCCGAAAGCGTAGCCCTGGAATCCAAACCAGCTGGAGGGCTCACCGGAGTTATCCAGGAGTCGGTGTATTTGGGCTCCGAGACCGTGTACGAAGTTCAGCTGGAAGACAGGCTTATCACCGTGAAGGTCCCCAACCCTGAGGAACACACCCTCTTCGCGGTCGACCAGGAGGTGGCCGTCCTTCTCAAGGAGAAGAGCCTGCACATCCTCCCGGCGGAGGAGCCGGCGGGTTGAAACCGGTTATCTGCTTCGAGATGCTCTTCCCGGATCTGGATCCGGTGGAAAAGATCGGCGAAATTGCCGAACAAGGGTTCGAATTCGTCGAGTTCTGGGGTTGGAGAGACAAAGACATTCCGGCACTCACCGCAGTCTGTGGGCGAGTGGGAGTGCAGGTGGCAAATTTCAGCGGTCATCGCCGGGGGAGCCTGGTAGCTGAGCAGACCCATGACCTTTTTCTCGACGAATTGCAAGCGGCCGTTGCCACGGCCCGGATTCTGGAATGCGGCACCCTGATGCTGCTGAGCAATGAGCTTACCGAAAGCGGTGCGGTTGCCGACTCCTATCCCGGAATTCCCTCGGAACAAAAGTACAGGAATGTTCAAGAGGGTCTCAGGAAAGCTCTCGGGTTGTTACCCCGAGATCTCCGGCTGGTGCTCGAGCCGCTGAACACCCGCATCGACCATCCCGGCTATTGGCTCTCCGATTTGGACACGGCCGTACAGCTTGTTCGAGAAATCGGGGACAGCCGGCTGAAAGTGCTCTGCGATCTCTATCATTTGGGGGTAATGGGGGTCGATCTGAGGGATGCGCTGAAGCGGCATATCGAAGATATCGGTTATATCCATATCGCCGATA
>Ga0315534_1003480_pt1 | contig 10119 bp, 4 predicted proteins | sample SalMarSW160240MG_FD_203094 | JGI IMG/M metagenome (GOLD analysis project Ga0315534, IMG submission 203094) | Salt marsh sediment microbial communities from the Plum Island Ecosystem LTER, Massachusetts, United States - Salt Marsh Sediment SW1602-40 ...
TTGCCCTATCCTCCCCGATAGCAATGACATTATACCTATACATGCTGTTGCCTTAAAGCGTTAAATCTATATAGCTTACGTCAAAATGGCCCTTAATATTCACCAACTTTTTTGCAGTTGATCCTTTCTTTTAGAAAGTTTGGATTGTTATTGATAGTCTTTTCCTGCAAGACTGTTTTGGCATGACTTGCGCCATTTAACAAGTGTTTCTTTCATCGGTTTCAGAATCTGCGGTTTTTCCGCCGCTAAATCTTTTTTTTCGCCGGGGTCTTCGAGCAGGTCAAATAGCATATAGGTTTTGCCTTTGTCACTGCTGTATATCTTGTAACGGTTGTCGGTCAGTGAGACCTGGTTTTTGGATTCAAAGCCGATTGGCACCGGACGTCTGACCATTTTGCCGTTAATCAACGTCAGCAGGCTGACTCCGTCGATAGGCTGCGGTTGTCCTTTCATTTTGAAGCCGAGCACGTCCAGGACGGTCGGGAAGTAGTCGGACGTGGAGCAGGGAATATCGGTTATCCGCCCGGCTTTGATGCGGTCGGGCCACTCGAGCAGGCCCGGCACGCGCACACCGCCCTCGAATAAACTTCGCTTGCGTCCACGGAACGGCCCGGCGGAGCCACGGGTTCGGCCGTGCTTGCCGTCTTTTCCTTCAGGGCCGTTGTCGCTGCAAAACCAGAACATGGTGTTATCAGCTATTCCAAGCTGTCTTAACTGACTGCGAAGCCGTCCAATTTGCTCGTCCAGGGCAGTAATGCATCCGTAATAGTGCTGCTCATCTTCGCTATATAGTGAATATATCTTTCTATATTTTGGACCGGTGACAACCGGTAAATGTGGTGCATGAAACCAGATAACTGTAAAGAAAGGTTTACTTTTCTCCACAGCATTCTGGATAAAGGGAACAACACGGTCCATAATAACCCGGCAGTCATCGCCCTGGAGATTCTCAGTTACCTTTGTACTGTCTTGTTTCCAATAGTAGGTTCCATAAGGCTCATTTGTATCCGGGTCTATCATAGGATTCCATGTGGGAACTTTGGCCTCTGTCGAAAAGCACACGTCGAATCCGTTCACCCAGGGTGGTGAGTAGTGCCTGGCACCTCTCGGACCGCCGCGGTTGGAATCCTTTTCTTTAGTGGTAAGTGTTCCCAGGTGCCATTTGCCAAAGTGGCCGGTTGTATATCCTTGTGTCTTTAGAGCTTCGGCTAAGGTAAATTCTTCCTTGAGCATGTGTCCGGCATTTGCGAAGAAGATTCCGTATCGATATGGATGGCGACCTGTTAGGCAGCTTCCGCGAGTAGGCGAGCATACCGGTGCACCGGAATAAAAACGCGTAAACCGCATTGCGGCTTTGGCCATTGCGTCCAGATTGGGAGTTTTGATAATCTTATTGCCGTTGAATCCCGGGTCGGCCCAGCCCATGTCATCGGCCATGCAAAGGATGATGTTCGTCTTATCTATCGCTTTGTTTTTTGAAAAGAGAGCCTGGGGCAGAGCCATAGCTATAGCGCCGGTTGCGACCGAACGCAGGAAGTCTCTTCTATTAACCATCTACCTACCCTCTATCCCAAATGGAGTTTAATCTCAATACTTTGAAACTATAGCATAAGTCGGATTTATGAGTTATAATAAACAATGTGCAAGGCTTTGTCCAATGAATTAGTATTTCTTTTGAAAACTAAGCCTTGCTGGTATAATGCGAAATAAAAACGTAAGTTACTTTTGCTCTTATGCACTTATGCTCTTATACTCCATTTTGCATAACATTATAAGATACGAGCAGTAACAGGGATGTTTTAAGGTGGCTCAGCTCAGGAAACAGCTTGGTGCCCTTGATGTATTTGCCATAGCAGCAGGGGCAATGATAAGCTCAGGCTTGTTTGTTCTGCCTGCCATAGCTTTTACAAAGGCCGGCCCCGCTGTAATCTTATCCTATCTTTTTGCGTCGATTATTATAATACCCAGTGTTCTCAGTAAGGCCGAGCTGTCGACGGCAATGCCGAGGGCGGGTGGGACATATTTTTTCGTCGAACGGAGTTTAGGCCCAATTTGGGGCCTGTTCAGCGGATTGGCAAATTGGTTTTCCGTAGCGCTGAAAAGCGCATTTGCTATTGTCGGTATGGCGCTTCTGATTGAGGTCGTACTGCAGATGTTTTTTCCTGTACAGCTTGAGCCATGGCACTTCAAAACTATAGCGGTCCTGTGCTGTTTGGCTTTTACTACCCTGAATATCGTAAGCGTCAAGCACACAAGTAGATTTCAGATTTTGCTCGTTGTGATACTATTGGCGATACTTGCACTATTTACGTTTTTCGGTTTGGGAAGAATCGAATCTGTCAGATACAAAGACTTTCTCCAGACGGGTTGGTTAGCCATATTGGCAACATCTGGCTTGGTCTTTATAAGCTTCGGAGGCCTGACTAAGGTCGCCAGCATTGCAGAAGAGGTCAAATATCCCGGTAAAAATCTGCCGTTAGGGATGATACTTGCCTGGTTTGTTGTAACCGTATTTTATATTGGTGTGATTGTAATTACAGTCGGTGTTGTAGATGGTCAGGAGTTGGCTTCCAGTCTTATGCCAATATCGCTGGCGGCGAGCAAGTTTATGGGCTCAGCGGGTTTTGCAATTCTCGGGTTGGCCGCTATAGCTGCTTTTGTAACCACTGCAAATGGCGGAATACTCGCTGCGTCCCGGTATCCTATGGCTATGAGCAGAGACCAGTTACTGCCGCCCCTCTTAGCCCGGGTTAGCGGGCGATTCAAAACGCCTCATATCAGCATATTATTCACAGGCGGGTTTATGATTGCAGCCATCGTCTTCCTTGATATCGTAGTACTGGTCAAAACTGCCTCTACCTTAATGATAATTCTTTTCATTCTTGTCAACGCCAGCGTGATTATAATGCGTGAGAGCAGGATACAAAGCTATCGGCCGAAGTTCAAGTCGCCGTTATATCCATATATTCATATCTTTGCCATCATCGCTTATAGTGCCTTGATAATAGATATGGGGCTGGTGCCGTTACTGATTACCGCGGGCTTTGTCTGTTTGAGCGCTGCCTGGTTCTTGCTCTATGTTTACAGGCGTGTCAGCAGGGCGTCGGCGGTTATGCACGTAGTAGAACGAGTTACCGACAGAGAGCTTAAAACTGTTACCCTTGAGAATGAGCTTCGTGATATTTTGCTTGAACGAGATAATATAATCGGGGACAGGTTCGATGAGCTTATAAGAGAATGTGAAATCCTGGATATTCAGGGCGAAGAAGACGCCGAAAAAATTTTCCGGCAGGCCTCGGCCATTTTAGCCGAGAGGTTGGGGACAGATGAGTACGTACTTTTTGAAAAGTTTCTCCATCGTGAAGCTGAGGGCGGCACGGTGATTCAGCCGGGCTTTGCTATACCGCACATCGTAGTGGAAGGCGAAAACAAATTCGATATTCTGCTTGTCCGTGCCCGTGACGGCATCAACTTCCCGCACGCTCCGGACCCTGTCAGGATAATGTTCGTTCTGGCCGGCAGTAAAGACGAGCGTAATTACCACCTGCGGGCGCTGATGGCCATAGCTCAGATTGCCCAGGAAAAGCACTTCGAGCAGCGATGGCTCACCGCCAGAGACACTCAGGGATTAAGGAACCTGATACTTCTATCCACGAGAAAAAGAGATACAAAACAATAATTAATTGAAAGGGGCCTATAGCGAATTAATCACTATAGGCCCCGAAATGGTCTAAAACAGCAACCATCCCGTTCTGATTCAGGTCTTCCTCAATCGAGAACGGCGATTTTACTAATTACCCGCAAGGTAACGAATCTCATCCACAGAAAGAACGCGGCTGTAGATCATGGCCTCATCGACGGTGCCGGTGAAATACTGCACTGCTGTTGCATGCCTTCCAAGTTTCAGTGTCCCAGTCTCAGCAGCTGGGGGACCGGACGGAGCATCGTTGGTTGTGATTAAGACACCGTCTTTGTACGCTTTGAGCTCTTCTCCGTCATACGTGCCGGCCAGGTGATACCATGTATCGGCCTCTACCGGTCCGTATTTCGCAGCATGCCATCCTCCAGCGCTTACGGTAACTGATCCCCGGAAATCGTCGGATTGGTGGTTCCAGTTAAACTGATAGTTCTGCTCGCGATGGACCGGCCCACTCGCGCTCGAAGGGTCTCCCGAAGGAGCCGCAGGGCTTTTCGCCCAGCAGGCTATGGTCCAAACAGCCAGGTCATCTGTGTTACCTGTGTCCACATGGTCATCACCGTCAAATTCCATCGCCATTCCAACCACGCCTTCGACAAAGGTTGGGTCGCCATCCACAATACCATCGTTCCCGTTGCCGGAAGCATCCAGCACATCGTTATCCAGTGCGTAGTACGCAACCAGACCATCAGTGCCGGGATCAACCGACGGGGGCCGATTCAACCGAATATCGTCGAAGTACATCGTACCTGTACCACCAGGCTGCGGATTGTTCTTGTTGCCTAAACCGATGGCAATGGTGTTGACATTGGTCAGGTCAACGCCCTGGTCTGCAAAGGCCTGCAGGTCGATAATCCATTCGGTCCACATGGCTATCTGTGCTGCATTAGGATTATCGTGAGTAACAATCGCTGTGCCATTGAGAGCAACATACAATGACTCAGCAGCATTGTCCGGGTCGCCATAGAACCAAATCGTCAGCGTTGTGACACCTCCCTCGGTCCAGTCAGTCGGATAATCCAAGGTCAAGGCCGCTTCAGAGTTTGTAACACTGTTGTCGTAGTATAACGGCATCGACTGTTTACCACCGTGAACGATAGTTCGCTCGGTAAAAGGAGGAAATTCATAACCAACGAGAGAACCGTTTGCCGGGTCTTCGAATCCATCTATCCACGTGTAAAATATGTTGTTGCTCTCTGGGTTATCGGGCTCAAGGTCATTGTAGTACTCAAAATCATCTATGACAGGGAAGCTGGCGGTCTTAAGACTCAGGACGGCGCCGGTCCACGGACTGCCGGGGTTGGTGTCATTGACCTCATCAACGCGCCAGTAATAGGTGGTATCCCAATCAAGCTGTCCGGGGTCATAGCTCTCTGAACCAAGGTCCTTGGTGCCTTTGTCCTCAGTCGAGCCTGCAGCAGCATTGAGTACAGCATTTTCGTCAGTGCCGAAATAGACCTGATGCGAAGCAGCCTGGTCACCCGGCAACCAGCTAAGAATCGGTGTCTGCGTTACATCCACGGCACCATTAGGCGGATTCGGGCTGCCGGCTCTCATCGGCGGTTGCAGCGGGCCTGCCGTAATGATCTCCTTGGGCATTGTCGGGGTCGTCCAGTACAAGTGCTGCTCGCCGTTGGAGTAGTGGTAGTACTCTAACCGCAGTGAATGGGTACCACTTTCCAGGTAAATCGGCATGGAGGCGTACTCGGTGGGGACCCAGGACACCCACATGTTAATGACCTGCTGGCCGTCGATCCACAGGCGGGTGCCACCCTCGCTGTTGACACTGAATGTATACGTGTCGGATAAAAGGATTTCGAGGTCCGCCGTCCAGCGGGCCGACCAACCACTGTCCCTGATGGGAGCCCCCGGACTCGCACCACCAAAACTGAAGTTGACCTCCGGGTCGATGCGCGTCAGGGCCGGCGTTCCGCTCACGCTATCGTTGTTGAAGTACTCGCCCTTGATGCCGCCCCCGCCCCCGGCGGTCGTGAAGCTCCAGAGATCGCCTTTATGCGTCTCGAGAGCATCGAACTCATCGACACGCCAGTAGAAAGTCTTGTCCAAATCAAGGGTGTCGAGAGTATAGGTTGCAGATACCTGGGGTGTACCGCCAGTGGCATTGTTTACATCGTCGAAATTGTCGCCGAAGTACACAGTGTGCATTTTGGTACCCCAACCTGAGTTCCAGCTAAGGTCTGTATCCGGGTCTACAAATTTGGCGCCATTAGGCGGAAAGGGCTTCCAGGCAATCTTTGGGGGAACCGTAAAGCTCCAGAGGTCGCCTACCCAGGGACTGTCCGGATTGGCGTCGTTGACCTCGTCGACTCTCCAGTAATAAGTCGAGCCAGGAGTAAGACCTTCCGGAAGGGCAAAACCGGGGAAGCCGACGATCAGGAAGTTTGCTGTCTGGTTGCCCTGGAAGGTGTCACCGATTCCATTATCCACGTCATAATAATTCTCGCCGAAGTACACATCGTGCGAGACTGCCCAGGCTCCCGCTATCCAGGCAAGGTTGGCCCAGGTATCCTCGTGTACAGCACGATCAGCCGGGGCTGGGTCAGAGGCCTTGAGAGTGAGCTCCAGCAATTCCACTTCGGCAATCTGCATGCTGTTGGCGCTTGCCGGAGTGCGAACGATCGGGAACATTACCTGGTAGTGCTTGTATGACACCGTGTTGGCGAACTGGATGGGCGTTTCGGTTTTTGTGCGTCGTGGCCACGCCGTCCCCTGGGCGAAATCGACGATATCACCACTGGCAATCAAGGTGTACGGCCCGTCGATGCTCTCGTTGGAGCCGTACAGCTCGTACTCGACGGGGTCGCGTTCGGTCGCGTCGTTGGCCGTGGTGAATGTCAGCCCGGTAACCACGGTGGGACCCACAGCCGGCGTGACTCGAAACCCCGTAGGCTGTACATTTCCTCTGAAGTGCAGGTACTTCGTCAGTACCTGGTCGTCAACGGCAAAAGGTGGTAGTTCGTTAGGTGGCCAACCGTTGTTGTCGCCACCAGTAGTTATGCCGTCGTTAGGGACTCCCACCACGATGTCCAGCGGGCCCGTGACGTCGCGCGCCGCCTGCGCCGCGCCGCTAAGCACCAACATGGACGCGATCACAATGAGAATTGATGTATTTCTCCACATAATAGTCCTCCTTCAAACAAAAAGAGTTAAAATAATAATGGATTATGCTTTGGCCACACACCAAAACATCCGTTTTCTTCAAAAAGCATTAAGAAAACGTACCTACGAGAATTGCAAATCGAAATCTGGAAATATCTTATGACTTGTTACTACCTCCTTCCTTCAAAAATCCACTATTTAGTCATTACTTGAGATGCAAAAAATACTCATTTGCAAGGCACAAATCTGTTAACACTTTGTGCCTTGCGTAATACGCAATAACTCCTCCTCTATCGAAAAACTACAAATACTTCACACTTTGGAAGCCAAAAACTACAGAATCTAACCATTATATTTATACCAGAAAAGCTGCCTTGTCGTCAAGAGAAAATTTCCAGATCTTTAAAAGGCGGCCCAGATATTACAGTTTTCTTGCTATCCGTGTCGAATTCAATATACTTGTTCTCTTGAAGACGGGGATTCGAATTTCGAGTTTATAATATTGAAGCATTCGCCTGATGGTGAGGGATTTTCTCCCATTCCCCGAATGGGATATTAAAAAGGGCCTATACCGAAATCGTTCGGTATAAGCCCCGAATCTACTATATCCTAATTGTCAATCAAATTTCGGCTTATGGCGCCGATGGTGGCTAATGTAGAGCAATATCATCGAAGTACATCGTACCTGTACCACCAGGCTGCGGATTGTTCTTGTCGCCTAAACCGATGGCAATCGTATTGACATTAGTCAGGTCAACGCCCTGGTCTGCAAAGGCCTGCAGGTCGATATTCCATTCCAACCATGTGGCTACCTGTGCTGCATTAGGATTATCATGAGTAACAATCGCTGTCCCATTGAGAGCAACATACAATGTCTCAGCAGCATTAGCCGGGTCGCCATAGAACCAAATCGTCAGTGTTGTGACACCTCCCTCGGTCCAGTCAGTGGGATAATCCAAGGTCAGCTCCGCCTCAGAGTACGTAACACTGTTGTCGTAGTATAACGGCATCGATTGTTTACCACCGTGAACGATAATTCGCTCGGTAAAAGGAGGAAATTCATAACCAACGAGAGAACCATTTGCCGGGTCCTCGAAGCCATCTATCCACGTGTAAAATATGTTGTTGCTCTGGGGGTTATCGGGCTCAAGGTCATTGTAGTACTCAAAATCGTCTATGACGGGGGAGTTGGCGGTCTTAAAGCCCCAGACGGCGCCGGTCCATGGGCTGCCGGGATTGGTGTCATTGACCTCATCAACACGCCAGTAATAAGTAGTATCCCACTCAAGCTGTCCGGGTTTATAGCTTTCGGAACCGAGAGCCTGGTTACCTTTGTACTCTGGTGCACTTGTATCGGCATTACGCACGGACTGTTCATCAGTACCGAAATAAACATCATGCGAGGCGGCAGGGTCGCCTGGCGAGAAGCTAAGAATCGGTGTCTGGCTTACATCCACGGCACCATTAGGTGGATTCGAGCGGGCGGCCCAAACGGGCAGCAACAATACGGTCTGCGGAATGATTTCCTTCTCTATGGAGGGATTGGACCAAGACAGATTTGCCTGCATGACGGCGCCTCCGCCGTATCCTCCACCTGAAATATTAGATATTTCCATCACTATCGGAACAGTTCCAACCTCAAGGTCAATCTTGCCCTGGTACTCGATAATCATATGATGCGGCATCCAGTTTTCGATGACCGGTTGGTCATTAACCCACAGGCGTACTGCTTCAAATACATTCGCGTAGAATGTGTAGGTGTCTGTGTATGGCACGTTTAGCACGCCTGTCCATCTAACCGAGTATAAAGGAGCATCGACGCCCGGACCCGGTGCTTCACCAAGCCAGGCATAGTCAATCCCAGGTTCTATTCGAGTAAGAATTGGCGTACCGGATAATGTTAGGTTATTGAAGTACTCTCCTTTTATACCTCCAATGCTGGCATCTCCGGTAGTAAAGTTCCAGACTTCGCCTTTATACGTGTCCCTGGCATCAAACTCATCGACCCGCCAGTAGTAGGTCTTGCCTAATTCAAGCGGTTCAAGGGCATAAGTTGCAGGCATCTGGGCCGTACCACCGGCGGCATTGTTTACATCGTCGAAATTATCGCCGAAGTACACAGTGTGCATTTTTGCACCCCAACCAGGGCTCCAGCTAAGGTCAGCATCCGGATCCACAAGTCTGGCGTTATCAGGCGGAGTGGGTTTCCATGCGGTCAGCGGGGGAACCGTAAATCTCCAGAGATCGCCTGTCCAGGGACCGTCGGGATTGGCGTCGTTGACCTCATCGACTCGCCAATAATAAGTTGTGCCTGTAACAAGGCCATCCGGATAGGGAAAACCGGGAAAGCCGACAATAAGGAAATTTGCGGTCTGGTTGCCCATGAAGGTATCGCCGATTCCTTTATTCACATCGTCAGAATTCTCGCCGAAATACACATCGTGCGAGGTTGCAAAAGCTCCCGTCGTCCAGGCAAGGTTTGCCCATGTATTCTCGTGTATGGCGCGGTCAGCCGGGGCCGGGCCGGAGGCTTTTGGATTGCCTCCAAGCCGTTTTATCTCGCTTTGCGTCAGTGCTCGATTGTAGATGCGGACATCGTCCAGCATACCGTTGTACTCGTCGCCGGCCGGTGCCGTTTCATGTTTGGTCCCAATACAAAGAGTCCCATCAGAGGTACCCAATTGACCACTGGAGTCTTGTTCACCGACCACAACTCCATCATAATAAACTTTCATTGATGAGCCATCATAAGTAGCGGCAAGGTGAGTCCATTCACCTAACGGTGGCAGGCCTGTAACATCAATTCTGTCTGGGGTCAGGCCCGGCAGATGGAAAACCATGAAGTCTCCCCATTCTTTGAGGAGACGATACTGGTTATCCCCGCCTCCCGAGCTTTTTTGCATTATCCTGTTATTGCCCGTCCAGCTCGGATTTATCCAGGCGGTGATAGTAATTTCTCGGGTCATGTCCAACGAAGGGCTGTCCTGAATCTGTATGTAATTATATGGGCCTGTGAATTTCATCGCTCCGCCGAGTTTCCCTTCTGTCGTCCACTCTACAGGGCCATTAAGGGTACCATCGTTCCCATTCCCCGATGAATCAGCGGCAATGTTACCACTACCCTCATCGAACGTCCACCAGCCAACGAGAGCCGGGTCAGTATCGAGATCGACGCCTCTAACGATGCTTGTGTTGACCAGACACAACACAAAAATAAAAGAAGTTAAATAAATTAATTTCCTGCACATAATAGTCCTCCTTCAAAAAGAGTCAAAATAATAATGGATAATGCTTTGGCCACA
>Ga0315534_1003481_pt1 | contig 10118 bp, 12 predicted proteins | sample SalMarSW160240MG_FD_203094 | JGI IMG/M metagenome (GOLD analysis project Ga0315534, IMG submission 203094) | Salt marsh sediment microbial communities from the Plum Island Ecosystem LTER, Massachusetts, United States - Salt Marsh Sediment SW1602-40 ...
CTTGATGCCGTAGGCCGCGAACAACCCCGTGTTGAACCACTGGGGTGAATTAGGCGCGGCCATCTGGTGGGCCAGCATGTAGCACAGCTCGTCATAAAAACTCTGCGAGTCCTCGTCGCTGTCGAAGTAGCCGTAGCGTTTGCCCCAGTCGGTCCAGGTCAATGCCAGACGATGAAACACCTGGCGGGCGTCGTTTTCGCCGCCGCTCTTGTCGATCTGACGGGGCACACCGGTTTTACGGAAATACTTTTGGGCCAGGATGTCAGTGGCGATCTGGGACCAGAAAGAGGGGACCTGGACGCCCGGCTGCCGGAAGATCACCTTTCCATCGGGAGTGCGGATTTCGGATACACGCTTTTCGAAGGTGATACCCTGGTATGGGCCCTCGCCCGACCGGGTAAAACGTCGCTGCAATTTCATTTTTCCCCTCCCCAATGACTTGACTGGCGAACCCGTGAAAAGCTCCTACATGGGCAGATAGAGATGTTCAGGAGCAACAACCGCCGTGTCGCAGGTGAGTTAAGTCTCTAAAAAGGTAATACGGCTCCGGCCCAAGGATCAATAGAAAAGAAGAAGAAAGGCAGGAATTATTTCATTTCGGCGGCTTCGAGCTCTATCAGCCTGCCCCCCTCCATCCGGGCAATCCTCCTGAGAGACGCCTCGAGGGTGTCGAAGCCGCGGAGGAAGCTGTCCGGATCGCTGCGGAGGAACTCCCGCACCCCGGCAGCCTGTCCGGGGTAGCTCGAGACCAGCCGGGAAGCGGTCAGCGTGGCGAAGTAGTAGTGAACTCCGGACCTGGGCTGTTGTAACAGATAGGCCTGATACTCATTGACGGTCAGGTACGGATCCTCGTCGTCGTAGCCGACCCAACGGAAGAACAGTCGCCAAAACTCCTTCTCGTTCTCGGCCAGCCCCTCCCAGGCCTGGATTGCGGCCTGCCTGAACTCGGGCAGGCTGAAGAACAGTCCGTGATAGCACTCATGGGTCAGCAGATGCCTCCGCAGAACCGGATAGGAGCCGCGGGAGATCGACAGGATTCCACCGCGTCCGGGGCTGAAGGTTCCCTGATCTCGAATGATCCCATTGCCAAGGAGGATCTCTTTGAGCAGCTCCTCCTCCGGATTCAGTTCAAACAGCTCCTCCCTGGCGGCTTGAAAGAAGCGGGCCAGATCTTCCGCCCGGTAATCGTGGGCATTGAAGCCGTGCAGCCCGGAGAACTCCTCGTTGCTCACCAGTCTTCCTCGATAACCCCGCTTCTCCACGAAGAAGGCCAGACGCTTAAAGAAGCGGGACTGAACCTGGTAGGAGGCGGTGTCCATGATCAGGATTTCCGGAAAGCGGGCCCAGGAAAACAGCTCATAATCCTGTTGACGCCAATACTCGGGATCGTAGAGCAGCACCGCGCCCGGATCCGCCGGAAGGGGATGCACCGAAGCCGAACGCTCACCCGACGTTCCGCTGAGCGCTTCCAGGGGAATACGGGCAACCTCGAGACCGTGAAGCCAGATCCCGCTTCCGCCCAGAGCTTCGATCCACAAGGTTTCCGGTTCGAAGGGGATCAGACCTTCGTAGAGAAACAGGTTGTGCTTCCCCGATAGGGCGGTGTGCCTGAACGATGCAGTTTTGTTCCCGGCACTAGCTTTAAGCAAGAGGTAGGCTCGCTCCGCCTTGGAATCCGGAAGATCCGCCGACCCAGGCCGATCGGCATAGGTCTCGCCGAGGCGGAAATCCGAGAAGGAGAAGGGCGCCCGGGATTCGACCACAAGAGAGATCTGCCAGCTCAGCTCCTCCGGAGCGGGGATACCGGCGGGCGACTGCACAGGCCAATCCTGCGGGGAAGAGAAGGAAAGTTCAAAGCGGCGGCCGTCACTGTGGAATCTTTGGATCGAAGTGCCCAGGCTCAAGCTTCGACCGGAGTTCTCCAACCCGGTGAATCTATCCCCGATCCCCGCCTCGAGAAGCTGAAGCTCCCGCCCCTCGGGAGTATCCACGCTAAATCCCCTAACACTCTTCCCTTGCAGGAGGGGAAGGTATACCGTTGCGCCACCCCCGCCCGGTAGAGGCTTGGCGGCGATCTCCCTATACTCTGTTCCGAAAACCCGTAGGACCGCTGCGTCCCCCTCCCCGCTGAAGCGGAGATAGAAGGCCTGTTCCCCCCGAGTGACGAAAAGGGGTTGTTTCAGCAGGTAGCGCCCCGACTCATCCAAATCCAGCCGCTGCTGCGTTGTCTTGCCCTGCTCCCCCGGAACCAGAAAGAGGAGCCCATCCTGCCTGAGATCGCAGCCCACCAGGCAAACCGTGAGGAAGAGAAGTGTGAGGAACCTCATGCCATGGGAAGGATGCTCTTGACCAGGAGCTCGGCGATCTCCCGTTTTCTTTCAGGGGGCAGCTCCGGGTCGTCCCGAAGCATGCTCTCGAAGCGGCCTGCGAAACCGTCGGGCAGACGGGGAAGCTCGCGGACCCTTTCGGAGATCAGCCGGGCGGAGGGTTCGAAGGTTCGATTCACCGCAAAGAGGAAGCTGCAGAGGCTTCGCAAAAAGTGGCTCAAGGAAAAGACGTAGAACAGGTTGTCACCCCGGTACACCGCCGCCCGCAGATCATTAATGTAGTAGGCTGCGGAGATCCGGGCGCCGTTCTGAATCGCCCGCCAGAAGTGATCCGGCATTGCAGAGAGGGTTTTTCGGGTCTGGTCGAGCCAACTCGTTTGCTTATGCAGCACCTGGCCGTGCAGCAATCTATAGAAGAGATAGGTGCCGACGTCATGAAAGATCCACTGCTGGTCGGCGATGCGTTTGAGCATGAAGTCGACCCGTTCTGTCGCCTGGTAGCGGATCTTTGCGGGTAGTTCCTCCTGCAGGAAACGGTCCTCCGTGAAGGCAGGAACCGTTTCGAAGGCGGTGGGGTTGGCGAACTGCTGCTTTCGGTCGTCGGATTTCGGCAGCTCGGAGTCGTAGTATACGTCGAGGGAAATCGTGAAGTACGGATCGAGGATCTTGGCTTCCGCCGCCTCTCCCAAAACGATCGCCTCGATTCCGGACCAGGAGGAGATGATCTGTTTCAGCTGTTCGCTGATACGCTCTACCTTACGTTGCACCCTGCCATCATAGCACAAACTGTTTGATTGACAAAGGTTTTTGTGCCATTGTAGAGAACGGTAGTCTGAGGCATGAAAAAACAAGCGCTGCGGATAGAAAAACTCTGGATACCCCTTCTTCCGATCTGGTTATCCTCCCTCGTATACCTGGCGGTCGTCCTTCGCCACGCCTCGGTATCCCTGCCCCTGACACTGGCTGTCGTGATTTGCATAGGAGGAATCAGCCTGGCCCAAGGGCTGTTGATCGCCTTCGATCTGCCCCGGTTTAAGCGTACCGGGAGGAGGGCACGGGCTTTGGAGGGGATCTACGAAGTCATTCACAAGGCCGGAGGATCTCTCGACCTGCAGGAGGTGCTCGATGCGGTCACCGGCATCACGATCAAAGTTACCGGAGTTCGGGGCTGCTCGATCAAACTCTGGGATACCGACAGCGGCACCATGCGGGTTCGCTCCATGGCCGGTATCGCCAGGGAAGCGGCTGATCTGTCCATCGATGTGGCGGAGAACATCTACCATCGCAGCCTGATGGAGGGGAACGCGGTTCTGGTGGAGGATGCCCTGGTAGAGGATTTTCCCGAAGTGGACGACGAGACGGAGAGCTTGATCTGCGTCCCCCTGCGCCGGGAGAAAAAAATTCTCGGTGCCCTGTGCGTCTACGGGGAGCGGGGAAAAAACTTGAGCCAGGAAATGATCTCTCTGTTTTCGATCCTCGGTGACCTGGTAACCCTCTCGATTGCCAACGCTTCCGTGTACGAAAATCTCATGCGCCTCGACGAAGCCAAGACCTGGTTTCTGCTCAAGGCCTCCCATGAGCTGCGCTCTCCCCTGAGCACCATTCAGTCCATCGTTCGCACCCTAACCCAGGGCTTTGTGGGTGAGCTCGAAGCTCCGCAGAAGGAGATGCTCGAGCGGATCGAGGTCCGGGCGCAAGCCCTGTCGAACAGCGTGAGCGACCTCCTGGTTTTGGCCAAGGGCAGGGCCGAGCTTTCCACCTCCGAGCTGGAGAAGATCAACTTCTGTACTCTTCTCGGCGAGAACGTCCAGTTCTTTCAAAGCCTGGCCGAAGAGAAGGAAATCATTTTGGAAGTCCAATGCCCCTCGAACCTCAACACCTCGATCGTCTACGGGCGGCGGGAAGGATTGGAAACGATCGTGACCAACCTGCTCTCCAATGCCGTCAAATATACCCCCAAAGGCGGGAAGGTATGCATGAAGATGAGCCCGGAGGAAGACAAGGTGATCTTCGAGGTCAGCGACACCGGTATAGGCATACCGGAAAACGAACAGGCTAAGCTGTTCAGCGAGTTCTTCAGGGCGGAGAATGCAAAGAAGCTGGCGGAGATCGGGACCGGGCTCGGGCTATCGATCGTGAAATCCACGGTGGAACAGCACGGTGGGACGATCGAGGTGCAGAGTCGGGAGGGGGAAGGAAGCACCTTTCGGGTTACACTCAACAGGGTGGGGAAATAATGTGGCGGACTACCGGATCCTCGGGCTGAAGGCGCCAACCAATATCGAGAAGAAGGTAACGGAGCTGCAAACATCCCTCTACCGAGAATGGGAGCTGGCCTCCGCCCTTTCCCTGCCGGTAATGATTCCCATCTCCTTCCTGCCGCCTGGACCGGCTTCACAACAGCCGGCGGCGCTTCGAAGTGCCCTTCGCAGGGTCGTGGGAACACAAACCCTCTATTTCCGCAGCGTTTCGATCATCGAAATCGAAGGAAGTCTATTCTGGGATCTCGAACCCAGGGAACAGCTGCAGCGGCTGGCCGCGAAATGTGCGGAAGGCTTCCCCCGGGGTGATTCGCAGCAGGAACCCCTTTTCCCCGTCGGCCGGGGATTCTATCTGGGCTCTGTGGAAGGGCGGTCCGGATCCGGGATCACCTCCATCCCTACTCCGGAGCCGCTATCCTTTCCGGCGCGGGCGGCCGTCCTGATCCGCGTCCACCCCCTCGTGGGGGACATCCAGGAGACAGATCACGGGACGGAACAAGACCGTGCCGCGACACAGATGTGGTGGCAATCCCTTTTCTGGGAAGAGCTGGCCCGCCTTCCCCTCCGCAAAGGCTGAAAAGCTCAAGCAAGACGAAACAGCCGATCTTTCACCACCTGATCCAGGCTGTCAATGACCTCCGCTACTACAAGGGAGTAGCCCTGCTGCTGCAGATTCGTACAGAAATCGAGATGGCTCCTCCCTTTTCTGTAATCCGGCACCCGGGAGGGAAACCGCAGATAGCGCTCGAACAGAGACAGGTCGTTGTCTACCAGCAGACTTGCCTGATAGAAGAGGATCTTACGCCGCCGATACAGGGAAGTGCCCAGGATCTTCAGCTCTCCTACGGCCAGATCCGAGATGCCCCGGTCCTCGATCCCGGACACACCCAGCGGCTCGAGAGCAAGGCGAAACCAATTGTTGATAGCCTGGAAGTACTGAAGGTTCTGAAAGGGAGAGGCGACTTCCGTTACTACCGCCAACACGAGTTGGCCGGGGGACAGTACAACGGTGCCGCCCCCGCCCCGACGGCGTAGAACCGGGACTGCATCGGCCGCGGCCTGCTCGAGGAACACGTCCTCCTCCGCCTTCCGCCCCGCCCCCATAACAATACACACCTCTTTCTGTTCGTAAAGACGATACACGGGCCGGGGATCCTGTACAAAGAGATCGAGCAGGTCCTGATTTACGCTTTCCGTCGTATTTAGGCTCCGAACTTGGCAAGTTTCTCCGCCGCGGAGAGGGCCAGGCGCATCAACATGGCCCCCGGGATGACACCCCAGAGACCGGCGGCGCAGCTCCTTTCTCCGAACTCCCCGGCCGCGTCGGGGCGCAGGTTCCGGGCATGCAGGAGAAAGGGGACAGGGTGGGCGGAGTGAGCCCGCATCACCGCAGGGGTGGAATGGTCGCCGGTCACCAGCAGCACATCCGGTTTTAGATCCAGGATCCTGGGTACAAAGCTGTCGACTTTCTCGATTTCCGCGACCTTGGCTTTGAAATCCCCATCTTCACCCTTCGAGTCCGTGTACTTATGATGGACGAAGAAGAAATTGTACCGGTCCCAGTTCTCCCGCAGTGCGGCGGCCTGGGCATCTAGGTCTTGCAGATCCTCGACAACATCCATTCCGACCAACCGGCTCACCCCTTTGTAATCGGGGTAGACAGCCAGGGCCAGCGGGTTCAGACCGAAACGCTCCTCCATCGACGGAATGTGAGGAAGCTCGGCAAAACCCCGCATCAACACGGCGTTGGCGGGATGGCGGTCTTTGAGAAGCTCGAGCGCCTGGCGGATGAACTGCCCGGCGATTTCGGCGGTCTTCTCTCCATTCGTTGATGTTGCTTTTGGATCGTGAGGTTTGACCCCCGTGGCCTGAGGATCGGTGTCGGCTACATGGTCGCTCAAGCCCCGGCCTCTGAAGACCACCACCGCCCGGTAGTCCTTTACCGGTTTTACGAAAAGTTCGACTCCCGGGATCGACACGGCGGAGAGGAGCTCGCACAGTTCGGCACACTTCTCGGTAGGGATTCGTCCGGCCCGGCGGTCGGTGATTCGCCCCTCTTCGTCTTGGGTGGCGAAGTTGACCCGCGCCGCAACGTCCCCCGACTGGATCGGGAAGGCGATGCCCGTTGCTGCCACAATACCCCTACCGATCGGATAGTCGGTGGGCTGATACCCGAAAAGAGCAAGATGCCCCGGTGCTGATCCCGGTGTAATCCCAAAACCGATGGGCAGGTGCAGGCCGCACTCACCCTCGGCGGCCAGAGCGTCCAGATTAGGAGTGTTCGCCGTTTCCAGCTCGGTCTTTCCCCCTTTTTCCCGGGGAAGTCCGCCCAACCCGTCCATGACGAGCAATACGATTCTCTTGTCGTTTTTGATGATAAGATTGCTGATAACATCTTGCATGGTGTTTCTCCTACGCCTCACAAAGTAATGCCGCCTCCGGCTTTGGTCAAGACGCGATCATTTTTTGAAGAATTCTACTTTGTTTTTTACTCGTACATTGTATAATAATTCAAGCAAGCGAATCCTCGATGCCAAGGAGGAACCTCTGACCAGTCAGGAAGCCCGACGACGATTGATCGTCACGATCTTGAAAAATGAAAAGATCCACAGCCAGGAAGAACTTCAACAGCGGCTCAAGCAGGAAGGCAAAGACGTAACCCAGGCTACTCTGTCGAGAGACCTGAAGTTTCTCGGAATCGCGAGAGTTCCGGATCGCAAGGAGGGGTATGTGTACACGATCAAGGAGGAGGTTGACACCACGCCGGAGCCCTACCTCCACGACGACATCGCCCGGGGAATCGTGGATATCCAGTTTTCGGCAAACTTGGCGGTGGTTCACACAAAACTCGGCCATGGACACAGCGTCGCCTTTGCCATAGATCGCCTGGAAATTCCGGAGGTGCTGGGAACGCTCGGCGGCGAAGACACGCTCCTGGTGATCTTCCGCGAGGATGCCGACAAGCCCACCTTCATCAAACGCTTGATCGGAGAGGACACGCTGCCCACCCGATAGTGCGCCATTGTTGTTCTGACAAAGGAGACCAGAAGTATGGACCTGGCCAAGTTTCACCGTCTCGACATGATCCTTGTATGCGGACTGCCCGGATCGGGCAAATCACGGTTCGCTGCGGAGTTCTTCGCAGACTCCGGGTGCGACAGGGTGAATCGCAAGGAAATACACCGCCTGCTCTACGAGATGATCCATTTCGGCAAGAAATGGTCGGAGACGGAGTTCGACGAACTCGACGACTTTCTGGTGAAACACGTGGAAAGAAAGATCATCGAACATCTTCTACAGAACAAACAGAAGGTGCTGGTGGACAACACAAGCGTTTCCGCTTCTTCGAGGAAGACCTATCTCGGCATCGCCAATCAGATGCACAAAACGATCGGTTTGATATTTCTCCATACCCCGCCGTCGAAATGCCTGGAGCGCAACCGCGGTAGAGAGGATCCTGTTCCCGAACGGGTGATCTCAAACCTTGCGGCAGCCATTGACCTGCCGAGGGCCGAAGAAGGATTCAGGGAACTCCTTGTGCTGAAAGGTTACTAGGGGCGCTCCTCCGCCCTCGCCCCGTTTCCGATGGTCCCGGTTCATGCCACGCCCTACACGCGCTTCAACCAACACGATGCGCCGATGCGCCCGGGTGGCAATGCCATAACCAGCAATCTTGACCCGGGAACGACAATCTCAGTATCATTAGAAGGCCATCGGGATGTAGCCTAGCGGTTAGGGCGCCTGCTTTGGGAGCAGGAGATCGGAGGTTCAAGTCCTCTCATCCCGAATTTCCTCTGCCGCGGTGTCTATAATCTTTCTTATCGGCCTGGCAAGGAGGCCGCGGCAGCCGGGCGTCCATAGCTCAGCTGGATAGAGCAACAGCCTTCTAAGCTGTGGGTCGCAGGTTCGAGTCCTGCTGGACGCGAAATAATTCCTTGTAATACAGGAAACAAGAATGCTCGCCATCAAGGCGGGCATTTTTATGTTGCAAATGTGCCAACTTTGTGCCATATTCATTTTGGATCTGGGAGGGGAGGAAGGAGCTGAGCTGTGCCGCGTCGTCCTTACCTCCTGAAGAAACGCGGCCGGGTGTGGTACTACCGCCTGGCCGGCGAGATCACTTTCCATACTACCGGCGAAACGACAAGGACTGCTGCAGAACTGCATGTAAACGGACTCGTGAAGGGTCGGATCCACCGCCCTCCAGAGAAAATTCGCTTTCGGGAGTTTACCAAGGGGTTTTTCGATCAAGATTCTCCCTGGGTCCGTCGGCGGATCCAGGCAGGATTCTCATTTTCTCCCGCAGTAACCAAGACCCGAAACGCTCACCTCGATCACTACATTCTACCGATGTTCGGGGATGATTATCCTCATGAAATCCAGTCCGTTCAAATCGAGGACTGGATCTTCGACCTGGTTGATTACAAGACAAGTATTCCCCTGGCAGGTGGCACGAAGAACGACATCTACAATACCATGAACATCGTACTCAAGGAGATGAAACGCCAGAAATTGATCCTGTCAAATCCGATGGAGGACGTCGCCCGGGTAGCAAATCGATATCGCCGACGGGATGCGCTGACTTTGGAGGAAATCAAGGACCTGTTCCCCAAGGATCGGTCGGAGCTGGAGAAGAAATGGGGAAATCTGTACTGGGCGACGTTGTGCTACCTGGCTCTGACGGCGGGCCTTCGATCGCAGGAGGTCCGGGCTCTTCTGTGGCGACACATAGTCTGGGATCTCCGGGGGCTGATTGTGGTACAGGCGGTGAAATCCAGCGGGAAAATCAAATCGATCCTCAAGATGGGAGATGAGGACAATCCGGATCACCGTGGAGTTCTTCTGCCGAAGCGTACGATCGAGCTCCTCGAGGACTGGCGCCAGGACACAGCGTTCCCCGAGGAGGATTCCCTGATCTTTTACGGCGAGTCGCCCAAAAAGCCCTTGAACAAGACGACCATATCGAAAAAATTCCGGGATAATCTCCTGAAGAACGGCTTTGATATGACTAACCGCAACCTGGTGTTTCATTCCCTACGCCACTATTCCGATGTCGGAATAGACGACACACATACAACACCCGGATGAGGAATGTTCTGAGCGAGGCAATGCTCCACTACATGATCGGGCATAAGTCGAGAGCCATGACGGATCGCTACGACCAGGCTCGGCCGGAAGAACGGCTCAGAGAGATGCGGATCGAGAGGAAGAAATTGGATGGGGTGTGGAATTGAAATACATGCCCACATTTTCTTCGTTTCTGTACCCTTGAAAAAGAGTAAAATGGCCGATATACTTAGAGTGAATAGTGAGCAGGAAGAGGAGGGTCCGCCGCTATGATTGCCTACCAAAAAGAAAAATTCGAAAACGCCATTTGTTACTTCGCCACAGAACACGCAAAAAGAACGGAACGACCTACATGTCAGACCTATATCTACAAATACTTATCGTTATTTGATTTTACAGTACTAACACAGACCGGCAAACCATCGCTAAATATCAATTATGATGCCCATAGAAATGGGCCGGT
>Ga0315534_1003484_pt1 | contig 10113 bp, 4 predicted proteins | sample SalMarSW160240MG_FD_203094 | JGI IMG/M metagenome (GOLD analysis project Ga0315534, IMG submission 203094) | Salt marsh sediment microbial communities from the Plum Island Ecosystem LTER, Massachusetts, United States - Salt Marsh Sediment SW1602-40 ...
CCATGGCGGGATCGGGAAGCGCGAAACGCTGGGGCTCGTCACCGGCGTGGAACAGAATCATCACTTCTCTCGCTTCGGGACTGTTCACGCCCGCCGCGCCGAACAGACAGATCAGCGACTGATCGACGCGCGTCCAGTCCACCGGCTGTCCGTCGTGGCGGAACCAGCTTACATCGGGCAACCCGCCCGGGTTCGGGGCTTCTCCCGTCAGGAATGATGCCCTCCGCAGCGCGGGCTGGCGAATCCGCATCGCCGTCAGCGCCCGGCAGAAGCGCACCATTTCCTGGTGCTTCCGCACCCGTTTCCAGTCGAACCAGGACAGGGCGTTGTCCTGGCAGTAGGCGTTGTTGTTTCCCTTTTGCGTCCGCAGGCATTCATCACCGGACAGGATCATGGGCACACCCTGGCTCAACAGGAGTGTGGCCATCATGTTCTTGGCCTGCCGCAATCGCAATTGCCTGATCGAGCGCCGCTGCGTCGGTCCTTCAATCCCGTAATGGGCGCTGAAGTTATGATTGTCTCCGTCGCGGTTCTCTTCCCCGTTGGCTTCATTGTGCTTCTGTTCGTAGCTGACCAGGTCATGCAGCGTGAATCCGTCGTGCGACGTAATGAAATTGATGCTGTGGTAGGGCTTGCGGCCGCTGGGTTGGTACAGGTCACTCGATCCGCTCAGACGTGTCGCCAGCGATCCGGTCAATCCCCGGTCGCCGCGCCAGTATCGTCGGACGTCATCCCGGTACCGACCGTTCCATTCCGCCCATCGGCTCGTGGCAAACGAGCCCACCTGATAGGCTCCTGCGGCGTCCCACGCTTCGGCAATGATCTTCGTGTCGGCCAGCATCGGATCCTCGGCGATCGTCTCCACCATGGGCGGATTGGGCACGAGGTGGCCGTTGCGATCGCGGCTGAGGATCGACGCCAGGTCGAAGCGGAAACCGTCCACGTGAAAGTTGTAGACCCAATGCCGCAGGCAATGAAAAATCATTTCGCGAACAATCGGGTGGTTGCCATTGATCGTGTTGCCGCACCCTGTGTAGTTTCGATAGCGGCCTTGGGCGTCGAGCATGTAGTAAACACTATTTTCCAGTCCCTTGAAGCTCAGCGTGGGGCCCCGCTCATTGCCTTCGGCAGTGTGATTAAACACCACATCCAGGATGACTTCGATGCCTTCCGCGTGCAGGGCGCGGACCATTTCCTTGAACTGGCGGACCTGGCATCCGGGCTCCCCGGGAGCCGCATAGCCCCGATGCGGCGCGAAGAATGCCAGAGGGTCGTAGCCCCAGTAGTTGACGTATTCCGGCCGGCCTCCTTCGGGCGCGAGGATGGGAAATTCGTGGACCGGCATCAGTTCCACGGCTGTCACGCCGAGCGACTTGAGATAGGGTATCTTTTCGATGAGTCCCGCATACGTTCCGGGTTGTTCCACTCTGCTCGACGCCGACCGTGTGAAACCGCGCACGTGCAATTCGTAGATGATGGTTTCCGATAGATTGCGTTTGACATGCCGATCCCCGCGCCATTCGAAATGGTCGTCAATCACAACGCATTTCGGTGGCCTGATCACGCCATCGTCCGACCGCTGGAACGTGCCGGCCAGCGCGCGGGCATAGGGGTCGATCAATCGCGCGCGGCGATCAAAGCGGTGTCCCTGCGGCGGAGCGTAGGGACCGTCGGCCTGAAAGTGGTAGAGCTGCCCCGCGCCGACGCCCGGCACAAACAGGCTCCAGATATTGCCCCAGCGGTCTGAATCGCGGTCGAATTGCAGCGATTCGACGGGGTCACGGTCCGAGATCCTGTTGTACAGCAACAGCCGCATGGCGGTTGCCGACCGGCTGAAGACCACGAATTGCACGCCGCCGTCGTGCAAGATCGCGCCGAAGGGCAGCGGATACGTGAATTGCAGCACCGGGTGGTCGTGAGACATGACGGCGTGCGCCGGAGCGGGCGAATGTGTGAAGCTGGAAGCCATCAATCCAAGACCGGCTCGAGAAAAACGCGGGAGGAGGGTTGGTCCGGGGGACACTCGTGGTGGCACAAACCAGACCCGTATTCGGGAAGCTGTCCCGAAATTCCGGATGGCGACCGCGGGATGATATTGTCACCTATGAGTTTTCAGGCATGACATCGCGGAGTGTCGTCTGCACTCTGCGCTCTATAAGCTCTTTAGATCCTTCGGCATTTCCCAGCCGGGTTCCTTCGCGGCGATGGTTTCAGCCCAACAGGCTTCTCGACCGATTTGCACCTAACAATCGCTACTACCGATTGCCGGCCCCGGCACTTCGGTAAACCGGCCGCGCGGACCGCCGTAACGCGAAACACGACCTGTTCGGGAAGGCCATCGGCTTCGGACGTCGATTTATCGTGTCAGCGGGACGGCGCGGTGTCAAGCAACGGCCCCGGCGTAGGCGGTGCGGGCCGGCGGCACCTATTCTACGGAATAATACGGTGGGCACCCTTACCGGCCGGCCAACCACGCGTTCGGCCGACCGTTCGTTGACAATAGGTCCAACCGCCTCCTAAAATCCAGCTTCTCTGACCAAACGGCATTCTCGACATTCATGGCAAGGGCCACCTACAAAGACGCTGGCGTCGACTTGAATCTGTACCGCGACGCCATGTCACGATTGCCCTCGCTCTTGCGCCGTACCCACACGCCTCGTGTCATTCCCGCCGAAGGCGGATTCGCCGGCCTGTTTCAGCTTGACTTCGACAGCCCGCTGTTTGACCGCCGGTACGAAGACCCCGTGCTCGTGGCCTCCAGCGACGGAGTCGGCACCAAGCTCAATGTCGCGCAGCGTGCCGGCGTGCACAACACGATCGGTATCGACCTGGTGGCGATGTGCGTCAATGACACGGTGTGCTGTGGCGCGGAACCTCTTTTTTTCCTGGATTACCTGGCGCTGCCGGAAGATAACCCTTCGCTGATAGAACAGATCGTCTCGGGCATCAGCCGCGGCTGCCGGCAGAGCGACACGGCGCTGCTGGGCGGCGAAACCGCAATCATGCCCGATCTGTACCGTGCGGACCAGTACGACGTGGCAGGCTTTTGCGTGGGCGTCGTGCCGCGCAAACGCATCGTTGATGGATCAGCCATTGCTCCCGGCGACCTGCTCGTGGGTGTTGCCTCCAGTGGGCTGCACTCCAACGGCTACAGCCTCGTCCGCCACATCGTGTTCGAACGGGCCGGCCTGCCTCTGGACGCGGAAGTTCCGGGTGCGGGTGGCACGGTGGGCGAAGTGTTGCTGGAACCGACCACGATCTATGTCCGCGCCATACGCCGCATCCTGGCACACTACCGTGTCAAGAACGTCGTGCACGGGATCGCGCACATCACCGGAGGCGGGTTGGAAGAGAACCTGTTCCGGATATTGCCGCCCGGCGGGCGGGCAGTGATTCAAACGGGTACCTGGCCGGTTCCGGCCGTCTTTTCGTGGCTCGAGCGTCTCGGCGACGTGGCGGCGGACGAGATGCGCCGCGTGTTCAACATGGGCATCGGACTGGTGCTGGTCATCCGGCCCTTTTTCCTGGACAGTATCCAGCAACAATTGGCGGACGCCGGCCTTGACAGTTGGGCGATCGGCCGAATCGAACAAGGCGAACCCGCCGTGGTCTACGCGTGAGATGTTCAATCCGATTTCATGGCCGTGGATGCCGAAGCGCGGGCGGGCTGCGACGGTCCCGCTCGGCGCAACGCGCCGAGCAAACCCGATTGCGTGTACGCACCTCGGAAAACGATCGGTTGGTCGAAGTTGCCGGGCGGGAATATGGCAATCACCGGCACGCCGTTGCTTTCAAGTCGTTCGAGCATTTTCTTGATCTCCGGCGGCTTTTTCGTGTAATCCGCGTACATGGGAACGACACCATTGCGCTGCACGAGATCCCGGACTTCCTGAGTGTTCAGCACGGTCTTCTCGAGTGTCTTGCAGGTTAAGCACCAATCGGCCGAGAAGTCAACGAGCACCGTGTTTTGTTTCGAAACGAGTGACTCCAGCCGATCGACTGAAAACGGGCGCCAGGCAAAGTTGTCCTTGCGATCCACCGTTTCCTGGCGGGCCAGGGCCGCGTATTTGTAGAAGCGGTACTCCATCACACCGTCCAGCCACCCGAAGGCCAACCACCCGACAAGCACCGTGATCACGCCCGCGCCGACCCATGCCTGAATGCGCGTTTCCGGAAACGCGTTCTGAGGCATGCGGCCAATCCACCAGCAAGCGGCGGCTATCCCCGCCAGCAGCGTGACCGTGGGCACGATCAGTGCAGGATGGATGAACGTGAGCAGAAAGACGACCGTACCCAGCAAGACGAATCCCATAACCTGTTTGAAAGTCACCATCCATTGACCCGGCGCCGGCAGCCAGCGGAGGGTTTCCGGAAATGCCCCCATCACCAGGTAGGGGCTGGCCATGCCGACTCCCAGGCTGGCGAACATGGCAAACGTCGTTGCCGGCGGCTGCCGCACGGCCCAGGCCAGGGCCGTACCCATGAAGGGCCCCGTGCAGGGCGTGGCCAGGACCGTGGTGATTACCCCCTTGAGAAACGCTCCGGCCGGGCCCTCGCCGCTGGTAAGATCCGCGGCACGGCCACTTCCCACGAAACCCGGGATGGGGATTTCCCAAATGCCAAGCAGGCTGAGCGCCAGCGCGAACACAATCGCCGTGAGCGTAATGTTGAACCAGTCGCTGCCGAATTGTTCGCCCCACGTCATTCCCACAAAGACGGCCAGGCCCGCCAGTACCAGAAAGACCGAAATCAGGCCGAGCGAATACCATACGTTGAGAATAAACGCCTGCGACCGGCTCTTGCCGGCTTGTTCCATGAAACTCATCATTTTCAGGCCGATCACCGGCAACACGCAAGGCATAAGATTCAGCACCAAGCCGCCCAGAAATCCCAACCCCAACATGTATGCCAATGAGGGGCCGCTTTGTTCATCGGGTTGGACGGCCGCTTCGTCCGGCGACTGCGTCGCGTCGTCGTCTTGATCCGATATCAATTGTTCAGCTTGGCGCGCGGCCTCGCTGTACCTGGCCTTGGCAAACGAAAGCGGCCGAGGATCCGTGCTCGACTGGCTGCCCACTTTCAAGGTGCCTTCGAATCGAACAGCCGTGGGAGGAAGGCAACTGCTGTCGCTGCAGATCTGGTAGCCCATGACGCCGGAAATCGTATACGACCCCGGCGGCGTATCGGCGGGAACGTCCACGGGCACTGTCCACGTGGCGGGACCCTCGTGGTATCGAGTGATCCCCAGTCCCAGCTCGCGCTCGTCCTTTTCAACAACCGTGGCATCCGTCGTCGGTTTTTTCAATTTCAGAGGCCCCGTCGCCGTCGGCACAATCAGCGTGGGCTTGGTTATCTCTTTCGGGTCTCGATCTTCACGAACGTACACATGCAGTCCGTTGTCCGGCCGCACGGTGAGCAGCAGTTTGGCCTGCTCGCCGGGCATGACGGTGCCGGGCTGAAGCGACCCGCTGACGATGGCCCCGGTTTCCGGACCCCCGATACTGCCCTGCCGAGCTCGATCTTCACGGCGCGCGGCGACGGTTTGCAGCGGTAGGCGACGCGCATGGCCCGGCACCGTTGCCAGTCTACGTCGAGCGACAAACGTTTCCCGCACGGGCACGCAGAGCCCCTGTTTGCATGCCAAAGCCGCGACCGTGCCACTCACTTCCAGCGTCGACGAGTCCGCGTCCGCCGCCAGAACGATGGGCATCGACCACGTCACGCGCCCGGAATGCTGTTGGACTTCGAGCCCTTCCCAGGCGGCTGTGTCCAGCGAAATGTCGGGAGGCTGATCGGGTTGGAAGGGACCTGCTTGCCGAAAGTCGGCGGAGGCATCCAGGGCGATGACCGTCTTCTGGGGACCGCCCGGCGGCTGGGTCACGGCGTAGACGTGATACGGTTCCGCGACCACGACGCTGACGTTCAGCGTGCATCGGCGTTGTTGGTCCGGCGGTGTGAAATGCGCAAACACCTTTAACAGCGGTGAACCAGAGAGGCCCGGCGCGGCGACGTCCGATACCGACTCCCCGACGTCGGGCAGCCGTGCCTGCGCGCCGCTCTGCTGGCCGCACAGCGCCGCGGCCATGATAACGACGACCGTTGCGAACATCCGCCGACGTATTGTTGTCATGTTGCTCGGTCTCGTGTGGTAAGTCTATAGTTCGTAACGTGTTATTATTGGTTTCTCGCCGAATCAGGTCAACGCGGACCTCGCCTAACCCCGGGCAGGACCCTACCGAATTGGCATCGCGAACCGCACCGGATTCAGGCCTGGTGAACGGCGATGGGGAGTCGAGCATCGCCGGCTCACGGACCTCGGCAGCAAGGCCGGTTTTTCGGGAAAAACCTCACGACCTTCCCTGCCCGGCCGTTCCCCGTTCCAGTAACCTGGAGACCGGAAGTATTCTTTATAGGAAGCGGGCACCGAAAAGTTCTGTGGGTTACACAACACGGCAGGTGAAATGTGTTCGGGCAGCGGCCCACCATCGCTGGCGAAAAAGAGGAGCCGTCCGGCGGCAGAGGAGGACCTCTGGTCCCTTCCAGGCGAGCCGAGGCTGGGGATCGAGCGGCTGTGGCCATGGCGGCGTTTTTCGCCGGCGGTGTGCGGGCTGAGGATCATTGAACGTGTTGGAATACTACCTTCAGCGATTCCTCAATCACCTGCGTACGATCTTCGACACGGAATCTTCGGGACGCGTGATCCTCTACAGTCCCCTCGTGGGGCTCATATCGGGGCTCGTTGCGGTTGTTTTCTATTTCGCGCTTCAGGCCGTTAGTGACTGGGCGTTGGGCGGCCTGGGCGATGGTGCCGACCATGTGACGATCGCCGGCATCTCGGTGCCTCGCGTACTGGCCGTGTTGACGATTCCTTCGCTGGGCGGACTGTTGTGTGGTATCGTCGTGTACCGTTTCGCGCCGGAGGCCGAAGGCCATGGCACCGACAGCATGGTACGCGCGTTTCACCGCGACCGGGGCCGCATCCGAGGACGCGTTCCGTTGGTGAAGGGCGTGGCATCGATCCTGACAATCGGTTCGGGGGGGTCGGCGGGACGCGAAGGCCCGATCGCTCAAATCGGTGCCGGCTTTGCGTCTTTCCTGGCGGACAGGCTGCGCCTTGGCGAACAGGATCGACGGCAGTTGATGTTGTCCGGCGCGGCAGGCGGTATCGGGGCGATTTTTCACGCGCCCCTGGGCGGTGCGTTGTTTGTGACGGAAGTGCTGTACGGTTCGACCGCATTGGAATTTGCCGCGGTCATTCCGGCCGTCATCGCTTCGATCAGCGCTTACACGGTGTCGGCCAGCCTGTTGGGCCATGGCCTGGCCGTCGTTGCGCCGCGCCAGTTGCAGTTCGCAGGCCTGTCAGAGGTGCCGTTCTATCTGGCGCTGGCGCTGCTCTGCACGCTCGTCGGGTACGCGTACGTGAAGACTTTCTTCGGACTGCGCGACAAGGTCTTTCGCCGCCTGCCATTGCCCAACATGATCAAACCCGCGCTGGGTGGCCTGCTGCTGGGCTGCGTCGCATTGTTTCTGCCCCAGGTCATGGGCGGTGGCTACACGGCCATCCAGCAAGCCATCGACGGTGCATTGCCGGTCCGACTACTCATCCTGCTGTGCGTGGCCAAGATCGTTGCCACGTCATTTACGATTTCCTCGGGAGGCAGCGGTGGCGTGTTTGCTCCTTCGCTGTTTATCGGAGCGATGCTCGGCGGGGCATTTGCTCAGGTCTGCGACCAGATGTTCCCCGGCGCGCTGCCGCACACCGAGGCGTTTGTTCTGGTGGGCATGGGAGGATTCTTTGCGGGAGTGGCCAAGGTGCCGCTCACCGCAGTTCTGATGGTATGCGAAATGACCGGTTCCTACGGTCTGCTGGTCCCGTTGATGCTTGTCAGCATCGTCAACGTGGCGTTGTTGTCGTCGCGCTGGACCCTGTACGAAGAACAGGTGCATGCGATTGTGGATAGCCCCGCGCATCGAGGCGATTTTATCGTCGATGTGCTGGAACAAATTCGCGTGAGCGAAGTCATGAGACGGGACCGGCATATCGACGTGGTCCCGGAGCACACTCCGCTTCCCGAGATCCTGCGGCTCGTGGCACGCTCGCACAACAACTATTTCCCAGTGGTCGATCACGACCGCAACCTGGTCGGCATTTTCTCGCTGCGCGATCTGCGGAGTGTCCTCACGGGCAACGGCGCCGGGCCGCTGGTGGTGGCCACCGACGTGGCGACGCAACCGGTGTTGACCGTGACGCCGGACGACGATCTGCACACCGCGTTACGACGTTTCACTCAGAAGAACATCGACGACATTCCCGTGGTGGACGCGAAGCAAAAGAGTCAAATCCTGGCCATGCTCAGCCGCAAAGATCTGATCGCGGCGTATCACGATCGCGTGACGTCTCTTCAGCAGGAGCACGCCACGAATTGGCCCGGAACGTGAGCCGGCTGAGGACGGTCGCCACGCGCTGCTCGACGGCCGAACGACTTTCGAAACGCCGGTCGTCGACGAAAATCCATTCGATCCAGTTCATGCCGGACGCGTAGATCTGGCAGTGGTCGAATGCGTGCACCAGTGCGTGTTCTTGTTCGGAAAGTGGACGCACCGCCGTGTAGGCGGCGATTCCTGCCGCCCACAGCGACCCATCGTTTCCGGCCAGACTGCCGAGCAGCCGCGCCACATCGGCGGCCACCGATTCCACGCGAAGCGCCCCGAAATCGATCAGTCCTGTGACCCGGTCGCCGGTGAACAGCACGTGATCGCCCCAGATATCCCGAGCGCACGGCTGCCGCGCCACCGGGAGATCGCGTACGATTTCCAAGGTCCGGCAAACCTCGCCGGCCCCTTGTTGAAACAGGGCGAGGATTTCACGCGCGGGCGCTCGAATGGCGGGCCATCCCCGCGCGTCGATCATCCGCGCCGCTTGGCCGACACCCCCTCGGATCCATTGACGAATCTGAGCAAGGTAAGCCGCAATTCCCGGCGCCGGACCATGGTGGGCGGCCTGAGCGGGGAATCGCGCCACGGCCTCGTGCCATTGCGCCAGCGCGTCGAGCGCCGCGCGGACACGAGCCACGGGCATCACGCCGCGCCCGGCGGGCGCGCCCGGCATCCACGGTTCCAGTTGCCACAGGGTGGCATCGACCCGTTGAAACGTATGTTGCGCCGCAGTCGGCAGCGGAACGGGCACGCGCCGGAAACCCTGCTCCCAGGCAAAGCGCAGGACGGCGTGAATAAAACACAATCGATCCGGTGTCGGATGTTCCGCGGGCCATTGACGCAGACACCATTGGCCGTGCGGCGATGTGATCCTCCAGAAGCGTGCGCCGCTGAATCCGCCGGCGTTGCCCAGAGGCTCGATGCGCCCCGGTCTGACGGGAGGCGGATACGCCGACAGGACGCGCTGCACGACCCGATCGTCTGTCATCCGAATGGGACTCCCATTTGTCATCACGCAACGCAAAAATGGGGTATATTCCAGAGAGGCCAATCACGCCGCTGTGTTCGGATAATATGGAAAGGAACGATTGTACCACCGATACGCAGCATCATGCCTTGCGGGCGATCCCACCTGCCACCCCGCGGCATGCCCCGCCACGCCCTGTCGTACAGACTCTCCCTCCCCACTCCTAGCGAGATGTACTCATGCCGACCCTCCCCACCGCGGCTCGCTGGCCTCCCCCGCTGGCCCTGGTCGCGCTCGTCGTGAACCTCGTCGTCGTCGCCGCCCACGACGGCCGTGCGGCGGCAGACGACGCGTCCTCATCGGCTGCTTCGCCCACGGCGCCCGATGAAACGAACGCGGGCCAGACGAACGGTAAGTATCCCCCCGCTGAAGAAGTGTTGGAAGGCGCAAAGAAGCTGGACGGGCTGATCCCAATGTACCGCACGGACACGCGTCTCTACGCGGAACTTTCTTCCAAGCACCTGAACAAGGACTTGATTGTCCTTATTTCCATCGCCAAAGGCATCGGGCAGCAACCGCTGCTGGGCGGCATGAGCTGGGGCTTCGGCGACGACTGGATCTGGCAGTTCCGCAAAGTCGACGATCGCATCCACCTGGTGCGCCGCAACGTCCGCTTCAAGGCCGCCAAGGGCGACCCGCAGGAGAAGGCC